>Ga0070698_100008830_pt1 | contig 10841 bp, 9 predicted proteins | sample KBSK1502metaG_FD_65477 | JGI IMG/M metagenome (GOLD analysis project Ga0070698, IMG submission 65477) | Corn, switchgrass and miscanthus rhizosphere microbial communities from Kellogg Biological Station, Michigan, USA - KBS K1-50-2 metaG | ecosystem: Host-associated > Plants > Roots >...
GAATGCGACTGGCTCGCGGACGATCGCCCGGCCCATCGCCACTCGCTGCCGCTGCCCGCCCGACAGCGCGGCGGGCTTGCGGTTCAGGTACGGCTCCAGACCAAGCATCTCCGCCGCCTCGCCGACCCTCCGCTTGATCTCCGCCTTCGGCGTGTGCCGCAGCTTCAGGCCGAACGCCAGCTTGTCCGCCACCGTCATGTGCGGGTAGAGCGCGTAGTTCTGGAACACCATCGCGATGTCCCGGTCCTTGGGCGGCAAGTCGTTGACTACTCGCCCGCCTATCGAGATCGTGCCCCCAGTAATCTCCTCAAGCCCCGCGATGGAGCGCAGCGCGGTCGACTTGCCGCATCCGGAAGGCCCGACGAGCACCATGAACTCGCCCTCCTTCACCTCAAGCTTCAGGTCATCCAGCGCCTTCACCCCGCCGCTGTAGACCTTCGCCACGTGATCGAGCGCGATAGGTGCCATGTCAAATCTCCCTGTCTGCGCGCAACGGCAAGGTTGCGTCTCCTCGCGTGAAGACCGGGATGCGTTCGATCGGAGCGTCCACCGTGACAGTGCCCCCGCCCGCCAGAGACTCGCCCGTCCAGGCGTCGGTCCATTTCGTGCCGGCCGGGAGATAGACGGCGCGTGAGGTGGCGCCCGCCTCGAGGACGGGAGCAACGAGAATGTCGGGACCGAACATGAACTCGTCGTCGATCCCCCAGGCCACCTGATCCCCGGAGAAGTCAACGAACAGTGGGCGCATAGGAGGCAGGCCGGTGCCCGCCGCGGCGTGCATTTGCTCGTGGACGTAGGGACGCAGTCTCTCCCGAAGGCGAATGATCTCGGCGATGATCTCGTACGCCGTCTCTCCATAGGACCACGGCTCGTTCGGGCCACCGCTGGCGGCGTAGCCGTCAGCGTTGCGTGGTTCGCGGTCTCCGTGAAGTCGGAACAGCGGGCAGAAGACACCGAACTGGAACCACCGGATGATCAGCTCTTGGTAGGCGGGGTCCGATGGGTCGCCGCCGTGGAAACCGCCGATATCTGTCGTCCACCAAGGAATGCCTGACAGCGCGATGCCGAGGCCGGCACGCACCTGGGTCCTCAGCGAGTCCCAAGTTGCGGGGATGTCGCCCGACCATACTGCGGTGCCATATTTCTGCGATCCGGCCCAGGCGGACCGGGAGAACAAGACCGTCTGGGGAAGACCTTCCGAGGCCATGCCCTCGGCAAATAGACGGGCGTTGTCTCGCGGGTAGATATTTGCCACTTGTGCCCCGGGGCCAGCGAAGAAGGAGAGGTTCGCCGGATGCGCGGGATTGAGTTCCGGCTCGGATGCATCGAGCCACCAAATGCCAATGCCATGGGAGACGTAGTTCTTACGGATCAATTCCCAGACGTATTCCCTGGTGGCCGGGTTCGTGGGGTCATAGAAGCTGACGGCCATCGGTACCGCCATACCCTTGTCGCGGGCGGTCTGATGGGCATCAATTCCTTGATCGCTGGCGACGAGTAGGCCAGCGTCCCGGAACTCTGGGTAGTTCTCCGAGAGCGGCGACACGGTCGGCCAGACGGAAACCATCAGCTCGACGCCGAGTTCTCGCAACTCGTCGACCATCGCCTTCGGGTCGGGCCACTCCTCTGGGTCGAAGCGATAGTCGCCCATCGCCGACCAGTGGAAGTAGTCCGACACGATCACCGACAGCGGCAGATCGCGGCGGGCAAACTCGCGTGCGACTTCGAGCAATTCTTCCTGTGTGCTGTATCGCAGCTTCGACTGCCAGAAGCCGCTTGCCCACGCCGGTAGTTCCGGGACGTGACCCGTCGCGTCAGCGTACGACGCGAGGATGGCGGCGGGCGTCTCTCCGGCGGTGATCCAGTAGTCGATCTGACGGGCCTGGCCGACCTGCCAACGGGTGGCGTTAACGCCGAACTCGACCCGACCGATGGCCGGGAGGTTCCACAGGAAGCCGTACCCGCGGTTCGAGAGCACGAACGGGATGTTGACCTCACCATTACGTTGGACGAGATCGAGGCCGAGACCCTTCAGGTTCAGCCGACCATGAGTTCGTTGGCCCATCCCGAACAGGAGCTCGTCGTCGTATGCCGCGAACTGTTGATGCAGTTCGTAGTATCCCGCGCGGTCGCCAAGATGGACGCGCGCGCCCGGGGCCCAAAAGTGCTGCCGTTCCTCCCGCAGCAGTTCCTTGCCGGTCGTCGCGTCGAAGTAGGCGAGGTTTACCTCGGGGATTGCTTCCGAACGATCAAGACTGGCGACGGCACGGATCTTGCCGTGAGTGACCTCCGCCGAATCGCCATCGATCACCACTGAACAGGTGCTTGCGCCGGGGGGTTCATCGAGCGCGCCGTGGTCGGCTGTCGAAATGGTATGGATCGCCGCTCGCACTCGAAGGCTGTTCGCCCCCCAAGCCTGAACGTGAATTACCTCGTGTCGATGACGGATTTCGAGGCCGTCAGACAGCGCCCGGAACAATGACATGGATGATGTGTCTCTCTTGTTTTTGGTGTGCTTGATATTGGTATGGGCGTCGGCCGTCACTTGACCGCACCGCCGAGCGCTCCTGCGGAGATGTACCGCTGGGCGAACACGAGCAAAATGATCGCCGGCACGGACGCCAGGGTTGCTGTCGCCATAACCGGGGCCCAGCTCTGAACGTTTGATCCGAGATAGTTGTAGATGCCAAGGGACAGCGGTCGGAACGTGTTTGAAGTCGTCATCGTCAGAGCGAAAACGAAGTCGCTCCATGCAAAGAGGAAAGAGAACAACGCGGCCGTGATGATCGAGTTCCGGCTGATAGGAACGACAATCGACCAGAATGCCCGCCAATGGCCTGCACCGTCGACCCTTGCGGCTTCGACAAGCGATGGCGGTATCAACCGCATGAATGCGTAAAGGATCAGAATTGCGAACGGGATCGCAGAGCTCGAATCGGCCAGTACGAGACCTGGAATACTATTGAGCAAGCCGAGCTCGACATAGACAGTGTAAAGCGAGTTGGCGATCACGATGCCGGGAATCATTTGGGAGATCAGAAGGGCCAATATGACGGCGCCGACGAATGGCAGCTTAAACTTCGCCAGTCCGTAAGCAGCCGGCGTGGCGATCACCAGTGTGAGGATGACCGTCCCGAATGCGATGAGAAGACTGGTCTCCAAGTTGCCAAGTTGGTCGCTGATCGCCTGGCCATAGGCCGCAAACGACGGGTGCAACGGAATGAAGGTCGCGTTGACCGCTGATGGGCCTGGCTGAAGCGAGGTGTTGATCATCCAGTAGACGGGGAAAAGCATGATCGCCAGGAAAACGATGGCAAGGACCGTGTACGGCAACTGCCGGTTCTTAGCAAGCTTCACTGTCGGGTACCTATTCATCAATCGCGCGTCGGTTCAGACGCAGGTAGACAAGGGTAAAGACCAAGGAAGTGACCACCAGGATGTTGCTGATCGCGGCGCCAGTCCCGAAGGAGAATTGGACGAACGACTGCTGGTACGAGTTGGTGGCAAGTGTCTGAGTCGCATTGGCGGGTCCACCGCCTGTTAGCCCCAGAATGATGTCGAGCACCTTCAACGTGTAGACAACGCCAAGCACGAGGACGACGCTCACCACTGGCCGCAAGTTGGGCCAGGTGATGTAGCGGAATGCCTTCCAGCCGGTTGCACCATCGAGTGCCCCAGCTTCGTACAACTCTTCGGGAACACCTTGAAGCCCCGAGTAAAGTATGGTCGCGTTAAACGGGATGCCTAGCCAGATGTTGACCATGATCACCGACGCGAGCGCGAAGTTGGGGCTGCTGAGCCACGGCACCGGGGATGCGATGATATGGAAGAAGAGCAGGGTCTGATTCAGAACGCCACTGTCCTGGTCGAGTATCCATTTCCAGATCGAACTCGACGCAATGAGTGGGAGCAGCCACGGGAGGAGCAGGAGCGAGCGCAGGATTCCGCTAAGCGGGAACCGGCGTTTGAAGAACAGCGCAAGAGCCATTCCGACCACGAACTGTCCGGCGATCGAGCCGACCGTGAACAGCACGGTGTTGATCACCGTCGTCTTGAACAGCGAGTCCTTGAATACGCTGACATAGTTCGCGAAACCGACCCATGGCGCAATGCCTGTGAAAAAGGTGCTCGTGGTGTAGTTCTGGAAACTCATGACGATGTTCTTCGCGAGCGGGTAGCCAAAGAAGAGGCAGAGATAGACCATGGCCGGCAACACGAACGCCGACTGTGTCAAGCGCTCGAGTGACCACCACCGCTTCCGCCCGCGGCCAACTCGCGTTTCCGCAGGCGAAACGTTCCTCGCAACCTCCGTGGCTGAAGATGCCATTTCTATGTTTTCCTCTCTGGCGTCCGTCGCGGCACCCAAGCCCGAAAGGGAGGACGGGGTGCCGCGACGGCGTCGGTGCGAAAACAGCTAGCGGGTTCTGCTGGAGCGCTAGCTGTTGGCAGCCACTTGAGCCAGTGCCGCGGCTCCGGTCGCCTTTCCGGTCAGCGCAAGCTGCTCAGCTTCGTAGATCTCGGCTCCGACCGTCGGCCACTTGGTGCCCAGCAGTCCCGTCCGCGAGCGGGCGTCAGCGACGATAGAAACGAAGGGGGCCAGGCCCGGGTCGGACTTCCCAAAGGCTGCCGCGATGGTCGGGTTCGACGGGATGTAGTTGTTCTCCGCCGCGATTGTGTTTTCGTTCTCCGGGCTGTTGATGCAGGCGACGATCTTGCCCGCCGCTGCTTCCTTGGCCGTGTTGCCCGTGTTCGGAACGGTGAACGTCTCACCCCCGAGCGGCGCCACCGACTTCTGTCCTGCAGCGCTCCCTGGAATCGGGACGTAGCCGAAGTTCAGGCCCTTGACCGCCTTGAGTGCAGGGATGTTCCACGGGCCGTTCTCCATCATGGCTGCCTTGCCCGCAATGAACTGGTTGAGAGCATCTCCCTGTCCCCAGCCGACAACGCTGGCCGACACGGAGCCGTCCTTCACCAGACTGGCGAGGAAGTCCAGCGCCTGGGCGTTCTGGGGCGAGTTCAGCTGTGTTTCTGTACCACCGTTGCTCCACATCCAGGGCATGAACTGCCAGGTACCCTCGTACGTGTTCGTCCCGGCAAACGCAAAGCCGTACTTGCCGTTTCCAGACAGCTTCTTGGCGTCCGACGCCAGCTCTGCCCAAGTGGTCGGCGGGGTCAGGCCTGCGGCTGCGAACTTGTCCTTGTTGTAGAAGAGCCCGAGCGAGTTGACGCCCGGGGCCAGACCGTAGAGCTTGCCGTTCAAGGTGCCGGCGGCGAGCACTTCCTGTTCCACACCATTGCCAGTAATGCCGTAGTGCGACAGCGGCGTAAGGGCACCCGAAGAAGCGATCTGCTGCACATCCGGGTTGTCGAGCATCAGGACATCCGGCAGCGTCTTGGAGGTCTCCTGCTGCAGCACCTTGGTGATCAGACTGGGCCCCGGGACGTGAGTCGACGTGATGGTGTCACCCTCGGCAGCAGCACACGCCTTGTAGATCTTGTCGTAGTTCGCGGCCATCGTCCCGACGTAGTAGTCCTCGATGGTGAGGCTGAGAGGCTTGCCGGCGGCGGGCGCGCCGGCGGCGGGCGCCGACGATCCGCACGCCGTGAGGGCGAGCGGGAAAGCTGCGGCGATTGCGACCGCCGCAACCAGTCGGTTAGTCTTCATGATTGGTGGCTCCTTTGTTGATGCACCACTCGGGATTCACTGTGGTCCTGGGGGCGTTGGAGCGCCCCCAGGGTCTGGGGGCGTTGGAGCGCCCCGGCTACCTCTCTTGTCCGCCTTCAAGGCCAGAGCAAGACTGCTGCGACACGCAAACCGGTTTGATTCGGTGTCAAAAATGTCTGGAGATCTGCGGCTAAAGCGCACAAGTTTTCTCATGGCCTTAGCCTTTCGAATCGATTCGATAACGGTCGGCAAGTCGGCTGCGGAAGGCCCGGGAGCTGACATGATGAAGGGTTAGCTAGGGCTGGTCGGGGATCTTGGCCGGGGCCGGTGCGGTGGTGTCGCCGACTTTCAGGGTCGGCGCCAGGATCGTCACCGACGCTGCGGTTTCCCCGTTGGCCTGCGCCGCGAGCAGGCGGACTGCGGTACGTGCCAGTTCCTCTACGGGCAGGGACGCGCAGGTGACGGACAGGTGAAGCCGCTCAGCCTCGTCGTCGGGGCAGATGGCGACGACCGAGACATCCTGCGGCACCCGCAGCCCGAGACCGTTGAGGCGGTCTATCACCAGGGGCAGGGCCCGCTCGTTGTAGACGATCAGGCCGCTCAGGCCCGGGACCTTGGCCATCAGGTGGTCGACGGCGCGCATCACGTCGCCCGGCTGCCCATCGCACGCTGTCCAGGCCTTGCGGGCCCGCGCCTCGCGCAGTGCGGTCATCGCCCCGTCTCTGGCGTGCACGGCGTAGGCGAGGTCTCGCCGGAAGGCGACAGGGGACTGGCCTATGTACCCGACGGCGCGGTGCCCCAGCTCGAGCAGGTGCTCGGCACACAGACGGCCGGCCAGCGCCGTGTCGAAGTCGGCGAACGGCAGCCGGGCGGGATCGTCAGGCGTGCCCACCAGGACCGCGGGGCACTTGAGCGAGCCGAGCAGCGCAACCCGCGGGTCGTTGCGCTGGACTTCCATCAGCATGACGCCGTCGACTTGCGAGCTGGTCACCGAGTCCCGGATCGCGGACTCGCCGTCGTCGTCGGTCAGCATCAGCAACTTGAAGCCGAGGTCCTGTGCCGCGGTCAGCGCCGCCCAGACGTACGGCATCTGCACCTGGTTGTGCGCGCCGTGCACCATGGGCAAGGCCATCGCGATGACCCCGTTGCGGCCGCTGCGGATCGAGCGCGCCCCGGCATGCGGCCGGAACTGCAGCTCCTCGATCGCCTGCTCGACCCGGCGCCGGGTCTCCGGCGAGATCGGGCGGCTACCGCTCAGCACGTAAGACACGGTGCTGCGAGACACTCCGGCCAGCCGGGCGACATCCGTGATGGTGACGGCCATCCGAGCGCTCCTTCCGGGTCGTCGAACTGATTCGATGGAAAGACCGTACACCCGGACGTCTCGACCACGCAAGAGTCGCGGATGCGGCATTTGTGATGGGTCTCCGTGACGCGTCCGTTGACGTGGTGGCGAGGGCTGCCCCCCATGGTTCCTGCAAGTGAGCATGTCATCGGAGCACGCTGCAGGTGCCGATTGGCGCCAATCCCTCGCCCGGGCGGTGCGCTCACGCCCACAGCACACTACGCCGAAGGCTGTTGAACCGATTCAACTCAGTCCCCGCGAAGACGCGCCCTTTGGGATCACGCTGCGGTCGACGGCACCGGGAGGAAAGATAACCTTGGGATGCTCGTAACCGTGCTGCCGTCTGTCCTGAAGGTAGCAATACTGCAGCCCCGCATACAGCCACCGCCCAGCAGGTACGACGTCACCGTGCGAGTCGCCAGGGATGACGGCCATCCCCCCGACCCGGCGGCCTCCGCGGCCGCAGCCAGCCGAGCAGCATCCAGCGTGAACGCAAGCGTCCTCAGCGCGCACACGGCCGAGGAGATCATCTGCGTCGTCGGCGTCGCCGCGCCAGGCCGGCCCGCGGCGGTTGCCGTCGCCCTGGCCGTCGTCGTCGGCGCGCTCAACGCGGAGGATCCGCTCCGGTCACCCAGCCGGTGAGCGGCCGGTGCCCGCGGTCGTGCGGCGGTTCGAAGAACACCGTCTGCCGGAACTGGTCGTGGCAGCTGGAGCACGCGGCCCGGACGTGTCTCATGCCGCGGCCGCGCCCGGCCGCCTCCCGGGCCGGCTCGCAGGGAGCCCGGGCGGCCCGGTGCCCTCGCGCTTGGCGCTGGTCAACCTCGCCCAATCCTCGGGGAAGCCGACCGTGGACATCGCCTTCAACGCCGTCGCCACTGGTTTCGGCGGCTCCGCCCTACCGGAAACCGCGCGGCCGGTGGCGAGGGAGCCGTGCGCGGCAGCAGCCCGGCGGCCGTAGGGCCTGCGTCCGAAGGGACGCGAGCGAAGCTGATGTGAGGTCAATCACGATGCAATTTTTCCGCTAGCGGATCGCCTCGGCCAGCGCGTCGTGGTACCGCTGATCGCGGCTGCGGGTGTCCTGCGCCCCGGCCGGGGCGCCCAGCGCGTCCAGCACCCGCCCGACCACCTCGGCGCACTCGGGGGTGAGGTCCCCGTGGATGACGCCGGCGCCGCCGAACGTGATGGCCAGCTTCAGCCCGCGGTCGGCGAAGTCCCGGTCCGGGTCTTGATCGGGCAGCTCGCCGCGGGCCCGCTCGTACAGCTGCGCGGCCAGCGCCGCCAGCTCTTCCGCCCCCAGCCCCGCCTGCGCCGCCGCCACCAGCAGCTCATCGGAATGATCCCGCAGATGCTCCGGCAGTCTGTCGGTCCACAGGCAGATCAGCCGCCCGATCGATGCCGAGATCTCCCCGGCGGCCAGCGCGGCCAGAACCCGCGGATGCGCACGGGTCCGCTTAGCCCACGCGGTGTGGCCCACCGCCGCGCCGCTGGTGACGTGGGTCTGGTGGATCAGCCAGGCCCGGGCGCTGTAGGCCGCGTCGTCGGCGTAGCCCTGCCCGGCGGTGAACCCGGCCAGGATCGAGGCCCGCGCCGCGGTGGCGACCGCGTCGGTCTGCTCGAGCTCGCGCAGGCACTCCGCCTGGGTCGCCGAAGATAGCTGGGCGGCGTCGGCGGCGGCCAGGTAGCCCAGCCCGGCGCGGACCATGTCCAGCGCCTCACGGGCACACGCCGGGGCATCACCCATCCGGGTCACCTCCTCCACCGGGCTAGTCGCTGCTGCTGACGGTTCTCCTCCATTCGGGGTACGTCTCTAGGATCTGAGTTCGATTCTACCTCTGGGCTACGACATTTCCCGGGATATCCACGCCACTCCGCGAGATAGGTACGCATGATTGAAATGTGGCTTGTGGTGTGTTGAGAAAACCGATGAATGTGACTCTCTGCCGCATCTAGGCAAGCCGGATATAGAGCATTGACACTTCTTTTCAGATAATCTGCGGCCGCATAATCCTGCTGTGAGCCTTTTCCATCCTGGTTATGCTTCGCGTAGCTGCAGTACGTGGGTGACCTTGGCGAGCTGACCGGCGCGCCGGGGGGGTGGAAGGTCCCGGCCCACCCCAAGCTCGACCTCGCCACCGCTGGCGTGAGTTGAGCGTCCCCCCGGAACGTCGCTGGGCGCGTAGCGTTCCCGCCGTTGCAGAACCCCCGTCCGCTACCGGGAGATGGCTGGCGGCCGACAGCCTTGACTCTCACCTTGGGGGAGCCCGCACACTCATCTTGCCGGGCCGGATCGGCCCGGCGACGAGGGAGTCAGGGTGAAGGAAATCAGCATCGGAGAGTTCGCACGACGGTCCCGCCTTTCGCTGAAGGCACTGCGCCTCTACGACGAACGCGGGGTGCTGGTGCCTTCGCGCGTCGACCAGGCAAGCGGTTATCGCTACTACGACACAGCCCAGCTCGACCAGGCACGCCTGGTCGTGATGCTGCGCCAGTTGCAGTTGCCGCTCGCGGCGGTCAAGGAGCTGCTCGCGTGCGATCCGGCCGATGCGGCGACGCGCATCGCTGAGCATTGGCGCGACGCCGAGGCGGCACACGACGCGCGGCGTGATCTAGCCGGCTACCTCGTCAGCCGATTGAGCGGAAAGAGGCCTGTCATGTACGAAGTCGCCACGCGGGAGATGCCCGAGCGGAGCCTGCTCTGCCTCAAGCGCAACGTCGACGAGCAGGGGGCGTGGGCGTTCGGCAAGGAGTTCATCGCGATCCTGCGCGAGCGCCCGCTCCCGAAGATCGAAGGACGAGAAGGCGCGTTCTTCTGCATCCAGTGGGGCTGGGTGAGCGCCGACAGCGACGGCCCGATCGAATGGTGCAAGCCGGTTCCGCAAGCGGAGGCACGTGCCCTCGCAGAGCACTATCCCGAGCTGACGTTGCGAACCGAGCCGGCGCACCGGGAGGCGTTCGTCCCGCTGCCAGTTGGTCCGGATGGGATAGCATCAGCGGTGCACTGGCAGCTCGCTGTCGAGTCACTGCAGGCCTGGGGGCAGGAGCAGGAGCAGGAGCAGGAGCACGAGGGTGAGCGTCTTGCCCTCACGCCCGAAGACCTCGGCCTGCGCATCACCTATCTCGCGACCGGACCCGTCACCGAGTCGAGCGTCCCCGACGACTACTGCGACGTCGCCGTCCCGTTCGCATAAAGCGATGATCGAAGCTCACGACCTGGTCAAGCGCTACGGCTCCACCATGGCCGTCAACGACCTGTCTTTCTCCGTCCGGCCCGGCATGGTCACCGGTTTCCTCGGCCCGAACGGCGCCGGGAAGACCACCACCATGCGGATGATCGTGGGCCTGGACGCGCCGACGCAGGGCTCGGTAACCGTGGGCGGCCGCAGCTACCGCGACCTGCCGGCGCCCATGCGCGAGGTGGGCGCCCTCCTCGACGCCAAGGCGCTGCATGGTGGCCGCCGGGCCCGCGACCACCTGCTATGCCTGGCCCAGAGTAACGGCATCCCCCGCAGCCGGGTGGACGAGGTGCTCCGCATCGTCGGTCTCGAGGGCGTGGCCAGGCGTCGGGCGAAGGGCTTCTCGCTGGGCATGGGTCAGCGGCTCGGCATCGCCTCGGCGCTCCTCGGGGACCCGGCCGTGCTCATCTTCGACGAACCGGTGAACGGCCTCGACCCCGACGGCATCCGCTGGGTCCGGACCCTCATGCGGGCGCTCGCCGCCGAGGGCCGCACCGTGCTGGTCTCCAGCCACCTGATGAGCGAGATGGCCCTGACCGCCGGCCACCTGCTGGTGATCGGCAAGGGCCGGCTGATCGCCGATACCAGCGTGGACGAG
>Ga0070698_100008831_pt1 | contig 10840 bp, 10 predicted proteins | sample KBSK1502metaG_FD_65477 | JGI IMG/M metagenome (GOLD analysis project Ga0070698, IMG submission 65477) | Corn, switchgrass and miscanthus rhizosphere microbial communities from Kellogg Biological Station, Michigan, USA - KBS K1-50-2 metaG | ecosystem: Host-associated > Plants > Roots >...
CGACCCAGTGTCGGCTTACGGTGGCGTGCTGGCGTTCAACCGGCCGGTGGACGCGGCGACAGCCGAGGAAGCCGGAAAGCTGTTTGCCGAGTGCATCGTCGCACCGGGCTACGAAGTCGCGGCGCGGGAGAAGCTCGCGACAAAGAAAAATCTTCGGCTGATGGAGCTCGCCGCGACTGCCGATCCGGTTGGACCCGAAGAACTGGAGCTGAAACGCATCTCCGGCGGGGTGCTGGTGCAGCAGCCCGACCGGCAAGAACTGAACCCGAGCGAGCTCAAGGTAGTCACCGAGCGCGCGCCCACCGGCGACGAATTGCAGGCGCTGCTGTTTGCCTGGAAAGTCGTCAAGCACGTCAAGTCAAACGCCATCGTCTTTGCCCGCGAGGCCCAAACGCTCGGCGTGGGCGCCGGCCAGATGAGCCGCGTCGATTCAGTGAAGATTGCAGTGATGAAGGCGCAGCAGTCGCTGGCCGGCAGCGTGGTCGCTTCGGACGCATTTTTCCCCTTCCCCGACGGCGTCGAGGAGGCGGCCCGCGCCGGGACGACTGCGGTAATCCAGCCGGGCGGCTCGGTGCGCGACGCCGAGGTGATTGCCACGGCCAACCGGCTGGGGCTGGCTATGGTTTTCACCGGCGTTCGCCACTTTCGGCATTAGCCGACCCGAAAATCCCTGAAAGCGTCCGCGGCGCGACGATGCCACTCTAGCCCGCGCACCCGCGAAAACTTCGAAACCGCCGCGTGGCGTTCCCGCATCCAACCGGGTATGTCGTTCAGGACTGGAAACGCGGGCGAGTCAAAGCTTTGACCGCCGTGAAGGCGTATAGGATAATAAAGGTTTCGGTGACTCGATGAAAACTCTCTCGTGGCCGGTGGCGCTTTCTCTGGTTGCGTGGCTGGTTTTGGCGGGCCCCGCGGCGGCGCAGGACGCCGCCTCGGCCGCAACTCCAGGAAAGGCTTACTCCCAGCAAGACGCGCAGAAACGCGCCCAGGCCTATTCCGCCTTCACCATGGGGCACCTCTACGAGGAGTACTACGAGGCCACCAGCCGCAGCGAGTACGCCAACCAGGCCATTGAGTTCTACAAGAAAGCCTACGAGCTCGACCCCGGCTCCGCGGTGATCCGCGAGCGCCTGGCAGAGATTTATTTCAAGTCGCAACGCATCCGCGACGCGGTGATCGAGGCGCAGGAGATCATCAAGCGCGATCCAGACAACCTGCCGGCGCGGCGCCTGCTGGCGCGGATTTACGTTCGCACCCTCGGCGACTTCAGCGCCGCGGCGGGCCAGCGCGAGACGGTCACGCGCGCCATCGAGCAGTACCGCGAAATCCTTCGGATTGAACCCGGCGACACCGACGCCGCCCTGTGGCTGGCGCGGCTCTACCGCCTGCAGAACGAGCACGATAAAGCCGGCGAGGTGCTGCGCGGCGTGCTCGAGCGCGAGCCGGAAAACGAAGCCACCATCGAGCAGCTCACGCAACTCCTGCTGGACATGGGCAAATCGTCTGAGGCCATTGCGCTGCTCGAGCGGATCGTGAAGCGCTCGCCGACCGCCGGGCTGCTCGACCTGCTCGGCGACGCCTATACGCAGATGCGCGACCCGGCCCGGGCCGAGCAGGCCTACCGGAAGGCCGTCGAACTCGAGCCCGCTGAGGTCAGCCACCGCCGCGGGTTGGCGCAGGCACTGATGGCTGAGGAAAAATACCCCGCGGCACTCGAGCAGTACAATAAACTTACCGAGCTCGAGCCTGACGACCCGGAGAATTATCTTCGCCTGGCGCAAATTTACCGGCAACTGCGGCAACTCGACCGGGCTGAGGAGAGTCTGCTGCACGCCAAGCAGCGCGCCCCGGGAAGCCTCGAGGTGATCTATTACGAGGCGATGATCTACGAGGCGCAGGGCCGTTTTGACGATGCCATCCGGGTGTTGTCAGATGCGGTGGCCGGGGTGAAGTCCCAGCCGGGCCTCACGCCGGCGAGCCGCCGCACCCTGGGCATCCTCTACGAGCAGTTGGGCCGCATCTACCGCGACGTCGAGAATTATGCCGCTGCGATCTTCACTTTCGAGGAGATGCTGAAGCTCGGCGCCGATGAAGACCGGCGAGCGCGCGTGCTGATGATTGACACCTACCGGGCGAACCGCGACCTCGCCCGCGCGCTGGAGGAGTCGCACCGGGCGCTCGAGCTCTACCCGAAGGATCGCAGCATCCGCGTCACCCACGCGCTGCTGCTCGGCGAAAAGGGCGATACCGACGAAGCCGCCAAGTTGTTGCGCGAGATGCTGGCGGGCTCGGCCGACGACCGTGAAATCTACCTCGACCTGGCGCAGGTCTATGAGCGCGGCCGACGCTTCACCGAGGCCGAAACGGCTGCGCGCACCGCAGAGAAGATGCCCGGCCGGCCGGCGGAGAACGAAATGGTCTGGTTCCTGCTCGGCGCGATCTTCGAACGGCAGAAGAAATTCGACTTAGCCGAAGAAGAGTTCAAGCGCGTCCTGGAAGTCAACCCGCGCAACGCTCCCGCGCTGAACTATTACGGCTACATGCTGGCCGACCTGGGCACGCGCCTAGACGAGGCGACCGAGCTGGTGAAGCGCGCGCTGGCTGAGGAGCCGTATAACGGCGCCTATCTCGACAGCCTCGGCTGGGCCTACTTCAAGCAGAACCGCCTGGCCGAGGCCGAAGGCTCCCTGCGCAAGGCCGTCGAGCGCAACAGTCATGATCCGACCATCCGCGACCACCTCGGCGACGTTTACTTCAAGACCGGCCGGATCGACCTGGCCGCTGCCGAGTGGGAACGCTCGCTCACCGAGTGGCGGCGCGCGCTGCCCACCGAAAACGAAGCCGATAAAGTAGCGGCACTCGAGAGAAAACTGAACAACCTCAAACAGCGTCTCGCCCAGCAAAAGTCCGCGGGCGAGGCCAAGCCGCAATAACAACACAGGCAGGCGTACAAAGAGCCTGCTGAGGACGCCCGCACCTATTTCGAGTACAATTCCGCCGCTCGCTTTCCAGGAAATCTCTAGCGATGCAATCGGTCAGCCTACCGGCGTTCGCCAAAATCAACTTGCGGCTGCACGTCCTGGGCAAGCGGGCGGACGGCTATCACGAGTTGCGCACGGTCTTCCAGACCATCTCTCTGCACGACACGCTTCGGCTCACGCTGACGCGCCATCCGGGCATTTCGCTCGAAACCGATAATCCTGCGCTGCCCTCGGGGCGCGAGAACCTAGTCTGGCGCGCTCTCGACGCCCTGCGGCGGGAGCTGCAGCTCCGCAGGGGCGTGCGCGCCGAGCTCACCAAGCGTATCCCCACCGCTCGCGGCCTGGGAGGGGGTTCGAGCGACGCCGCAGCGGCGCTTGTGGGAATGCTGCGGCTGTGCAGGCGCCAACTGCCGCCGGCAAGGTTGGTGAAGCTTGCCGCCGGCCTGGGCGCGGACGTGCCGTTTTTCCTATTTGGCGGCCGGGCGCTGGGCATCGGCCGGGGCGACGAGGTTTACCCTTTGCCTGATCTGCCCGGCCACGCCATCCTTGTTGTCTCGCCCCGCGACGTCGGTATCAGCACGCGAGAAGCATACCGCTGGGTGAGCCGGCAATTGACAATGCGCAAGCAAGTCCCTAGACTACATAGTTTCTGCGCTCTGTGCTGGAGCCTGCAAGAGGCGGGCGTCTCGAACGATTTCGAGACGGCTATCTTCCGGCGGTATCCCCGGCTGGCAAGGCTCAAGCAGGGGTTGCTCCGGCGAGGAGCGCTGGAAGCCGCGCTGGCGGGTAGCGGTTCGGCGGTGTTCGGACTCTTCCGTAACCCAGCGCAGGCGCGCCGAGCTGCACGGGGCTTCCCGAAAGACCAGGTTTTCGTCTGCAAGACCCTTTCACGGGGAGAATACCGCCGCGCCCGGCGTGGACGAGGCGGCGTCTGAAGGCAAATCGTTGATCGACGATAAGTTCAAGATCTTCAGCGGGAGCGCCAACCCGCCGCTGGCGGAAGAAATCTGCCGGTACCTCGGCGCACGCCCGGGGCAGGCGGCGCTCGGCAAATTCAGCGACGGCGAAATCTATTTCCAGATCCTGGAAAATGTGCGCGGCGCCGACGTTTTCGTAGTGCAGCCCTGCAGCCATCCGGTGGATTTCCACCTGATGGAACTGCTGATGATGATTGACGCATTCAAGCGCGCTTCGGCGTGGCGCATTACCGCGGTGATGCCTTACTACTGCTACGCGCGCCAGGACCGCAAGGACAAGCCGCGGGTACCCATCTCGGCCAAGCTGGTGGCCGACCTGCTCGAAACGGCCGGAGCCAGCCGGGCGCTGACGCTCGACCTGCACGCGCCGCAGATCCAGGGCTACTTCAATGTTCCGGTGGACCACCTGTACGCCTCGCCGGTCCTGGTCGAGTACTTCAAGAAGAAGGAACTGGGCAAGTTCACTGTGGTTTCACCCGACGCGGGCGGAGTGGAGCGCGCGCGCTTCTTCGCCAAACGGCTGGATGCGCCGCTGGCAATCGTGGACAAGCGGCGCGTGGACGTGGACGTCAGTGAAGTGATGCACCTGATCGGCGAGGTCCGCGGCCGGGTGGCGCTGGTGATCGACGACATCATTGACACCGCCGGCACTCTGGACAAGACCGCCGAGGCGCTGCTCAAAGAGGGTGCGACGAAAGTCTATGCCGCCTGCACGCATGCGGTGTTATCCGGGCCGGCGGTGGACCGCCTTTGCCGGTCTCCCATCGAGGAGGTTGTGGTGACCGATTCGGTGCCGCTCTCCGCCGCGGCAAAAAAGGTGCACAAGATCAAGGTGCTCAGCGTGGCCGACTTGCTCGCCCGGGGCATCCGCTCGATCCACGAAGAGACTTCGATCAGCGAGCTGTTCATTTGATCCGCCAACAGGGGTAACGCCCCGGCGGCTCGGACCGCCGCAGCGTCCGGTCAAGGTAAGGCCTAGCGCCCCAAAGGAAGGAGCTATGCAGCAAATCGTCATTGATGCGACGCCCCGCGAGGAACGCGACAAGAATGCCGCCCGGCGCATCCGCCGCAGCGGGCAGATCCCGGCGGTGCTCTACGGCGGAACGGGCGACCCGCTCGCAGTGGCGGTCAACGCCAAGCAGGTGGCCGGCATCCTGCGGTCGGAGTCCGGGCACAACACGATTTTCACTGTCAAGCTGCCCGGCGGCGAACACAAGGCCATGCTGAAAGACTGGCAGGTGGACCCGGTGAAGGGCGCACTGCTGCACGTGGACATGCTGCGAGTGGCGCTGGACGTGCGCATGCACGTCAAAGTGCCCGTGCACACGTTTGGTGAGCCGCAGGGCGTCAAGCTGCAGGGCGGCATTTTTGAGATGGTGACCCGCGAAGTCGAAATCGAATGCCTGCCCACCGAGATCCCGGACGAGTTCAAGGTGGACGTGACCGAATTGATGATCGGCAAGCAGCTCCGCGCCGCCGACCTGCCGCTGGATCCCCAGAAGATGAAGCTCGTGAGCGACCCACAGCGGGTGATCGCGCACGTGGTGGCCCTGCGCGCCGAGGAAGAGAAGCCTGCCGAGGCGGAGGTCGTGGCCGAAGCGGCTCCCGCGGAGCCCGAAGTCATCAAGAAAGGCAAGAAGGAAGTTGAAGAGGGCGAAGAGGCCGAAGGCGAAGTCGAGACCAAAGCCAAGCCCAAGGAAAAGGAGAAGTAGCGCCGGGTGGGTGGTGTGCTCGAGCGAATCACATCGCGACCGGGCGGTGTGGCGCAGACCAGCCGATGGATGCGCGCCGGCGGGCGGCCGCGCTGATGCGGTTGATCGTCGGCCTCGGCAATCCCGGCCCGGAATACGCCTGGACGCCGCACAACCTGGGTTTTTTTGTCGTGGACCGGCTGGCGGAGCGCGGCGGAATTCGCGTCGAGCGGCCGGAGGCGAAAGCGTACATCGGGCGGGGGAAGCTGGCTGGGCAGGAAGTCCTGCTGGCCAAGCCGCAAACGTATATGAACGGGAGCGGCCTGGCGGTGCGCGAGCTGCTGGAGCAGTTCGAGTGTGACCCGGCCGAGATGATCGTGGTCTACGACGACGTCGCGCTGCCCTGGGGCATGCTCCGCATCCGTGAGCGCGGCAGTGCCGGCGGGCACAACGGGTTGAAGTCGCTGATTGGCGCGCTTGGCACTCACGAGTTTGCGCGCGTGCGGCTGGGCGTTCAGCCGGAAGACCCGGTGGGTGACCTGGCCTCCTATGTGCTTTGCCCGATGGGCAGGAACGAGCTGGAAATCGCCGCGGAGATGGTAGCGAAGGCCGCCGAAGCGGTGGAGACAATCCTGGCCGAAGGCGTGCATCGCGCTATGAACCGGTTCAACCGGCGCGTGCCGCCGCCTGGCGAGGCTTTGATTTAGAGCGAAGGCAGCTTGATTGCACCGTGCCCGGCACGGAATTGAGGGAACATGGAAGAACGCTTGTATGACCTGATCTTTATCTGCCGGCCCGATACACCGGAAGAAGAAATCTCGAAGCTGGTGGCCACGCTCGAACAGGCGGCTACCGAGCGCGGGGGCAAGGTGGAGAAAGTCGAAAAGTGGGGCACGCGCAAGCTGGCCTACCGCGTGCACAAGCACCGCGAAGGCTTCTACGTCTATCTGGTGCTGCGCGCTACGCAGGGCGAGATGATCAAGGAGCTCGAGCGGCGCCTGAAAGTGTCCGACCCGGTGATCAAATACCTCACCGTGCGTCTCGACGAGGAGCTGAAACGCCAGCAGAAGCTCGTCCGGCGGCGCGAGCGCAAGGCGGCGCGGCGCCCGCGGAAGTCCGCGGGCACCGGAGAGCAGGCCGTCGCAGCCAGTTAACCCAGCCGACCGAGGAGAGGGAGAACCATGGCAGATGAACCGAGGCAACACTCATCCGGACCGCCGGGCGCGCGCCGCGAAGGGCCTCCCGGCGGGCCTCGCAAGGGCAAGCGGCAGTATTTCCGCAAGAAGAAGGTGTGCCGCTTCTGCGTCGAGCGGGTGGACTTCATCGATTACAAGAAGGTGGAGATGCTGCAGCCGTTCGTGCAGGACCGCGGGAAGATCCTGCCGCGGCGCATGACCGGCACCTGCTCGAAGCACCAGCGCTGGCTGGGTGAAGCCATCAAGCGCGCCCGCAACATTGCCCTACTGCCGTTTGCCACCGACCTTTAGCCCGAGGGGTAGCCGATGCAGATCATCTTGCAGGAAGACGTCGAAAAGCTGGGCACCCGCGGCCAGGTAGTCGAAGTGGCCGCGGGCTATGCGCGCAATTTTCTGTTGCCGCGAAAGCTCGCCATTGCCGCCACGCCCGGCAATCTGAAGCGGCTGGAGAAAATTCGCTCGGTGTTGGACAAGCGCACCGCCACCGAGCGGGAGGGCGCGCAGAAACAAGCCGAGGTGCTCGCCGCGGCCAGTGTCACGCTGGCGCGCAAGGCCGGCGAAAACGATCAACTGTTCGGCTCCGTCACCGCGGCGGACATCGCCGAGGCGCTCGCCGCGCAAGGCTACCAGGTGGACAAGCGCAAGATCGAGCTCCGCGAGCCCATCAAGCTGATCGGGGAATACCAGGTGACCGCAAAGCTCCACCACGACGTCACCGCCACGATCAAGGTGGTGGTGCAGCGAGAAGGCTAGTTCCGGCGGACCAGCCAGCACGAGCTCTTGCGGCGTCAAGATGACCAGGGCTGCCTTTATATCCGCAAGCATCCGGCGGTTCTCCACAGGATTTCAAGAGGTGGAAGTTTTCCGCAATTTGCACAGCCATGCTCGCCCATCCACAGCATTTTCGGGCTGATTCGGTTGACACCATGCCGCCACTTTCTCAGAATCTCAGCTTCCGCCTAGGCCTGCAAGCGTCGGCCTCCGGCAGAGGGGAAAGGCCTTGCTCTGCCCGCGGCGCTGCGCGATAATCAGCGAAGGAAAAGCGAAGAGAACTCATGGCCACCCAAGTCGCTCTAGAACGCCCCTTGCCGCACAACCTTGATGCCGAGCGCAGCGTGCTGGGCGCCATCCTGCTCGACAACCACGTGCTGAACATGGCCATCGAGAAGCTCAGGCCTGAGGACTTCTTTCTCGAGCAGCATCGGCGCGTTTTCCAGCAGATGATCGCGCTCGGCGAAGCGCAGCATGCCATTGACCTGGTGACCCTCACCGACGAACTCTACCGGCACGGGGAACTCGAGGCCGCGGGCGGCGCGGCGTACCTGGCGCAACTGGTGGACGGGGTGCCGCGGATCACCAACCTCGAGCACTACGCCCGCATCGTCAAGGAAAAGGCGCTGCTACGCAGCCTGATTCACTCGACGCACGCCATCCAGCAGCAGGCGCTCGAAGCCGACGAGGACGCCGATGTGATCCTCGACCGCGCCGAGTCCAGCATCTTCCAATTGGCCGAGGAGCGCGTGCGCGCCGGGTTTATCGGCGTGAAGGAGTTGGTGCGGGAGAACTTCGACCGGCTGGCGCGCATCTTCACCGAGGGCAAGCGCATTACCGGCCTTCCCACCGGCTACCAGCAGCTCGACAATATCACTTCGGGCTTGCAGCCATCGGAGCTGCTCATCCTGGCGGCGCGGCCATCAATGGGCAAGACGGCTCTGGCGCTCAATATCGCTGAGAACGTTGCCCTGCGCTCCGGGGACCCGGTGGCCATCTTCAGCCTGGAGATGTCCAAGGAATCGCTGCTTCTGCGGCTGCTCGCGTCGCACGCGCGCATTGACGCGCACAAGTTTCGCACCGGCCATCTGGCCCGCGAAGATTGGGGCAAGATGACCGACTCGCTGGGGCGACTGGCCGAAGCGCCGCTGTGGATTGACGACTCGGGCTCGGTGACGGTGGTCGAGATGGGCGCCAAGACGCGCCGGCTAAAACGCGACAAGGGGCTCTCGCTGGTGATCGTGGATTACCTGCAACTGGTGGCTGCCCGCGGGCGCTTCTCGAACCGCAACGAAGAGGTCACCAGCATCACCCGCGGCCTGAAGGGCCTGGCCAAGGAGTTGAAGGTGCCCGTGCTGGTGCTGAGCCAGTTGACCCGCGCGCCGGAGCGCGAGGAGCGCCGGCCGCAGCTCGCCGACCTCCGCGAATCCGGCTCCATCGAACAGGACGCCGATGTGGTGCTGTTCATTTACCGGCCCAACATCTACAAGCCGGACGAGACGCCCGAAGAGCGCGCCAAAGCCGAGATCATCATCGCCAAACAGCGCAACGGCCCCACCGACCGCATTAACTTCGTCTTCCTGAATACCTTCACTCGTTTCGAAGAAGCCGCTCCCGAGGCCTGGGGTCCGGAATCCTAGGCTGACCCTTGAAGATGCCCGAGGAGGGGCAGGGCGCACAGGCTTAGGTCAGGCGATAGGCGGGCCGCCGGTTACACATGGCGGGTTACAGGTGTGATGGAACTTGATGACGACGCCTTTCAAGTTCTGTTTCCCGATCTTCAGAGTTTTATCGCAAGTGCGATACCACTTCTCGAGGCAGTCCCTGTCCGCTGCGGAGGATTGATCTGCGGGCGCATTCCCTTTTGTGGTTGCGGGGAGCTTCAGATCATCCCTCTTGCTTGCCTCAACCACGCAATAGTTCCCCGGCGGCAGGGAAATCTTGAATCTTCCTTCTTCGTCGGAAACGAATCTTTCCAGAACGGGGTGCGAATACTTGTTGACGGTCTCCCCGCGAACAAAAAGCTCCTTGCGAGGGTACGGCTTCTCTTTTCGCAGGGATTCGCGCAACTCTTCAGGGGGAGCGATCCCGCCGCAATAATCACTGGTCTGCACCACCGTGCCGGAGATAGTTCGAAGGGAAGATTTCGCGGCGGAAGGTCCCGTCCCCTCAGTGTATAGGGCAGAGGTTGCATTGGGAGGAACAGGCACGTCTGCGTTCCGGGAGGGAGCCAGAGCCGTCGAGGGGTCTTCCGATGCAATTGCAGATGTCGCCGCGGGGGGCGGGCTTGGAGCCAACGTCGAAGCGGTGCCTGCCTCGCCCGGCGAGGTTACCGGCGGCGAAGGCTTCTGGTACCAGCCAAAGTATCCCACGACAAAGACAAAGGCGACTAAAACCACGACGGCAGGCAGGCGAATACTTCCTTTCTCGTTCTTGCGCATGAGCGGGGACCTCTCCGGAATAACTTGCCGTCAGCGGGATACTACACCTCCAGGCGGCCTCAAGTCACCCGCCCTTCTCCGGTCTGGGCTCGACCGGAGTGTGCAGCGCGCTCTGGCGAGCGCGGGGCTGGAGGCAAGGCGTCTGCGCCGGGCCACACCTGTGTTATAGATGCTGCGCACGGCCAGACGGGCTGTCCAGACGCACAAGGCCAGCGTTCCTCTCGACCCAGGTACCCTAATGAAGTCAACGACTTGCAGCAGGAGCTCCTGCTCCGCGGCGGCGCCATTTTGGTGGCAGGCATGCAGTATCAGCGTCGGCAATGTTAACTAACCGGATTGGCGTGCCGCGAAGGCGGTGTGAAGTTGCGGTGAATTGGAATAGTCTGGCATTCTAACTAGCGATGACACGCGGAGTTAAATTCGACGGCCGGCCAGTGTGGGCAGAGGTGCGGCTGAATGCACTTGCAGGTAATTTGCGCGCCATTCGGAGGCACGTTAACCCGCCGCCGGTGGGCCGGCGAGCGCGCCGGTGTAAGGTTCTGGCCGTGGTGAAAGCCAATGCCTACGGACTCGGTGCTGCACCGGTGGCCAAAGCGCTGGCGAAGGCCGGAGCCGACTGGTTTGGAGTAACCTGCACGGCCGAGGGCGCAGAGTTGCGCGAGGCCGGCATCTGCCAACCGATCCTGCTGCTGACCGGCTTCTGGCCCGGCGAGGAGCGGCGCCTGCTGGAGTACCGCCTAACCCCGGCCATCACGCGCTGCGAACAGCTTTGCGCACTGGAAC
>Ga0070698_100008832_pt1 | contig 10840 bp, 13 predicted proteins | sample KBSK1502metaG_FD_65477 | JGI IMG/M metagenome (GOLD analysis project Ga0070698, IMG submission 65477) | Corn, switchgrass and miscanthus rhizosphere microbial communities from Kellogg Biological Station, Michigan, USA - KBS K1-50-2 metaG | ecosystem: Host-associated > Plants > Roots >...
GTGACGTGCTTCGGGTGCAGCCCGGCGAGCTGCTCGATCCACGCCTGCACGTCGCGATCGTTGGTATTTCCGCCAATCCCTTCGACGAACACGGACTCCACCGTGAAGTCGGAGAGCTGTCGCAGCGCATCGGCGATCGATTCGGCCGAGTGCGCGTGCCGCGGCCGCGAGATCCGGTCCCCGCCGGCATCGACGCGCACGAGGCGCTCGTCCGCGAACTCGAGCCAGCGCCGCACGCGCGGCTCGGTCGCGGTCGTGCCGTTCGTGACGATGCGCACTGGCAGTCCGGGCCGCGTCCTGCGCGCGGACAGCACGTCGGCGATCACCTGCCCGAAGCGCGGATGCAGCGTGGGCTCGCCGGGTCCCGAGACCGTGATCGAATCGACTTCGGGAGCGTCGTTCAGCGCGTTCATCACCGCCGAGCCGACATCGCCGGGCAACCGCCAGGCGCGAAATTCCGTGGAGCGCGGAAACGGGCAGTAGACGCAATCGAGCGTGCACCGGCCCGAGGTGGGAACGACGCTCACGTGGAGCGAGTGATCGGCCGTACGCGTGCAGACCTGCCCCCCGATGATCCGTGCGTTCCGAATCTCGTGTTGCTCGCTCATGGATTCCACCTCGCCCGGTGCCTCTGCACGAACCGCGCCGAGCTGCGGCGCCGAGCAGCGCGGCGCGCGGTACCCGCGCTGTACCACCGTGGTACAGCGCTGGCCGCAGCGGCCACGCCGTGCGGTCTGCGAGCGGCACGGCGGTTGCACTCGGCACGTGGGCAACGGGGGGAATCATGATCTGGAGACACACGGCATCGGCCGCGTTCGTGATCGCGGCTCTGGGCGCACCGGCCTTCGCGGATCCAGCGCCGGGTCACGATCCGGTGTTGGCCGAGATCGGCGCCCCGCTCTTCGCGCGTTATTGCACGTCGTGTCACGGACCCGGCGGACGCGGTGACGGCCCCACCGCGGCCACGCTGCGCACGCGCCCGGCGGATCTGACCGCGATCGCGAAGCGGCGCAACGGCCAGTTTCCCGCGGCGGAGATCGCCAAGTTCATCGACGGCCGCTTCGAGTTTCCCGCGCACGGATCGCGCGAGATGCCGGTCTGGGGCGAGCGCTTCGGCGCGGACGTACCCGAGGCGGAGGTCGGCGAGTCGATCGCGCGCGGAAACATCGCCTCGCTGGTCGAGTATCTGAAGTCGATCCAGCAGCCGCCGCTGGCGGGAAAGCCGGCCCAGAAATGAAGCGCCGCGCCGGGTCGATCGGGATCGGGTTGCGTCTCGCGTTCGCCGCTGCGGCGTGCGCGCTGCTCGGCGCCGCGCCGCTGCGCGCCGCGGAGCCCGACACGGCCGAGACGCGCCGGATCATGCACGAGGTGTTCGGCGCACTCAAAGAGGTTCTGCCGCTGAGCCTCGACGAGCAGCGCTTCGCCGATCCGGCGCAGCGCGCGGCGATCGAGAAGTCGCTCGCGATCCTGTCGCGCAACGCGGGCAAGCTCTCCGGTCACGGCGCCGGCCACGACTCGAGCTTCGAGTTCCTGTCCGCTTCGCTCGCGCGCGAGGCCGCCGAGATCGAGCGGCGCTTCGCCGCGGGCCGCTTCCGCGAGGCCCAGTTCGCGATCCACGAGTTCACCGAGAACTGCGTCGCCTGCCACTCGCGGCTGCCCGACCCCGACGACGCGCAGCTCTCGTCGCGGTTCATGGACGACGCGCAGGTGGCTGCGCTGCCGCTGCCCGAGCGCGCAGAGCTCGCGATGGCGACGCGCCAGTTCGAGCGCGCGCTCGCGGCCCAGGAGGCGATGCTCACGTCGCGCGAGTTCGACGTGGGCTCGATCGACCTGCTCGGCTATCTCGACGACTACATCGAGGTGTGCGTGCGTGTGAAGCGCGACTTCGAGCGCCCGGCGCGCGCGCTCGAGACGTTCGCGAAGCGCCCGGACCTGCGCGCGAGCCTGAAGAGCGACGTATCGCAGTGGGTGACCGACCTGCGCACGTTCGCCGCGCGTCCCCCGGTCGAAGGGCTCGAGGCCGGGCGCAAGCTCGCGCAGGAAGCCGAGGCCGCGTCGGAAAAGGGCGGAGAGCACGCGCTGCTGGTGCGCTTCGAGGTCGCCTCGGGCGCCCTGCTGCGCTACGTGGCGTCGCTCCCGGACGGCGACGCGCGTGCGGCGCCGGCCTACTACTGGCTCGGCGTGATCGAATCGCGCGTCGGCCGCTCGTTCTGGCTCTCGCAGACCGAGCCCTATCTGGAGGCGGCGATCCGCCTCGCCCCCGGTGACCCGCAGGCCGACAAGGCCTATGCGCTGCTCGAGGAGTTCGTCGTCGGCGGATACACCGGCTCCTCGGGCGAGCACGTGCCCGCGGACGTGCGCGCCCGGCTCGATCAGCTGAAGCATCTGATCGCGAAGTCGCGCGATCATGGTCGGAGCTGATCTGCGCGACTAGCGCTTCGCCTCGACCCGCATCACCTCGAACAGGATCCCGCCCACCTCGGCGAAGAACGCGCGCACACCGTCGCGCTCGTTCCAGTCGACGAGCTGGACGTCGGAGCAGGGGATCCCGCGCTCGACGCAGCGCTCGTGCGCGCGCTCGATGTGGCGCGTGCCGACCGCGATGCTCCAGATGTGCGGGCGCGCGCCGCGCAGGATCTGGAACTGGCGGCTCTCGGGCGAGCCGGTGATCAAACCGCCGCTGCCGTCGTCGCCGCGCCGCGCGATCACGCTCTCCCAGGTGACCGCGTTCGCCTTGACCGGCGGGTGCGCTCGCATCGGCCGCGCGCCCGGGATCACCCACCCTTCCGGAACCTCGAGCACCTCTCGCAGGAAGCGGTCGACCGCCTCGGGCTCGGGCGTGACGATCTTCACGTGATTGATCCGGTCCATCAGACCTCGAGCCCCAGGAGCTCGCGCGCGTTGTCGCGCATCATGCGGCGGATCGCCGCGGGCGGCGTGCCCGCCGGGAGGTAGTCGGGATAGGCGCGCGGCTCGGGGATGCCTTCCGGGTGCGGCCAGTCCGAGCCGAAGAGCAGGTGCTCGGGCGCGAGCCACTCGAAGAGCGCTTCGTGATCGTCCTCGGGGAACGGATTCACGCAGATGTGCGCGCGGAAGACGTCGCTGGCCCGGTCCTTCACCACCCCGCCGACCCACGGCGAGTGCGAGGTGCAGCTCTTCTGCGCCTTGTCGAGCCGCGAGAGCAGATAGGGCACCCAGGCACTGCCGCACTCGATCGTCGCGACGCGCAGCGCCGGGAAGCGGCCGAACACGTTGTCGAAGATCAGCGCGCCGAGCGTGTGCGTGGTGGGCGCCTCGATGAAGCAGAACGCGTTCTGCCACGCGCTCTGATGGTGGGAGCGCGGGCGCGCGCGGTGGCCCCATTGCGTCGAGAGCAGCTCGTTGTAGCCCGACTCCGCCGCGTGATAGGCGACCGGCACGCGCGCTTCGGCGAGCCGCGCCCAGACCGGATCGAAGATCGGGTCGCCAGGGCTGCGGCCGCCGACCGGGCCCGAGAGCAGGTGCACCATGCGCGCGCCGCGCGCGAGCAGGCGGTCGAGCTCGGCCGCGGCGAGCCCGACGTCGAGCAGCGAGAGCAGCGGCACGGCGAAGATCCGCCCGTCGGCGCCGAAGCCCCAGTCTTCCTCGAGCCAGCGATTGAACGCGGTGATCGCAGCGAAGCTGGCTTCGGCGTCGCCGCGCATCGCGTGCTCGACGGTGACGACATAGGTCGGAAAGAGCAGGATCGATTCGATCCCCTGCTCGTCCATCACCGCGAGGCGCGCGGCGCGGTCCTGATATTCGCGGCGCATCGGCTTCAAGAACGACGCCGCGGTGCCCTCGCCTTGCGAGCGCAGCATCTTCTTGAGATGCCCCGGCGGCGGCACCAGCTCGAACGTGGGCGGCGTGAAGTGATGTTTGTGGCCGGCCACGAAGATCGTGTCCTTGCCGGAGGCATCGGTGACCACCTTCACGGCGCGGTCGGCGTAGCGCGGGTCGAGATGGCGGCTGAACGCGTCGCGCGGCTCGTAGTAGTGGTTATCCGCGTCGAAGATCCCGAACTGGGGGGTGACCATCGAGAAATCTCCTCACCCGGGTCACTGGTACGATGCCATACTATACGAGAGGCGAACTGGCGTGAAGCGCCGAGACCCGAATCAGCAGCTCGAGTTCCTGCTCACCGAGCTCGTGCGCCTCCAGGTGCGCGTCTACAACACCCGGTTCCGCGCCACCGGTCTCAACCAGAGCCAGGTGGCGGCCCTGGTCCATCTCGAGCGCATCGACCAGCTCTCGCAGTCCGACCTCGCCCGCCGGCTGGGCATGCGCAAGGCCGCCGCGGGCACGCTGATCGAAGGGCTCGAGGGCAAGGGGATGGTCGAGCGTTCGCGCGGGCGCGACGACCGGCGGGTGCAGCTCGTCTCGATCACCGAGGCGGGGCGGCGCGTGGTCGAAGACGTCGATCACATGGCCGAGCAGCTCGGCAACGACTACCGCCAGGGCATCTCGCGCGATGAGCGCGCGCTGTTCGTCGCGACGCTCCAGCGGCTGCGCGCAAACTTGCGCATGATGGAGCGCGCGCGGTAGACCGCAGCGCCAGGGCTGCGCGCCGCGGCGGAGGATCCGATGGGCGATCGCGACGAGAAGAACCGCGCGGTCTCGGAGGCGCGCGACTTCAACCCGTTCCGGCCGGAGTTCCTCGAGCACGAGTACGAGACCTACGACCGGCTGCGCGAGCACCTGCCGATCGCGCGCAGCGAGTCGATGATCGGCGACATGATCTCCGGCAGGAGCGGCGGATGGGTGCTCACGCGCTATGCCGACGCGGGCGAGGTGCTGCGCAACACCGCCGACTTCTCGAGCCAGTCCGGCAGCTACCCGGTGCGCCCGTGGATCCCGCAGGCGGTCGATCCGCCGATCCACACCGCCTACCGCCGGATCCTGAACCCGTGGTTCACGGCCGACGCGATGGCGAAGCTCGAGCCGCACCTGCTCCAGTACGCCGAGCAGCTCGTCGACCGCATGCTCGAGAAGGATTCGTTCGACTTCGTCGCCGACTTCGCCGACCCGTTCCCGACCGTGATCTTCTGCGAGCTCGCTGGATTCCCGGCCGCCGACCATGCGCGGATCATGGACTGGAAGAACACGATCATGCATGCGAGCGACGGGCACACGCGCGGGCGCGAGCTCGCGCGGGCGCGAGCGGGCGAGCTCGGGCTCGACCTCGGGGAAGGCGAAGATCTCCCCTCCGCAACCGCGTTCGCGGTGCGCGCGCGGGCTGCGCAGGAGGTGTACGCCTATCTCGCCGGCCTGCTCGACGAGCGCCGCGCGACGCCCCGCGACGACCTGGTCTCGAAGCTGCTCGCGGCGAAGTACGAAGGCGAGCGCCCGCTCACCCAGGAGGAGCTAGAAGACACGCTGTTCCTGCTGTTCATGGCCGGGCTCGACACCGTCGCATCGGCGTTCGGGCTGGTCGTGCAGGGATTCGCCAGCGACGACGCGAAGCGGCGCGAGTTCGTCGCGCTGATGGAGGACCCGACGCGGTTGAATCCCGCGATCGAGGAGCTGATGCGCTTCCACGCGTTCGTGCTGCTGCCGCGGCGGCTCACACGCGAGCTCTCGTTCCACGGCGCGCTGCTGCGTGATCAGGACCAGGTACTCGTGCCGACCCAGGCCGCGAACCGCGACGGCGCGGAGTTCCCCGACGCGAACCAGATCGACTTCGCGCGCTCGCCGAACCGGCACCTCGCGTTCGGGCTCGGTCCGCACCGCTGCCTCGGCATCCACCTCGCACGCCGCGAGCTGCGCATCGGCCTCCAGGTGTTCCACCGGCGGCTGCCCGACTACCGACTCGATCCGAGCCGGCCCGCGGTCGCGTTCGCGGGAATGAAGGGGCTCGCGTCGCTGCCGCTCGTGAAGGCGTAGGGTGGGCAAACGTCCTCGTTTGCCCACCGGCTAACGACCTCGCAGCAGCGCCTCCTTGAGGTCCTCCTGCACCGGCTTCGCGCCGAGCCAGATCTTGAGCAGCGCGCGCGAGAGATCCGCGCCGGAGATCGCGCCCTTCACCTGCCCGCGATAGCGGATCACGCCGCTGCCATCGGCCGCGAAGTCGATGTCGACGACGTCGCCCACCGCCACCTCGCCGATCTCGCGAAACGCGCGCTGCACCTCGGCGAGGCGCGGCGTGAGCGCCGCGAGCTCGGCCGGCGTCGCGTTGCGGCGGATCCCCTCGTCGAATGCGCCCCAGATCGTGTCCGCGCCCACCGCGCGCTTCATCACCAGTCGCACGCGACGGGGCTCGTGCGCATCGATCACGGCGTCGGCGCTCGTGGTGCGCGCACGCACGTAGAGCCCGATCACGTACACCTCGAGCATGAACCGGGTGCGCAGCCCGGCGCCGTTGAGCACCAGCGGTACGCCCGCGACGGCAACGTCATCGTCGAGTGCGACGCCCGCGACTTCCGCGCCGCGCGCGGCGCTCGCCTGGAGTGAAGCGAAGAGCAGCAGCGCCGCGGCGGTCCGTGAACGTTTCACCGCAAGCCTCGCATTCGCGGGATCATGCAAGAAGTGTCGAAGGGCGGCATCAATGCCGCTCGACTTCTGCGAGCCGCCGCTCGAGGTAGCGCCGCTCGGGCCCCGTCCCGACGCGCTCGAGCGCACGCCGATAGCAGCGGGCTGCTTCGTCGGAGCGTCCGAGACGCCGCAACAGATCGGCCTCTGTCGCCCAGAGCAGGTAGTAGTCCTCGAGTCCGCCGCTCCGCTCGAGGTCGGCGACGAGCGCGAGCCCTGCCGCGGGACCGTCGGCCATCGCCACCGCAATCGCGCGATTCAACTCGACGATCGGACCCGGCCGCGCGCGCGTGAGCGCTTGGTAGTGCTGCGCGATCGCGCGCCAATCCGTCTCCTCGGCACGCGCGGCGCGCGCGTGCTCGGCGGCGATCGCCGCCTGCAATGCGTACGGACCCGCGGGCTGGGCGACCAGGGCACTCGCGGCGAGCGCGAGGCCTTCCTCGATCTGCGCGTGGTTCCAGCGCGTGCGGTCCTGCTCCTCGAGCAGGACGAGCTCGCCGTCGGGCGTCGTGCGCGCCTCGCGGCGCGCGTCGTGGAGCAGCATCAGCGCGAGCAGTCCGCGTGCCTCGGATGAACCCGGGAGCTGCCCGTCGAGTAGTCGCCCGAGGCGAATCGCCTCCAGCGAGAGGTCCGCGCGCACCAGCGCGTCGCCGTGGGTGGCCGAGTAGCCCTCGTTGAAGACGAGATAGACCACCGCCATGACGGCCTCGAGCCGCTCGGGCAGGAGCTCGGCGGGCGGCACCTCGTAGGGGATCCCGGCTCCAGCGATCTTGCGCTTCGCGCGGACCAGCCGCTGCGCGAGCGCCGTGGGCGCGATCAGGAAGGCGCGCGCGATCTCGTCGGTCGAAAGGCCGCACAGCGTCCGCAGCGAGAGCGCCACCTGTGACTCGAGTGCGATTGCGGGATGACAGCAGGTGAAGATCAATCGCAGGCGCTCGTCGGGAATCGCGGCGTCGGTGAGATCGGGCAGATCCGGCCCGCTCGCCGACTCGACGGTGTGTCGGAGCTCGGCGCGAATGTCCGAGAGCCGTCCCGCGCGGCGCAGCACGTCGATGGCCTTGTGGCGCGCGGTCGCGACGACCCACGCGCGCGGGTTCGCCGGGTACCCCTCGCGTGGCCAGCGCTCGAGCGCGACCGTGAACGCGTCCTGGACCGATTCCTCCGCGACGTGGAAGTCACCGATCGCGCGGATCACGGCCGCGAGCACGCGCCCGAACTCCTCGCGATAGAAGCGCTCGATCTCGACGGGGTTGGTCAGGTCGACTCTCGCACGGGCCGGATCTCGACGGAGCCCAGCCGCGCATCGGGCGCGCGCGCTGCGATCGCGATCGCTTCGTCGAGGTCGCGCGCGTCGATCAGCAGCAGTCCGCGCAGCTGCTCGCGTGTCTCCGCGAAGGGCCCGTCGGAGAGCAGCGCCTTGCCGCCGCGCAAGCGCACCGTGGTCGCGGACGCCGTGTGCTCGAGCGCGTGTGACGAACGGTGCCGCCCAGCGCTCGCGAGCTCTGCTGCGAGCGCGCGGCGATCGCGCTGGAGTGCCGCCGCCTCGGCATCGCCCGCACGCTGCCACTCGGCCTCATTCGCGTACAAGAGCAGCACATACTGCATCGACGACCTTCCGCCTCACACGCGATCGAAGAACAGGATCTCGCGCAACTCGATCGGGCCCCAACGGGCGTGCGGGTAGCGCTTCGCGAGCTCGATCGCGGCCGGGCGGTCCGCGACGCGGACGAGGCCGTAGCCGCCGACGCCCTCTTTCGACTCCGCAAAGGGACCGTCGGTGACCAACACCTTCCCACCGCGCGGCTCGATCCGCGCCGGACGCGGCTCGCCCGCGAGCGGCGCGGTCTCGATCATCTTGCCTTCGCGCTCGAGTCCCTCGCTGAACGCGAGCATCTCGCGCAGCTTCGCTCCGTCCGGGTCGGAGAGGCCCGGCTCGACGCGGAACACGAACACAAACGGCGTACCGCGCTCCGTGTCGGTGTAGAGGTAGCGAGTCGCGATCGCGTGTACCTCGACGGCTGCATAGCGCGCATGGGGACAACGTCTCGCGATCTCGAGCGCCTCGTCGCGGCCCGCCACGTCGATGATCCAGAATCCGCCAATCACTTCCTTGCTCTCGGCGAACGGCCCATCGCTCACGAACGCCCTTCCGTCGCGCACGCGCACGGTCGCAGCGTCGGACTCGCCCCCGAGCGGCGCGCCGCGCCGCAGGATTCCGCGGCTCGCGAGCTCGGCCGAGAACCTGCCCATCTCCGCGAACCGATCCGGGTCGTGGGGCGCGCCCACGGGGCCCAGGAACAAGAACATGAACTCCATCGCCGTCCCTCCTGTCCGTTCATACCTCAGTCGAATGGGTTCGCCCGGATTCGACAGCAAATTCCTCCGGGGAGTGTCGATCTCGGGAGCGCCCGCTCGACTTCATCACAGGAAGCAAGATCAGAAGGGAGAAAGTGATGTGCCCCGTATGCCTCACGACAGTGGCGATCGCGGTCGCCAGCTCCGCCTCTGCGAGCGGCATTGGCGCGCTCGCTGTGAAGAAACTCCGCGCGCGGACCGGCGCCCCGGTCGGCGCGACGGTCCCAAAGCAAGGAGAAACAAGATGAAGACCCACCGGATCGTGTCTCGCGACGAATGGCTCGCCGCACGCGTGAAGCTGCTGGCGAAGGAGAAGGATCTCACGCGCCAGCGCGATGAGCTCGCGCACCAACGCCGCGAGCTCCCGTGGTTGCGGGTCGAGAAGCGGTACGAGTTCGACGGCCCGAACGGGAGGGAGACGCTCGACGACCTGTTCAGGGGGCGCAGCCAGCTCGTCATCTACCACTTCATGTTCGGACCGGATTGGCAGGAGGGATGTCCGAGCTGCTCGTTCGTCTCCGACCACATCGACGGCGCGCGCACGCACCTCGCCGCGCGCGACGTCTCGCTCGCGATGGTCTCGGGCGCGCCGTTTGCAAAGATCGCGGCGTTCCAGAAGCGGATGGGTTGGCGGTTCCACTGGGTGTCGTCCCACGGCAGCGAGTTCAACCGCGACTTCCACGTGGCGTTCACGGGCGACGAGTCGGCCGACGGTACGGTGTACTACAACTACACGCGGGCGCCGTTCCCGAGCCAGGAAGCGCCCGGCCTCAGCGTCTTCTACCGCGACGCCGCCGGCGATCTGTTCCATACCTACTCGACTTACGCCCGCGGCCTCGATCCCCTCGTCGTGACCTACACCATTCTCGACCTGGTTCCCAAAGGCCGCGACGAGGATCAGCTCGGGTTCACGATGGAATGGGTCCGCCATCACGATCGCTACGAGAGCGGCGTGCTGGCAGACGCGGACCGGCCGTACTGGCCGGAGGAGGCAAGCGTATGATCACCGTCTACGTGTTCGGCAACGTCCCTGCGCCCGTTCGAGACATCACGCGGGATCTGCGCGCGCTCTGGGTACTCGAGGAGTCGGGTCTTCCCTATCGGCTCCAACCACTCGACTTCGCAAGCGGCGAACTGAAGCGACCCGACTACATGCGGATCCAGCCGTTCGGCCAGATCCCGGCGATCGACGACGACGGGTTCACGTTGTTCGAGTCGGCGGCGATCGTCCTGTATGTCGCTGAGAAAGTCGACCATCTGCTGCCGACGTCCCGTGAAGGCCGCGCGCTCGCGGCGCAATGGGCGCTCGCCGCCGTCAACACGATCGAGCCCGCTCTCGTCGACTTGCTGAGCGTCGAAGTCTTCTGCGCGGAACAGGCCTGGGCGGTGGAGCGCCGGCCAGCGGTCCTCGAACACGCGATGGGGAAGCTCGCGAACCTCGAACGCGAGCTCGCGAAGCGTCCGTACATCCTGGGTGAGGAGTTCAGCGCGCCGGACATCCTGATGGCGACCGTACTGCGCTTGGTGCAGCAGACGGACCATATCGATCGCGCTCCGAACGTCGCGGCGTATCTCGCGCGATGCGAGGCGCGCCCGGCCTGGCAGAAGATCTTCGCGGAGCACCGGCAGCGCCTCGCCGCGTGAGCGTCCCCCTCGATCGGTGACGCCCGTCACGACGGTTCCGGGCCCCTCGATCCGAAGGGACCAGGCGGGCTTGGTCGCGGCGCGAGGGGAAGCCGGTGAAGAGAACGCTGGTCTGCTTCCTCCTCTGCGCGTTCGTCGGCACGGGCGCATCGGCGCAGCTCACCGCCCAGCAAGAGCAGTCGGCTCTTCACGAGCACAACCAGATTCGCTCCGACGTCGCATCGGGCCTCGTCGGCGACGAGCCCCCCGCGACCGACATGGTGAAGCTCGCTTGGGACGACGACCTCGCGCAGGT
>Ga0070698_100008833_pt1 | contig 10839 bp, 9 predicted proteins | sample KBSK1502metaG_FD_65477 | JGI IMG/M metagenome (GOLD analysis project Ga0070698, IMG submission 65477) | Corn, switchgrass and miscanthus rhizosphere microbial communities from Kellogg Biological Station, Michigan, USA - KBS K1-50-2 metaG | ecosystem: Host-associated > Plants > Roots >...
CCACCAGCTCGCCCTCGCCCTCGGGCAGGTCAAACGGCAGCCGGTTGGTCTCGCCCACCATCGTGATCAGGTAGATCAGGAAGGAGGGCAGCAGCAGGACCGCGAACCAGGACGGGTAGTGCAGCCCTGGGCCGAACTGGTTGCCGTGGGCCTGCGCGGCGACGATCGCCGTGGTGGACAGCGACCCGGCATAGAGGAAGACCGGGACGAAGGCCAGCCCCATCGCGATCTCGTAGCTGATCACCTGGGCCGACGAGCGGAGACCACCGAGCAGGGAGTACGGCGACGACGCGGACCAGCCGGCCAGCACGATCCCGTACACGCCCATCGAGCTCATCGCGAGCACGAGCAGCACGGCCACCGGCAGGTCGGCGAGCTGCAGCGGGGTGCGCACCCCGAAGATCGACACGACGGGCCCGAACGGGATGACCGCGATGCTGATGAACGCGGGGATCACCGAGATGGCGGGCGCGATCCAGAACAGGACCCGGTCCACGCCGCGCGGGACGATATCCTCCATGAGCGCTAGCTTGATGCCGTCCATCAGCGTCTGGAGCAGGCCGAACGGCCCGGCCCGGTTCGGCCCGACCCGGTTCTGCATGTACCCGAGAATGCGGCGCTCGGCCCAGATCGCGATCAGCGTGCCGAGCAGCAGGAACAGGAACACGAACAGGACCTTGATGACGACGAGCCACCACGTGTCGTGCCCGAAGTCGGCCAGCGTGGGATCACCCGCAGCGACTGCCAGGGGTGTCATTCTGGGCTCCTCAGTGTGACCAGGCTTCCGTGGCCGGCACCGAGCCCGGCGCGAACCGCGCAGCCTGCCGAGTTCGTGGGCAGCCAGACCACCCGGTCCGGCATGTCCGCGATCTCGGCGGGCACGGTGATGGCTCCGCGCTCGGTGGCCACAGTGACCTTACCGCCGTCGCCGACGCCGACCTCAGCCGCGGTCGTCGCGGACATCCGGGCCACGGCGTCGCGCGCGGTGCCTGCCAGGTTGGGCTCGCCGTCCTGCATCCGGCCGGCGTCGAGCAGGTTATGCCAGGTGGCCAGCAGCGCCTGCCCCGGCACGGTGGTGAACGTGCCGGCCGGCGCGGTGCTCCCGGCGGACATGCCGGGTCCCAGGGTCGCCGAGCCGCCCGCGGCGCCGGCCGAGCTGTCGGACACCAGGGCTGGCAGCAGCGCGTTTAGCTCGCGCCGTGCCGCCGCGGCATCGGGTAGGCCGAAGTGCACGTCCATCTGGTCCGCGATCATGCCGAGCACCTGCAGGTCGGTCCGTGACTCGGGAACGGCGAGGGCTTGGCCGAACGTTCCTGGCCGACCCTCCCAGTTCACGAACGTGCCCGCCTTCTCCGCGACGGCCGCGACCGGCAGCACCACGTCGGCGCGATCGGTCACCGCGCTCACCCGCAGCTCCAGGCTGACCAGGAACCGGGTTGCCTCCAGGGCCTCGAGCGCCGCCGCCGGGTCGGGCAGGTCGCCGGGGTCCACGCCGGCGATGACCAGCGCGCCGATGTCCCCGGCGGCCGCCGCGGCCAGGATGTGCGAGGCGTCCCGGCCCGGCTCGGCGGGCAGCGACGCCACGCCCCAGGCCCGCGCGACCTCGGCCCGCGCGGCGCCGTCGGTGACCGCCCGGCCGCCGGGCAGCACGATCGGCAGCGCGCCCGCCTCGAGCGCGCCGGGCTCACCCGCGCGGCGAGGTATCCAGGCCAGCCGGGCGCCGGTCACCTGGGCCAGCCTCGCCGCCGCGGAAAGCGCGCCGGGAACCTCGGCCAGCCGTTCGCCGGCCAGGATCACCGCGCCGGGCCGCCGCAGCGCCTCCGCCGCGGCGCGGCCGGCCGCGTCGAGTTCCGCTCCGCTGGCCAGGCGGCCGAGCACCCTGGCCTCGTCGCCGGGCACGGTCGGCAGCAGCGTGCCGGATATCCGTTCCAGACCCGGCCCGGCCACCGCAGCCAGCGAGTACACCGCGAGCCTGGCCGCCCTGGCCGCCTTGCGCAGCCTGAGGAACACGATCGGCGACTCGTCCTGCGGCTCGAACCCGGCCAGCAGCACCGCGCCCGCCCGCTCCAGCTCTGCGTACGTCACGCCGGATGCGCGGCCGGCCACCGTGCCGGCCAGGAACTGCGTCTCCTCGGCCGAGTGCGGCCTGGCCCGCATGTCGATGTCGTTGCTGGCCAGCGCGACCCGGGCGAACTTCGCGTAGGCGTAGGAGTCCTCGAGGGTCAGGCGGCCTCCGGTGAGCACGCCCGCCCGGCCCCGCTCGGCGAGCAGCCCGGCCGCGGCGGCCGCGATCGCCTCCGGCCAGGAGGCCGGCTGGAGCACCCCGCGAGCGTCGCGGACCAGCGGGCTGACCAGGCGGTCGGGCTGGGTGGCGTAGGTGAACGCCCAGCGGCCCTTGTCACAGTTCCATTCCTCGTTGACCTGCGGGTCGTTGCCCGCGAGCCGCCGGGTCACCGCCCCGCGGCGGTGGTCGGTGCGCTGCCGGCACCCCGACGCGCAGTGCTCGCACACGCTGGGCGTGGAGACCAGGTCGAACGGGCGGGCCCGGAACCGGTAGGAGGCGCCGGTCAGCGCCCCGACCGGGCAGATCTGCACGGTGTTGCCGGAGAAGTAGGAGTCGAACGGCTCGCCCTCGGCGATCCCGATCTGCTCCTGCGGGCCGCGTTCGAACAACTCGATCATCGGGTCGCCGGCGACCTGCTCGGAGAACCGGGTGCAGCGAGCGCACTGGATGCACCGCTCCCGGTCGAGCAGCACCTGCGCGGACAGCGGGACCGGCTTGGCGAACGTGCGCTTGGGGCCGGTGAACCTGGTCTCGCCCTGACCCGCGGTCATGGCCTGGTTCTGCAGCGGGCACTCGCCGCCCTTGTCGCACATGGGGCAGTCGAGCGGGTGGTTGAGCAGCAGGAACTCCATCATGCCGCGCTGTGCCTTCGCGGCGACCGGTGAGGTGAGCTGGGTGTGCACCACCATGCCCTCGGTGCAGGCGGTGGTGCAGGCCGCCGGCGGCTTCGGCTGGCCCTCGATGTGCACCAGGCACTGCCGGCAGGCTCCGATGGGGTCGAGCAGCGGGTGGTCGCAGAACCGGGGGATCTCGATGCCGAGCTGCTCGGCGGCGCGGATCACCAGGGTGCCCCTGGGCACGGTGATCTCGAATCCGTCGATGGTGACCGTGACGCCGTCGGCCGTAGAAGGTCCTGTCATCGCGCGTTCTCCATCGTGAAGAGCGTCGACGCCTCGGGGTCGAACGGGCAGCCGCCGTAGCGCTGATGCTCGAGGTACTCGTCCCGGAAGTAGGTGATCGACGACTTCACGGGGGCCTCGATCGAGTCGCCCAGGGCGCAGAACGCGCGGCCGGTGATGTTCGTGCAGACGTCTAGCAGCTTCTCCAGGTCGGCCTCGCTGCCCCCGCCGCACTCGAGCTGGTCGAGCATCTGCACGACCCAGTAGCTGCCCTCGCGGCAGGGCGTGCACTTGCCGCACGACTCGTGCTGGTAGAACTCGATCCACCGCAGCACCACGCGGACCACGCAGGTCGTCTCGTCGAACAGCTGGATCGACCGGGTGCCGAGCATCGACCCGGCGGCCGCCACCGACTCGTAATCCAGCGGCACGTCCAGGTGCTGATCGGTGAACAGCGGCGTGGACGACCCGCCTGGCGTCCAGAACTTCAGCCGGTGCCCGGCGCGGATGCCGCCCGCCAGGCCGAGCAGCTCGCGCAGGGTCGTGCCGAGCGGCGCCTCGTACTGGCCGGGCGTCATGACGTGCCCGGAGAGCGAGAAGATCCCGAACCCCTTGGACTTCTCGGTCCCGATCGCCGCGAACTCCGGCGCGCCGTTGAGCAGGATCCAGGGCACGGTGGCGATCGACTCGACGTTGTTGACCACCGTGGGGGAGGCGTACAGGCCCGCGGTCGCCGGGAACGGCGGCTTCAGCCGGGGCTGGCCGCGGAAGCCCTCCAGCGAGTCGAGCAGCGCGGTCTCCTCGCCGCAGATGTAGGCGCCGGCGCCCGCGTGCACCACGACCTCCAGGTCGAAGCCCGAGCCCAGGATGTCACGGCCGAGGAAGCCGGCCTCGCGCGCCTCGGCCACCGCGTGGTGCAGCCTGCGGATCACGTGCAGGACCTCGCCGCGGACATAGATGAAGGCCTCGTGAGCCCGGATCGCGTAGGCGGCGATCACGATGCCCTCGATCAGCGCCTGCGGGTTGGCCAGCAGCGTCGGCATGTCCTTGCAGGCGCCCGGCTCCGACTCGTCGGCGTTGACCACGAGGTAGTGTGGCTTGCCGTCGCCCTGCGGGATGAAGCCCCACTTCACGCCGGTGGGAAAGCCCGCACCGCCGCGGCCGCGCAGCACCGATTCCTTGAGGGTCGAGATCACCTCGTCCGGCGGCATGGCCAGCGCCTTGGGCAGCGCCTTATAGCCGCCGCCCCGCCGGTAGGCCGCGAGCGTGAACGAGTCGGGCTCGTCCCAGTGCGCGGTGAGCTCCGGGGTGAGGATGGTGGTCATCGCTGCCCCTCCGGCGTCCAGCCCTGCTCGCGGGCCTTGCGCAGGCCGGCCAGGCTCGGGTCTCCCGCGGTGTGGCCGGCGGTGGCCTGCTCGTCGGGGAAGCCGGCCAGGATCCGCGACGCCTGCTTCCAGGTGCACAGCCGCGGCGCGCCGCGGGTCGGCACGACGTCGGCGCCCGTGCGGAGCCCGTCGACGAGGTCGCGGGCCGAGCGGGGGGTCATGTTGTCGAAGAACTCCCAGTTCACCATCACCACGGGCGCGTAGTCGCACGCCGCGTTGCACTCCAGGTGCTCCAGGCTGACCTTGCCGTCCGGCGTGGTCTCGTCGTTCCCGACCCGGAGGTGCTCTTTCAGGTCGGCGAAGATAGCGTCGCCGCCCATCACCGCGCACAGCGAGTTCGTGCAGACCCCGACGTGGTACTCGCCGACCGGCTCGCGCTTGAACATCGTGTAGAACGAGGTCACCGCGGCGACCTCGGCCTCCTCCAGCCCGAGCCGCTCGGCGCAGAACGCGATGCCTTCCTCGCTCACGTAACCCTGCTCGGCCTGCACCAGGTGCAGCAGCGGCAGCAGCGCGGAGCGCGGCTTCGGGTAGCGGCCGATGATCTCGGTGGCGTCCGCGCCCAGCCGGGACCGGAGGTCCGAAACGGTGAGCGCCATTACCTGTCCACCCCTCCGATGACCGGGTCGATGCTCGCTACGGCCGGGATGACGTCGGCCAGCAGCCCGCCCTCGGACATCGCGGGCAGCGCCTGCAGGTGGTGGAACGACGGATCGCGCAGGTGCACCCGGAACGGCCGGGTTCCGCCGTCGCTGACCACGTGGCAGCCGAGCTCGCCGCGGGCCGACTCGATCGCCGCGTACGCCTGGCCGGCCGGCACCCGGAAGCCCTCGGTCACCAGCTTGAAGTGGTGGATGAGCGCCTCCATGGACTGGCTCATGATGTGGGCGATGTGGTCGGGGGCGGGGCCGAGGCCGTCCGGGCCGAGCGCCAGCCGGGCCGGCCAGCCGATCTTAGCGTCCTCGATCATCACCGGGTCCCGGGCGGGCCGCCCGCCGGCGAGCCGGTCCACGCACTGCTCGATGATCCGCAGCGACTCGTCCATCTCGTCCATCCGGACCAGGTACCTGCCGTACGCGTCGCACGTGTCGCGCACCGGCACATCGAACTCGTAGGTCTCGTAGCCGCAGTACGGCTGGCTTTTGCGCAGGTCCCAGGGCAGCCCGGTGGTCCGCAGCATCGGGCCGGTGACGCCGAACGCCATGCAGCCGGTCAGGTCCAGGTATGAGATGCCCTTGGTCCGGGCCTTGAACGCCGGGGCGGCGTCGAACAGCGCGCGGATCTCGCCGAGCTTCCCGGGCATGACCGCCAGGAACTCCCGCAGTTTCTCGATCGCGCCGGACGGCAGGTCCTGGGCCACCCCCCCGGGCCGGATGAAGGCGTGGTTCATCCGCAGGCCGGTGATCAGCTCGAACACGTCGAGCACCTTCTCGCGCTCGCGCATCCCGTAGATGAACACCGTGGAGGCGCCGAGCTCGAGGCCGAGCGGGCCGATCCCGCCGAGGTGCGACGAGATCCGGTTCAGCTCCATCATCAGCACCCGGAGCACGCTCGCGCGCTCCGGGATACGGTCGGTGATCCCGAGCAGCTTCTCCACGGCCAGGCAGTACGCGGTCTCGTTAAAGATCGGCATCAGGTAGTCGGCCCTGGTGCAGAACGTCACGCCCTGGGTCCAGGTCCGGTACTCCAGGTTCTTCTCGATGCCGGTGTGCAGGTACCCGATGACCGGCCGCAGCTCGGTGACGGTCTCCCCGTCCAGGGTCAGGATCAGCCGCAGCACGCCGTGCGTGGACGGGTGCTGCGGGCCCATGTTGACGACGATCCGCTCCTCCCCCGAGCGGTCGCCCGGCTCGCCCGCGGCCGCGACGATCTCGTCCCAGTCCGCGCCGCCGATGTTGTAGACACGGCCTTCGGCCGTATCGCCGGGGGCGGCCCCACCCGCGGTCATTGATAACCCCTTCTCTCGTCCGGCGGCGGCACCGTGGCGCCGCGGTACTCGACCGGGATGCCGCCCAGCGGGTAGTCCTTCCGCTGCGGGTGACCCTTCCAGTCGTCCGGCATCTCGATCCTGGTCAGGGCCGGGTGCCCGTCGAAGACGATGCCGAAGAAGTCCCAGGTCTCCCGCTCGTGCCAGTCGTTGGCCGGGTACACGTCGACGAGCGAGGGGATGTGCGGATCGCTGTCGGGCACCGACACCTCGAGCCGCAGCCTCCGGTTGTGGGTGATCGACAGCATGTGATACACGCCGTGCAGCTCACGGCCCTCGTCGAGCGGGTAGTGCACGCCGGACACGCCGGTGCACACCTCGAACGCGAGCGCGGGATCGTCCCGCAGCCGCCGCGCCACGGCGGGCAGGTGCTCGCGGCGCACGTGGAACGTCAGCTCGCCGCGGTCGGCGACCACCCGCTCGATCGCGTCCCCGAAGCTCGCGCCCGACTGCTCCAGGGAGCTGGAGAGCGCGTCGGCGATCTCGTCGAAGTACGAGCCGTAGGGTCTCGGGCTGGACAGCGGCGGCGGGCGTCGGACCTTGAGCCCGCCGTAACCCGAGGTGTCCGGGGTACCGGTGACGCCGAACATGCCGGTGCGGACGACCTGCTCCGACAGGCGCTCGCGGCCCGCGAGCTCGGCCGAGTCGGGGGCGGTGCCGTCGCCGGCCTGGGCGGGCGGGTTCGTCTCTGTCACCGGCCGGGTCCCGTGCCATGCCCCGCCGCGGGCTCCACGGCAGAGCTATCGGGTGCCGAGCCCCGCAGGCTGGGTACCAGCGGCAGCCGCCGCAGGCGCGCCTGCTCCAGCTCGGTGATCTCGTTCTGCCGGTCCACGCCCAGCTTCATGTTCTGGATCTTGTCGTGCAGCTTGAGTATGGAGTCGAGCAGCATCTCCGGCCGTGGCGGGCAGCCGGGCAGGTAGATGTCCACCGGCACGATGTGGTCCACGCCCTGGACGATCGCGTAGTTGTTGAACATCCCGCCGCTGGAGGCGCAGACGCCCATCGAGATCACCCACTTGGGCTCGGACATCTGGTCGTAGATCTGCCGCAGCACCGGCGCCATCTTCTGGCTGACCCGGCCGGCCACGATCATCAGGTCGGCCTGGCGCGGGGTGGCCGACGCGCGCTCCATGCCGAACCTGGCCAGGTCGTGCCGCGGACCGCCGGCGGAGAACAGCTCGAAGGCGCAGCAGGCCAGCCCGAAGGTGGCCGGCCAGACCGAGCTCTTGCGCGCGTAGCCGGCCACCTTCTCCACCGTGGTCAGCAGGAAGCCGCTCGGCAGGCTGTCTTCCAGTCCCATTACTCTGCCCGCTCTCCCACCCCTAGTCCCACTCCAGACCGCCGCGCCGCCACACGTAGGCGTACGCGACCAGAACCGTGACGACGAACAAGAACATCTCGACCAGCCCGAACACCCCGAGCCTGTCGAACGCGACCGCCCACGGGTACAGGAAGATGATCTCGATGTCGAAGACTATGAACAGCATCGCGGTGATGTAGTACTTCACCGGGAACCTGGTACGCGTGTTGCCCGGGGTCGGCTCGATGCCGCTCTCGTACGCCTCCAGCTTGGCGCGGTTCCACCGCCTGGGGCCGGCCAGCGCTCCCATCATCAGCGAGAAGACCGCGAACACAGCGGCCAGCGCCGCGAGCACCAGGATCGGGACGTACAGGCTCAACATCAGGTCACCCCCTTGCCATGGCAGGTCACAGTTACGCCGCCGGGGTCATCTTAGACAGGGCGTTGAGAAGGCGGTCGACTGCGTCGCCGCCCCTGGGCTCGGTCAGGTTGCCGAGGAGCTTCATCGTGAAGCGCATGATGTAGGGCCGCTTGACGCCGTGCCTGGTCGCGAACCTCATGAACGCGGGGTGGCCGATCGCGCGGACGAAGGTGTTCCCGAGCGTGTAGTACCCGCCCCAGGTGTCCTTGAGCTGCCGCGGGTAGGTGTGCAGCACGGTCTCCATGCCCGCGGCGGTCGGCCTGGCCAGCGCCTGGACGATGACCCGGGCGGCGATCTCGCCCGACTCGAGCGCGTAGCCGATGCCCTCGCCGTTGAACGGGTTCACCATGCCGCCGGAGTCCCCGGCCAGCAGCAGGCCCCGGGTGTAGTGCGGGGTGCGGTTGAACCCCATGGGCAGCGCGGCGCCCCGCACCGGCGCGGTCCGGGTCTCCTCGCTCAGGCCCCATTCGGCCGGCATCGCGGCCAGCCAGCGGCGCAGCATCGCCCGGTAGTCGATGTTGCCGAAGGCCTCCGAGGTGTTCAGCAGGCCGAGCCCGACGTTGCTGGTCCCGTCGCCCATGCCGAAGATCCAGCCATAGCCGGGCAGCAGCTTGTCGCCGTCCCAGAGGTCCAGCCACGCCTCGAGGTAGTCGTCGTCGTGCCGCGGGGTGGTGTAGTAGGTCCGCACGGCGACACCGAGCGGCCGGTCGTCGCGCTTGGCCAGGCCCATCGCCACCGACAGCCGCGAGGAGTTGCCGTCCGCGGCGACCACGAGCCGCCCGGTGAACCGGTGCTCGGTGGTCTCGCCGTTGACCGTCTCCCGCGCGGTGACCCCGGTCATGCGGCCGGTGCGGTCGTCGAGCAGGGGGCCGGTGACGTTGACGCCCTCGAGCAGCCTGGCCCCGGTCTTCTGCGCGTGCCGGGCCAGGATCTCGTCGAAGTCGAGCCGGGAGCGAACCAGCCCGAAGCCGGGGTAGCTGGACAGGTCCGGCCACGGCAGCTCGATCCGCCCGCCGCCACCGATGATCCGCAGGCCCTTGTTCCGCAGCCACCCGTCGCTCTCCGCGATCGGCACGCCCATCGCGGTCAGCGCCTTGACCGCGCGCGGGGTGAGGCCGTCGCCGCAGACCTTCTCCCTGGGGAAGTGGGTCTTCTCCAGGAGCAGCACGTCGAGTCCGGCGGTGGCCAGGTAAAAGGCCGTCGTCGACCCGGCCGGGCCGGCGCCGACGACGATCACGTCAGCCGTCTGTGATGCGCTGTCCGGGAGGAGTGCGGGGGGAGCTTGCTGGGTCACGAAGTAAGTCCTGACTGTCTTGTGAACGGCTTCACAAGTCGTTACGCGAAGTCTAGTCCTGCCGGGCGGCCGCCCCTGAATCGCCCCGTAGCAGGCTAGCCGGGCCGCCGGGCCGTGTGCACGGCCACCACGCCCATGGTCAGGTTCCGCCAGCCCACGGCCTGCCATCCGGCGGCGCCGATCCGCCGGGCGAGCTCCGGCTGGGCCGGCCAGTCGGCGATCGACTCGGCGAGGTAGTCGTACGCCTCGGCGTGGCCGGACAGCCGCCGCGCGACCAGCGGCAGCGCGGCCGCCAGGTACCGCTCGTAGAGCGCGTTCAGCCGCCGCCCGGGCAGGTGCCCGAACTCGCAGACCACCAGCCTGCCGCCGGGCCTGGTCACCCGCAGCATCTCGGCTAGCCCGGCCCCGGCGTCGGTCACGTTCCGCAGCCCGAACGAGATCGTGACCGCGTCGAAGGCATCGTCTCCGAACGGAAGCGCCAGCGCGTCGCCCGCCACGAAGCTCACCCGCCGCGCCGGCCTGCGCGCCCCCGCCTGCAGCATTCCCAGCGAGAAGTCGCAGGCCACGCACTGCGCGCCCGCGCCGGTGAAGGCTCGCGACGAGGTGCCGGTGCCCGCGGCCAGGTCGAGCACCCGCTCCCCCGGCCGGGCCGCGACGGCGCGGGCCACGACGCGGCGCCAGCGCCGGTCCTGGCCGAGCGACAGCACGTCGTTCAGCAGGTCGTAGCGCTCGGCGAGGCCGTCGAACATCGCGGCGACGTCGCCGGGCCGCTTGTCCAGCTGCGCACGGCTCACTCGCTCATCCTCGCAGTCACAGGAGTTCGGGCCGACGCCACTCCTCGCCCAGGACGTGCTGGGCGAGGAAGGCGTGGACGGTCTCGTACCAGACGGTCACGTGGCCGGGCTTGAGGATCCAGTGGTTCTCGTCGGGGAAGTACAGGAACTTGGCGTCCTTTGCGCGGCCCTGCAGGTCCCACCACAGCCGCAGCGCCTCGCCCACCGGCACCCGGTAGTCCTTGTCGCCGTGGATCACCAGCATCGGCGTGCTGACCTGGCTCACGTGCAGGTTTGGCGAGTTCTCCAGGTAGCGCCCGGGCTGCGTGGCCGGGTCACCGAAGATCCGGCACCAGTAGGACGGCAGGTCGGTGGTGCCGAACATCTGGTCGAGGGCCCACAGCCCGGCGTGGCTGACGATCGCCCGGAACCTCCCGCTGTGCCCGGCGATCCAGTTGGCCATGTAGCCACCGTAGGAGCCGCCCATCATCGCGGT
>Ga0070698_100008834_pt1 | contig 10839 bp, 4 predicted proteins | sample KBSK1502metaG_FD_65477 | JGI IMG/M metagenome (GOLD analysis project Ga0070698, IMG submission 65477) | Corn, switchgrass and miscanthus rhizosphere microbial communities from Kellogg Biological Station, Michigan, USA - KBS K1-50-2 metaG | ecosystem: Host-associated > Plants > Roots >...
ATGCTCAAGCACGAGTTCCGCGAGAAGAAGCCCCTCATCATCTACCGCTCGCGAGGTGACTTCGGGCAGAACAACGTCACTGGCGACCTCGGCGAGGGCGTTGGTGGTGTCACCGAGGCGCTGCGGCACCGCATCCTCCTGCCGCTTACCGGCGACTACAAGAGCTTCGAGCACGTGCTGGCGCACGAGCTTGTGCACGCGTTCCAGTATGACATTTTCGCGCGCGGCCGCGCCGGCAACGGCTTGCAAACGCTGGCGCAGGTCGACCCGCCACTCTGGTTCGCCGAGGGCATGGCCGAATACCTGTCGCTCGGCCCGAACCACATCCTGACGCAGTCCTGGGTCCGCGACGCGGCCCTCAACGGTTCGCTGCCGACGATCGAGCAGATGACGGAACGCCCGGACCTGTTTTTCCCGTATCGCTACGGCGAGGCGCTCTGGGAATACATCGGCGGCCGCTGGGGTGACGACGTGATTGGCGAGATCATGAATTCCTCGCCTAACGTCGGCATCGAACGCGCCTTCAAGCGGGAACTGGGCCTGAGCCTGGAAGAGTTGAGCGAGGAGTGGCGCGACGCGATGCAGGTGAAGCACCTGCCGCAGGTCTCGGGCCTCGATCGAGCGCGCAAGTTCTCCGAGCCGCTGTTGTCGCAGCGCAAGACCGGTGGGTTCTCGCAGCTGTTCATCGCGCCGTCGCTGTCACCGGACGGCAAGCTGATCACGTTCATTTCGCAGGGGAGCTTCCTGCGCGGCGAAGTGTTTCCGGACCTCTGGCTGGGTGACGCCGAAACCGGCAAGCGGATCAAGCGCCTGGTGCAGACGACGACGTCGCCGGACTTCGAGGAGCTGCGACTCCTCTATTCGCAGAGCGCGTTTTCGCCAGACGGCAAGTTGCTGGCGTTTTCCGCGCAGCGCGAAGGCCGCGACATCCTCTATGTGATGGACGTCGAACGCCGAAGGACGATCAAGCGGTTCGATGTCGGACTGGAATGGGTCACGTCGCCGAGTTGGAGCCCCGACGGCAAGCAGATCGTCGTCAGCGGCACGAACAGCGGCCTCACCGACCTCTATGTCATCGATTACGAGTCGGCTGCACTGCGCCGCCTGACGAATGACAAAAACGGCGACCTGCAGCCCGCGTGGTCACCCGATGGCCAGCAGATCGCATTCACGACCGAACGCGGCGACGCGACCGACCTCGACCTGTTGCGACTCGGTCAGTGGCGCGTGGCAACCTACGATTTCCGCAACGGCAGCATCGAGGTCCTCCCCGGACAGGGTGGGCACAACCTCAACCCGCAGTGGTCGCCTGACGGCAAGGCGATCGCGTACATCAGCGACCGCACCGGTATCGCCAACGTCTTCCTGGTCGACCTTTCCAACAAGGAGCACTACCAGCTGACGAATGTCATCGGCTCGGTCAGCGGGATCACCGAATACAGCCCTGCCATCACGTGGGCTCGTCAGGCAGACAAGCTCGCGTTCACGTATTTCGAGGACGGTGACTACACCGTCTGGATGACCGCGAATCCGCGGCGGCTTCGCGGGGAACCATTCCGCGCCCGTCCCGCCGTGGTCGCGACGACCACGGGGCCGACGGCCTCTGTTTCGCAGACGATCGCAGCGGTGCAGGCGGCGCAGGCCCAACGCGCGAACGACATGCGCGCGGCCATCGGCGCGGTTCGAGACACCGGGACCGCCGCCAGCGTTCCGGATCCGCGTCGGGCATCCGTTTATCGCTCTTCGACCGGCGTCCGCAACTCGGCGGAGATACCCTCGTTGAATGAGCGGTCCGGATCGAGCCCGGTCAGTGTCGCGCAGTTGCTCGACAGCGTGAATCTCGAGCTCCCGGACACGACCAAGTTCCGCGAGTACGACTACAAGGTCGGCTATCGCCCCGAGTCGATCTATCGGCCGAGCATTGGCTACGCGCAGGACAACTATGGACGCGGCCTGTACGGCGGCGCCGGCGTCATCCTGGCCGACCTGCTCGGCAATCACCAGATGATTATCGCCGGCCAGGTGAACGGACGACTGAGCGAGGCGTTCCTGCTCGGCGCCTATACCAGCCTCGGGAGCCGGCTGCAGTACACGCTCGGGGTGTCGCAATCGCCGTACTTCTTCGTGCAGGACTACTCGCTCACGCCGTTCGGTGACGGCTCGGCGAATTACCTCGAGACGTACGAAGTCGCGCGCTACATCGTGCGTGAGGGATTTGCCATCGGCATGCGTCCATCGAATCGGTTCAACCGGTTCGAGGTCGGCGTGTCGGCCAACAACGTGTCGCGGTCTATCGCGTTGTATCAGCGCGCCGTCGATGGGTACACGGGTTACGGCACGCAGTTCTTCGTCGACAGCGTCGTCACGTTCCCGGGCCTGAATTACGTCGCGCCTTACGCGGCGTACGTCTCGGACAATTCCCTCTTCGGCTATACGGGACCGATCGCGGGCCGCCGGTATCGGCTCCAGGTGCAACCGGTGGTTGGTGGTCTCCGCTGGACGGAGTTCTCCGCTGACTACCGTCGTTATGTGCCGTTGCTCTTCAACTTCCTGACGCTGGCGTGGCGCGCCCAGACGAGCATTGGCGTCGGTCCGGATGAGACGGTCTTCCCGAAGTACCTGGGCCGCGCGGACTATGTCCGGGGTTACGACCGCGAGCAGTACGCGGCGCAATTCTGCGGTGGAATCTTCAGCGACCAGTCGGCGTGTTCGGTCACGGAGTTGCTCGGCAGCCGCTTCATGCTCGGGAATGCCGAGCTGCGGTTCCCGCTCATTCGCCGGTTCGACCTCGGGGTGATCCCGATCTCGTTGCCGCCTGTGGATGGCCTGTTCTTCTTCGATGCCGGCGTTGCCTGGCAGCGCGGGCAGAGCATCTCGCTGTCGCGTCCGGAGAACTACGACCAGGACATCAACCGGTACCTGTTGCGCAGTTACGGCATGGGTGTGCGGATGAACCTCTTCGGCTACGCGCTCCTCCGTGCCGACTACGCGATTCCACTCGACCGCGGCACGCGGAAGGGCTATTGGGTCCTAACGCTTGGGCCAAGCTTCTAGACCACTTCTTGCTCAACGAGAGGCGCGGGCGAGAGTCCGCGCCTCTTTTTTTTTCGCGCGTTCACGCTCGCATCTGACAGTCGTCACGCCTAACTTATGCTGGTGCGAGGACGACTCTTTTCGCTGTCTCTGCTCGCCCTGACCGCCTGCTCGGATTCGCGCGGCTCAGCGGGCGACGTCGCCGCCTTCGCCGCCGCGTATGGTCAGGACCCTATCGCCCTGCGGGTGGCGCGTGGAGGCGGCCAGGTTCGCGCGTACCAGTATCCGCGCCTCGATACACTCATCTGGTCGTCCACCCAGTCGATTGGCGCGCAGGCGCGCATCCTCGCCTTCGATGCGGAAAACGGACTCGAGGCGTTCGTGGACCGGGGCGGCGTCCCGGGCTGGGTCGACCTCAGGGTCGGAACCGTCAAGGCGAGTCGCACCACGAAACTCGCCGTGATGACCTCGACCGATGCCTGGTCGATCTACGGTGTGACGCGTGACACGCTCATTACCCGCTCGACCCCGAGCGGTGAGTGGCAGTTCACGACGTCAGATCCCGTGCGGGTCCTGTTCCCCACCCCTGACGGCGGGTTGGTCGCTCTCACAACCAGGAGCGACGAGATCTCCACGCTCATCCGGCTGAGACCACCGGAGCGCAACGTGATCGATTCGGCGACCATCCCCACGCCGACGTTGACCGTGATGTCGCCGCTGGGAGACCGGTTCTACCTCGCTTTCGGACGGGAAGTCGCCGCGCTGAGCACGAATACCTTCGACGAGGCGGCGCGCGTCCGATTCGAGAACCCGGTGATCGCGCTCACCACAACGCCGTCAGGTGATCGTGTTTTCGTGTCAACGGAGACGTCGAAGGAAATCGAGATTCTCGACCGGTACAGCGGTGAACTGACCCAGGCCGTGCGACTCCCGGGGCATGTCCGCGAGCTCAGGATGGACCCGCTTGGCCGTCTGTTGCTGGCGAGACCAGACAGCGGCGATTCTGCGTGGGTCATCAACGTGGGAACCAACAGGATCATCGCCACGCTTCCGACCGCGTGGCGGTCCGACCTCCCGACCGTGGCGCCCGATGGCGCCGTGGCAACCGTCGTTGGTCGTGACGTCCACTTCACCCTGCCGGGACAACCGAAGCCGCGCATCATTATCCGCGACGGCGCGAGCGAGATCTGGCATTTCGTCTTCTGGAACGGACTGCGGCCGCGCGCCCCTGGCCTCGATCAGCCCGTGGTCTTCCCGGCCGACACGTTCCTCTACGTGGAGCCCGCGTCGGACTCCGCTGTTGTGCCGCCGCCGGTTCAGCCGGATACGCTGGTCACGCGCCCTCAGGTGATCGCTGCCGACACAGTGTCGCGCGCCCCCGTGACCACGGTCTGGAATGTTCAGGTCGCGGCGGTTTTGTCCGAAGACCGTGCGCGCGACATTGCGCGAACCATTCGCGTTGATGGCGCGACTCCCCGCGTCGTCGTGGCGGATGTGGACGGCGCCAAAGTCTACCGCGTCGTCATGGGTCCGTTTTCATCGAAGGTTGAAGCCGATCGGGTTGGGCGCCAATCGGGGAGAGATTACTGGGTCTTCGGAGGCCCGCCATGACGCAGGATGCGGATCGCGCCGTGGCTACGAAGATGACAGGTGGCCCCTTCGGTGATCGTTCCGCGGTGGCGATTGTTGGCGACAGCCTGGGCGACGTTGCGCGCGAAGCACTCAAGATCGCGCGCGTCGAATCGCAATCGCGCCCGGTGTTGCTCGTGGACATGCTCGGCCAGGGAAGCGCCCTCGATCAGATGTTCGGCGATGACGACTTCCACGGCGTGTCCGACGCGGCTCGTTATGGCGTCTCGCTGGCGCACATTGCGCGGCAGGTACCGAACTCCGACGGATTGTTCGTGGTCCCGGGCGGAACGGAAACGCCGCTGGCGGACGACGTATTGGCGGACCATTTGTGGGGCTCCTGGTCCGATCAGTGCCGGCGCGCGGGTGCGTTGCTGGTCGTTGCCGCTCCGGCAGACCTTCCGTCGGTCGGAAAAGCAATCGACCAGCTCGATGGACTCGTCATGATCGGCGACGGCGTGGCGCCCATCACTCATGTGCCCCTCATCGGGCGCGTACCGTCAGGAAGGCGCAGCATGGCGGCCAGCCGTGGCAGCGTAGCGGCAAGCGCTGGCAGCGCGGCCGCCGAAATACCACAGCCACGACCACTGACGTCCGCCGAAAGGGACGCCGTTCGAGTGGCGACGCCGTCCCGCCATCACCCACTGGTTCTCGGTTTCGCGATCACGATTGTCGTCAGTGGCCTGGTTGGCTCCGCGTGGTGGATCAACGAGTTGATCAACCGACCGGCGACGAGCGCGGCATCAGCCGCTGGATTGGCGCCGATCGTTATGCCCGGCGATCCGGCCACCGCAGCCGCTGCCGCCGCAACGGGCCTGGTGAGCGGCGCGGTCCCATGGACGGTGGAGATCGCAAGCGTCAACACGCTCAACGGCGCCATGGCGCGCGTTCGTCAGGCGCTCGATTCCCTGCCCGTTCCGACGTTTGCCGGCACGCAACCAGGCGGCAGCTCGGCGATCTGGTATCGGCTTCTGGCCGGCGCCTTTACCACGCGCGTCGCGGCGGACTCCTTCCTCACTGCCTTGCGAGATCGGGGCACGCTGGGGCCGGCGGCGGGTCGCGTGGTGCAGGCGCCGCTCGCCTGGCTGCTGGAAGAGAGCGTTCCCGAGGAGCAGTTGACCGTCCGACTGTTTGGCTGGCGGCAACAAGGCCTGCCGGCTTACGCCCTCGTCGACCAGAAAGGCACGACACGGATTTATTTTGGTGCGTTCGAGAATGAAGCCGAGGCCCGGCTCCTCACGCCGGTGCTCGACAGTCTGAACCTTTACGCGACCCTCGCCACGAGGATCGGGAGTGTTCGTTAGGTGCGCCTGACCAGGCTCGAGATGCAGGGCTTCAAGTCGTTTGCGGACCAGACCTCCATGCACTTCGATGACGGCGTCACCGCCATCGTCGGTCCCAACGGCTGCGGAAAGTCCAACGTGTCGGATGCCGTGCGCTGGGTGCTGGGCGAGCAGAGGGCAAGGATTCTCCGGGGCGCCAAGATGGAAGAGGTGATCTTCCAGGGTTCGTCGGCGCGAAAGTCAGTGAACGTGTCGGAAGTGTCGCTGGTTTTCGCGAATGACGACGGCGTCCTCCCGACGCCGTTTCGCGAAGTGGTCGTCACCCGCCGGCTTTCGCGGTCGGGTGAGAGCGATTACCTGCTCAACGGTGCGCCGTGCCGGCTCCGCGACATTCACGACTTGATGCGCGGGACCGGCCTTGGCGCGGATGCCGGTGTCGTCATTGAACAACGCATGATCGACGCGCTGCTCTCCGATCGGCCTGACGACCGCCGGGAACTGTTCGAGGAAGCTGCCGGCATCGGTCTCTATCGCGACCGTCGGCGCAATACGGAGCGGCGACTGGAGGAGACGACGCAGGACCTGGCGCGACTCGACGACCTGCTGGCGGAGGTCCAGAGCCAGGTGCGTTCGCTTTCGCGCCAGCGCAAGCGCGCTGAGCGCCACGCGGAGATGATGGAACGTCGCTTTGCCGTCGACCTGACGCTGGCATCCCGCGACATGGCATCCTGGCGCGAGGAACTCGCGCTGCTGGAAGTCCGGGTTCGCGATCTGCAGGCGGGCGGCCCGACGGTTGAAGAGCGCGTCAGGCAGGCCGAAGTGGCCCGTGACGAGTCTCACCGGCAGCGGTCGGTGAGCGACACGCATCGCAACGAGCTGTCACGAGAAGCCGGCACGGCGCGCGAAGCCGTGCAGGCGCTACGCTCCGAAATTGCGGTCGCCGGTGAGCGTCATCGAAACGCGATGGAGCGGCGCCAGCGTGCCGAAGACGAGCGGCGCGAAGGAACCGAGACAGGCGGCCGGCTTGACCGCGAGCTCGCCGCGGCCGCTGCAGAATGCGCGGAACTGGATCGATTGCTCCGCATGGCGCAGGAAGACGCGTCAGGGCGAAGTGCTGCCGAATCCGAAGCGCGCGAAGCGGTGCGCTTCGCGCGTGAACACGCCGAAGAATCCGAGCGGATGTCGAGACATTCGCGCGATCGGATGCGCACGCTCATGGCCGATCGTGAATCCGCGGTCCGGGAAGTCTCAGACCTCGAGACGCGAACCAGGGCGCTGGACGCTGAACGCGGCCAGCTGAACGAAGCGGCGGAGGTCCTGGCACGGGAGATCGTAAACGCGAGCGGAACTCAGAATGTGGCGCGTGAGGGTGTCGAGCGCGCGCAGGCCGCACTCGACCAGGCTCGCCTCGACGCGCTGGCGGCGCGTGAGCACGACGCCGCGGCCCGCGCCGAACTCGGACGCCTCGAAGACCTGTACACAGCCGTTGAAGGTCGCGTACACGGCCTCGAAGGACTCGAGCGCGAGCGGGTTGGGCTCGCCCCGGCGGCGGCGAAGCTGCTCGAGGTGCGTGATCGTTTCGGACCCGATGCGATCCTTGGTCCGCTATCAGACTTCGTGACTGCCGGCGCGAATGCCGCCGCGTCCATAGAGCGTTTCCTCGGCATGAGCGTGCACGCGGTGCTCGTGCGCGATCGCGCCGTGGCAGACGCGGTGCGCGAATGGCATGCCGAGACGAGTCCTGGTCCACTGCTCCTGCTACCGCTGGATGCGGTTTCGGTCAGCGCGCGCGTAGATGCCGGGGATCTCGTCGAACAACTGGAAGTGGCGCCGGAAGCGGCCGGATGGGCGCGGATCCTCCTCGAGCGCGTGCGATCACTGGACGATGGATCGTTTGTCGACAAGCGCGGCGCCGTCTGGCTGCCGGGACCTTCGGCCGGACCAGGTCCGCTACGCCGTCGCGCCGAACTCTCCAGCCTGCGCGCGGAGATGGAAGCTGCTGGCGACGCGCGCCGCGCCGCGTTGGCGGCGACGGAAGTCGCCCGCACGAGACTACAGGATGCGGAGGCCGCGGTCGTGGCCGCCGTCGACGCATCACATGCCGCACATAACGTCGAACGACACGCTCGTGAGGCGTTGTCGGAGCTCGAGCGGCGTCATGGCCGATATCAGCGCGAACTGCATGACTCGCGTTCGCAGTCGGCGCAGCTCTCGGGGCGGATCGAGGTGCTGGAGGCTGGCCTGCGAACGATCGACGACTCGCAGGCGCTCGCGCGCGACGAAGCTGCCGGACACGACGCGCGCGCCATCGAACAGCGCGAGAGCCTGATTTCAGCGGAATCGCGAATGGAAGCAGCGAGGGACCGTCGCACCGAAGGACAGGTTGCGATGGCGCAGGCGCAGGCGCACCTGCAGGTCGCGGCGGATCGGCGCGACCGGCTCGAGGCGGAGCGCAACGCAGCGGCCTCGCGACTGGCCACGTTGTCGACCGAACTCACTCTCATTGAAGAGTCGGACCGCGCGCTGGCCGCGCAAATGACGGCCTGGGAGCTCGACCTCGAGACGAGGGTCGCCACGCTGACGGACGCCGAAGCGCGGCTCGACGCTGCCGAACGTGCCGTGACCGAAGCCAACGACGCGGTAGCGAGGAGCGAACACGAGCTCGACGCAGCCCGTTCGACCGCTCACCTGCACGGTGAAGAGCTCCATCACGCGCAGCTACGCTTCACCGAGCTCTCGGGCCGGCGCACCGCCATCCGCGAGCGTCTCGAGGCCGAATGGCGCCGTCCGCTCGACGAGTTGATGTCCACGGTGCAGCCACTGGAGCTCGACGACGACGCGCTCCGCGCCGAAGCGCTGGCGCTCCAGCAGCAGGTGGACGCGTTAGGCCCCGTGAATCCGCTGGCCATCGAGGAGCATGACGAGGAGGTCAAGCGGTTCGACTTCCTGTCCACGCAGCGGACGGACCTGAACGATGCCCGGAACTCGCTCCAGGCGGCGATTCGCGAGATCGACGCTACGGCCCGGGACATGTTCTTCAGCACATTCACCCAGGTACGCGAGAACTTCCGCCACATCTTCATGACGCTGTTCGGCGGCGGCGAATGCGACCTGCGACTGGAGAACCCGGAGTTGCCGCTCGATTGCGACATCGAGGTCCATGCCTCGCCCCGCGGCAAGCGCACGCAGCGGATTCACCTGTTGTCGAGCGGTGAGCGGGCGCTGGTCGCGCTCTCCCTGCTGTTCGGGATCTTCCTGACCAAGCCGAGCCCATTCTGCCTGCTCGATGAGGTCGACGCGCCGCTGGATGACGCGAATATCGGCCGGTTCGTGCGGATGCTGAACGAGTTCAAGCAGAAGACGCAGTTCATCGTGATCACGCACAATCCGCGCACCACGACGGAGGCCGCCGATGCGGTCTACGGCATAACGATGCAGGAGCCGGGCGTGTCGTCGGTGGTGAGCGTCCGGATGCGCGGGCCGCAACTGGATGACGCGAGCCAGGACGAGGAAACGCCGATCGATCGGGCCGTCGACGTCGAACCGGCTCCTCCCGAGGCCGTGGCGACATCCTTGTAACCGGATGGCCGATGGCGGATGGGAGACACACTGCTTTCCGAGCAGGACTAGTCTCGGTTGGCAGTTGTCCGACCTCCGCCATCCGACCTCGGCCATCCTGTTCGCATGCGCCTAACCACGATCGGCAGCGGGACTGCTGCCCCGCACGCGAAACGGGCCCAAAGCGGCGCGCTGATCGAGCTGGGTAACGTCCGTCTCCTTGTCGATTGTGGAAGCGCCGTCGTGTCGCGCATGGCCGAGCTGGGCGTGCGGTGGCAGGACATCACGCACGTCGCGAATACGCACTTTCACGCCGACCATACGACCGACATCGCCACCCTGATCTATGGTTGGCGATACGGCCAGATGCCCCCGCGCTCCGAACCAGCTGAACTCATCGGGCCTCCCGGCTTCCAGGCACTCCTCGACGCGATGAAGGTGGTGTTCGGCGCGACGTTGCTCGACCCACCACCCCCCATCGGGATCGTCGAATTGGCCCCGGGGATCGATCATCCGCTGGGGGACGACGTCGTGTTGCAGTCGTTCAAGGTTCCGCACACACCGGAGAGTGTGGCATATTCCGTCAGCGGACGTGGTCGGCGCGTGGTCGTCACCGGGGATACGGGGTTCGATCCAGCGCTGGGCGCGTGGGCTGAAGGCTGTGACGTCCTGCTCTGCGAATGTTCGTTGCCGGACGCGCTCGCCTTGCCCTTACACCTGACGCCTCGACAGTGTGGTGCCCTCGCGGCCATCGCGCAGCCAAAGCGACTGGTGCTCACGCACTTTTATCCACCGGTCGAGGCAGAAGACATCGAGGGTCAGGTCGCCGAACACTTCGGCGGCCCTGTCATCCGCTGCCACGACGGCTGGTCATTGGATCTCGAGGAGGAAGGGTCGTAATGCTTGTCGTTATGCACCAGGGCGCGTCGGCCGCCGAAATTGAGACCGTCTGTCAGGCGATCCGTGACATGGGGTACCAACCGGTTCCCATGCCCGGGTCAGAACGCACCGCGGTGGGTCTCATCGGCAACGACGGACCCGTCGATGACTCGAACGTGATCGGGCTGCCCGGCGTCGACAAGGTTTTGCACGTCACGAAGCCGTACAAGCAGGTGTCACGCGAATGGAAAGCGGAGACGACGCTCGTGAAGCTCGGCCGCGACGTCGTGGTTGGTGGCAGGGACGTGGTCGTGATCGCGGGCCCGTGCTCGGTGGAGTCCGAGGAACAGATCGTCGCCTCCGCGCGTGCGGTGCGCGCCGCCGGTGCCACCGCGCTCCGCGGCGGTGCGTTCAAGCCCCGGAGTTCACCGTATTCCTTCCAGGGGCTGGGGAAGCG
>Ga0070698_100008835_pt1 | contig 10837 bp, 13 predicted proteins | sample KBSK1502metaG_FD_65477 | JGI IMG/M metagenome (GOLD analysis project Ga0070698, IMG submission 65477) | Corn, switchgrass and miscanthus rhizosphere microbial communities from Kellogg Biological Station, Michigan, USA - KBS K1-50-2 metaG | ecosystem: Host-associated > Plants > Roots >...
GCGCCGCGCGCGGCGAACGCTTCGGCGACCGCGCGGCCCAGGTTTCCGGCCGCGCCGGTGATGACGACCGTCCGCTCCCGGAATTCCATCGCTCAGTGGGCCGCGCGCCGGGTCGCGTGGTACGCGCCGGTGCCTCGGGAAATCACCCGATCGCCCGGAAGCACGTCGCCCGGCTCGAGATCAGGCTGATGCCGCACGCGCTCGTAGAGCGGCGCGAAATCGATCCGCGCGAGCTCGAGCAGCTCGTCGAAGTCGCCGATCACGAAATACGTCTCCTGGAAATCGTCGATGCGGTAGCGGGTGCGCATCACGCGCTCGAGCTCGAAGCGCAGCCGGTTCGGCGACGCATCGTCGAGCGCGAACACGCTCTCGGTGTACGACGACGCGATGCCCGAGCCGTAGATGCGCAGGCCGTCGGGCTGCAGCAGCAGGCCGAACTCGACCGTGTACCAGTAGACGCGCGCGAGGTACTGCAGCACGCCGAGCTTCTGCGCGCGCAGGCCGCCGATCCCGTACGCCTGGATGTAGTCGGCGATGACCGGGTTCATCAGCATCGGCACATGCCCGAACACGTCGTGGAACACGTCCGGCTCTTCCAGGTAATCGAGCTGCTCCGGCTTGCGGATGAACTGCCCGGCGGGAAAGCGCCGGTTCGCCAAGTGCTCGAAGAAGATCTCGTCGGGCACGAGGCCCGGCACCGCGACGACCTGCCAGCGGGTGCGCTTCGAAAGCACTTCATTCAGGTGCCGGAAGTCCGGGATTCTGTCCGCACCGATCGGCAGCGCACGCATGCCCTGCACGAATTCGTCGCAGGCGCGTCGCGGAAGCAGCTTCGTCTGGCGGTCGAACAGCGTTCTCCACACCGCGTGCTCGGCCGCAGTGTATTGCTCCCAGTGCTGGTCGATCGTCCAGTCGGGTCGCTCCGGCCGTCCCGCCTCGCCCGCGGCGGCGCCGTGTTTCGCGGCTTCTTGGGACTGCATGGTCACGCGGCCTTGATCACTCCGCGTTCGATCTGGTCACGTTCAAGCGACTCGAACAGCGCCTTGAAGTTCCCCTCGCCGAACCCTTCGTCGCCCTTGCGCTGGATGAACTCGAAGAACACCGGGCCGAGCAGCGTCTGCGAGAAGATCTGCAGCAGCAGGCGACGGTTCCCCTTGTCGGTGGTGCCGTCGAGCAGGATGCCGCGCGATTGCAGCTCGGCTACGTTCTCGCCGTGTCCCGGCACACGCTCGTCGAGCATCCGGTAGTAGGTCGCGGGCGGCGCGCTCATCAGCGCAACGCCGGCCTTGCGCAGGCTGTCGACGCTCGCGAGCAGGTCGTCGCAGAGCAGCGCGATGTGCTGGATTCCCTCGCCGTTGAACTTCATCAGGAACTCTTCGATCTGCCCGGTCGTTCCGGAGGCTTCCTCGTTCAGCGGGATGCGGATCCTGCCGTCGGGCGCAGTCATCGCGCGCGACGTCAGACCGGTGTACTCGCCCTTGATGTCGAAGTAGCGCATTTGCCGGAAGCCGAAGATCTTCTCGTAGAAGCCGGCCCAGTAGCTCATGCGGCCGCGGTAGACGTTGTGCGTCAGGTGATCGATCACCTTGAGCCCGTGCCCGCGCGGGTGGCGCTCGACGCCGTCGATGAATTCGAAGTCGATGTCGTAGATCGATCGGCCTTCCTCGAACCGGTCGATCAGGTAGAGCGGGGCGCCGCCGATTCCCTTGACCGCGGGCAGGCGCAATTCCATCGGCCCGGTCGGCATCTCGATCGGCTGCGCGCCGAGCTCGAGCGCGCGCGAATACGCTTTGTGCGAATCCTTGACCCGGAACGCCATGCCGGACGCGGAAGGCCCGTGCTCCGCCGCGAAGTAGTGCGCCTGGCCCTGCGACTCGTTGTTGACGATGAAGTTGATGTCGCCCTGACGGTAGAGCGCCACCTTCTTCGAGCGGTGCAGCGCAACCTTGCGAAAGCCGAGCCTCTCGAACACCGGCTCCAGCACATCCGGTGTCGGCGATGCGAATTCGACGAACTCGAACCCCATCAAACCCATCGGATTCTCGAACAGATCAGCCATGGCCATGCTCCTCAGGCGCTTACTTTAGACGAACCTATGGCAATATGGTTTCCGAGCATGAAAGTCATCGGCGTCCTGCTGCTCGTCGTTGTCGCGAGTCTCGTGCTCGCGTTCCGGTTCCTTCCGTGGCAGGCCGTCGTCGGCGGGATCGTGCTGCTGATCGTCTCCGGATATTTCTTCTCCGGCCGCATCCTCGAGGCGCTATTCAAGATCCCGTTCCGGGCGAAAGGCGCGGTGCTGCGCCGTGCAACCGCAGAAATCCACTCGCTCACCGCAGAGGCGACGCCCGAAGCGAAGCCCGAAGACAGCGAAGGGCAAGAAGGCGCGAATCGCCGCTACTTCGTTCTCGACGTGACGCTCAAGCCGATCGCGCGCAGCGGCAGTGGTTTTCAGCTCTGGGAGCCGGGCGAGCTGCAGCTCGTGAGCCTGGACGCCAAGGCGGAAGACACCGACGCCGATGGCGATCTCTGTGAGATCAAGCGAATCGAGATCGAGGGCGAAGGCGGGTTCGTGCCGGACGAAGGCATGAAATACGGCGGGCCGCAGCGATTGCGGCTCACGCTGGCCGCGACGCCGGAAGCGCGCCAGCTCCAGTTCCGCTACTACTTCGAGCTGTTCGGAAGCGTGTCCCTGCCGGAGAGTCAGACCACCGGCGCACGCGGACTGTTGACCGCGTAGAAGATCTCGCGCAGCAGGATGGCCAGGCTCGCGACCAGGGCGACCATCGCCAGGATGAACAGGACCGCGATGAGCTTGGTGAAATCCAGCTGCACGAAGGGGTCGATGAAAGCCAGCGAGATCAGTGCCGCCACCAGCAGGGCCGAAAACACGGCCATCGAGATCGCGACATAGATGAGCTTGATGCGCCGCATTTCATAGAACAGCTCCTGCTTCGCCAGCGTGCTGATGTCGCCGTCCAGGTTCGGCAGCGCCGCGGCGAGCACACGTCGCCGGTCGACCGCGCGCCCGAGCCTGCCGGCAAGCACGTTGAGGATCGTCGCAATCGCGGTCAGCAGGAACACCGGCGCGATGGCCAGCTGGATCACATGGCTGATGTCGGTGAGCGGCGCCGTGTTCAGCATGCGCTATGGCTGCGGCGCGACCGAAAGGCCGCGCGCGCCGTGGCGCTCGATCAGTTCGGCGACAAACCCGGAGGCTTTCACCTCTGCGACGAATTCGCGCAGGTATTGCGCCCCTGCCGGTCGCCCCTTCGGCGTACCGATCGCCTGCTGGATCGCGGTGAACCGCCCATCGAGGATCCGCGCGCCCGGAACCCTCCCAACATCGAGAATCAGCCTGGGCCGCAGGCCCGCGAGCGCATCGAGCTTGTCAGCGACGAAGCGGTCGAACGACGCGTCGAGCCCATCGGCGCGCACCAGCTCGGCGTGCTTCAGCGCGCGGCTGAGGTAGAGGTCATAGGCGCTGCGGTTCGACACCGAGATCCGCACGCCGGCGCGATCGACGTCGTCGATGCTCTTCAGCGTCGAGCCGGGGGGCACCAGGTAGGTCGCCTCGATCTCGACATAGGCCGGCGTGAAATCGATCTCGCCGGCCCGCGCAGGCTCGGCGCCGAGGAACGCGACGTCCCAGGTCTTAACCGCATCGGCCATCTTGCCGGGCGATTCGAAGTTCAGGAACCCCACCGCGACGTCGAGCCGCCGCGCCAGTTCGCGCGCCATGTCGACAGCGACCCCGCGCGGGTTCTCCGCTGGCGAGTCCTTCGCGACGAGCAGGAAATTCGAACGGTTCAGGCCGGCGCGCAAGGCCCCGGTCGGTGCAAGCTCGGCCCGGACTGCGCCCAGCGATTGAGTCGTCATTGGTGCTCTCCATATTCACGCCGCAGGATCCGCGCAGCCTCGACCATCGCGCGGAGCTTTTCTTGCGCAACGTCGCGCGGCAGGTACTTCATGCCGCAGTCCGGCGCGAGGATCACGCGTTCCTTCGCCACGAACGCGAGTGCGCGCCGGATGCGCCCGGCGACGACCTGCGGAGTCTCGATGTTCAGGTCGTTCAGGTCGAGGCAACCGACCATGATTTTCTTCTGCGCCAGCGTGGCGAGCACCGCGCAGTCGAGATTCGGCTGCGCCGCCTCGATCGACACCTGGTCGCACGAGCAGCCGGCGAACTCGGGAAGGAACGAATAGCCCGAAGGCTTCTGGTGGATCACCGCCGCGTAGCCGAAGCAGATGTGCACCGCAGTCGTGCCGCGCACGCCTTCGAGCGCGCGGTTCAGCGCCTTGAGCCCGTACTGGCGCGCCTTTTCGGGCCGCGCCTGCATCCACGGCTCGTCGACCTGCACGATATCGGCGCCGGCAGCGAAGAGATCGCGGATTTCCTCGTTTACCGCCGCGGCGTAGTCGAGCGCTGCCTCTTCGCCCGTAACGTAGTACTCGTTCTTCGCCTGCTCGCTCATCGTGAACGGCCCCGGCACGGTGATCTTCACCGGCTTTTTCGTATGGCGCCTGAGAAACTCGACGTCCTCCACCTGCACCGGGTGCTTGCGCCGCACCTTGCCGGCGATGCGCGGCAGCAGGATCGGATGGCCCGATCGATCGAGCCCCTCGCCCGGACGGTCGATGTCGACGCCTTCCAGCGCGGTCGCGAAACGATTCGAGTAGCTCTCGCGCCGGATTTCGCCGTCGGTGATGATGTCCAGGCCCGCCTCTTCCTGGGCGCGGATCGCGAGGATCGTGGCGTCGTCCTGCGCCTGCGCGAGCCACGGCTCGGGAATCCGCCACAGCTCTTTCGCGCGCAGCCGCGGCGGGAAGCGCTTGCCGAGCTTCTCGCGGTCGATCAGCCACTCGGGCTGCGGATAACTGCCGACGAGCGTCGTGGGGAACAGCACCGGCTCAACCGATCCGCTTCAGCTTGACCTTGTACATCTGCTGCCGCTCGACGTAGTAGCCGGCGTTGGCGAGCAGGAACGCAACGTCCTTGTCGCTCAGCTCGCGCACGACCTTGGCCGGCGCGCCGAGGATCAGCGTGCGATCCGGAAAAACCTTGCCTTCGGTGATGATCGCGCCCGCGCCGACCAGGCAATCCTTGCCGATCACGGCCCTGTTCATCACGACCGCCTGGATGCCGATCAGCGAACGGTCGCCGACCGTACAGCCGTGGAGCATCGCCTGGTGGCCGATCGAGACGAAATCGCCGAGCGTCAGCGGGCAGTCGGGATCGACGTGCAGCACGGCGCCGTCCTGGATGTTGACGTCGTTGCCGATCCGGATCGGCTCGTTGTCGCCGCGCACGGTCGCGCACGGCCACACGCTCGTACGCTCTCCGAGCGTGACTCTGCCGATCACCACGGCTTCGTCTGCCACGTAGGCGGACGCAGGAATCCGCGGTGCGTCGTCGCCAAGCCGATACAGGGCCATTCTGGAATCTCCGGGGAACGAATGCGCTAGCCTAACTCAGCTCAGGCGCCGGAGGCCCCATTGGATTCCGTAGCCGATCGCATAGACGACTGCGGCGGTGACGAGCACGTGAAAGGCGATCTCGAGGTACTCGAGCACGCCGAGGTCGGAGTAGTTCGGCCGCCATCCCAGCGTTTCGAACAGAAGTCCGAACGTAAAGCTCGACGGGATCGTCGCCAGCGCGATGTCCAATCCCTTCAGGCTGATCCACCCGCCGGTTGCGTTGAGCGCGCGATGGATGAAAGGGATCGCGAACGCGATGTAAGCGGCGGCGAGCAGGTAGCCGAACCAGGATTTATGAAAGGGCATCGGAATCGGACGAATTATGTGCCCGTCTCGGCTCACGCGCCGCGGGCCCGAGATACGCGCGAATGACTTGTGGGTTCCCCAGCACATCGTCCGGCGGCCCCTCGGCGATCGGCTCGCCGTGGTCGAGCACATAGATGCGATCTGCGAGGTCGGCCACCATCTGCATGTCGTGCTCGACCCAGACGATCGGAGTGCCGAGCTCGTACTTGATCCGCAGGATGTAACGCGCGAGGTCCTCGCGCTCATCGCGCGAAAGGCCTGCAGAAGGCTCATCCAGCAGCAGCACCGCGGGCTGCATCGCCAGCGCGCGGGCGAACCCGACAATCTTCTGGATGCCGAATGGAAGCTCGTCGACGCGCCGGTGCCTGTAACGCTCGAGGTCCGTGAATTCGAGGACCTCCTCCACGGCACGGCGATGATCCTGCTCGGCCGAGCGCACGCGGGGCAGGAACAGCCCTTCGGCAACCAGCCGCGTCGAAATTCGTACGTGCCGCGCGACGAGCAGGTTCTCGATCACGGTGAGGTGCGCGAAGAGCTCGCCGTGCTGAAACGTGCGCGCGACCCCGAGCCGTGCGATGTGGTGCGGGCGCGTGCGGCTGATCTCCTGCTCGCCGAAATAGATACGGCCGGCGCTCGCGCGATAGATCCCGCAGATGCAATTCAGCACCGAAGTCTTGCCTGCACCGTTCGGGCCGATCAGCGCGAGCACCTCGCGTGAACGCGTCTCGAAGTGGACCTCGCGCAGAACCTGCAGGCCGCCGAAGGCGAGCGAGACATGCTCGAGGCGCAGATTCTCAGCCATACCAGCGCCGGCTCCTGCGATACTGCTTCACGTCGCGATAGCTGCGGCGAGCTGCGTTTCCGGTGCCCAGGTAGAACTCCTGCACGTCCTGGTGGGCGCGCAGCTTCTCTGGCGTGCCATCCAGGACGATTCGGCCGTTCTCCATCACGTAGGCATAGTCCGCGACATCGAGCGCGATCGCCGCGTTCTGCTCAACGAGGAGCAACGTCATGCCAAGGTCCTTGCGGATCCGTTGCAGGCGCGTGAGCAGCTCATCGACGATCCGCGGCGCGAGGCCCTGTGACAGTTCGTCCACCAGGAGCAGTCGTGGCGAGCAGGCGAGAGCGCTGCCGATCGCGAGCATTTGGCGCTCTCCTCCCGAGAGATAGCCTGCCTCGCGCGCGCGCAGCGGCACGAGCGCCGGAAAGTACTCCCAAACCGCGCCGGCCAGACGCGGCGCGCCGGGCCTCGCAACCGCGGTCTCGATGTTTTCCGCCACGCTCAGGTTCTCGAACACCTTGCTGCGTTCCGGAACGAGCGCGATGCCGCGCGAGGTGATCTCATGCGGGGGACGGTTTTCGATCCGCTCACCACGCCATGCGATCGATCCCTCGGTGACGCGCGCGTCGTCCAGCCCGACAAACCCCGAGATCGCGCGTAGCGTGGTGGTTTTTCCGGCCCCGTTCGTACCGAGGACCGCCACGATCGATCCGGCGGGCACTTCGAGCGAGATCCCTTGCACCGCGGTAATCACGCGGTGATATGCGACCTCGACCTTCTCGAGCTTCAGCGCGCTCATCGCCCGAGACGCCGCTGCTTGAATGGCCACAACAGGAACCACGCCTGGACGCGCCGCCAGATCCCCACGAGACCTTGCGGCTCGAAGACGAGGAACAGGATCATCGCGAGGCCGAATGCAGCATAGTTGATCGCGAACACGACCGACGAAAGACGCTCGGCGAGGCCGAGCGTGTGCATCAGCGCTTCGATCCCGTAGGGAAACAGCACCACGAACACTGTTCCGAGCAGCGCCCCGAGAATCGAGCCGATTCCGCCGACGATCACTGTCGCGACGTACTGAATCGTGACGAAGAGTGAAAACGCTTCCGCCGAGACGAATCCCCTGTAGTACGCGAACAGGCAACCGGCGATCGAGGTCATCGCGCACGAGACGACGAACGCCGAGAGCTTGGCGCGGCGCACGTCGATCCCGAGCGCTTCGGCGACTGCCTCGCGCGCATGGATCGCACGCCAGGCGCGCCCGGTCCTGGACCGCAGCAGGTTCAGGCTGAACAGGATCGTCGCCACGGCCACGGCGAGCAGCACGAAGTACCACGCGCGCGGATCCTGCAGCGGCGAATCGATGACGACGCCGGTCGAGAACCCGCGCCGGGTCTCGTACTCCTGGCCCGCATGGATCACCATGAAATGCAGCGCGAGCGTCGAGACCGCGAGATAGAGGCCGCGCAGCCGCAGGCTCGGCAATCCGAAGACGAGGCCGATCGCCGCCCCGATCGCAGCGCTCGCCGGGAGCGTCACCCAGATGGGCGCGCCGAATTCCTTGAAGAGAATGCCGGTCGTGAAGGCGCCGGCGGCGAGCAATCCTGCATGGCCGAGCGAGATCTGTCCTGCGTAGCCGGTCAGGAGCATCAGCGCAATCGCCCCGATCGAAGTCAGCAGCACCTGGTTGGCGAGATCGAGCAGGAACGGTCCGACGGCGAAGGGCAGGGCGGCGAGCACGACGCAGAAGATCGCGAGCCAGATCTTCTGTGCGCGGGTATCGAGCAACGCGGCGTCGCGCGCGTAGGTCGTGCGGAAGTACCCGCTTGCGCGCGGCTCGCTCATACGCGGTCCAGTTCCTCGCGAGTGCCGAATAGCCCCCAGGGGCGCACCGCGAGCATCGCGAGCAGCACGAAGAACGGCACCACGTCCGACAGCAGCGGATCGACGAAGTGAATCAACAGCACCTCCGCGGAAGCGACGATCAGCGAGCCGATGAGCGCGCCGAGGAGACTATCGAGCCCACCGACCAGAGCGGCGGGGAATGCCTTCAATCCGATCGTGACGAGCGTGGATTCGACGCCGGCATCGCACGCGATCAGCATGCCGGCCATGCCGCCGGTGAGCGTCGCGAGGCCCCACGCGAGCGCATAGATCCCGTGCAACCGGATGCCGCGCTGCGCGGCGAGAAGCGGATTCTGTCCTGCCGCGCGCATGCGGATCCCCCATCGTGTCGCGCGCAGGAAGGCGAATAGGCCCGCATATACCGTCGCGGTCGCGAGGACGAGCGCGAGCCCCGCCGCGGAAATGCGCGCCGAATCGCCGAGCGCAATGGAAGCGTTTGCCCAGCCGAGGCTCTGCAGCGGGTACTGCGTCTGTGTCCCGAAGACGAGGACCATCGCGCCGCGCAGCAGGATTCCGAGCGCGATCGTCGCCAGGACGGCCGCGAGGACCGATTCGCCGGTCATGCGCCACATCAGCGCCGCGTAGACAAAGATGCCTGCGGCAAGCGCAAGCGCGAGGGACGCCGCGATCGCGATGAGCGGATTGCCGGAGAAGAGCGATGCCGTCGCCGCGAGGCCATAGGCGCCGAGCATCATCAGCTCGCCATGAGCAAGCGACAACACGCGGCTGACCCGGTAGATGAGAACGTAGCCGCAGCTGATCAGCGCATAGATCGCCGCGAGGACGGCGATATTGACCGCCAGCTGCACGCTAGCGCTTCACCTCAATCGCCTGCCAGTCCTGCACGCGCACGACGGCACTCTTCGCCGGGTCCCAGCGCCACACGCGGTAGTACTGCTTCGTGCGGAAGTGGTTGTCCTTCGTCCATTCGAGTGCGCCGCCGCGCAGTCCCTTGAGGTCGACCTTGAGGTTGTTCAGGGCCGCAAGCACCTTTTTCGGCGTCGGCGGCCAGGGCGTCGCCCTCAGCGTCGACTCCACCACCAAGCCAGCGATGAAGCCCTCGGTGAGATACGTGACCGGATACTTCAGGTTCGCGCGATGGGTGATTGCGCGAATCTCTGCGTGCACCGGCAGGTCGTCCTGGAAGAACGCATTCGTGCCGATCACGTAGAACTCGCCGTCCTTGATCCGCGCGAGCTCTTCCTCTGCATTCAAGTGCGCCCACGTCAGGTAGCGCCCATTCCAGCCGAGGCGCCGCAGTGCCTCGAAGGTGCGCACTTGTGAGACCCACGGTGACCACGAGAACACCCAGTTCGGATTTGCATCCTTGAGCTTCGTTGCGAACGGGGTGTAGTCGGGAGCAGGGGGCGGCGAGATCTGTTTTTCCACCGGCGTCATGCCCATCGATCTCGACAAGCCCTCGGCGTACTCGATCTCGGCGCGCGCGATTGGAATCGCCATCGCGGCAAAACCGATCCGCACCGGCTCCCTCGCGTGCGCCTTGATGAATGCCAGCGAACCCTGCGAGTCCAGGTTCGCGCCGAACGCGCTCGAGCAGAATTGCAGCGGATCGGCGGGCGGATAGGTCTCCTTCGGGCAGACCGAGCCGCCGAAATACAGGGGTACGTCGGCGCGCTTTGCTTCCGCGACCATCGGTGCGTAGGTCGAGGAAAGGCTGGTGTTGATCAGCATGATGACCTTGTCCTGCGAAAGCAGCTTCTTCGCATTCGCCGCGGCCTTCGAAGGCTCCGCGCCGTCGTCCTGCACGATCAGGCGGATCGGCTTGCCGTTCACGCCGCCCTTGGCATTGACGTGATCGAGATACGCCTTCATCGCTTCGACGACCGGCGCGTAGATCCCGGCCCCGGGTCCGGTCATCGCTGCCGATACACCGACGACATAAGCGTCCTGCGCCGCGGCCGGCCAGGCGGCGGCGAGCACCATGGCTATGAGCGTCTTTCTCATTTGCAGTCCTCCTCCTCGATCAGGCTTGCAGGGCGTCGCCGACTCCGGCGGCGACGAGTTTCTCATCGCGATCGTCGTACATGGACTCGACGAGCGCCTTGAACCGCTCCAGCATCAGCGCGCGCTTGACCTTGCGCGTCGGCGTGATCGGCTCGCCTTCCTCTTCCGGATCGAGCGCTTTCGGCAGGATGCGGAACGCTTTCACCTGCTCGACGCGCGAGAGTTCGCGGTTGACGCGCGCGATTTCGCCGTCGAGCAAGCGCGTGACTCGCGGATGCGCGGCGAGGCTCGTAAAGCCGGTGTACGCGATGTCATTCGCGCGCGCCCAGTCGGCCACCGCGTCGAAATCGATCTCGACGAGCGCGGTCAGGTATTTGCGCGCATGCCCGATGACCATCGCTTCCG
>Ga0070698_100008836_pt1 | contig 10836 bp, 6 predicted proteins | sample KBSK1502metaG_FD_65477 | JGI IMG/M metagenome (GOLD analysis project Ga0070698, IMG submission 65477) | Corn, switchgrass and miscanthus rhizosphere microbial communities from Kellogg Biological Station, Michigan, USA - KBS K1-50-2 metaG | ecosystem: Host-associated > Plants > Roots >...
TACAAGGGCAAGGTGATGCGCATCCTCAGCGAGCAGTATCGCGAGCGCCGCGAGGAACCGATCGACGGCGTGAAGATCGACCTCGGCGCCGAGGAATGGGTGCTGGTCCTTCCAGACGCGGACCGACCGCTTTTCCACGTGCTGGCGGAGGCGCGCACGCGCGATTCGGCGCAGGCGCTCGCCGACAAGTACGCGCGCGTCGTGAGTGGCCTGCAAAACTGACGCAGGCCGCGCTAGGGTGGAGTCGCCGTGATCGCCTGGTGGAGGAAACGCGCGCGCGGGACGCAGATCGCACTCGTCAGCGCCGCTCTCATCCTCGTCCTGCTGGTAGTCGGCGCGTTTTTGCAGCGCGCCCTGATCAGGTCGCTGCTCACCGGCAGCGACTTCGTGCCGGTCGAGGCGAGCGACGCGCATCTGACGCTGCCCGCCGAATTCCACGCCACTGTGTTCGCCGCTGGACTCTCCGTCCCACGCTTCATGACCGTTGGACCGGATGGCGCGCTGCTGGTAGCGGAGCGTGAGGCTGGCGCGATCGTCGCGCTGCGTGATCCCGGCAACACGGGCGCGGCGACGGAGAAGATCATTATCGCGCACGGACTCGACCAACCGACGAGCCTCGACTACCGCGACGGGAAACTGTATGTCGGCGAGCTTGGGAAGATCACCCGCTTCGATGTGGACGCGACACTGAAGGCCAGCGGCAAGACGACGCTCATTCCGAACCTGCCTACAGGCGGGCAGCATACGACACGCACCGTCCTGCTCGGTCCGGATGGAAGAATCTATGTCGCTATTGGCTCTACATGCAACGTCTGCGATGAGAGCGATGCGCATCGCGCCGCCGTCTGGGTGTACCAGCCGGATGGCAGAGGAGGCAAGCTCTATGCGAAGGGATTGCGCAACGCCGTGGGGCTAGCGGTGAATCCCTGGACCAAGCAGATCTGGGCCACGAACAACGGGCGCGATCTGCTTGGCGACGATACTCCGCCAGAGACGGTCTACGCCTTACAGGACGGCGGAGACTACGGCTGGCCACGCTGCAATGCAGGCGATCTGATTGATCCCGATTATGGCAAGCCAGGAGCCTGCGATGACGTGGTTCAGCCGCTGGTAAAGATGCAGGCGCACTCGGCCCCGCTAGGTCTCGCCTTCTATCAGAGCCGTCAGGGTGAGGGCTTTCCGGTGGCGTATCGCGGCCTCTTCATCGCGTTCCATGGCTCCTGGAACCGCAGCGTCCCCACTGGCTATAAGATCGCCTTCGTGCCATTGAACGACAAGGGTGTCGTGAGCGGGACGCCACGCGATTTCGCGACCGGCTGGCTCGTCTCCGGCAAAGCGTCCGGACGCCCTGTTGGTTTGACGGTTGGCCCCGATGGCGCGCTCTACGTGAGTGATGACTCCGGCGGGCGCATCTATCGGATAGCATACACTGGGTAAGTTGGCTCAGTCGGCGTCGCTTGCGCTCGCCCACACTGCCGCGCGCAAGGTGGGATCAGGGCAGAGGCCGGGAAACTGACGCTCGTAACAGACCATACAGTAATCACCCGCGCGCGCGTCACCCTCGACACCGCGCCCAAAGTACGTGATGGTGTGTGGGTCGCAGGCCAAGTGCCCGCATGGCCGCCGTTTCGCCTCGTCGCGGTGGGGCAGCTTGTGCGCGAACCCGTCGATGTAGCAGTCGGGATTGCGCTCCTGGGTAGGCGCGAGTGGCTCATTCACGAAGGTTGCCTCCAGCTAGGTCGGACAGATGAGCAAGAAGGGACACGCGGCGCATACGCGCGCGTCGGGACGGGCGGGATACTCTTCGCGACGGATGCCGTCGAGAATCGTCTGAAGGTCACGGCGCAGCGTCGCGCGCCGCCGTTCTGACAGGTGAACCGGCGTGGTCTCGCCCGTCGCCACCTGCCGCAGCGCCACCTGCGCTGGCAAGCCACCATCTGCGAGCTGCTCGGCGGCGAGTGTATAGAGGAATTCGCGCAGGCTGCCGCGGTCGTCGGTGGCGCCTAGCTTGCGGCGCACGTAGCGCTCCCCCGCTACATCGGGTCGGCGTGGCGCGCTCGACGCTGCGCGCCGCAGATGCTCCACCTGGTCAATGGTCACCTGGATGATCGTGCCGTCAACGAGAATCTCGATTTCACGGTCGCGCTCGCTCATATCTGGCGCAGGTTCCTCCGCCCGATTCGCTGGCGGCATGAGCGCTTGCCACTCACGTTCCAGCGCCAACCGGCCGTAGCGACGATAGAGCGGGGCGTATGGATCATCCTCGCTTCTCGCGCCTCGCGCCTCGTCGTAGGTCGTCTCAAAGAGCGCGAGGGCGGCGTTTTTCGTCAATGAGCCAGGAGCCGTGCGCATGCGCTCATGCAGCGCGTCCAGCGACCGATTGAGCGCGGTTTGCAGCGTCATCATGCCGGCGCTGTGCGGCTGGAGCCGATCTACATAGCGGTAGGCGAACTGGCGTGGACAGCGCTGGTAGGTTTCGAGCGCGAACGCGGTGAGCGGTGGACCCTCAGGCGTCGAGGCAGGCCGCTGCGCAGGCGGCCTCGTGGATTCGGCGGCTGACGTGACACGCTGCCAGCGCTCACGCGCGAGGCTCGCGCCAAGCTGCGCCTCAACGGACGCCAGAAAGCGCGACGGACGATACGCTGTGGCCCCGTAGCGCTCCGCGACGCTCAGCAGCAAGTCGTCACGCGCGCGCGTCATCGCGACGTAAAAGAGGCACGCCTCCTCGACGACATGTGGGTCGGCCTCATACTCCAGATTGGGGGCGTCGAGCATGCCTGGTGGCGCCGGCGCGAAGTCGTGGCGCGGCTGTACCGGGAAACGCCGCTCCGCCAGACCGGGGAGCAAGACAACCGGGAACTCAAGCCCTTTGCTGGCGTGAACGGTCAGCACCCAGACACCTGCTTCAGCGCTGGCGACCAGTTCTTCTGATCCGGCGCCATCCTGACGGAGTTCGGTCAACACTCGAACATACTCCAGAAACTCCGTCCAGCGCGCATCTCCTGGCCGCGGGAGCGATGAGTCAGGTCGCGCTGAGCGCGGCTGGTCCTCAAACGCGCGCGCCAGCGCTAGGAGCCGTGTGATGTGCGCCGCACGCAGCCGCGCGACCTCATCGCCGGCCGCCGTGTCGAGCAGCAACTCCCGCCCAAGCGTTGTCAGGTCGAAGAGGTAACGCGTCAGCCCTGTCACCACGTCTGGGGCCAGCCGCAACGCGGCGGTCACCTCAAGCAGACGCCTCAGCGACTGCTTCGTTGTCGGCGACAGTTCAGGAGCCTCGTCCAGGCTGGCGCGCGCGTACGCGAGGGGCGCGACTCCCTGAGCGCGCGAAGCTTCGAGCAGACGTAAGACGTCCTCGCGCGGAATCGGATGCGCGTCAAGCTGGCCAGCCCGCAGGAGGCCCGCGCCGCTTGTGTCAGTCAGCAAGAGCACGACGGAGAGGAGACGTTTGACCTCGTCTTGTTCCAGCAGCGGGGCGATGACTCGTGTTGGTATCTCCGCCTGCGTCAGCGCGTCGATGATCTTGCGCGCGCCACGACGTGTGCGGCAGAGGACAGCGATATCAGTGAACGCGCGACCCTGCGCCAGCCGCGTACGAATCGACTGGACGATCCCCGCCAGCTCAGACGCTTCGTCGGGCGCGGTCGCCAGGCGAACACTCGGCGTATCGCCTTGGCCACGTGTCGCGCGAAGCGGCTGGCGCTCCTCGCTCGGAATAGAGCGCTGCGCGACGCTCGCCGCAGCGGACAGGATCGGCGCGCGCGAGCGGTAGTTGCGCAGCAGCCGCCGCCTGTGAGCGCCAGGATAGTCCTCACGGAAGCGCTGGATATTCGCCGGCGAGGCTCCACGGAAGCGATAGATCGCCTGATCGGCGTCTCCCACCGCCCACAATGCGCCTATCTCACCAGTCAGCGTGCGCAGAAAGACGCCCATCGCGCGATTGATGTCCTGGAACTCGTCCACAAGCACGTGGGTATGCCGCGCGCGCGCATCGGCCAGCGCGTCAGGATATTCCGCGAGCAGGCGCGCCGCCAGACGGACGATGTCGCCGAAGTCGGCGTCCCCACGTTCGTCCAGCGCCGCCTGGTAGGCAGAATAGACGCGCGCGACTTCACAGGCCCGCTCGGCTTGCTCGCGGTCCTCCGTCGTGGAGGCGGCATCCAGCGCCGCCTGGGCCAGCAGCTTATACTGCGCGGGATCAACGAGTTCATCCTTTGCGCGCGAGATCGCCGCAAGCAGGTCAGGATAATAATGCGAGGGCGCCGTCACCGGCTGATAGTAGGTCAGCGGCAGGCGCTCGACAAGGCTTCGCAACAGGAAGTAGCCCTCGGTCTGGCTGACAAGCAGAAAGTCTGGCCGCAGGCCAACGAGCGGGCCATAACGACGCAAGAGATCGCCACAATAGGCATGGATAGTGCTGATCGCCGGCACGGGCGTCAATTGGCGTAGCGCGCCCATCTCATCGGTTTCTTCCGGCGGCAGCGTCTCCTCGGAGAGGAGACGCCCGACACGGGCGCGCATCTCACGGGCAGCCTTATTGGAGAACGTGAGCGCGAGGATGCGCTCCGGCGAGACGCCCTGTTCGTGGATGAGCCAGGCGACGCGCCCGACCAGGGCAGTGGTCTTGCCTGTTCCAGGCCCGGCGATGACCAGCGCGGGCGTTGGCGATTGCGCGGCGGCGCGCTGCGCTTCGTCCAGTTCAGCGACAGCGTCTGCCCGCCCCGCGCCTTCCTGCTCGCCGCTTGTAGACGCTCCATCGGGTTCCGCCGTGAGCAACGCCGCCAGACGACGCAGCGCCACCTCCTCCGAGACGGCGAACCGGCGGGCGAGCATCCGCACGCTTACTACATTCGCGCCATCGCCACGAAATGCCAACTGTAGCTGCTCCGCCGGCAGCAGGAGCATCGAGGCGAACTGATTGGCTTCTGTCTCCCGTTGTGCGCGGGCGCTATACGCCTGGCCCGGACGCAGCGCCTCATCGCCCAGACCCCAGGCATCCAGCGGGGTCTCAAGGTCGGTCTCGGCGCAGGACGCAGCGTCATATGCGGTCAACGAAGACTGATCGGTGAGGGAAGGCGATCGGCGGTGCATAAGCGCATGGCCAAGCTCATGCGCGAGGGTGAAGCGCCGTATTGGCTCCGGTAGTTCCGCGCGCAAGAAGATCAAGTCTTCGCCTGGCTCGAGGTAGCCGAGCGTGCCGGGATGCGCCGCCGCATGAAAAGTGGCCACCGCGAAACCGAGTGCGCGCACGATGTCATCTATCGGCGTCGGTATCGCTTTATCACCTGGCGCGACCTCCCGCCACCAGGTCAGGAGCCGTGTCGCAGTGAGATGAGGGAGGGAAATGTCGCGCACTCGAGTTGGTCGCCTCTTGCAACGTGAAATGGGTCCATCATCCGCGTTTCTATACGAATTTCGCAATTCACCGACCAGCGGTGAAAAACGTATGCGCACAGCAACGTCATTTTACCATCCGGCGCGCTGCGTTTGCGGATGAGGGCTGGCCTCGCGTTCCTGCCTGTCCGCTACCCGCCACGAGCAGGCGCGTATATGTGGTGTGTTATAATCACGCAGAGTTCGCAGCGCCGCCGCAACAGGAAGCGCAGGGGGATAGAACATGGATCCACAGATAATCGTCGCGACGGCTGAGTCGGGCGACTTTCCAGCGAACTGGCATGTGTGGACGCTGCGCAGGGGCAAGGTGTGGCGCGAGGTGGCCTGGCAGGCGTTCATCTCCGCATTCGGCTTCTTCCTGCTCATCTGGGGCCTGGCGGTGACCATCCCGGATAGCTTTACCCAGAGTAGCCTGAAGGCCGTTGGGACCATTGCGCTGCTGCTTCTGTTTGCCATCATGGGATTTGGCGGCTTCGCGCTGGTGGGCGGAGAACTGAATCGCCTGCGCCTCGCCGGGCGCTATCTGCTCGTCATGACGCCTGACGATTTCGTCAAGCGCAGCCCACACAGCGTCATACATGTGCCAATGGAGCATGTCACCGATATTCGGCTGGTCGGCGTAAAGGTTTCCAACAACCCCGACGGTGGGCTTCCCCGTACGGGCCGGCGCTCCATTGAACGACTCTCGCCTGCCCTTTTCCATGGCGCTACCTTTTTCCTGCGTAGACCACGCCAGCAGCCAAGGCTCTCCTTCGTCGACGACCGCGACGACAAGCGCGTCGTGGTGAGTCAGGATCATGCGTTTGACGACCTTGGCGCGCTGGAATATATCTTGCGTATCTACGTCGGGGACAAAGAGCGTGAGCTCCTCCGCGCGGCGCGTTCCCGACTGTAAGCGCAAAGCATATCACAGGCTTTCTCAAGACACCGCCGTCTGGGAGCAGGTGGCTCCGGCAACCAAGGACGCATGCTCGGCCAACGCCTGTGCGTTGGCTTTCTCGTGTCTGTCTCACGCCTGTGCCCGGACTACGCGACCATGGATATGGAGACTCAGATGCTACGTGACCTCATCGCCGACATCGTCACCAAAGTGGTCGTAAGCCTGCGTGAGTCGGGTGAGTTGCCCGAGAGCGCTCTTCCGCCTATCGAGATCGAACGGCCACAGGTCATGATGCACGGCGACTACGCGTCCAACGTGGCCATGAAACTTGCGGCCGCGCTGCGCGCCGCAGGCGAGAAGGCCAATCCACGTGAGCTCGCCGAGCAGATCGCGCAGCGCCTCCGCGAGACCGTCGCCGTCGTGCCTGCCTACGACCTGATCGAGGCCGTGGAGGTCGCCGGGCCAGGGTTTATCAATATCCGGCTGAGCCAGCGCTGGCTGCTCGCGCGTGTACCCCGGCTCCTGGGGGCTGGGGACACCCTTGGATCGGTGGATGTGGGCCATGGACAGAGAATCAATCTCGAATTCGTCAGCGCTAACCCTACTGGCCTCGTGACCATCGGCAATGGTCGTGGCGCGTTCATTGGCGATGCGCTGGCGAATGCGATGCGCGCCGCCAATTTTCAGGTGACCAAGGAATATTATTTCAACGATGCTGGCGAGCAGATGAACAAGCTCGGCGCCTCGATGGAATACTACCTGCTACTTGCGCTTGGCCGCGAAGAGGACGCCAGACAGGTTCATGGTGACCTGCCGGTAGATCCAAAGAGTGGGAATAAAGTCGGCTACTTCGGCCCCTATTATGAGACGGTCGCCGAGCGCATGCTAGACCGTGGCGCGCTATCGCTTCTCGACGAGAAGCATACGGATCATGCGCAACGCATCGGCCAGGCGGCGGCGGCGGTCATCATGGAAGACATCCGCGAGACGATGGCCCACATGAAGGTCAGTTTCGACGTCTGGTTCAACCAGGCGGCGCTTGAGATGTCGGGCGCGCTCGACGAGGGAATCGCGGCGCTGGATGCGCTGGGGTTCCTGGAGGAACGCGATGGCGCGCTATGGGCGAAGACGACCCTCTTTGGCGACGACAAGGATCGCGTCGTACGCAGGTCGAATGGCGCGCCGACGTATTTCGCCGCCGATGTGGCGTACATGCGCGACAAGTTCGAGCGCGGTTTCGAGCGTGTGATCATCGTGCTTGGCCCCGACCACCATGGCTACATCGGGCGGCTGAAGGCGACGGCGGGTGTGCTTGGGCACAAGCCGGAGGATGTGCATGTGCTCATGTACCAGCAGGTGAACATCAAGCAGGATGGCAAGTCGGTGCGCATGGGCAAGCGGCTCGGCAACGTCGTGACCCTAGATGAGCTCTATGATGAGGTCGGCGCTGATGTGACGCGCTACTTCTACCTCATGCGCTCGAACGACACCCACCTGGACTTCGACCTGGAACTTGCGCGCAAACAAACCGACGAGAATCCAGGGCTGTCGGTGCAGTACGCGCATGCGCGCGCCGCCGGAGTCCTGCGCAAGGCCGCCGAACGGGGGTATGTGGCGCAGGAGTACGACCGTGCGCCAATTGATGTCCTGCTCGACGATCCTGACACCGAGCTAACGTATGAGCTGAATTTGATTCGGCAGTTACTCCGCCTGGAGGAGGTGATCGAGCACGTCGCCGTCACACTCGAACCGCACCACCTCACACGGTATGCGACCGAGCTGGCGGATAGCTTCCACCTGTTTTATGACAACTGCCCCATTCTCAAACAGGGCACGGAGATAAAACGCGAGACGCGCCTCGCGCGGTTGCTCCTGCTACGGACCGCGCAGTCTGGTCTGGCGCGTGTGCTCGGTCTTATCGGCATGGACGCGCCTGAGCGTATGGAGCGCGAGGCAATGGCCGTAGAGTGAGCCACCCCTCCGCATGCAGATAGTCGAGGGCGTGGCAAGCAAGAGAAACGACCCCCTCTAAACGTGACCTGGTGAGGAGTCGTTTCTGTTAGCCCTGTAGGGGCGTCATGCCATACTACTTTGGCGTCTGCGTCGGCGCGGGAGTGGGCAGCGCTTTCGTCGTGATGGTGACCGACTCGATCTTGTCCTTGCCCGCGATCTTCTTGGCCACATCCAGCCCTGACGTCACCTCACCGAAGACGGCGTACGTAGGATTGAAGAACTTTGAGTTGTCGCCGGTGTTGATGAAGAACTGCGCCGCGCCACTGTCGGACGATCCTTTGTTTGCCATCGAGACGACACCTGGCCCATAGCCGTTCTTGGCGGTGGCCAGCTCATCGGGGATGGTGTAGCCAGGATAGTTCTTGCCCGAATCGCCATCATCCTGTATGGAGCCACCCTGAATGAGCGCTAACTCTGATGGCTGCCCGCTGGGGTCGAGCGGGCTGGGCTTGCCAGGGACCTCGACACGCCAGAAGTAGGAGCCGTCGAAGTAGCGCTGCTTCGCCAGATAGACGAAGTTGTTGACGGTCTGCGGCGAGTTCTTCGCATCCAGATGGATGACGATGTCGCCCTTCGCCGTCTTGATCGTCGCCGTATAGTCTTTGGTCAGATCAAGCGTCATCGGCGGCTTGTCGCAGATATGCGTCGAAAGATTGCACTTGGCGACAAACGGCTTGATGGCGAACGGGCCAAGATGCTGCGAGTAGAGCACCCACGCGCCAACGCCGAGGCTCAACAGCAGAACGAACGAGATCGCCCAGCGGTACTGGCCCAGGAACCCAGCGAAGCCCGTTGAGCGACTCTTCTTACGACGTTTTCCCGCCGGAGCGCGTCGCACGACTGGCTGCGCCGCTTCTGTCTGGTGTGCGCGCTGCACACGCGCGGCCTGGCGCGACTGCGCTCGCTTGGTAGCGGAGTTTGGCATGACGGTGATCGCTCCCTCTCGACGAGACTATCCGGATGCGGGTCAGTAGGTGTTTTCAGAACAAGTACGTGGAAGTGCGTCGGCATGTTCACTGGCAGGCCAAAACCGGCGCCAGCGCGCCGCGCGCGCAGCGTTCTGAGCGTATAATACGCTGGCGCGGCTGTGCGGTCAATCACCGGGCCTTCCGGTATGGACGTTCCTTGAGGGGAAGGATTCGCCATGCGTGAGATATCAGAGCGGCTGCAATCAATCCTCGACGCGCTTCCCCATAAGCCCGGCATCTATCTGCACAAGGACGCGGACGGCCACATCCTGTACGTGGGCAAGGCGACCTCCCTGCACGCGCGTGTGCGCTCCTATTTCGTCGATCCCGCCGAACTCAGCCCGAAGAATCGCGCACTCGTCGCCAAGATCGCGGACATTGACTATATCGTGGTCGGGAGCGAGATCGAGGCGCTCATTCTGGAAAACGAATACATCAAGCAGTATCAGCCGAAGTACAACATCCGGCTGCGCGATGATAAGAACTATCCGTATATCAAAGTCTCGCTGACTGAGGACTTCCCGCGCGTTTACCGCGTGCGCGCGTTCAAACGCGACGGCAACCGCTACTTTGGCCCCTATACCAACTCTGGCGCCGTGGACTCGACGTTGGACCTGATGAACAAGGTGTTTCCGTTTCGCACCTGCCGCTACGACGCCTCCACCTGGGCGCCGCCGCGTGGACAGGAGGATAATCCGCCTCCAGGCTGGAAGCTCAAGCGCCTGGATCGTCCCTGCACCCAATACTACATCCATCGCTGCAACGCGCCGTGTGTCGGGCGCGCTAGCCGCGAGGAGTACGACGCCGTGATACGACAGGTAATTCTCTTTCTCGAAGGCAAGCACGAAGAGGCGCTCGACGAGTTGAAGCGTGAGATGGAGGCGGCTTCCGAACGGCTGGACTTCGAGCGCGCGGCGGCGTTGCGTGATCGTGTGCGCGCGGTCGAGCAGGTGCTCGCCAAGCAGAAGATCATCAATACCAGCGGCCCCGAGGATCAAGATGTGATCGCGCTGGCGAGCGAGGATGACGAGACGTGCGCGCAGGTGTTCTTCTTTCGTGGCGGCAAGCTCGTCGGGCGCGAGTTTTTCATCATGCAGGGCACACGGGACACCGATCCGGCGGAGACATTGACCTCTTTCCTACAACAGTTCTATGATCAGGCCCCCTTCATACCCGCCGAGCTCGTGGTGGAGCAGGAGCCTGACGAGGCCGAGACGGTACGCGCATGGCTGCGCCAGAAGCGCGGCGGCGCTGTATCGTTTACGACACCCCAGCGCGGCGACAAGCTGCGATTGCTGCAGATGGTGGCGCAGAATGCGCGCGAGTCACTGGCCCAGCAACGCATCAAGTGGCTCTCGGATAGCCAAAAGACGGCGCTTGCCCTTGAAGAGACGCGCGACGCGCTGAATCTGCCCGCGCCGCCGCATCGCATCGAGTGTTACGACATCTCGAATATCCAGGGGACCAGCGCCGTTGGCTCAATGGTGGTCTTTGAGAATGGGCGTCCCAATCCGGCCCTATATCGGCGCTTCAGGATCAAACTCGTCGAGGGGCAGAACGACGTCGCCAGTCTGCAGGAGGTGC
>Ga0070698_100008837_pt1 | contig 10835 bp, 14 predicted proteins | sample KBSK1502metaG_FD_65477 | JGI IMG/M metagenome (GOLD analysis project Ga0070698, IMG submission 65477) | Corn, switchgrass and miscanthus rhizosphere microbial communities from Kellogg Biological Station, Michigan, USA - KBS K1-50-2 metaG | ecosystem: Host-associated > Plants > Roots >...
TACTCGCGTCCGCAGATCGCGACGAGCTCGTCGACGAACTTAGGCGTGGTCTTCGATCCAGACGGCGCCGTCCTCGGCGTACTCCTTCTTCCAGATCGGCACGATCGTCTTCAGCTGGTCGATCGCAGCGCGTGCCGCCGCGAACGCGGCGTCGCGATGCGGCGAACCAACCGCGACGATGACCGCGATCTCGCCGATCGCGAGGTCGCCCACGCGGTGGTGCATGGCCACGCGGCAGGGTGCGTGCGTTCCTTCGAGCGCCTGCGCGATCTCGCGCATCTTTGCCGTCGCCATCTCCGCGTACGCCTCGTACTCGAGGTGCGTCACGCGCTTGCCGCGGCTGCGGTCGCGCACGGTCCCCAGGAACAGCACCAGACCGCCGAAGGCCGGATCGCGCACGGCGTCAAGCGCGCTGTCGAGCGAAAGCGGCGTGGTCGAGACCAGGACTCGCTCGCTCGTCATCGCGCCACCGGACACCGGCGGAATGAGGGCGAGCTCGTCGCCCTCCGCGAGCGGCTCATCGAGCGTGGCGTACTCGCGATTGCGCGCGATCACCACCTGACGGCCTTCGGCGATCAGGGGATGCTCGCGCACGATGCGTTCGATCACGTCCTTCACGGTCGAGCTCGCGGGCACCTCGAGCTCGAGTCGACCAACGCCCGCGGCCTCGCGATAAGACGCGAACAGGCGTACGACGACGCGCATCGCCTGAGTCTATGAAGGTGCGAGAATCAACGGTCGAATGGACCTCGGGGCGGCCGTCGGCGGCACGCTGGTCGCCGTCTTCCTCGTCCTCATCAACGGATTCTTCGTCGCGGCCGAGTACGCGTTCGTCCGCGTGCGCGAGACGCAGCTCGAGGAGCTGGCGCGCGAGGGAAGCGCGCGGGCGAAGCTCAGCAAGCGGATCGTCGGCCATCTCGACACGTACATCTCGACGGCGCAGCTCGGCGTCACGCTCGCGTCCCTCGCGATCGGCTGGATCGGCGAGCCCGCCGTCGCCGCGCTCCTACAAGGACCGCTCGGTTGGTTACGCGACACGTCCGAGACGCTCTTCCACATCATCGCGTTCGCGCTCGCCTTCGGCGTCATCACGTACGCGCACATCGTCGTCGGCGAGCTCGCACCGAAGTACCTCGCGATCCAGCGTGCCGTCCAGCTCGCGCTGCTCTGCGCATATCCACTCGACCTCTTCTACCGCCTGGCGTCGCCCTTCATCTGGTTCGTGAACACGAGCGCGAACGGCGTGCTGCGATGGGTCGGCATCCGGCCCGCGACCGAGCTGAACGTGCACAGCGACGAGGAGCTGCGCATGCTCGTCGCGGCGTCGGCGCGGCAGGGCGTCCTTCAGGAGAGCGAGCGTGTCATCGTCGGCAACGCCCTCGACTTCGCGGACACGCTCGTGCGCCAGGTGATGGTGCCGCGCACCGAGATCGTCGCTGTCCCCGAAGACCTCGACCTGGCCGGTCTTCTTTCGGTCGCGCGCCTGAACCGGCTCTCGCGCTTTCCGGTCTACCGAGAGGACCTGGACCACATCGTCGGCGTCGTCCACGTGAAGGATCTGGTCGGGGTGGACCGTTCCTCGCGCGCGACGGCGCACGATCTCATGCGCAAGATCCCGGCGATCCCGGAGACGCTCCGGCTGGACCAGGCGCTCACCGAGTTCCGTCGGCAGCGTACCGGGATGGCGATCGTCATCGACGAGTTCGGCGGTACCGCCGGCCTGGTCGCGCTCGAGGACGTGCTCGAGGAGCTGGTGGGGGAGGTCCAAGACGAGTTCGAGAAGGAGTCCGGTCCGCGCTTCCGCGAGGAGGGTCCTGGTACTTATGTCGTCGACGGGCTGGTCTCGCTCGACGATCTGCGCGAGCGCCTGCGTCTCGAGCTCACAGACGAGCCGTATGACACCGTCGGGGGGATGGTCTTCGGACGGCTGGGCCGTCTCGCGAAGCCAGGCGACGTCGTCGAGGTCGAGGGTTATCGCTTTCAGGTAACAGCGATCGATGGACGTCGCGTTTCCGAGGTCCGGGTGCAGCGATCGCGTCCGCCGCGCAAAGTGGCCTGACCGCACATCGTTACCAGTCCGTAACGAGCAGGGCGCTGCTTGCCCGGTGGCACGCGCGTTGCTTATGCGAATGTACGTGCTCGAAATGCTTGTGAGTGACAGCGCGATCCTCATCTTCGCCGCCGTCGGCCTCGTCGCGACGACGGCGTCGATCCTCATGGACGCGCGCCACGAGCGCGAGCGCGCCGCAGCGCGCGAGCACGTCACCGTCGAGGCCTAGCCGCCTCCGAACAGTCCGCGGACGAAGGCCACCAGCGCTTCCCAACGAGCCGCCCAGTACGACTGCGCGCGCGGATCGAGCAGCACGAACAGCCCGGTGGCGAGGCTCGTCGCGACGGCGGTGATCACCATGAACGAGAGCGCGCTCGCACGCGCCGAGAGGCGCGGCTGGTCGGTCAGGCGTGTCCGCTCTTCAGACGTGCCACAAGGTTATCGAGTCGGTGCCGCGAGATGGTGAGGAACTTCGCCAGGTTCTGACGATCGCTCTCGGGGATCGTGAGCTTGCCGTCCTCGCCGACCGCGCGCGACATCTCCGTGAGCGCCTCGTTCAGCTTGCGTGTCGCCGTGATCAGCGTGTCGTCGCGCAGAGGCGGGATCGCCGGCTCCGGCCTCTCGGGCTTCGCCTGCGGATTGAGGAGGCGCTCCACGCGATCGTGCAGCTTGATGAGGGTCAGCTGGCCTGCGAGCACCTGCTTCGCGAGCGAGCGCCGGCGTCGCTTGTCCTCGAGCTTCATGAGCTCGTACGCCGCCGACAGCGTGTCGTAGCGCTGCGCGACCATCTCGCGCACGTCGTCGGGGGCGCTCGCGAGACGCAGCCGGTTCTCGACGTAGCCCTTGTCCTTGCCGAGCTTCCCGGCGAGCTGCCGGATCGAATATCCGAGCTCGTCGGTCATCTTCTTGTAGATGACCGCCTCGTCGAGAGGCGAGAGATCCTCGCGCTGCAGGTTCTCGATCAGCGCGATCTCGAGCGCGGTCGCGTCGTCGAACCGCTCGACGATCGCGGGGATCGTCTCCTTGCCCGCGAGCTTCGATGACCGCCAGCGCCGCTCGCCCGCGATGATCTCGTACTGATCGCCCGCGGGACGCACGAGGATCGGCTGCAGCACGCCGTGCTCGCGGATCGAGGCGGCGAGCTCCTGCAGCGTGTCCTCGTGCCAGGTCATGCGCGGCTGCGAGGGATTCGGGACGACCTTCTCGAGCGGGATCTCGCGCACCGCCGTGGGCGTGCGCGCCGCGAGGAGGCTGATGATCCCTGGCTGCGCGTCGGTCTCCTGCTGGAAGATGCGGCTGCCGGCGCTGCGGAACGACTTCCTGGGGGAGGCTGGCGGACTACTTGTGAGCACCGATGACCTCCTTCGCGAGGTCGGCGAAGCTCTTCGCCGCTTCGGAACGCGGGTCGTATGACGTGATCGGCACGCCGGCCGTCGGCGCTTCGCCGATCTTCACGGATTGGCGGATGACGGTCTCGAAGACCTGGTGGTCGCCGAGCTCGCGCAGCGAGTCGAGCATGTCGCGCGCGAGGATCGTGCGGCTGTCGTAGAAGGTCGGCAGCAGTCCGAGCACCTTGAGCTTCGGGTTGAGCCGGCCCTGCACGGTCTTGATGATCTTGAGCAGCGCGGCGACGCCCTTGAGTGCGTAGAACTGCGTCTGCACCGGGATGATCACGCCGTTGCTCGCGACGAGCGCGTTCAGCGTGAGGAGGCCCAGCGTGGGCGGGCAATCGATGAGGATGTACGCGTACCGCTGCGTGATGTCAGGCGTGAGCTTGTCGCGCAGCGCCATCTCGCGTCCGATCGCGTTGAACAGCTCCACCTCGGCCGCGGAGAGCTCGAGCGTCGCGGGAACGATGTCGAGGTTGCGCGTCTGGGTCGGGCGGATGACCGTCGTGAGCTTCGTGTCGGAGTCGATGAGGACGTCGGCGATGTTCTTCTCGACCGTGTTCAGGTCGATGCCAAGGCCGACGGTCAGGTTGGCTTGAGGATCGAGGTCGACGCACAGGACACGATGCCCGAGCGACGCCAGCGCGCCGCCAAGGTTGATCGTGCAGGTCGTCTTGCCGACGCCGCCTTTTTGGTTCGCGACCGCGATGATCTGTCCCACGCTTCCTCCCGTGGCGTTCGTCCCCACTGACGACACACACGTGCGGAAGCTGCACGTGGCTCCCCTTGCGACGTCGCAAATAGCATAGACCCATCGCCCGGGCCCTTAGCTCAGTGGTAGAGCAGCGGACTCATAATCTGCCGGTCCCAGGTTCGATCCCTGGAGGGCCCACACCCGCGATCGGCGCGTACACGGAGGAGATCCCTGAGCGTCACGCTGGCGGACGTCGAGCGCGCCCGGGCCGTCGTCGCTCCATTTATCTACCGGACGCCCCTCCTCACCAGTCGGTCACTCGGCGAGCGGATCGGCGCGACCGCCTACCTCAAGGCGGAGAACCTCCAGCGGACCGGATCGTTCAAGCCACGAGGCATCGTGAACGCGGTCCGCTCCCTCAGCGCGGAGCAGCGCGCGAAAGGCATCGTCACGATGAGCGCCGGTAACGCGGCGCAGGCCGTCGCCTATGCCGCGGGCACGGTCAAGGCGCCGGTAACGGTCGCGATGCCCGAGTCGGCGCCGAAGACGAAGGTCGAGGCGACGCGCGGCTACGGCGCCGAGATCGCCTTCGCGCCCGACATGACGGCGCTCCGGGCCCTCGTCGGCAAGCTGCAGGCGGAGAGCGGCGCGCACTTCGTGCATCCCTACGACGACGAGGCGGTCATCGCGGGCCACGGCACGCTCGCGCTCGAGGTGCTCGAAGACCTCCCCGACGCCGATCTGTTCGTCGTCGGCATCGGGGGTGGCGGGCTCATCTCCGGGATCGCGACGGCGGTCGCCGCGAGGCGACCGTCGGCGCGCATCGTTGGCGTCGAGCCCGAAGGCGCGAACGCGATGCGCCGCGCCCTCGATGCCGGCAAGCCCGTCCCGCTCGAGCGCACGCAGACCATCGCCGACGGCCTCGCGGCCCCGATAGCGGGCCAGCGGACCCTCGAGATCGTCCAGCGCCTCGTCGCCGACGTCGTCGTGATCAGCGACGACGTGATCGCCGAAGGCGTGCGCTTCCTCGCCGCGCGCGCTCGGCTCGTCGTCGAGCCCGCCGGCGCGGCCGCGGTGGGCGCGCTGCTCGCCGGCGCGGTGAAGCCGCGCCCGGGCGAGCGCGTCGTCGTTGTGCTCTCGGGCGGGAACGTCGACGCGGGGCGTCTCGCGGAGATCCTGAACGGGTGAAGCGTGCCACGCTGTACGCCGATGGCGCGGCCCGCGGCAATCCCGGCCCCGCGGGGTCCGGCGCGGTGCTCCTCGATCCGGATGGCCGGACGATCGCCGAGCGGACGCTGTACATCGATCACGCGACGAACAACGTCGCCGAATACAACGGGCTCCTGATCGGACTCGAGGAGGCGCTCGCGCAGGGGATCGAGGATCTTGCGATCCGCATGGATTCGCAGCTGGTCGTGAAACAGCTCCGCGGCGAGTACCGGACGAAGCACGCGAACATGCTGCCGCTCGCGGATCGGGCGCGCGCGCTGCTGGCGCAGTTCAAGCACTGGACGATCGAGCACGTCCCGCGCGAACAGAACGGACTCGCGGACGCGCTCTCGAACCGCGCGATCGACGATGCACGATGAGCGAGGATCCGCTCGCCGCGCTCGTCTCGCGCAGCGTCGGTGGAAGCGTGACCGACGTCGTCGCGGAGGACCTCCCGCACGACGGCCTGACGGAACGGAAACGCCTGCGATTCGTACGGGACGGCTCCGCGAGTACCGCGATCTTCGAGCGCAGCGCGCCGGGTACGGCGGTCGAGGCGCAGCTTGTGCCATTCCTCGCGCGCAAGACCGACCACGTCCCGCGCGTGTACTCCCGCGGGCTGCCGCCGCCGCACGCCTCGCTGGGGCCCTGGCTGCTCGTCGAAGATGTCATCGACCGTCCGAGCGGGTGCGACGATCCGCTCGCGCTCGTGCGCGCGAAGCTCGCGATCGAGCGGGCGGTCCAGGGCGACGTGCCGGCGCTGCGCGCGCTCGGCGTCCCGCAGGTCACGCCCGGAGAGCTCGTCGCGCGCGTGGCGCCGCGCTTCAGCGCGGACGGGGCGATCGTCGACGCCGCGCTCGCGGCCGAACGGCTCCTGTCGTGGCCGGTCGCGCTCGTGCACGGCGATCTGCGGTGCTCGCGCGTGCGCCTAGCCGAGCGCGGCGCCGTCCTGACCGGATGGCGGAGCGCGCATCTCGGCTGCGCCCTGCTCGACATCGCGCGCCTCGCGGCGGATCTGCGTGCGCACGGCCGCTCTCCCGACGCCGCGACCGCGCTCTACATGGACGAGTCCGGCGGGCCGCAGGACGCCGAGTGGCTCCTGGACGCGGAGACCGTCGACGCTCTGCTGCGCGAGGCGCGAGCGAGCAGCAACTAAGCGGCTAGAATCAGAGGTCCGAGCAGGCCAGACGGTCGCGGCGGCGCAAGCCGTCGAGGAAAGTCCGGACAACACAGGGCAGGGAAGCGGGTAACACCCGTCCGCCGCGAGGCGAGGACTAGCGCCACAGTGACGAACCGCGCAAGCGGGTGAAACGGGCAAGCTCTTCCTGTTGCAAGATCGCGTAAGGGGACCATGGCGTGGCCCGCGCCGTCCCCGGGTAGATCGCTAGAGACGGAGGGCGACCTCCGTCCCAGAGAGATGACCGTCCAAGACGGAATCCGGCTTACACGGCCTGCTCGGACCTTTTCCAGCAACTTCATCCGCTAGCCTCGGGCACGCGTATTAACTGAGCCACACAACGGCTGGGAGGTACTTATGCGTCTGCTCGCTGGACTCGCGGCAGGTGCGCTCGTGCTGAGCGCATGCGGAGGCGCCGCGACCGCACCATCGCCCTCACCGACGGCTCGGCCGTCGCCCACGCCCTCGCCATCGCCGACGCCGCAGACGAAGTTCGTCTTCAGCTCGGATATGAAGTCGTCGAACGAGGTTCCGCCGATCACCGGCCCTGAGGCAAGCTGCGCGGGTAAGGGCACGTTCACGATCGACACGACCGTGGACGCCACAGGGAAGATCACGGCCGCGAAAGCCCTCTTCGAGACCGACGTCACGGGTTGCCCCGCGGGCACGCCGATCAACATCGGCCACATCCACCGCGGTGCGGCCGGCGTGGCCGGACCCGTCGTCATCAACTCCACGCTCGCCGCGGGCGAGATCGTCGTCGCCGCGAACGGGACCGCGAAGATCAGCAAGACCCAGCCCACGGTCGATCCTGCGCTGGCGCAGGAGATCATCGGCAACCCCGCGGGCTTTTACATGAACTGGCACACGACGCTGAACCCCGGCGGCGTCATCCGAGGTCCTCTGGTCAAGATGTAAGCCCGTCCGTCCTCCGCGGAAACGCCTCCCGGGCTCGTCCCGGGGGGCGTTTTTCTGTGACGTAGGCTCACGCGCCATGGACGTGCTCGCTGTCGTCGGGGGCGCGCTGGTCGTGATCGCGATCCTGATCGACGTGTTCCAGACGATCGTGCTGCCGCGGCCGATCGTGCGCAGTCGCATCGGCATCGCGAGGGGACTCGTGTACGTGACCTGGCGTGCCTGGCGCCGTTACTGCGAGAGCTCGGACGTGCCAGCAGTGCGCGAGCGGCGTCTGGGACTGTTCGCGCCGTCGGTCGTGATCATGTTGCTCGGCGCGTGGATCGCGCTGCTGGCGATCGGTTTCGGCATGGTGTTCTGGGGCTTCCGCGACGAGATCCATCCGCGCCCGGCCGACCTGTGGGAATCGATCTACTTCGCCGGCACGTCGCTGCTCACGATCGGCTTCGGCGACATCGTCGCGATCTCCGGGCCGGCGCGCGTCGTCGCGCTCATCGCGGGCGCGACCGGCCTGGTGCTCGTCGCGCTCGCGATCACCTTCGTCTTCTCGCTGTATGCGTTCTTCCAGCGGCGCGAGCTCCTCGTGACCACGCTGGATGAACGCGCGGGCGCGCCGCCCTCCGGCGTCGCGTTCCTCGAGACGCACGGCAAGCTCGGCATGATCGACGACCTCGGACGCATCTTCGCGTCGTGGGAGCTGTGGTGCGCCGAGGTGCTCGACAGCCACCTCGCGTATCCGCTCCTCGGCTTCTTCCGGTCCTCGCACGACAACGAGTCGTGGGTCTCCGCGCTCGGCGCGCTGCTCGACGCCGCGACGCTGTGCGTCACGACCGTCGAGGGCGTCCCGCTCGGGCCGGCGAAGATCACGCGCGGCGTCGGCGCGCACCTGGTGGAAGACGTGACCGCCTACTTTCAGCTGCCGCACGAGCATGGTCCCGGCGTCGAACGCTCGGAGTTCGATGAGGCGCGGGCTCGATTGTCCGCCGCGGGCTATCGGCTGCGCGACGCCGATGCCTCGTGGGAGCGCTTCACCGCGCTGCGCGCCCAGTACGCGGGCGATCTGAACGCGATGGCGCACTTCTGGTCGGTGCCACCGGCGCAATGGATCGGTGACCGCTCGACGCTCCGACACCAAGACAGGTGAGCACTGGCACGTTCCGTGCGTCGCCGATGGCCGGAAAGGAGGCGGGCGATGCTCTGGACGATCGTGCTCATCCTGCTCATCCTCTGGCTCCTCGGTGGTCCGATCCTGAACGTCGGCGCGCTCATCCATCTGTTGCTCGTGCTCGCGCTGATCGTTCTCCTTGTCCAGCTCATCACCGGGCGACGGGTCGTCGTTTGACGTCGTGCTCGCTCGCTTGGTATCGTGCTCATCCGCACGCCGAGAGGCGTGACGCACAGAAAGGAAGTGGCGCAGTGCTCGTGAGCTACATGACACGCAGCGGCGGTCCGAACGGGCTCCCGCGGCGTAGCCTGCCCACCTCCTGGATGGCCTAGAGCACCTCTCTCTCGCGTGATTCCAGGACCGTGGGCAGAAGCCCACGGTCTTTTGTTTTCGGATCACATCACGACGGGAGAAAAAAGAGTGGCCATCGACATCGCGACCACAACCGAAGAGCACGCCCCGACCCTCGGCCGCGATGCCCTCGTGGCCGACGCGGTCACCAAGACGTTCCGCTCGTCGCGGGACGGCCTGCGCAAGGCCGTGAACGGCGTCTCGCTGCGCGTGTGGCGCGGCGAGATCTACGGCCTGCTCGGTGCGAACGGCTCGGGCAAGTCGACGCTCATCCGCGTCTTCTCGACGCTCCTCGTGCCCGATGCGGGCGAGGTGCGCGTGTTCGGACGCGACGTGCAGGCCGATGAGCTGGCGGTGAAGCGGCTCATCAACCGCGTGTCGGTCGAGGCGTCGTTCTTCAAAAAGCTATCGGCGATGGAGAACCTCGTGTACGCCGGCCGTCTCTACGGCATCGCGCCGGAGGAGGCGCGCGCGAAGGCGCTCGCGATCCTCCACCGCCTCGGCGTTGACGCTGACCGCGTCGACGAGCCGCTCGAGAAGCTGTCGCGCGGCATGCAGCAGAAGGTCGCGATCGCGCGCGCCTTCCTCACCGCCCCGATGCTGCTGCTCCTCGACGAGCCGACGACCGGCCTCGACATCCGCAGCAAACGCGAGGTGCAGACGTTCGTCCGCGACCTGCGTGACGAGCACGACGCGACCATCGTGCTGACGACGCACGACCTCGACGAGGCCGAGCGCCTGTCGGATCGCATCGGCATCCTGCATGAGGGACGCCTCGTCGCGGAAGGCACCGCCGCGGAGCTCCGCGCGCGGTACGGCGCGACCGCGCTCGAGGACGTCTTCATGACGCTGACCGGCCGACGCTTCGACGACGCGGACGCCAAGGAAGACCTCGCGTGATCGCGAACATCGGCGGACAGCTCGGCCTGGCCTACGCGTTCGTCGAGCGCGAGATCGCGCTCTCGAAGCGGTACTGGGCGTGGGAGGTCGTCTGGATCGTCTACGGGATCGCGACCTCGCTGTCGGTCGTCTACATCGGGGTCGCGGCGCCCCGGATCACCGGCGGGCAGGTGGACGATGCCGCCATCTCGCGGTTCGTCCTGTACCTGCTCGTGGGCACGATCGCCTGGCGTTTCCTCGGAATCGTGTTCGACAACATCGGCGAGGTCATCGCCTGGGAGCGGTGGGAGGGCACGATCGAGTACACGTTCATGTCGCCGGTGCCGCGCCTGACGCACTTGGCGGGCATGTGCCTCGCGACGCTCGCACGCGCGTTGCTGTTCAGCGTGACGACGCTCGCCGCGGTGGCGATCTTCGTGCCGGTCGATCTCGCCCGAGCGAATGTCACGTCCGCGGTGGTGCTCTTCGCGGTCGGCGCGCTCGCCTTCCTCGGGCTGGGCATCGCCTCCGCGTCGTTCCCGCTCATGTGGCCCGAGAAGGGACTGCAGATGGCGTACATCGTCCAGGCGGTCGTGCTGCTCGTCTCGGGCGTGTACTACCCGGTCGACGTGCTCCCCGGATGGGCGCAGCTCGTGGCGCATCTCTCGCCCGCGACGTACGTCATCCGCGGCATGCGGTCCGCGCTCATGGACGGCGCGGACCTCGCGGCGCTGTGGCCGGAGATCTGGCCGGCGCTCGTCATCGGCGTGCTCTCGATCCCGATCGGCCTCCGTCTCTTCGTCATGGTCGAGCGTTACGCGAAGAAGACCGGCCGTCTGAAGAGGAGTGGGTGATGACCGATCTCGAATTCCGTCCGGCGACGCTGGACGACGTCGACTTCTGTACGGACGTGTGCAGCGTGGCGCGGCCCTTCGCGCCGCTGGATCCGGTGGTGGAACGCTACTGGTGGGAGAACCCAGACGACAACTGGGTGCAGCGCAGGTTCG
>Ga0070698_100008838_pt1 | contig 10835 bp, 10 predicted proteins | sample KBSK1502metaG_FD_65477 | JGI IMG/M metagenome (GOLD analysis project Ga0070698, IMG submission 65477) | Corn, switchgrass and miscanthus rhizosphere microbial communities from Kellogg Biological Station, Michigan, USA - KBS K1-50-2 metaG | ecosystem: Host-associated > Plants > Roots >...
AGCGAGACCTCGTACGAGACGAGCTGGGCGCAGGTGCGCATCGAACCGAGCAGCGAGTACTTGGACTCGGACGCCCAGCCGCCGACGATCGCCCCGTAGATCCCGACCGAGCCGAGCGCGAAGATCAAGATCAGGCCGATCGAGACGTTCGTAATCTCTCCGTTGACGTGCCAGTGCCAGACCTTCCAGCCGGCGCCGAACGGGATCACCGCAAACGCGGCAAGGGCCGTGAACATGGAGATGATCGGCGCGCCGATGTAGAGCGGCTCGTGAGCTGCCACCGGAAAGAAGCTCTCCTTACGGATCAGCTTGAGCAGGTCGGCAAACGGGATGAGCAGCCCGTAGGGGCCCGCGCGGTTCGGGCCGTAGCGGTTCTGCATCCGTCCCAGCAACTTGCGTTCGAGCCACGTCGTGTAGGCGAAGGCGAGCATGACGAGGTTGACGATCACCGCCGCCTTGATCAGCGAGATCCACCACGGCTCGGTCACTTGCCGACCTCGACGAGTGGCTGGAGGTCGCCGGCGTGGTCGTCCGCAATGCGGACGACTCCCGTCCGGAGCTCACCGCTCAGCCGTGCGCGAAGCAGCACCGACGTGCCGTTCGACCGAACGGTCACCTCGTCGCCATTGGCAATGCCGCGCGAGCGCGCGTCCTGCTCGGAGAGCTCGACCTCGGCCAGCGGCCGCTGGAACTGCAACTCGGGGATGCGCTCGACTGCAGGGCCCGAGAAGAGCGGCCGGTACCGCACGAGGCGAAGGCCCTCTCCGCGCGCGCGCTCCCCTGGTGCGTCGATCGGCACGGGCCCCGCGGTCACGGGATGGAGCTCCGCGCGCTCCCCGACCTCGCCGAACTGGATCCCGCCGAAGGCGATCGGCGACACTTCGCCGAAGACCGCAGCCGGGTACGGAGAGACGTCGACGCCGAACCTCTGTGCGAGGCTCGAGATCCAGGCGAGCTCGTCGGGTGCGGGAGGAATGACGGCGCGGCGAAGGCGTTGCACGCGGCCCTCGAGGTTGACGTACGTTCCGTCGCGTTCGAGATAGCTCGTGCCTGGCAGGACGAGGTCGGCCCAGCCCGCGGCCAGGCCCTGGAACATCGCGCTGACGACGACGCGCTCGGCCTTCTCCGCCAGTGCCCGTACGTCGGGGTTGGCCGCCGCCTCGTCTCCGGAGACGATCAGCAGGCCGATCGGATCCGGGTTCGTCGGTTCGCCGTCGGCGGCACACGACCACGCATCGCCGACCCCGCGGGCGTTCGCTGTGTCCGGGAGGTAGAACGCGCCGTGCGCACCGAGTTGCTGCGCAAGCGCGGCGACCGTCGTGCCGCCATGGCCGCCGGGGCCCGACCAGATGAGGATGGCGCGCTCCGCGTTCCGCACGGACGCCTCGTCGAGCTCGTAGAGGATGCGTGCGCCGCGGCGGCGTGCCTCCTTGATCCAGAGGTCGACGATCGGAGCGCGTTCCACCACTGGTGCGTCCCCGAGGACGACCACGAGGTCGGCGTCGCCGATGGCCGAGAGTGGGACGCGGAGGCCGTCGAGTGCATCCGAGATCTCCTCGGGCATGAGCGCGTTGTGCGCGTCGAGCCCCTGCCGCAAGAGCTTGGCGAGGGCGTACGCCTGCTCGACCGTCTCGGAGCCCGACAGCGCGATCACGATCCGGCCATCGGCCTCGTGCAGCAGGCGCTCCGCTTCGTCGATCGCCCGCTCCCAGGAGATCTCCTCGAAGCCGCGGCGGCGGACGCGGAGGAGCGGGTCGCGCAGTCGATCGGGGGCGTGGAGGTGGCCGTAGGCGAAGCGGCCCTTGTCGCAGAGCCAGCCCTGGTCGAGCTCGGGGTGGTTGCGAGACAGGATGCGCTTCACCTTGCCCTCGCGGATCGTCGCCTGGACGTTGCAACCGACCGGGCACAGCCCGCACACCGTCGGGACGTCCTGGATCTCCCAGGGACGAGCTTCGAAGCGATAGGTCGTCGAGGTGAGCGCACCAACGGGGCAGAGCTCGATCACGTTCCCGCTGAAGGGGGCGCGGTACGGCTCGTCCTCGAACGTCGTGATCAGCGACGAGGCGCCGCGCTCGACGGCGACGAGCTGGCCGTCCTCGGCGACGAGCTCGCTGAATCGGGTGCAGCGGTAGCAGAGGATGCAGCGCTCGCGGTCCAGCGCGATCAGCGGCGAGATCGGAACCGGCTTGTCGAAAGTCCGCTTCGGGAACGTCATGCGGGTGTTGCCAGGTCCGTAGCGGAACGTCAGATCCTGCAGCGGGCACTCGCCGCCCTTGTCACAGACCGGGCAGTCGAGTGGGTGGTTGACGAGGATGAACTCGAGTGTCGCGTGCTGGGCTTCGGCAGCGACAGGTGAGGTCAGCGCCGTGCGCACGATCATTCCGTCCTGCGCCGTGAGCGTGCAGGCCGCCTGTGGCTTCGTTGGGCCGGGCTCCACCTGGCACAGGCACATCCGGCAAGCGCCCACCGGCGGACCGAGACGTGGCTCGTAGCAGAAGACGGGAATCTCGATCCCGGCTGCGAGCGCTGCCTCGACCAGTCCCGTCCCTTTCGGCACCTCGACGGAAACGCCGTCGATCGTCAGCTTCACCGTCTCGTTCTGCGCGCTCATTGCGGAACTTTCGTGCGCGCAGCCGTGGCCGCAGGCGGCCTGACCCGAAAGACCCGGGTCTGACCCCTACCTTTGGAACACCGGCTCATGCGGACACCTCTGCGGGCCGTCGGTGGGCGTGCACGGCCACCGGCGCGAGCGCGCCGTGCAGCGGCGAGGATTCGCCGAACGGACAGCCGGCCTCGTCGATGTGCGCCTGGAACTCGCCTCTGAACTTGTCCACGTAGCTCGCCACCGCAACCGCCGCGGTCTCCCCCAGCGGGCAGAGGCATTTCCCGTTGATGCGGTCGCACACGTCGAGCAGCAGGTCGAGCTCGGACTGCACTGCATCACCGGACTCGAGGCGGCGCAGGATCTGCGTCATCCACCGCGTTCCTTCGCGGCAAGGAGTGCACTTGCCGCAGGACTCGTGCTCGTAGAACTCCGACACGCGGATCCCGAGCTGCACCATGCAGCAGCGGTCGTCCAGACAGACGACACCGGCGGATCCCATCGCTGTGTTCAGCTCGAGCAGGGAGTCGAAGTCGTAAGCGACGTCGATCTCATCCCCTTTCAGGATCACGGTGGACGATCCGCCGGGGATCACCGCCTTCAGCTCGCGGCCGCCAGGAACGCCGCCGCCCAGCCCGTAGATGAGCTCCCGCATGCTCGTCCCGTTCTCGATCTCGTAGTTCCCCGGCCGCTCGACGTGCCCGGAGATCGAGACCACGCGGGTGCCTCGAGAGTCGGGTACGCCGAGCTTCGCGTACTCGGCGCCCCCCATCTCGATGATCGCCGGCAACGCAGCCATCGTCTCGACGTTGTTGACGACGGTCGGGGAGGCATAGAGACCCTGGACAGCGGGGAAGGGTGGCTTGGTGCGCGGCTGTCCTCGCTTCCCCTCGAGCGACTCGAGCAGCGCCGTCTCCTCGCCGCAGATGTACGCGCCGGCACCGCGATGCAGGACGATCGTGACGTCACCAAGTCGTTCCGGCTGTCCCTTCAGCTCCTCGAGCGCTGCGACGAGTACCTCGTAGGGCCCGGTGTATTCGCCGCGGATGTAGATGAAGATGTGCTTCGACTCCACCGCGTGCGCTGCGATCAGGCAACCCTCGATGAACCGATGCGGAACGCGCGCCATGATCTCGTTGTCCTTGAAGCTCCCGGGCTCCGACTCGTCTGCATTGACCACCAGGTAGTGCGGGTTCGGGTTCTGCTCCGGTTTCGGCACGAACGACCACTTGCGTCCGGTGGGGAAGAAGGCGCCGCCCCGGCCTCGCAGCTCCGAGGTGATCACCTCGTCGATGACGGCGTTCGGCGCCATCGCCTGCGCCTTCTGCAGCGCCGCGTAGCCCCCGATCGCCTCGTACTCGGAGAGCTTCGTCAGGTCGCGCTCGTCCGCGCCCGCCAGCACGAGCACTGGAGACTCAGTCGCCATCGCGCAACTCCTGGACGATTGCGGGCACGTCGTCCGGCTGTACGTGTGTCCGGTAGTGGTGATCGACCGCGACGATGGTCGCCCAGCCGCAGCCGCCGAGGCACTCCGCGGGCCGCAGGGTGATCTCACCGTCCTCGGTCGTCTGGCCGGCGGAGACTCCGAGCTCGCGCTCGAACCCCTCCAACACCTGCTGCGCGCCGACGAGGGCGCACGAGACGTTCGTGCAGACCTCGACCAGGTGGCGGCCGGTCGGCTCGAGATGGAGCATTTCGTAGAACGAGGCGACGGCCTGGCAGAAGGCGGGCGTGGTCCCGAGAGCCTCCGCGCACTCGCGCAGCGCGTCAGGTGAGAGGTAGCCGTGCGTCTCCTGTGCGAGTCGTAGCGCGGGCAGAGTCGCCGAGCGCCAATCCGGATAACGGGTCTTCAGCTCCTGGATCTCCTCGTAGAGCGCACTCACCGGTCGACCTCACCCATCACGGTGTCGAGGGAGCCGACGATGGCGATCAGGTCGGCGACGAGCGCGTCGCTCATGCACGTCGCCGTCGCCTCGAGCGCAACGAACGACGGGGCGCGGAACTTCACGCGCCACGGACGCGGCCCGCCGTCGGAGACGATGTAGCAGCCGAGCTCGCCGCGTGGTGACTCGATCGTGACGTACACCTCGCCCTCGGGGACGCGGAAGCCCTCGGTCACGATCTTGAAGTGATGGATGAGCGACTCCATCGAGGTGTGGAGCTCCTCGCGTGGGGGCAGGACGACCTTGCGGTCGTCCGCGATCCACGGGCCGTCGGGCATGCGTCGGAGGGCCTGGTCGACGATCCGCACGGACTCCCGCATCTCCTCCATGCGCACCCGGTAGCGCGCCCAGACGTCGCCCTCGTGATAGACCGGAACGCGGAAATCGACCTGGTCGTACGCGAGGTACGGCTGCGCACGGCGGAGGTCCCAGTCGACGCCGGAGCCGCGCAGTACGGGGCCCGACTGCCCGAGCGCGATCGCGTCGTCGGCAGACAGAAGCCCGATCCCCTTCGTGCGCTCGAGCCAGATCGGACTGCGGTCGACGAGAGCCTCGTAGTCGTCGATCGCCCCCGGCATCACCTCGACGAACTTCGCGCACTCCTCGAAGAACCCAGGCGGGATCTCCTCCGCCAGTCCGCCGACCTGGAAGTAGCGCGTGTGCATCCGGAAACCGGCGACCAGCTCGAAGAGGTCGAGGATGCGCTCGCGCTCGCGGAAGCAGTACCAGAACATCGAGATCGCCCCCAGCTCCAGCCCGGCAGTGCCCAGCCAGACGAGGTGCGAGTGGATGCGATTCAGCTCGGCGAGGAGCGTGCGCATCCACGTGGCTCGCCGCGGCACCTCGATCCCGAGCATCTTCTCGACGGCGAGCACGAAAACGAGCTCGTTTTGCTGGAAGGAGAGGTAGTCGATGCGGGGCGCGTAGGTGATCGCCTTCCACCAGCTCTTCTGCTCCATGCTTTTCTCGAAGCCGGTGTGCAGATAGCCGACGACGGCCGCGAGCCCGACGACCTCCTCGCCGTTGAGGTCGACGATGAGGCGAAGCACGCCGTGCGTCGACGGATGGTTCGGCCCGAAGTTGATGCGGAGGACGTCTTCCGAGTCCCGCAGCTCTTCACCGAGCTCCAGCACCGAGGGGATACGCGCTGGGATGCGTGAGCCTTCGTAGATCCGTGGGCGCTCCGGGGCGATGGCCACTAGGGAGCCACTCACTCCTCTCCGGAGAACCGGACTGGCTCGCCGCCGATCGGATAGTCCTTGCGGAGCGGATGACCGTCCCAGTCGTCGTCGAGCAAGATGCGGCTGAGGTTGGGATGGCCGTCGAAGCGGATGCCGAAAAGGTCCCACGCCTCTCGCTCGTGCCAGTCGGCCGTCGGCCATACGGGCACGACGGTTGGCACAGGCTCACCCTCGTCGACCCAGACCTGCAGTCGCACGCGCGCTGCGTCGCGGCGGAGCGCGAGCAGGTGGTAGCTGAGGGAAAAGCGGCGTGGTTTCGGCCGCGGGAGGCGCTGAAGGCCTCGCGTCGACGGGTTGTTCAGGTCCCGTCCTCCCGCCGTGGCGATGTACCCCGACACGCCGACTTCTCCCCAGCCGAGGTAATCGGCCGCGCTGACGTCGGACAGGAAGTTGAAGCCGAGCTCGTCACGAACATGGCGTGCGGCCTCCGCCAGACGCGGGGTGTCCACGACGAGCGTCGTCTCGCCATGTTGCTCGCGAACCTCGACCAGGCCAGGGACGCCCCTGAAGCTCAGGACGCTACTCCGCGAATCTCGTAGGCCGGCGGAACTCCCGCCATGACCTTCTCGTGGAGGCGGACGATGCCCTCGATCAGGGCTTCTGGACGCGGGGGGCAACCTGGGACATGGATGTCGACGGCGACGATCTTGTCAACGCCCTGAAGGGTGGTGTAGTTGTTGAACATCCCGCCTGAGCTCGCGCAGGCGCCCATCGCGATCACCCACTTCGGCTCGAGCATCTGGTCGTAGACCTGACGAAGCGGGGCGGCCATCTTGTGCACGACCCGCCCCGAGACGATCAGCAGATCTGCCTGCCGGGGCGACGAGCGGAACGCCTCCATCCCGAAGCGCGCGATGTCGTAGCGGGAGGTGACGATCGACATCATCTCGATCGCGCAGCAGGCGAGCCCGAACGTGTCCGGCCACATCGACCTCGACTGCGCCCAGGCGACGGCCTTCTCCAGCGTTGTGAGCCCGACAGCCCGCTCCATGGCCGCGACCTCCTGCTCGAAGACACTCGGTCCTTTCGTCGGCCAGAGCAGCCGCTCAGACTGCAGCCCGTAGTCGCGCAGCCGCGGCGGTTCGTCTATTGCCACTCCAGCGCCCCCTTTCGCCAGACGTACACGTACGCGACGACGAGAATGGCGATGAAGAAGAGGAACTCGAGGAAGCCGAACCAGGCGAGCTCGTGGAGGATGACCGCCAGCGGATACAGGAACACGATCTCGATGTCGAACACGATGAAGAGCATCGCGGTCAGGTAGAAGCTGACCGTGAAACGGTGCGTCCGCGGCGGGCCTGCCGAGACACCGGACTCGAAGGGAGTCTCTCTCGCGCGCACCCGCCGGTGCGGACGCGTGGCGAAGACGAACGAAAACCACATCATGGACGCAGGAACCGCCAGCGCGAACACGCCGTAGATCAGGAACGACAACCAGTTGTCGAGCACGCGTCCTCCCTTGGAGCGACGGGAAACTAACAGGTTCGCCCGAGCGGCACGAAGGGTCGCAAAAACCGCTCAACCGTGCCTGAGGCGAGTGTTACAAAGTTGCCCCGATTCGGGGATTCTGTCAACGCCGGCCACGTTGCTACGATTGGTCGCAGGATGGAGATCCAGGAGCGTGTTGCGCCGCTGATGTCGGTGACCGAGCCGGCGGCGCTGAAGATCAAACAGCTGATGGCGGAGGAAGACGACGTCAGCGTGTTGCGTGTTGCCATCCAAGGCGGCGGCTGCTCCGGGTTCCAGTACGGGCTCGGCTTCGATCGTGGCGCCGCGGAGGGTGACCTCGAGTTCGAGTTGCACGGCGTTCAGGTCGTGGTCGACCCGTTCAGCGCGCCGTATTTGAAGGGCGCCGAGATCGACTACGTCGACTCCATCCAGGCGGCTGGGTTTGCGATCAACAACCCAAATGCGTCCTCCTCCTGTGGCTGCGGCCACTCCTTCCAGGTGGAAGAGGACGACACCGACGCAAGCGTCGGCGGCTGCGGCTCCGGCTGCAGCGCGTAAGGACCTTCCGTAGCGAAAGCTTTCGCTTAGAGCGGCTTCGCCAGCTCTAAGCTCCGGCCCCCTTTTGGAGGCGCACTACGATCGCAGTGATGAATGGCTCCGCTCCGCTTCGTGTGGCGATAGTCGGGTCCGGTCCGGCCGGCTTCTACGCGGCTGCCGCCCTGCTCGACGCGGAGGCGTCGATCGAGGTCGACCTGATCGAGCGTCTCCCGACCCCCTGGGGGCTCGTTCGGCTGGGCGTCGCGCCTGATCACCCGAAGCTGAAGACTGTTTCGCGCGCGTTCGAACGTATCGCGATGAAGCCAGGCTTCAGGTTCTTCGGCAACGTCGACGTCGGCACGGACGTCTCACACGTCGACCTCGTTGGCGTCTACGACGCGGTGATCTACGCCTTTGGCGCGCAGAGCGACCGTCGTCTCGGCATTCCCGGAGAGGACCTGCCCGGTTCCTGGTCGGCGACTGAGTTCGTTGCCTGGTACAACGGCCACCCCGACTTCCAGGACCTCGCCTTCGACCTGAACGTCGATCGCGCGGTCGTGATCGGCAATGGAAACGTCGCGCTCGACGTCGCCCGCATGCTTGCCCTGACGGCGGAGGAGCTCGCACCCACGGACACCACTGAGCCTGCGATCGAGGCGATCAGTGCTGCGAGCATTCGCGAGATCGAGATCGTCGGGCGCCGGGGGCCGGCACAAGCCTCCTTCACGACAGCCGAGCTCAAGGAGATGGGCGAGCTCGCGGGAGCTGACGTCGCCGTCGATGCCGCGGACCTGCAGCTCGATCCGGCGAGCGAGGCCGCTCTCGAGCGCGACACGAATGCGCGGCGCAACCTCGAGGTGCTGCGTGGATTCGCAGAGCGCGAGCCTGGTGGTAAGCCGGTGACCGTGCGGCTCAGGTTCTTCGTCTCACCGGTCGCGTTGCACGGTGAGGGGCGAGTCGAAGCGATCGAGCTCGTGAGGAATCGCCTCGAGCAACAGGAGGGTCGCCTGGTCGCCGTGCCCACCGGCGAACGAGAGACCATTGAGTGCGGGCTCGTCTTCCGCAGTGTCGGCTATCGCGGCGTCGGCCTGCCGGAGCTTCCCTTCGACGAGCGGCGTGGGACGATGCGCAACGACCGCGGCCGCGTGCTCGACGGCGACGGCGAGCCTCTGCCCTTCGTCTACTGCGCCGGATGGATCAAGCGCGGGCCGACCGGGATCATCGGCACGAACAAGAAGGACGCCTCCGAAACGGTCGAGCTGCTGCTGGAGGACGTCCGCGAGGGGCGGGTCACGCACAGACCGGAGGCCACCGCAGAGGCGCTGGAGACGCTCCTTGCGGAGCGAGGGGTGCGCCCGGTCGTCTATGGCGGCTGGACCTCCATCGACGAGGTCGAACGAGCCGCCGGAGAGAAGCTCGGTCGGCCGCGCGTGAAGCTGCGCAGCTGGGACGAGCTGCTGGAGGCCGCCGAGCGGGTCACGGCTGAGACCACGCGCTAAGACGGCGCGTTAAGGTCCTGGATCTCAGGGAGAGAGGAGGGGAAGGATGAAGCTTCGGCTGGTTGCTGCGCTGTTGGCTGCACTCGGTCTGGTCTTCTCTGTCTCGGCTGCCCAGGCAGCGCCGCAGGTCCAGGCGGTCGCGAACATCTCGAACGATGGTCCCGCCGACAACGGCGACAACGAGGTCGATATCGCGATCAACCCGACGAACGCGTCGAACATGATCGCCGGCTGGAACGACTACGGTGTCGGCAATTCGTGCGGTGTCGGCTGGACGTCGGACGGCGGCACGACCTGGCACACCGACTGGCTGCGCGGAATGACCCCCGCCGGCGGGAACCCCACCTATGACTTCGGTGCTGGAGATCCGTCCGTCGGCTTTCTGAACAACGGGACCGCGATCTTCACCTGTAACGCCTGGAGCAACAAGAAGCCGACCGCACTCTTCGTCACGACCTCGAAGAACGGCGGTCAAAAGTGGTCACCCGTCCAGAAGGTTGCCTCGGCGGAGACGAAGGCGGGCAACCTCGACCATCCGATGATGACGATCGACCACTTCAAGAACCGTGCGCTAATCGCGTACACGGCGTGGAGCGGAATGCAAGCGAACTCGTTTGCGCTCGTGTCCGACTCGAGCGGGACGTCCTGGTCGGGCCCGTATCGCATCGCCGCGGACTACAAGTCGAACGCGCCGGATGTCTTCGACGTTTCGCTCGCCGGCGCGCCCAGCGGCACGATCTATGCAACTTCGGGGATCTGGCAGCACGTGCAGGAATGGAGCGAGCAGGCGGTTGTGGTCAGCCAGCTTCACCCCGGCGAGACGGCGTTCATCCGGAGCGTGAAGGTGCGTGATCTCGTTCCTGCGCCGATGACACTGCCGGGCGAGAGCTGGCGCACATCGATGCAGGCATCGATCGGCGTCGATGCCGCCGGAAAGGTCTACGAGCTGACCGGCGACTCCGTGACCGGGCACCTGCACATGTACCTGGCGAAGTCCACGGACAACGGCCTCAGCTTCCCGACGCAGCTGCAGCTGACCAGCGGGACGCATGACGAGGTGATGCCGTGGCTGTCGGTGACGCCGAGCGGGCGCGTTGACACCGTCTTCTACGACTACAACGAGGCGACCGGTCTGATGGACACCGTCTACGGACAGATCCCTCCGGGCGGGTCGGTGATGTCTCGGACTGTCGTGCAGAGCGGGATCGACGGCGATACCCAGCCCCCACGCGGCCCGGGTAACTCGCCGTTCATGGGTGACTACCTAGGGATCGATTCCTTCGGTAACACCGTTGCGCTGTCCTGGACCGGCAACGGCCCGCTCTCACAGGACGTCTTCTCGGCAACTCTCACGCCGTGACCGCTGGTTGAAGGCCTCCCCCGGGCGGGGGAGGCCTTCGGCGGCCGGGCGAGGAAGATGAGCCGATGGAGCCGCCCATCGTCGAGTGCCTCCGCTGCGGCTGTTCGAGGGCAGCCGAGGCTTCACCGTTGCGGCACGCGAATCCTGAATGTCCGAGGTGCGGTTACCTCGGTTGGGCGCCTCTCGGAGCAGTAAGCGATCGCG
>Ga0070698_100008839_pt1 | contig 10834 bp, 6 predicted proteins | sample KBSK1502metaG_FD_65477 | JGI IMG/M metagenome (GOLD analysis project Ga0070698, IMG submission 65477) | Corn, switchgrass and miscanthus rhizosphere microbial communities from Kellogg Biological Station, Michigan, USA - KBS K1-50-2 metaG | ecosystem: Host-associated > Plants > Roots >...
GCACAGGTCGACCGACGCCGCGTCGGGCAGCTTGTTGTAGTACTCGACCGGCTGGAGCGTCCGCTCGTCGCGGAACAGGCCGAGGTGCCAGACCTCGGCGGTCGGCATGAGCTCGAGCATCGCGTCGACCATACCCAAGCCGGCGCGAAGGATCGGGATCAGCCCGATGCGCTCGCCGAGCTCGTGGCCATCCATCGTCTCGAGCGGGGTCTTGACCTTGATCGATCGGACCCGTGCGTCGGCCAGGGCCTCGTATCCGAGCAGCCACGAGAGCTCGCGGACGACCTCGCGGAACTTCTTGGGCTCGGTCTTCTCGTCGCGCAGGATGCCGAGCTTGTGGAGCACCGCCGGGTGCGACGACACATGGAGGGTCGGCGGCAGCATCGGATGGGCCTCCGGGAGAGCGGGCCGGCAGGGGCACGAAGCCGGGTCGCGTCCGCATCGTAGCATCGGCCCGAGTACCCTCTCGAACGTGGCCACTCGGACCGCGACCGCCGAGACGGACCGGGGTCGGGCTGCGCCCGCCAGGGCGCGTCGGAATGCTCCGCCGGTCCTCGTGCGCCAGGTGCGCAACGGGGTGGAGGAGAGCGCGCATCGAGGCGACATCGTCGAGGTCGACGTCGCCGGTCGGATGCTCCGGGCGCTCGGTGACCCGGACCACCCGGTGAACCTGCGTTCGGCGGCGAAGCCGTTCGCCCTGCTGGCGCTGCTCGAGGCTGGCGGCCAGAAGGAGTTCGAGCTCGAGCCGGCCGAGCTTGCGCTCATGACCGGGAGCCACTCCGGCGAGGACCTCCACGTCCGAACGCTCCAGGCGCTGTTCCGGCGAACCGGGCTCAGCCAGGCCATGCTGGCGACGGGCACGGAGGGCATGCCCCTCGACGCGCTGACCGCCGCGCGACTCGCCCGCGACGGCGAGCGACCCGGCGAGGTTCGGCACATGTGCTCCGGCTATCACACGGCCTTCCTGCTGCTCGCGCGGCTGCACGGCTGGCCGATCGAGGACTACTGGCTGGACGATCACCCGACGCAGGTCGCCGCTCGGGAGGCCATCGCTCGGGCGTTCGGTGTTTCGCCGGCACGAATGGTCACCAGCCTCGACGGCTGCGGCGTGCCGACCTACGCCTTCCCACTGAAGGAAATCGCTCGCGCGTACGCCTTCCTCGCCGACCCCGAATCGGTCCGCTCCGACGACGCCCGGGCGGGCCTCGCCGCGTCGGTCGCGGTCGTCCGCAACGCGATGCTCGCCAATCCCGAGATGGTCGGCGGCTCGCGTGAGCGCCTGGACACCTCGGTCATGAAGGCCCTGCCCGGCAGGCTCGTCGCGAAGGGCGGTGCCGAGGGCCTGCGCTGCTACGCCATCCTGCCCGGGCCGCGCGCCAAGGGCAGCTCGGCGGCCCCGTCCGGGCTCGCGCTCAAGATCGAGGACGGCGGCGCCACCGATCGCGCGACCTCGGCCGCCTCGGTCGAGGCGCTCGTCCAGGCGGGCGTGCTCGACGGCCAGCCGCTGCGCGTGCTCGCGCGCTACCACCGGCCGACCGCCGCGGATCCGCATGGTCGGCCCGCGGCGGAGGCCATCGCCTCGTTCGAGCTGGCGCCCATGGGGGAGCTGCTCGGCTAGTTCAGGCCGTACGCTTGGGCCGTGCGCGATCAGCCACAGCCACTCGGCGACCCGTATCGCGTGCTCGGCCTGGAGCCGGGCGCGCCGATGCCGGAGGTCAAGCGCGCCTACCGCCGGCTGGCCAAGGCCTTCCACCCGGACTCGGCGGGCGAGGCTGCGCTGCCACGATTCCTGGCGATCCACGAGGCCTACGAGCTCCTCGTCAGCGGTCGCTCCCGGGCCGGCGCTGGCCCGCGCCCGACCAGGCCCGCCCCCCCGCCGACGTCGGAACCATGGCGCGCCGATCCCGAGCGCGCACGGGCCGCGCGCGAACGAGCCCGGCGGGGACGATCGGGCGGGGCGCGGCCCGAATCCGGTCCGGCCGGTGCCAGGTCGCGGACCGGGACAACAGGCAAGGCAGGCAAGACCGGGACGTCGACCGGCGCTTCCGGCTCCGCGGGCACCGGCGCGCGCGAGGGCCGCCGACGCGGCGTCCGCAAGGCGACCCTCGGCTCGACCTCGTACGACGAGGCGCGCGAGCACACCGACGCGACCTGGAGCGGTGCCGCGTGGTACGGCCCGTCGTCGGGCGAGTACTGGATCGTCAACCCGCGCGAGTACGCCGATCCGCGCAAGCACGGGCCCGGGTACCAGCAGCGGGCGCGCCGGCCGGCGCCGGGTGACCCGACGGGCGGCGCGACGGGAGGCGCGGAAGGCGCGGAGACGATCGAGGTGGACGAGGAGCCGGTCGTGGCGTCGTCCGCGTCGGGCACCGCGCAATCCCGTGCGGAGTGGCCGCAGGACCGCGATGCCGGTCGCTGGCGGCCCCCGACCCGGCCCGAGTGGGCGGCGGAGGGCGACAACGCGCCCGGAAGGTGGACGGCGTCTCGCCCGAGTCCCGCGATGCCCGGCGACGCCGGCTCACGCGACCCGATGGGCTCGATCACCGCCGCCGGACGAGAGCTGCTCGGCGGCGCCGCGGACGATCCCATCCGGAGGCTCGGCCTGGCGCTGGTCGCGTGGCCGCCGATCGGGCTGGCGGCGGCCGCCACGATCGGCGATCTCACCGGTTGCACGGCCTACTCGGCAGAATGCGCCGGCCCCGACAGCATCCTGCCCTGGCTCGCCCAGGCGGCCATCCTCGGCCTGCTCCTGCTCCTGCCGCCGCTGGCGCGGTTGCTCGTCGGCGGCACGATCGGGGTGCTCCTCGCGCTCGTCCCGGTCACCGCGTTCCTCCTGGTCGTCGGGGGCGGCGGCGCGCCGCAGGCCGCGTTCGTCCTCTCGATCCTCCTCGCCACGGCGTGGCTCATCGGCGTCGCCTGGGCGGCGCGCGGTGGGGCGAGGGCGACCAGGGTGGCGGCGTGAGCCGGTCCGCAGGACCCGGCGGCGAGGGCCGGCACAAGCCGACGAGCGACCTTTCGAGCTCCGCCCAGGAGTACCTGCTCACGCTCCGGATCATGGCCGGGGACGGCTCGCGCATCAGGGCATCGCAGGTCGCCCGGAAGCTCGGCGTCAGCACCCAGGCGGCGAGCGAGATGTTCCGCAGGCTGGCGAGCGACGGGCTCGTGACGCTCGCCGAGGGCCGCGAGCTCCAGCTCACGACCGCGGGTCGAACCGCGGCCGACGGCATCTTCCGGCGGCACGCCTTGTGCGAGTGGCTGCTGACCGAGATCGTCGGCCTGGGCTGGGCCGAGTCCGACGCCGAGGCCGAGCGCCTCCAGGCGGCGATCTCGCCTCGCGTCGAGCAGCAGCTCGACGACCTCCTCGGCCACCCGCAGACGTGCCCCCACGGGAACCCGCTCGACGCCGAGATCGCCCGGCGCCGGCCGGCCGGGGAGCCGCTCGCGTCGGTCAACGCCGGCGAACGGGCGACGATCTACCGGATCACGGAGCAGGCCGAGGAGGACGCGGCGCTGCTGTCGTACCTCGAGGCGCGCGGTCTCCGACCCGGGGCGCACATCACGGTGCTGGCTCGCTCGGAATCCCTCGACTCCCTGACCCTCGACGGACCGCTCGGCCGGGCCACCCTCGGCCTTCGACCCGCCGCCCTCGTGCGCGTCCTGCCCGGCGAGGCTGACCCGAGCCTCTTCCATCAAGTGCCCGGCAAGTAACCCGCCAGACGGGAGTTGAGCGCGCCGTCGGGCACGCTTCCGACCCGATCCGGCAGGCGATTTCGGTGAGCTCGCGCCTGAGTAGATCCGGCCGTCTAATAACTCGAGTAGGACACCGTAGTTGCCCCACCAATTCGAGACTAGATTGCAGGCCGCCGGGACGCAACGCTATCGTAGGGTCGGCCTGAGGCAGGCTCGGATGCCAACGGGGGACACATGAGCGACCGCGCTCCCACGCACGCCGGCGGCCAAACTCGACCCTCGCATCGTCGTGCGTCTCAGCCCCACGTTTCGCGCCGGATCGTGGTTGCCGTTCTGGCATCGGTTCTTGCGATCGACATTCCGGCGCCATCCCCCATTGCGGCCTCTGAGCAGATGAGCGCGGCCAACGTGGAGCATCCCGCGCTCGCGGCGCCGGTCAGGTATCCGCCAAGCAACCCGTCGGCCCCGCTCGAGAGTGGCAGCGTGACCTGCGACGACTTCAATCGTCCCGACCAAACCGGGCTGGGCAGCGGCTCCCTCGGGCTTTGGGGTATCCCGAGTTATCAAACAGATGTGGGCGCGACTTCCATCGTGAATAACGAGGCGAAACTCAGGGACGACCATGACGGTGGTGCCATCTGGCCGGGGATTTACACCTTCGTGCAACGAACACTCGAGCCGCCATTCGACCTCCGAGCGAGGTATCGCCTGAACCGTAATGGGAGTTATGGCAGTTTTCAGTTTGGCGCTAACACGACGAAATTCTTCGGATCAACAAACCCTCCAAATAGTTGGTTCGAGGTCTCTGCGAGTGACGCGAATGGTGGACTGAGAGTCGTGGCCAATGCAGGAAAGGACAACCAATCTGCCGGGTCCGCCGTATGGGACTTCACCGACGCCTACGCCGACGGCACGATGCTGTACGCGCGGTTGCGCGTGATCACTCCCGAGACGATCTACGTGAAGGTGTGGTACGCGTCGGACCCTGAACCCGCCTCCTTCACCGTAGTACCGCTTCATGACGCCTACGCTGGTCAGCTCAGCTTCGTCAGCTTCCAGAAGACCATGGGATCGGATGCCCCGAGTCCCGACTCCGAAGCCCTGGTCGACGAGATTTGCCTCGACACGAGCCCGCCGCCCGTCCTCAGTTCGGAACCAGTACCGGAGGGGACGGACAAGAACGCGCATCCCAACATCAGCGTCACCGGCGACCCGGTCAACTCCTACAACGGAAGCCTGACGGACGCCCACCACGACGTGGCCATTCCCGGTCGCGGCCCGGTGGTCGATTTCGCCAGGACGTACAACTCCAATGATTCGCATGTCGGGCGGCTCGGGCCGGGCTGGACTGACAGCTACTCAGCAAGGGTCGTCCTTGCGGACGACAGCTCGGGTGATCTGTATCTGATCGGGCCAGAGGGCAGAAGAGATCGCTACGCGCTCCAGGGAAATGGGACCTATCAGGCCCCAGCTGCGATCCACACCACGCTCGTGAAGGAAGTCGACGGTTCGTTCACCGCGACGCACAAGGACCTTTCGAGCTGGATCTTCGACTCCGGCGGGCGTCTCGCCGCCATCCGCGATCGCTATGGCAACACGTCGACCTTGTCGTATGGCGCCGCTAGTCGGCTCGTGTCAATCGCCGATCCAGCCGGGCGCGGATCGCTGACCCTCAGCTACACGAACGGGCTACTGACGAGCATCACCGACTGGGCGTCGCCGGCTCGGAGCGTCGTCTACCAGTACGACGCCAACAACCGGTTGTGGAAGGTCACCGATCGAGAAGGCAAGACGACGACCTACACGTACGACGGGACGAGCTACCGACTGGCCACCATCACTAATGGGCGCGGCAAGGTCGTGATGACTAACACCTACGACGCGCAGGGGCGCGTCGCGACCCAGAAGGACGCGCGTGGCCTGATCACCGGCGACGTGACGACCTATGCCTACGTCGTGAACCCGGACGGGACCCGTGTCACGACGATCACCGCGCCGTCGACGTCACTCGAGCCTGCATTCCAGCCCACCATCGTGGACTCCTACGACGCCAACGGTTGGCTCGTCGGGCGGGTCACGAGGCCGACCTCGACGGACACGCTGACCCAGAGCTTCACCTACGACGCTAACGGCAACCGAACGTCGATGACCGACGCCCGGGGCAACCGGAGCGACTTCTGCTACGACGTCGATTCCTCCGGGGCCTCAATTGCGGGTAGTTCCGGCAACCTGACCCGGGTGATCGGTCCGGCGCCGGTTGTCGGCGCCAACCGGCCGGTCAGCCTGACCGCCTACGACGCGAAGGACAACGTCATCCAGACGGTGACGCCCAAGGGCGTTCCATCGGGCACGGGCGTCACCTGCACGACCAATCTCTCGGCGATCAACACCGCCTACGCCACCGATTTCGGCTACGACCCGACGGGCGCCTACCCGCTCTCGAAGACGGGACGCTTTACCGATCCCGACTCGGGCCTGAAGACCTCGGTCACCAAGTTCGAATACCAGGACGCGGCCAATCCGGGCCGCGTCACGCGGGTCATTCCGCCCCGCGGCAACACCGGCCCGAGCCCTGACTACACGTACGCGACGACGAGCACCTTCTACACGACCGGCACTCAGGGCGGGCTCCTCAAGGACGTCACCGACGCCCTCGGCAACAAGGTCTCGTACACCTACGACATCGTGGGTCGGCTCACCTCCGTCGTCGACCCGCTTGGCAACGCGGCCGGCGGCGTGCCGGCCGACCACACCACGACGTTCAGCTACGACAACGAGGACCGACTCCGTTTCGAGCGCCTTCCGGCAGCGGCTGCCGGCGGGACCCAGCTCGTCACCGAGACCCGCTATGACGAGGTCGGCAACCCGATCGTCCGGATTGGTGCTGCGGGCCAGGTGACGACGTATGCCTACGACGACCGCAACAGCCTCTTCCAGGTCAAGGAGAGTCCGCTCACCTGGACCGACCCGCTGAATCCACCCGCCCAGGTCTTCACGACCGAGTACACCCGGGATGCGGGCGGCAACCCAACCCGGATCACCAGGGCCAAGGGCGACAGCACGTACGAGCGCGTCCTCGACTACGTGTACGACGGCCGCGGCCTCCCGCGCCGCGAAACGCAGTACCCGGCGTGGCCGTCGACGGCGGGGCCGCTCGTCACCACGTTCGGCTATGACGGCGCCGGTAACCAGACAAGCGTTCTCGACCCGCTCGGCCGGACGCTAACCCTCGGCTACGACGCTCTCAACCAGCGTTCGTCCCTCGACTACTCGGACCCCGCGACGCCCGATGTGACTTTCGCCTACGACGCCAACGGCAACCGAACCCAGATGACGGACGGCACGGGCGGGACGACCTACGTCCTCGACGAGGCCGACCGCCCGGTCTCCGTGACGAGCCCCGGTCCGAATGTCGTGGGCTACCGCTACGACCTCGACGGCGACCGGACGAAGCTCATCTACCCCGATTCGACCGCGGTCACATATGCGTTCAACAAGGCCGGCCAACTGGCCAGCTTGACGGACTGGGCGTCGAGGTCTGTCAGCTACAGCTACTCACCGGACGGCCTGGTCCAGGGAGCCACGAACCCGAACGGCTCGACCACAACCTACGCCTATGACAATGCGCGGCGCCTCTTCGACATCCGCCACGCCCGCTCGAACGGCCAGCAGATCGACCGCTTCTATTACACCCTCGACCCGCTCGGCAATGTCCTGACGGCCGCCAACGGCCCTCTCGTCAGCCAATTTGCCCGGCCCGACGGCCTGGCGAGCTCGAGCGGCACCTGGACGGGCACGTACGCAAGCATCAACGAGGTCACGCCCAACGACGCGACCTTCCTCGCCTCGCCCCTGAGCCCGACCACGAGCCACTTCTACGAGGTCACGCTCTCGGACGTCGTCTCGCCGGGCACGACGACCGGCATCACCTTCCGCTATCGCTACGCGAAGAGCGGCAACAACTCGGGCAAGACGATCAACCTGACGGTCGAGCTGCGCCAGGGCACGACGGTCATCGCCTCGCAAACCCATACCAACATCCCAGGCGTCGACGGCTCGGGCTGGCAGCAGGGCAGCGTGACCCTGACCGCCGGCCAGGCAGGAGGTATCACCAACTACGCCGACCTCCGCCTGCGCTTCCGGCCATATTCAAGCGGCAGCGGCCAGGGCAGGACCGCCCAGATCAGCTGGGCCGAGCTGCAGGCACCCGGCATCGGCACCCCGTCGAGTCTCATCTCGTACACGTACGACCGTCTGTCACGCCTCACCGGTTCAACCGATTCGGTCGGCTCACGGAGTTACTCCTACGATCCGGCCGGCAACCGCCTTACGCGGGTCGACGGGACCACGACGAACTACACCTACGACCGAGCCGACCGGCTCACCGCGGCGGGTGCTCTCGCCGTGACCGTCAACGCGAACGGCAACCTGACAGCCAAGGGGCCTGACACCTTCACGTACGACGCCGCCAACCGCCTCGTCAGTGCGACCGTCGCCGGGGCCACCGAAACCTACGCCTACGACGGCGACGGCCGGCGCTTCAGCCGCCAGGTGGGCGCCAATCCCGCGATCCGCTACGTGTCCGAGGGTTCTGGCGATCTCGCTACCGTCCTGAGCGACGGCTCACGCAAGTACGTCTACGGCCTGGGACTCGCCTACGCAGTTTCGGGAACGAGTCTCGAGGTCTACCACACCGACCGCCTGGGCTCAGTCCGGGCCTTGACCGACGCCGCCGGGACGACGGTCGCGACGTACCGCAGCGACGACTGGGGCCGACCGGCGGGCAGCTCCGGCAGTTCGAGCCAGCCGTTCGGGTTCACCGGTGAGCCCCGTGACGTCACCGGGCTCACCTATCTCCGAACCCGCTACTACGACCCCGACGTCGGGCACTTCCTGAGCCGCGACACGTGGCCGGGCGTGCCCGCGGCAGCACAGACGCAGAACCGATACGCCTACGTCGCGAACAATCCCGTCACAGAGCGCGACCCGACTGGCCGGTTCGTCGACACGTTCCTCGACGCCGCCTTCATCGTCTACGACCTTGCTTCGCTTGTCTTCGGACCCGAGAAAGAGCGGAACGGCAATGTCTTGGCATTCGGTGCCGATGTCGGAGCCTTGTTCCTGCCGTTCGTGACCGGTGGTGGGCTTGCCGCCCGGGCCAGCATCAAGGCCGCAGATCACGTTGACGACGCGATCGGCGGCACGCATTGGCTAGAAGACGCTGCAAGGGCGGCGTGCAGCTTCACCGGCGACACGCTGGTTGCAACCCCGGACGGTTCGGTGCCTATTTCGTCGATCGAGGTCGGCGATATCGTCCTCGCGTTCGACGAGGTGTCGGGTCAGATCGTAGAGCGAACGGTCACGGCCGTAATCCCGCACACAGACGACGAGATCGCCCAGTTGACGCTCGACAACGGCTCGGTGATCACGACACCGGATCACCCGTTCTACACAAGCGATCTCGGTTGGGTCGAGGCCGGCCAACTCGGGGCGGGTGCCCACGTGAGGACGACGAGCGGCACGGCGATCGTGCAGTCCGTCCACGTAGAGGCGTACGCGGGCACGCTCTGGGACCTTACCGTAGATGGAGCACATACGTTCTTCGTCGGGCCTGGCGAATGGCTTGTCCACAACTGCGCTGCCCCGCGTGGATTCGATCCTGATCGTCTCGTTTCGGACATCCTCACACAGAAGAAGGGCAGCATCACGAGGGCGGAGCTGCCGCCGGGCTCGCCAAGCTGGGAGCAGGTTAGGAATATGACGTGGTCTCAGATCGATGCCGGCGCCAGAGCGGGGCTGCCGGGGTACTCGACGATTCGAAAGTTGCTATCCGACTCGAGGTTCGACAGGTGACGACGGACGGGCCGCCTCATGTCAGCCTCTACGAGTTCATCGCCGAATTGGAAAAGCGTGATATCGCCTTTCGGCTCGAGCGGATCCGCCAAGGGAGCGTGATGGTCGTCGTGGCGGTACCGGGCGAGCGTTGGGAGGTCGAGTTCCTGGAAGATGGCCGAGTCGAGGTCGAGCGCTTCGTCAGCAATGGCGTGATCAGCAATGAGTTAGCGCTTGGCGCACTCTGGCAGCTCGGGGAGTGAACTCCGATCTGGGCTGCTAGCGGCACCAACTCCTCCACGATTATTGGAGGGGGCTAGATGCTTGGCGACTCAGCGCTGATCGACCTCCTCCGCCGATTTCTTGACGGCGCGCTGGATTTTGAGACATTCGAACGAGGGTTTCTGCGCACCTATAAGCAGTCACCGGTGGAGGACGTAGGTCTGCAGGGGCCGCTGGGGCGTGCATTTCTGGCAGTCGAGGCCTATCACCCGGGCATGACCCCCACAACCGAGACCGTCCACAACTCCACGTACGAGACCATGCTTGCAGCCCTGCGCGCAGCCAGGGAGGAGATCGACTCGGGCAGCGGATGACCTCAGCAGCGCCGCCGGAGCCGAAGCCTTCGGGGGGATGCACATCTGTTGAACGGATTCGGCCTGACCATCTCCGTAACCCGTGCCGAGGTTCACACGGGTTATTCATGTCTGGTAGGCTGGCCGTGATGCCGAGCCCACGCGTCCGGATCGCGCCGAGCCCCACCGGTCCGCTGCACATCGGGACCGCCCGAACGGCCCTGTTCAACTTCCTGTACGCGCGCCGCAACACCGGCACGTTCGTGCTTCGGCTCGAGGACACCGACGTTGCCCGGAGCACGACCGCGTTCGAGACCGACATCCTTGAGCAGCTCCACTGGCTGGGCATCACCTGGGACGAAGGCCCGGACGCCGCAGGCGGGGCGGACCGCGGGCCCTACGCGCCGTATCGCCAGCTGCAGCGGATCGAGAGCCACAGAACCGCCGCGGTCGACCTCCTGGCCCGCGACCTCGCGTATCCCTGCTACTGCACCCCCGAGGAGCTTGAGGCCGATCGGAAGGCGCAGGAGGCCGCTCACGAGGCGCCGCGGTATGTCGGCCGCTGCGCGAAGCTCACGCCCGACGAGCGCGCCGCCCGTGAAGCCTCCGGCAGGCGAGGCGCGCTCCGCTTCCGGGTGGCGGCCGGGGTCGTCAGCTGGCAGGACCAGGTCCGCGGCGAGGTCGAGATCGACACGGCCAACATCGGCGGGGACTTCGTGATCGTCCGCAGCGACGGC
>Ga0070698_100008841_pt1 | contig 10833 bp, 6 predicted proteins | sample KBSK1502metaG_FD_65477 | JGI IMG/M metagenome (GOLD analysis project Ga0070698, IMG submission 65477) | Corn, switchgrass and miscanthus rhizosphere microbial communities from Kellogg Biological Station, Michigan, USA - KBS K1-50-2 metaG | ecosystem: Host-associated > Plants > Roots >...
CATCACTTCGCGTTCGGCGCGGATGTGATTAGAACGCAAAACAATACAGTGACCGGGTTCGACGAAAACGGCACGTTTGCCTTCACGGGTACTGTTACAAAGGATGGACTGGCAGATTTTTTGCTCGGCGATCAGTCTGGATTCACGCAAAGCCGCGCCCAAAAAGTTGCCTACCGGGAAACCATCCCGAGCCTCTATGCCCAAGATACTTACAAGGCCAACAGCAGACTCACCTTCACGGCTGGAGTGAGATGGGAGCCGGCCTTATGGCCGACGGACTACTTCCACCGTGGCAGCATTTTTAACATGAGCGACTTCCTCAACAATGTTCACAGCAGCGTCTATCCCGGTGCGCCGGCTGGCATGTTGTTCCATGGCGACCCGGGCGTCCCCCCAGCGTTCACCAACAATCACCTGTGGAACTTCGCGCCACGCTTTGGTATCGCTTGGGATCCCACCGGCAAGGGGCAGCAAAGCTTGCGCGTGGGTTACGGAATCTTTTATGACTCCTCCATGGTCTGGTACTCGCAACGCCTGACTTCCAATCCTCCGACGGTAAATCAGATTGACACCACCACCGGCTGCGGAAGTTTCAGCAAACCCTGGCTCAACTATTCGCTTGCGAGCGGATGTGGCGCGGCTAACGCCAACCAGAACCCGTTTCCTGGAGGAACGATCTCCTTTCCTGGAAACTCCTTTTGGGTTTCCTTGCCCGCAAACATGAGACCCATGTACATGATGCAGTGGAATGTCAGCTACGAGCGCCAGTTCTTCAGTGACTGGTCTCTCTCGCTGGCATACTTGGGGAACAAATCGCTACACGTTCCTCTCTCGTATGATTTGAACGCCCCACTGAATGCTGCGAGCGTTTGCGCGCAGTTCACGACCGGTTGCACAACCGGCAATATTTCCCAGAGACGCCTCCTGGTGCAAACGGTAGGAGCCACGGCGCCGCAGAATGCCGCTGGGATAGGCGTGCTCGACTTCGCTGATGATTCCGGATATTCCAATTACAACGCCCTGCTGGCCACCATTAGGCACCGCTTCAGTCACGGGTTCAATCTGCAAGCCAACTACACCTATTCCCACTGTTTGAGCGTTGGCGACTTCAATGGCGACCTGCGCGGAAGCTACTACATGATCCAGAACAACCCACGGTTTGACTACGGAAACTGCAATTTCGACATCCGCTACATCTTTAACGCCTCGCTTGTAGCCGCCAGTCCGTTCCACGGAAACGGCGCTGTCAAATGGCTGCTGGGCGGCTGGCAGGTGGCTCCTTCGATTCGAGCCACTACCGGGTTCCCGATCAACGTGCTCCTCGGGACTGATTCTTTGGCTACGTTTGAGGGAAACGATCGCCCAGAGCGCGTTCCCGGGCAACCGCTCTACATCAACAAATGGCAGTCCTGTGGTGCGAACCAGTGCTATGTAGTATTCAACCCAGCCGCATTCGCCAATCCCACATCGCTTTCAGCGCCGTTCCCCATCGTGGCTAAGAATGGCAATCCGTACCCTTATCCTGCCGTCTCTCGAGACGCTCTGTATGCACCGGGAGTCTTCACTTTTGACACGTCCGTCAGCCGGCGTTTCCCCCTTCGCGAAAGGCTGCAGTTCGAGTTCCGATTCGATGCGTTCAATGTGCTGAATCATTTCAATCCCAAGCTCGGTGATCCTGGCAGCACTCAGGCGCTCAACTCCGCTAACTTCGGACGCATCACGAGCGCGCCAACCGCCGGATTCCTGCCAAGTCAGTGGGACCCCCGGGTGTTGCAGTTTGCAGGGAAACTGCACTGGTAGAGTCGCTAACAACACCTGCGTGGGGGTCACGGTGTTCTTCTTAAGCCGCGAAATTTGAAGACTTGTTTTGCCGCGACAAACATGCCATGGCCGTGGCGCTTTATTTTTTCCGTAGGAAATGACCGATGTCTGCAGCAGCGAGGTGGCGCAGTTCGTGAGCGGCGCGAAGACGAGCATAGCAATGCTGTGCCCCTACCAAGCAAGACTGGCCGATGTGTAAGGGGGAATAACCAAATAGTGAATGAACCTTACACGTTCTTTGAATTAGACAATGCGAGATGGGCTTGCCAGATTATTCATGTATGACAAAGTATTTGTTAGGTACACGAGAAGCGAGAAGAACCGCGAAGTTCTGTTCATCGATAACCGTTCTGATCATCGACAACTCCTGTAGAACACCGATCGGCAGTCTCATGTAGAGCATGAGTTAGTTCGTCGTCATGACCGCGCCGTCAGAATAAAGTGACAAGCAAGAAAGAAAAATTGATGCTCGGGGTGAAGTGTGCCCGTTCATCAAACCAAATCGAAAGGGAAGGTCATAAAAATGAAAGTTCGAAAGAAAAATGCGTTGAGGAGTTCCGCGGTTATCCAAATGGCGTTGGCGATAGCGCTGGTCTGCGGAGTGCCGGCGTCCTTCGTGGCGCAGGAACTTGTGAAGGGCACTTTCACGCTCTCTGAGCCTGTGCGCTTTGGATCGACGGTGCTTCCTGCGGGACCGTATACGATGTCGGTTGAGCCGGTTACTTCGACGAAAGTGTTAGTGTTCGTGCGAGCGGAGAATAAGATCGGCCCGGTTGCTTCGCTGCTGGCGACGGCATCGCAAAGGGGCTGCGAAGTTTCGTCGCGCGGACTCAGTTTGCAGTCGGATGGGACCGGGCTGGTGGCACGCTCGATGTGCCTGCACCGACAGGAACTTACGATTGACTTCGATTTAGCAAGGTGAAGCCAGAAACGTAAAGGCCTCAGCGCGGTTGGAAGAGTGCGGCTGGCGGATGGCGGAGAAGCGGCGGCAAGGCCGCCGCACTCCGACCACGATAAAGCTGCCCGGGAAGGTCGGGCGCTACAGCCTCTGAGGTGTCAAGCCTAAAGGCGCCCGCTTCAGAAAGCGACCGCTACAAATACCTGACGCTTCGTTCATAGCCTCAAGCGAAGGGTGCGGCGGAGTGCGTAAGGATGCCCGCGACGGTCCGCGGGCGCTAGATGCGGAGAAACGCAGAAGCGCGAGCATGCTGCGTTTCCAAAAACGTGCAGTTGCGCCCCGACAGGCGAAGAGCGGGCCCGCTCCCCCCGACTGAAGTCGGGGGCTTACAGTCAAAAGGTAAGTTTGGCGGAGAATTGAAATTGGCGCGGGTTGAACATGGTGCGTGGCCCGCCGAAATCGGGGTTGGCGGGCGAGACGATGCCGTCTTTGTAGCGCTTGGGAACGCCGGCGAGGAAAATCGGCGCGTCGTAGACGGAAGTGACTTCGTTGACGTTGGGGCGATTGAGCGCGTTGAAAGCATCGATGGCGAGCTCGAGCTTCTTACGCTCTTGGAATTTGAAGAAGCGCGAGAGCCGAACATCCCAGGTCGCGAGTTTGTCACCTAAATAAGCGTTGCGGGAGGAAAGGCCAACCCGGTCGGTGACTGGATTGGTGTCCCCATTGCCATCCGCGCCAAAGAATATTGTGAAGGGACGCGCGGATTGCGCGGTGATGATGCTGCTGAGCTCGAAATTGCGGAGGAAGGTGTGCTCGGGAGCATCGGCCACGAAGTTGGCGACGAAGCGATGGCGGACGTCCTGATTGGAGTTGGCGCGCTCGGCCGCACGATTGTAGAGATCCTGAGGAGTGCTGACAAAGGTGGTGAAGGTGCCGTCATCCAGCGTCCTGGAAAAAGTGTAGTTGGCGCTGAAGCGCAGGTAGTTGCCAAAGCGTTGAGATGCGGAGAGCGTGATGCCGTGATAGACACTGTTTCCGCTGTCGTCCAAGAAATACTCGAGACCGGCAGGATAAAGCGGACCGCTGAAGGCGGGCTTGATGCCCTGCAAACCGGGAAGGGCGATGGTGTTGTCGGGAGCAACAGGAAGAACACCGGCGTTGGTTCGTGCAAGAAAGGCGGAATACGCAGAGGGGCAACTGTACGGTCCGTCGCTACCACCGGCCGGACGGCAGACGTTGGCGTTGTAGGGCCGGACGAGTTTATGGGCGGCGACGAAGAGATAGCCGATGTTGACGACGAGGCCTTTGCCGAGTTCGCGGTCGATTTCAAAACTGGCCTGCTCGGAATAGGGGATGCGGCTGTTGGGGTCAAGACCGCTGCCGCCGACCGTGCTGGGGAGAGCGAGACTGTTTGGCTCAAACGTGCCGGCGGTGAGGAGGTTCTTGGCCACGGTGGCGGGAGACGGGTGACCAGGGAAACCGAACGGCAATTGGTTCAGAGCCCACGTTGCGGTGTCTGCGCCGATGCGATTGCGGGGAAGGCTTGATCCGGGAAGCGGCTGAGGACGCTGCGGGAAGGTCACAAAGGCGAAAGTGAGGTTGAAGCGATCGTCGAAGATGCCGAAGCCAGCGCGGATCACGGTGTGGCGGTCCGGCGAGAAGGCGAGTCCGACGCGAGGCTGGACGCCGCGGTAGTCAGGATTAATTTGCCTGGAGAGGCCGGACTCGAAGTCATAGCGCAGGCCGTAGTTCAAGGTGAGCTTGGGAGTGACCCGCCATTGGTCTTGCGCAAAGAACCCGTAATAGCTGTGATTGAATTGCACAAAGAAGTCTTGCCGCAAAGCGGGGAATGCGGAGTCGTAATAAATGGTCTGCCAGTTTGCAGGATTGCAAGCTCCGGAGCAGAGCTTTGGAGGAGCGGGAAGGCTGGATGCAGGGGCAGTTCCGATGGGAGCACCCCAAAAAGCGATTGGCACCCCGTTGAAGAAGGGAGGAAGCGGGCAGGCCGGACCGAGGTTCTGCGGAAGCGCGGCGCCGCCACCGATGTCAACGAAATTCGCGAACTGGATCATGCAGTTGGGCGCGGGAAGAATGATGCGCATAGGAGTGAAACCCGGCCAGATGACGAAATTGTTGATGAAATTGTAGTCGACGCCGAAGCGCATTACGTGCGGACCCCGGACCCAGGCGACGGAGTCGGAAGCCTGGAAGCGGCTTTCGTTGGTGGCGTCGAATGTTCCGAAGTTGTGACCGAACAGGAGGAGGTTGGGGACGTCGAGGTTGGGCTCGCCGGTGACGCCAGGGAAGGTGTTGTGGCGGCGAGCGTATTGCAGCAGGGCGGAATTGACGAGCGAAGGGTTGAGTTGCGTAGTCACAATACCGACCAGAGATTGGTCGCGAATGAAAGCATCATGACCGCTGCTAGGGGCTCCCAAGCCGCCACCATCCAAAGTATCGCCAACGAGGAGATTCAGCTCGCGGGCGTCGAAAACGTTGTAGCGGAGGGACAGGCGATTGTTGGTGTTGATTTGATGATCGAGCTTAATGAGGCCGTTGTCGGTGTCGCGAGTCTTCAGAACTGAGTTGAGACCTGCGATGCCAAACTTACCGCCTTCGGGCGGGAGTCCGACGTAGGCCTTCGCGGTATCGAACGCGTTGATGTTCTGCACGAGAATGCCGGGATATGTGGGAGCTTCGCCACGGCGCTGGCCTTCGTAGTTCATGAAAAAGAAAGTGCGATCTTTTTTGATGGGGCCGCCAAGGGTCCCGCCGAACTGGTTCTGGCGCAGAGTATTTGGCTGCGGCGAGGGGAGCAGAAGCGAGCGGGCGTTGGTGGCGTTGTTCTGGAGATAGTCGTAGACGGAGCCATGCAGCTCATTTGTGCCGGATTTGGTGACGATGTTGACGATGCCGCCGAGGGCGCGACCGTATTCGGTGCCGAAACTATTGTTCACAACGCGGAATTCGCTGACGGCTTCTTGGGAAGGCGTGGCGCGCTGAGAACCGGTGGCGGTGTTGATGGTATCGGCGTCGTCAACGGTGACAGCGTTACTGAGGTCGCGCATGCCTCCAAAAGAGATGCGCGTCGTTTCGAATTCGGTGAAGGTGGACTGCAAGCTGGTGCGGCCAGTGGCGACACCGGGAGTGAGCAGCGCGAAGTCTGTGAACAGGCGGCCACTGATGGGCAAATTCTGGATCTGCTTGGTATCGATCACCTGACTGATTTCCGTGCGCGTGGGCTCGACGGGCACTGCTTCGGTGCTGACCACAACTCTTTCGCCGACGGAGACGATCTTCAGGTCCACATCTAGAGTGGCGACTTGGCCGACGGTCAGGGTGATGCCGGTACGGGTTGTCTTTGTGAATCCGGCGGCCTCGGCAGTGAGCTCATAATTCCCGGGCGGGAGATTGGGGAACACATAGAAGCCGGTGTCGCTCGATGTGGCGGAGTAGGTGCGATTCGTGCTGATTTCTTTTAGCGTGAGGGAAGCTTTGGGGACAAAACCGCCGCTGGCGTCTTTCACGGTGCCGTTAAGCTGGGCCGAGCTGGCACCGACTTGTGCGAGCGCGCACGGGGCTAAGCAGGAAGTCGAGAAAATCGCGAACCACAGGAGCAGCGAGAAACGTAGCTTCATGGATTTCTCCTCATCCGGCTAAACCGTACGCGACCGAATCTCCCGCCGCAGGGATGTGAACTTCATCCAATTGGAATCGAAACTGGCAGGCGTGCCATTGGCGGGGGCACTCCCCGTGGACATGGGTAGCGGCGGCTTACGAACGAATTTGAGCGGAGGGTTCGCGCGAGACTCCATACCTAACATCACCCCTAGGCCTCGACGCTTTTCAGCACGAGCAATGGTCACGAGGGACGCAAAGTCGACCTGAAAGTTAAATCTACGGTATCAAAATTTTTGCGGAGAGCATGAGGTTCGAGAGAAGAAAGTGTCCAATACATCTATGGTTGGAAGGTGATACCCGCCAGGTATTGGACGGACTTCTGGCTGGATTTAATGTCATTAGGCGTCTCGAGCTACGCAATTGAGGAAGGGAGAAAGGGCGCGATAGTTTTCTGTGAAAGCTGCGGGAAACAATCACCGCAAGCTAGAGAGAGGGACGAAACTCCAGCTGGATGCGAGCCTGGAAATCCGGAACTCTACGGAGCGCGATTTTGCACATGCTATACTCCGGCGCGTTTCACGGGAAAGTACCACGATAGAAGCGGACGCCGAAGGTCGCCAAGATTGATCAGCCTGCCGGAAAGATTCAACGTCGCGACATATTTTGTCGACCGCAATGTTGTCGAGGGGCGCAGGGAAAGACTTGCGATTGAATGCGGCGACGAGCAGGTCAGCTACCAGGAACTGCTAGAGCGAACAGATCGAATAGGGAACGTTCTTCGCAAGCTCGGCGTGCGCGCGGAAGAGCGAGTACTGTTGTTGCTGATGGATTCGCCGGAATTTCTATATTGTTTTTTCGGGGCGATCAAGATCGGCGCGGTGGCGGTGCCGGTCAATACGCTATTGAAACCCCACGAGTACGAATACATTTTCAACGACTGCAGGGCGCGTGTGGCGGTGGTGAGCGAAAGCTTGCTGCCGCTGGTGGAGCAGATTCCGCGAGAGCGGTTGCAGTATTTGCGAGAGGTGGTGGTGGCCGGCGAAGCGCGAGGGGACTGTGCAAGCTTGTACGAGCTGATGAGAGCCGCCTCGCCGGAGTTGGAGGCCGAGCCCACAAGCAAAGATGATTCGGCTTTCTGGCTGTACTCTTCCGGGAGCACGGGCGTTTCAAAGGGCTGCATCCATCTGCACCACGACATGGTGGTGTGTTCAGAGCTGTACGCGAAGGGGATTTTGCAAATGAACGAGCAAGACCGGTGCTACAGCGTGGCTCGATTGTTTTTTGCGTATGGGCTGGGGAATGCCGGATATTTTCCGCTGTCGTGCGGAGCGACGACCATTTTGTCGCCCGCGCGCCCAACAGCAGCTTCGATCTACGCAGACATCGAGCGATACCGGCCGACGCTCTTTTTCTCCGTGCCTACGAACTATGCCGCGTTGCTGGCGCACAAGCGTGAGGGGCAGGACTTTGATCTTTCCAGCGTGCGTCACGCGATCTCAGCGGGCGAAGGCCTTCCGGCAGCGCTGTTGGAGCGATTCAAGCAACGGTTTGGAGTGGAGATTCTGGATGCGCTGGGTTCGACGGAGACCTTGCAGATGGTGATCGCCAACCGTCCAGGTGAAGCAAGGCCAGGATCGAGCGGAAGAATCATTCCTGGGTACGAAGCGAAAATCGTGGACGACAAGGGCGATCCGGTCGGACTTAATGAAATTGGAGACTTGATGGTGAAAGGAGACTCGATCTGCACCGGCTACTGGAACCAGCATGAGCGAACAAAGGAGGCGTTTGTAGGTCATTGGTTTCGAACCGGAGACAAGTATTATCAAGATCGAGACGGCTACTTCTGGCACGCAGGACGCGCGGATGATTTGTTCAAAGTGAATGGAAAGTGGCTGAGTCCGGCAGAGGTGGAGAGCGCGCTGATTGCCCATCCAGCAGTTCGCGAAGCAGCGGTTGTGGCGCGCGAGGACGAAGCAGGCCTGACGAAGCCCGCGGCCTATGTAGTGGTGAATTCCGAGTTCGCTGCCAGAGAGCAATTGGCGGGCGAGCTGCAAGATTGGGTGGCGCAAAACTTGGGGGGATATAAGCGGCCACGTTGGATCGAGTTCTTGGCAGAGATTCCGAAGACCGCAACCGGGAAACTGCAACGATTCAAGTTGCGGGAACTTCAGGGGCAGCGGAATCAAACCTCAGTGAATCCAGCTGAAGTACCCAGCAAACGTAAGCTGAATGTCGGTTCTGCGGATTCCTAGCTGTTGGAAGGTAAGGGATTCTCTGGAACTATACTGATAGGGTATAGAATACCGGTTCGTGGAACTGCGTCACGTTCGGTATTTCATCGCGGTCGCGGAGCACCTGAACTTTACGAAGGCCGCAGAGCAACTGCACATCGCGCAACCCCCGCTTAGCCGCCAGATTCGCCAATTGGAAGATGATCTGGGTGTCGTGCTGCTTGTGCGCAACAAGCGACGTGTGGAACTGACGAAAGCGGGACACGCGTTTCTGGAGCAGGCCAGAAAATTGATCGTGCAAGCGGGTCACGCAACAGAGGCGGCGCGTCACGCGCAAAAGGGTGAATCTGGAATCGTGCGGATCGGCCTGGCGTCTGGACTCGGGGGAGTGGTGAGCAGAGTCGTCTTCGAACATAGAAGACTGCGGCCGGCTATCGATATCGAGTGCCGCGACATTTTTTCCAGCTTTCAAAATGAGGCGCTGTGCAAAGGGGAGATCGATGCGGGGTTTCTACGACCTCCAGTGGATCAAATGAATCTGGAATGCGAGCTGCTGTTTGAGGAGGAGTTCGTTGTGGTGCTGCCGAAGACGCATCGTCTGGCGAAGCGCAGGTTTCTGCGACTTAAGGAGGTGGCTGACGAACCGCTGATCATCTTCGACCGTAGTTTCTCGAGCGGGTTGTACGACAAGATTTTGGGGCTGTACAGCAAACGGGGGCTTACACCGCACCTGATGGTGACCCACGTGGAGGCCCACGAGGAAGCGGGAGCGATCATGGTTGCGTCGGGTAAGGGAATTTTCATGGGAGCGGGTGCGATCGTGAATCGGACAGTTTCTGGGCTGGAGTTGGTGTCCGTGCGGCTGAATGAACCGGATGCGAAGATTGAAGTATACGTGGCATGGCGTAAAGAGGAGGACTCGCCGGTGATTTTGGAGTTTCTGGATTCAGTCCGGCGGGTATTCCGAGTGCCGATGCACAAGGGAGCGGCGAAGGCCGCACAAGCATAATACTGCATGTCATCAATGTCTGCCCTAACCCTAAAACCCGAGGCCTGACAAGCCTAATCAATTGAAAATGGGCCTGTAAGGCTAAGCGTGAAGGATCGAGTCAGGGGGCGAATGATGGACGAAATCTAAGTTTGCGCTTGATCTCCGCGCAGATGGGAATTATAGTGCATGTTGAATCGAGAGGCCGCTCTTGTCTTCAAGCACTGATAGCGCGGATGCCGGGCTCCTCCCTTCTGAGCGAGAAGGCAAGGTATTGCCTCGCGAAGACGGGTTCTTGCTCGCGCTCGGCAAGCGTGTTCGTGAAATAAGGAGCAGGCGGGGCATGACGCGCAAAATGGTGGCGCGAGACTCTGACGTTTCTGAACGCCACCTTGCACAACTGGAGGCCGGGGAGGGAAACGTATCGGTGGTCCTGCTGCGGCGGATTGCGGCCGCTCTGCACGTGAACATCGCGGAGCTGTTTGTGAGCGAGGTTGAACAACCGGCCGAGAAGAGGATCATCCAGCGCTTTTTGGAACGACTTCCGGCTCACCGGACAGGAGACGTCGTGAGGCGGCTGATGCGCGAATTTGGCGATGACGAAAAGGCACGGAGAAGGCGCATCGCGCTCGTGGGGCTGCGGGGAGCAGGTAAGTCCACACTGGGATCGAGGCTAGCGCAAGAGTTGCAGACGCCATTTATCGAGCTGGATCATGAAATCGAGAAAGACGCAGGCATGGCCCTGGCGGACATTTTTTCCCTTTACGGGCAGGCCGGTTACCGAGCAATTGAGAAACGCACGCTGGAACGGGTGATTGGTGAACACGAACGCGCAACGATCTCCGTTGGCGGAGGAATCGTTTCGGAAAAGGATACCTATGACTACCTGCTTTTCAACTGCTATACCATTTGGATCAGGGCGCAACCCGAGGAGCACATGTCTCGAGTGATTGCGCAAGGCGATTTCCGGGTCATGGCGGGAAGCAAACAGGCGATGGAAGATCTGCGACGAATTCTAGCCGCTCGCGAACCGCTGTATCGAATAGCGGATGCGTCGCTGGACACTTCGGGCGAATCGGTGGAGCAGAGCTTCGCGAAGCTGAAACTCGCAGCGCAGGAAAGCTTGCCGTAGGAGGAATTCGTGGACACCGCAGTAACGCAAGAACCCCAAGCAAAGATGGATGCGGTAGATTTCCAGACGGACCCAAGCCGCTACAAGCACTGGCGGCTGTCGTTCGACGGTCCGGTGGCTACGCTAACGATGGATGTGGCGGAGG
>Ga0070698_100008842_pt1 | contig 10831 bp, 14 predicted proteins | sample KBSK1502metaG_FD_65477 | JGI IMG/M metagenome (GOLD analysis project Ga0070698, IMG submission 65477) | Corn, switchgrass and miscanthus rhizosphere microbial communities from Kellogg Biological Station, Michigan, USA - KBS K1-50-2 metaG | ecosystem: Host-associated > Plants > Roots >...
CTCAGCCCGACGCCCAACGAATTCCCGAACTTCGTCAAGCGCGTCCTCTCGGTCGATCTGAAGCCGCACGATTTCGGCGCCGACAAGCTCAAGGCCACCAAGGCGCCGATGTTTTTCATCCACGGCGATGCAGACGGCGTGCGGCTCGATTACATCGCGGAAGCGTTTCGCCTGAAGGGCGGCGAGGTCCACGGGGACATGCGGCCGCGCTCAGCGTCGAGATTAGCCATTTTACCGGACACAACCCACGTCACGCTGATGAACCGTAGGCAAACGATCGTCCCGATGGTGAACGACTTTCTCGATGCCAAGCCCTCAAAGCAATAGAGAAGAGTTCGCAACAACTTCTATAAAATCCGAAATCATTCGCAGCCACTCTTATAAATATTCGCATCCACTTCTATAAAGAACTGGCGATTCGACCGCTTTCATTCGCATCGACTTCTAAAACTTACAGTTCTTCTCGACTGGAATGAAGCGCAGCGGAATGAAGGTGAAGCATTGTTGAATTACAATCGTCGCAACGGTTGTTCGCTGTTGCGATCGCTTTTGGTTTGGCTTTGAAGCATTAGATGGATCGAGGGACTGCTTTTGTGAAAAACCGGAATAGCACCGACCAGCATCACGAGGCCCACGTAACAACCCACGTCTCGCGGAGGCGCTTCAGTCTCTAGTGTTGTTAGGCGATGATCCTTATCTGCGCATGCAAGCTTTCAATCTTGGTGTTGTCAGCCAAATCCTTGACGATATGGAGCAGCAACTATTGATTGAGTATATTGAGCAGGAATCGACTCCATCCACATCCATCGTTGTCTCTGCAATTAGTCAGTTGTGGGTCTTCGGCCTGTATGAGCTACTCCGCACTTGGCGGCAGCGCGCTAATGAAGTGCTCAAATTTGGCAACATGGTGGCTGCGTTGTCTGCCGAACTTCGTGAGAAAAAGATCGCTGAACGAGCGGAACGAGCGCGGCAAGATTCCGCTGATCCGGCGTTTGCGAACCCTGCAATTATCCGCGCTTTTGAACAGAGCGGACGTGATGAGAGTTTTCGCCACAATCTTCGGGCGACAATTGACCGGTCGGAAGTCCCATTCAGACGAGTTGAAGCCATCCGCGTTCATCTTGCGAAGCACGAGGTTCCCAAGACCAAGCTGTATGGGATGGCGCCGGGCTACGCGCGGATGGACGAATCAAACGGCAGTCTCTTTTGGGAGGTCCCATTAGGAAACAGGGAAGTGGACCACATTTCGCGGCGGAGTTTGGCTGAAGCGTGTCAGAGATTTCCGACCGACGATTCCGTCATGATCCTTCCGGAGGAAATTCAGCAAAGAATAATGAAGTTGCCGAAGTTAGCTTACGGTGTAAAGCATGTGCGAGTTGTTTTGGAGGACGGCACAGAGTGTGAGGCATTTGTAGCTTGGGATCGTCAGGTGATGAAGATTGTTGGCGAACCGCCTATAGCTATCGATGTCGATTGCATAATTGATGTGAAGGCGGTTTAGAGCAACCGAGGTGTTGGCAGCCTTAGTGTAGTAGCCGCATTTCTTGACAGCGTTCGGACGGCTGAGTAAACAACGCCGCGGTCGATATACCATTGGGAGTTTTCATTTGCCCTACTGAGCTGTGTCGTGAAGCTAACGTTCAGTTCGTTGATCGACCCACTCCACGAGGGAGGAACGCCCGACAGCCGGATTACAGATTGGAAGTAACCGATGTATTCCTTGTTTCATTTCGTTGAAAGGCCGGCGTCACTTAGAAGTTGACGTAGTGCCTCATAAGAAATCGTGTTTTCTTGCGGATCCATTCCTGTAGCGGCCCCCACAACAATGAGATTGCTGCCATTGTCAACAACGAATATGTGACCCTGGATGCCGGAGCCGTTTATCTGGTGCTGCCGCGCGTGGCCGGTCGCATCTCCGGTCATGACTCTTCCTGAGGCGAGTGATGCCATAGTCATACCTACAATCGCTACCAATACTACTAAGGACTTCTTCATGGTTATTCTCCTTTGGTTGAGGTAACGCAGGCCGTTTTACCGAATTTACTGATTTGAATTGTTAGGTCTTCAAGCCTGTAGCACTCACGGGTGAATGCAATGTTCGGGGGGCGGGTCGTTTGCCTTAGCCGCCCTCTTGGTTAGGGTTATTGGTTGGTAATGGTTGCCGTTGTTCCGTCGAATTTCGTGATGTTCACAGTGAAAGGCTCATTATAGGACCGGGCCCGGTCCTGCAGGACGCTGAGCGCAACCTGCTCGCCCAGCAGGATCGACCAGTAGGTCGAGCTGCGGAAGTGTATGCCAGCGTGAATCCCGTGACCAAAAGAGATGTTGTACGCCAGCTTGTTCAGTTCTCCGTTGATGTCCAGATTGTTCCTGTCCGCGCCCGTGTAGGTGTTAAGCGAGAGCCCATCCGTGCTTGGCACGGACACGTCCCGTCCAGCATTTGTGAGTAGCGGCCGGATCCTCTGGCTGCCGTCAAAGAAGAATTTCAGCAAAGTGCAGCACGCCCCACCGACCGTTCCATGCCCTGTTGGGTAGCACGGATGCGTTGGTGATCCTTCTGGGAATGCTTGTGGTAGCAAGTAGCTGCCATAGGTCGAGAAGGTGATAGGGAGTGCCGCTGAGTTCAGGACGTCTGCGTGCAGCGCCCCTGCCGCTTGGGGAAATGGGGAAGTGTTGGCGAGCCGCGCCTGCACCAGCGCCCCATATTCCTCCGGCCGCATCCGCAGGTCCTTAATCCACTTGTGGTACCACGCGGCTTTGAGCGCTCGCGTGGCCATTTCAGCGACCGTTCCCGCAGCGTCTGGCCCGCCAAGTGTGCCGAAGGCCTTTTCCGCCAACGCACCGATGTAGGGGTTACCTGGGTTCGGCGCTGCGCCTAGCCCCGCTAAGACGAGGAAGGCGACGAAGTATCCTTGAAAGAGAACATCCACGTGCGTATATGCGGCGAGGTCTCGACCATTCCGGTGGTACCGGAAGGTGGGGTCAAAGGCCAGCTGGCGCCCCGAGTCCCCGCCGTTTTGGACTAGTTGGTACTCGCTGACCGAGGTCATGTATTCGCTCCCGCCGCCCCCGACGGGCAGGAACGTTTGGTGCTGCTGGCTGAGAGGCTGGCTGCCATAGAACGTCGGCTGGACCATGAACTGTGAGACGTATGGCCCCTTGACGTTACCGTCACCGGGGACGAACTGCCCGCGGAAGAGGTTCTGCCGTGTGACCGGGAACGGGAACTGATTATTTGCGGAGCTACTGAGGAATGACAGATTGTTCATGTCGGCCACAGCCTGACCAACCAGCGGAGCTGTCGAGTATTCGGTGAACGGCACGTCGCCCAGCAGAGCAGCCCAGTAATGCTCGACCTGTTCGGCCGCCGTCTGCGCGCTGGCGACGCTCGGCGCCGGTGGGATGACGGTGGCATGTGAATCGAGGCCCTGCAAGTCGAATGCAAGTGCACCTTGTGGGCCATTCAACTTTGAGTTGGAACCACCGCCAGGCGTGCCCACACCGATATTTTCGAAGTCTAAGTGGTTGCCGGTCCTGAGGGCATTTTTGAGGCTCAGGTAAGCAGCAGCATTCGGCACGCCGAGGCCGTCGTGTAACAGGGCTTTGCTGTAGCTGCAACTGAAGTCTGTGAATCTCAGTGTATCGCCATTGTCGGGTTGTTCGCCAATGTTGATTTTCTCGGCTTGGGCCATGCTTTTGCGGTAATTGAAGCTGGCATTCGCGCGCGTCGCAGAGTTGTAGTCTATGACCGAAGCCTCAACGACTGACTCTTTTCCGCCGAGCAGAGGTTCCAGGGGAACTGCCGCAGCTACGGTCGCTATCGTTGCTGCGCCTTTTACAAAGTTTCTTCTGCTTACCTTCACTGTCTTGGACTCAGAACGGGTTAGGTCTTGCTTTGAGGGGCTCATATTTACTCCTATTTTGAGGTTATGTGATCGATAATCACGGGAAACATTCCGCAATCGCATGAGTTTGAGTGAACGGTCAGCATGCGCAAGCATACTGAGGGAGTCTTACTCAGCCGCAGTTTTAAAACTAGGCAAAGCCTCGACGGAATCTCGTTAATCGCTTCTGTTCATTGTTTAGAGCCAAATTGAGTTGATTACGGTTCGTGAACGGCGAGCTGCAGATCTTACTGATGATGACGATCGATACTTATGATGCGCCATCAACTGAGGGGGCCTGGACAGGCCCCGCTCAGAAGACTGGATTCCAAACCAAGAAATCCGCACGTGTCCTTGGAGAAACCGCGGCGCAAACTCGTCAGAGCGGCAAGACCGACATCGAGCTCGCGTAGATCCCAACTCCTACGAGAAGAAGAAGCGGTACTAGCATGACCGCCACACGGCCGCCCCTTCTAGCGGCACATAAGGCCGTTTGGGTCGGGCATGCCATACGGAATTCGAGGTTCAGGCCCTAGTCCTTCACGCGTGGGAAGGCGGCACTTTCTACATTGGCACAGGTATTGGGTGGACAGCCGCCATTGAGCACACTGAGCTGCGCAGTAATGGCTCCTGGGATGATTACTCCATGCGTGCGAATGATCAGGTGCACTTCAGCCCCAAAGCCGTTCCCCTCGTGGAGTCCAGGGCTTACTCCATTGTCGTTGAGTCCCCCTTGCCCGAACAGCACGAAGGCACCATCGGGTGGAGCGCCGCTGCGTATATGGACGCTGACATTGGCGGTGCCATTGCCAAAACCAGTGACAAATGCACCGACATTAAAGGCGGAGGCTCTGGCAGGATTTGGCACGGCAGCGAGATCCGTCGCACTACAGTGGACGGGGCCCGCAGGGTTGGTTGTACACGCCTCGGGCCGATTGAAGATAACAGCCCAGATCGTAAAGGCAGAATTCGGGTCAAGATCAGTGACATGAACACTGGCCCAGAGCTCGTTTCTGGTGCGAGTAAGACGTACGGCACCCGTGGCCGTATCAATTGAGCCCATAGTTGGGCCTAACGCCCTAATTTGGAACGTCTGCTCCGGGCCTTCCTGGGCCTTAGACTGGGGGCTTATTCCCAGAAGGCTGACCGCTATGAGAAGAAGGCCAAATATGGTCCACGGCCTGATAGATGGGAAGCGTCGCATTTGAAGGTCTCCTTTCTTACCTGCGACGATTGTCGCAAGGCTTGCATATACGTTAGTCCCGGAAGCAAGGCACTTCCTTGCTTCACCGTATTCCTATTTAGCGGCTTCAGCCTCACGAAGTTCGACCGCGCAGCCGTTACCGCCAATGTACGGATCGAGTCCGCTGCTTTTGCGGGTTTTGAACATAAAGATAAAATTCTAAAAGTGAACCATCTACTGAGGGGCCTGGACAGGCCCCGCTCAGAAGACTGAACTCAACCAAGAATTCCGCACGTGTCCTTGGAGAAACCGAGGCGCAAACTCGTCAGAAAAGTCGTCATCGACTTCCCCCGTGAACAACTCTTAAACAAATGGCTTCCAGATTGCGGGCAGCCCTTGAAAGTGTTGCCAATCAAGTAGCCGCTGTCCCCGTTGTTCAGAAGAGAACGAAGTCGCTTTCGGCCAAACCTCCATGCGAGTGTGAACGCCCGCGCGGAACCCGTGGTGAAACAAGCAGATTTAACCTAAGCTGAACCTTACTGATTAACTTCACTGAGCCTAGGCTCAGTTGCCCCCCTAAGGAACATGAAGTCTGGCGGGAAATATCTCGTCAGGCGAGCATGTAGATAGTGCTGCGGTATATACACCTGTGCGGATGGGAAGTCAAGAGTTTGTGTTCACCTCGAATTACAGTCGCCAGAGATCCGTGATCGTCGCGCCGATGAATGCCTGCCCCAACTCAAAAGACATGTATTCTCGCGGCATCACTCGGCCGCTCATCTTTACCACCCGAACGCAACCGCGACAGGGCAGAGTGCTATATACGAAAGATCAAACGAGATAACACTGAGTCCGAAAAGCGGTCCCCGAGTGGACCAGCTTTCATGTTGCGTGCTCTCGGCCACAAAAACTATCGACTCTTTTTCAGCGGCCAAAGCATCTCGCTCATTGGAAACGTGGATGACTCGCATCTCCACCAGTTGGCTCGTTTATCGTCTGAGCTCGTCTGCATTTCTTCTGGGCGTTGTCGGGTTCGCGGGACAAATACCACGGCGATCTAGAGATCCTCGCAATTGTTGAATCGCACAGCGGCCATTAAAAGTCGAGACCACTGAGCTTTCCAGTATCTCGCCCCCTACGTCTTTCGCGTTGCCATGAGCAACAACCGCCCTGCGCAAACTGGAAAATGATCAGCTCACTTTCTCTTACAAAGAGTCGGCCTCTGACCAACTCAAGCACTGCACCCTCAAGGCACAAGAGTTCATCCGCCGCTTCCTCCAGCACGTCCTCCCGCCACGCTTCATCAAAGTCCGCTACTACGGTTTGCTCAGCCCCGCCCAGCGTCACTTGCTACTGAAAGCCAGACATCTGCTCTCAACTTCCACCAGCAAACTAAAGCGTCCTGTCGTTAAGCCGATCCAGCCGCTGGCGCTGCTAACTTGTCCCCAGTGCCGCGCGCCACTCACGCTGCTCGGCCCGCTCCCTCCCAGAGGGCGCCCTCCATGAAACTCCCACTGCCCGCTATTGTCGTTTTTCTTTTTCTCCCCGCCCACTGGCGCACTCCTCTCCACCGTCTCCGCCCCAACTCTGTCTGCGCCACAAAAAAACCAGCCTCACTGGCTGGCTTCCGCTTCCTCATCCTCGGCATCTCTCGCCTCACCCCCTCCTTTTCTTCACGCGACCCGCACTTCACACACCCCTCGCTCCCTTCAGTTACCTATTCAAATTCCAAGTTGCCTATAACCCGGGCTTAGTCCAACACAGAATTGTGTGGCGGCTCGTTGACCGTCTCGCCGCTCGCCTCCATTCACCGCCCCACACTAATTCTTAATACGTTGGGCGGCGCATAAGGCGAAGCGTAGTTTGCTATTTCATGGCTGACGGGAATTTGCCGATAACCCTGCCATTAGCGTCTAGAAAGGAAAGGCTCGGAGTGCCGTCAGCTCTAACCTCCATGAGGATGCGCTTCTTCCCCATAGAGTCCATGAGTGCGAGCGTCGCCGTTCCCTTCTCATCGCGCCCGACCCAAACGCGCCGCTTGCTGTCCGAGACGATTAGACCGGCGAACTTGTCTTCTTTGTCGTCCACGCCGGCTAATTGAATAATTTGATTCTCACCATACTTGTCGAACGTAAGGCTCCCGCCGGAATCTACAACCTCTCCGGCCCCGTTACGGTGCCCGCTAAAAATCAAGCCACCGTTCTCCGAACCTTCGTCGTTGTAGAAGAGCATCCCGGCTTGAGGTCGAGCAAAAGCCTGCTCTTTGCCATGCACGATGAGGCCAGGTAGCTTGTCATGGTTGGAGATTACCATTCGCAAGGTCCCATCGGGTTCGATCAGGTTAATGCGATGTACGTTAATTTGATCGAACGTTTCTAATTTGCTCCAGCTTGAAAAACCACAAAGGACCGTCACCGCGAAGGTCAAAGTTAAAGCGACGGAATAAACAGCGAGAAACCTCTGTCCTATAAGCATTCTTAACTCTCCTATAATCTGATTAGCTGGGATAACACATTAGCCGCCCAACACTCACGTTGACCGGGCGGCACGATTAGAAAAGCCATGTATGAAACTAAGCAAGTTGCGAAACAAGCTACCGCCGCTCCGGTCCAACGTGTGGTTGTTAGATTGCGGCTTCTTAAACCGGGCTATTTGTTTCGAGAAGGGCATAAGCGTCCCATTCACGGGTCGTAGTCGGTATGCGGCTGCCGAAGCGTTCTCCACGGTCGAGCATCTCGATAATGGCCCTGGCCGCGTCATGACTTACCTCTGAAGTGGCCCAGATATCGTCGCTTGTAAGCTCGGTCCAAAGGGACTGATCGTGTTTCCAGAAATCAAGAGACCCTCCTTGCCCTTCCAAATAAACGATGTCCCGCGCAAAGATAAGTCTGTCGATAAAGGTATATGCTTCGTGTGGCCCAACCTCGCATTCAAGGATCCGATAGTCTAATCCTGCTTGGCAGATCTTTTCCCTAGGGAAATCCGATTCAAAGATATGAAGAGTGAGCTTCATCATCGTGGCTGCAAAAACGTTCTACCCCAGATATTAGCAGGAGCAATCTAACGCTGCGCTTCAGCGGCTCGCCCACGCAACTTTGCAAAAGTCCAGCTTATGGCGAGTCCGCTGCAAGCGCTTGTTGGACATCGCCCTTCGATTCAAACATGCGACTTACAGGCGCACAATATATCAGAGCCAAAATTACACCATTGACAATATTTGCCAAGATCGATACTGCTCTGGACCCGTGAAGGTGCAAAAGGTGGAAACGTTACGTCATATGCAGTCGATCTATCTTTTTTGTTGAATATCAATGAAACCGCTGTCCAGAACAGGTTATTGGCGAAGGACGCGTGCCAAAATCGCGGCAAAGCGAAGGCTCAGCAGTATTAAGGTTAGAGCTTACTTATCCCAGGCAAGACTCTAATTCGCGTTCTTCCAAGTCGCCGGGAACACCACTCGATTCAAACCACTTAAGCTCATCACGCAGACGCACTACCTCACCAATCACGATCAGCGACGGCGCGCGCAGGCGGGCTCGTTCGACGGAGTCGGCTATCGTCCTAAGTGTGCCGGTAACTACTTCCTGCGATTCATACGTGCCCCATCGAATCACGGCAGCGGGCGTCTCAGGTGAACGCCCGGAGCTGATGACAGCTGCGGCGATGTGCCGCAGCTGGGTGAGACCCATCAGTAGGACCAAGGTATCCTCGGCGCCACCGCGGAAGAGATCCGAGGAGGGTTGATCCTCGCCGCGCCGCACGCCCGTGACGACTGTCACCGAAGACGACAAACCTCGATGTGTTAGGGGAATCCCCGCGTAAGCGGGAACCGCCAGCGTGCGTCTTCGCACGTCGCCTGCAGCAATTTGTCCGGCACCATCTTGTGATTCATGTTCATTGATCCTGCTTCGTGCTTTCACGCCGCTGCGCAAGGTGCCAAAGGACTCCGGACGGATCGACTACATATGCGACGCGAAGTCCCCAGGGTTGCATCGCCGGAGCCTTGGGAGGTGGCACATTAAATTGCTTTGAGCGCTCCAGTGATTCGATGTGCGCCCACCACGCGTCGAGATCGTCCACCATAAGCTGCATCATGAAATTCCCGGCCCATTCTTCCTGGAAGTACCTCTGTAAAATGAACCCACCTGAGCCTGCATTGAATATAGCGACCTCGCTGTCGAGAACCTTTTCAAAGCCGAGCGCTTCGTAGAACCGCTTGGATAGATCGAAATCCTTTGCGGGCATGAAAGGACGCGCCAGCTCTGTCCCTGTGGGAATGCTGCTCATCTTCCGATTCTCCTTATGCGGCCGAACGCTGGCACTGAGCCGCGCGCGACAGCCGAAGCGAGGCACGAGCGAAGGCTGTTGCGCGTCGGCTCCAGTGCTGTGTTAGCCATCACGGATCGATAAGACGACGCGGCTGGCATCATGGCGCTCAATCGCGCAGTACATCAGTTCAACTTCAACACAGTCTTGAGTAGGGCCGACACCGACTGTCTGGCAGCCTGCGTGGCGGCTGGGTCATAGCCGACGTGGGGGTCCGTCTCTACGCAAGCGTCTTTATAAGTAAACGGCCGCTGCGTGGCCGTGTTGATCAGCTGGCCGATCGCCTCCTCGCGAATCGAGCAGTGCCGCACCGTTTGGGCACCCTTGAAGGCGTTCTGCCTCGGGCCGTAGAGAGGATTGTCGAACGCGTGCGACACGTTTGGATACTCCGTTAGCTGCACGTCGCGCCCGGCACTGAGCAGGCGCTCGACGTAGGCCTTGCAAGGAGCCACCGGGTTGTAGTCATCCGCGCCGCCATGAAAGATGCGAATCGGCCGGTCGGCCACCTCGGTGTCAGCCCGATATGTCGTCATGCAGTCGGGGTAGAAGGGCATGTAGGCAGCGAACTCGACGCCCGATCTATTCCATGCGCGCTGGAATCGTTTCAGGCTCGCGAAGAGCGCCGCCTGCCCGCCCCGGGAAAACCCCATCAGCGCAATACGCGATGGATCGACCCGCGGGTGGTTGGCGAGCACGTCGAGTGCCCGGTACGCATCCAGAATCATGTTGAGTCGCCCCAGGCGCGCTTGGTCGGTGGTCACGTTGGTCAGACCGCGCGCGGTGAACGAATCCAGTGCGAAGGCCGACACGCCCATCTCGTTCAGCTCGCGCGCCCAGAATTCCACGTTGGCCCCCATGCCCGCGGAACCGTGCAGCAGGACGACCACGGGAAGGCGACCTGAGCCCTGCGCAATCCGGAGGAGCCCTGAGACGACGACCGGCTGCCCGCCCTCTCCATGCAGGAATTGCTCGTCAGACAGCGTCATGCTCGGGATAGAGTGAATCTCGGTGCGTGCAGCGAACTGTTTCGTCGCAGAGACTTGGGCAGTGGCCAAGCTCGGGATGACCAGCGACATGGCGATCACAGCAGTAGCAACGATGCGGTGCTCCATATGGCCTCCTGTGCAAGTTGATTCAGATGGCTAACGGATGAGTTGACGCGGCGGCGCGAATTCAATCAAGCATCGCCGGACGAATCAAGTTGCGAAAAGCGCTCCCGCCGCTCGCGTCCAACGATTTGTTGAACTAAGCGCTGCGCGCAGGTAAAAGCAACTTCGCTAAGTAAACCCGATCATTCTCAATCGCAAGTCCCGCAGGTCTACACTTCCGGATGAAAGACCAATTTCTACCTGGAGGTGTAGCCATGACCGAACTGCGAAAGAGAATGATCGAGTGTCTCCAGCTTAGAGGCTTGTCCGCACGCACTCAAGAGAGTTAC
>Ga0070698_100008843_pt1 | contig 10829 bp, 10 predicted proteins | sample KBSK1502metaG_FD_65477 | JGI IMG/M metagenome (GOLD analysis project Ga0070698, IMG submission 65477) | Corn, switchgrass and miscanthus rhizosphere microbial communities from Kellogg Biological Station, Michigan, USA - KBS K1-50-2 metaG | ecosystem: Host-associated > Plants > Roots >...
AACCGCCCTGAACCCCTGATCGTCGAGCATCTTGGGGTCGGGCAGATCCCAGTCCAGGCGATGGCGAGCGGGGAGAAACGGGCACGCGTCCCCGCAACCCATGGTCACCACGTAATCCCACGTCACCTGCGGCAGATCGGTGAGCCCTTTGGAGCGATGTCCGGAAATGTCGATGCCCGTCTCCTGCATGAAGGCAATGGCCCGAGAATCGACCTTCCCGGACGGATGCGATCCGGCGCTCCACGCCGACACAGCATCTTTCCCCAGCGCGCGCGCGAATCCCTCGGCCATCTGGGACCGGCAGGAATTCTCGACGCAGACGAACAATACCTGGATCATCTCTCGTCCCCGAGCGACGCGGTCAGGGGCATATGCGGCGCCCCCGGCGCTTCGGCACCGAGGCCAAGGCACCGATCTTGAGGCCTAACTCGCGCACAGCATGGGGATTCAGGGTGTAGTAGCACCATCGGCCCTCCCGCCGGCAGGTAATGAGAGCCGCGTCCTTGAGGATCTTGAGATGAAACGAGAGGAGCGGCTGCTTGAGATCGAGGCATTCCATGAGCTCACAAACGCAGCGTTCACCCGAAGAAAGCTCGTCCAGGATGGCGAGCCGGTTCTCGTCCGCGAGGGCCTTGAGTCGTTCCAGGACGGGAGGGGGGCTGGTCAGCGTCGGCATGGTGAGAGAATATATCAATGAATACTGATATGTCAAGCCGCGTTGCCCGGGCCCGCGCGCATTTGCGATAATCCCTCGGGTCTCACGAGCGGGGGCGTGTTGAACGATAAATTCGGCCGCGAGTGGGCCCAAGAGGCCCAAAAACTTCTGTTGTCCCTCCGCGACATCGTGGGGGCGGATATCCGCATCGAAGACGACGGCCGCACCCTGGGCGAGATCAACATCCTCGCCGAAGGCAATCGCCCTCCCAAGCAGATCGTGCGCGATGTGCGTTCCGCCCTTCGGGCCGAATACCAGGTCGATGTCGACTACCGAAAGATCAGCGTCGCCCAACGCCGCGACATGGAAGCCGAGATGAGCGGCCGCGGAGAAAGCGTGCCCACCGTGCTCACCTTGCCCGCCTCGCTCGTGGAAGAAGAACCTCTGGTCACCCGGCTTCGCTTCGAGGGGGTCACGGTCGCCGTCGATCCCTTGGGTTGCCGGGTCAAGGTGGAGCTATCCCTCGAAGGACGGGAAGCCATCGGAGAAGCGCAGGGGGCCAATGCCACGCGAGCACTTCCCCTCCTCGTCGCCGAAGCGGCCCTCGAAGCGTTATCCAAGTTCGTCGACCCCGGTTGCATCCTCTCGATCGCCGACGTGAAATGCTTGCCGCTCGCCGACGAGGAATCCGTGCTGGTGATGGTGAAGCTCTACAAGGAACGCTCCGAGAAAACCTTGACCGGTTCGGCGGTGGTGGCGCAAAGCTTGCAGCAGTCGGTGGTCTATGCTACGTTGGATGCCCTCAATCGCGTTCTCGGACGTTTGCAATTCCGTGAACCGATCGAGTACGAAGTGCGACCGCTATCCGGGTCGTGACGTTCGTCTGCGCAAGCGTTCCGTAAGACCGAAAGGAGGGTTGGTCATGCGGACTGCCGTTCTGGCGGATGCCTCAATCCGCCCACAATCCCGACGCGAGGAAGCGTCCGGGAAGTCGGGTTGGGAGTGACCCCAACCTTCTGACGTTTTTCCATCCATCCAGCCCGCCCAAGTCTTTAGAGGTTGGTTGCAACACGAACCTCGCACATGGAAGGACGAACATGGCCAAGACGACGAGGGTCTTCGCCCGTAGGGCGGGGCTGCCCTGGTTTCTTTTGACCTATGCGGGCGTGGTCGGTTTGGGTGCGGCGCTGCTCTTGTGGGGTGCCGCGGTGGGCCACTTGCCGATCTTCTGGCAGCTCTGGGGTGCGCTTCTCATCATGGCGCCCATTTGGCTGGCTCGGTATACTTTCCAGCTTTCTCGGGATGCCCGGCGTGACTTGATCGACTTCGCGGGTGCCTTGGCGGGACTCATCGACGAGTTCGATCCGACCACGCACCGTCATTCGGAGCGAGTCAGCCGTTACGCGGGACTGTTGGCTCGCGAGATGGGACTTTCGGAGCGCGACATCGAGCACGCGGAAACCTGCGGGTTGCTCCACGACATCGGCAAGATCGCAGTGTCCCAGCGGGACATCGTGCAAAAGCCGGGTCCTTTGACCGAGGAGGAACGGGCCCGCGTCGCGCTTCACGCGGATCTCGGGGCCGACATCCTGGACCGGGTGAAGGCGTTTCGAGATCTGGCACCGATCGTGCGGTTACATCACGAGCGCATGGACGGGCGCGGCTACCATCGACTGTTGCCGAAAGATGTGCCGCTCTTGGCCCGCATCGTGACCGTGGCCGATGCGTTCGACGCGATGACGAGCGATCGTGTGTATCGTCCCGCGTTGAGTCTGGACGATGCGGTGGCCGAGCTGGATCGCCATAGCGGGCGCCAGTTCGATCCGGACATCGTGCAGGCGCTCAACCGGCTGCTCGAGCGGGGAGACCTGCTGATCGAGCACCAAACGATTTCGAAGGCGGCTCCGCGACGGGCCGCGCCCGAGTACGCTTAGCGCACAGTTTCAAATCGACCATCGAAGGAGACCGACATGACACCGCCCACCCGCTACCGCGATGCCGGCGTGGACATCGACGCCGGAGAGGAAGCGGTTCGGCGGATCCAAAAGGCGGTGCATTCGACCTTCGGTCCCCATGTCGCGACCGAAATCGGGCGTTTTGCCGGCGCGACCGTCATCCCGGGTGGGGACCCTAATCTCCTCCTCGTGGCGAGCATGGACGGGGTGGGCACCAAGCTCAAGATCGCCGCCATGATGGATCGCTACGACACGGTGGGCCAGGATCTGGTCAACCACTGCGTCGGCGACATCGGCGTCCACGGCTCGGAGCCGCTCTTCTTCCTCGATTACGTGGCTATGGGCCGTCTCGTCCCGGCGGTGGTGGAGAAACTCGTCGAGGGCTTGGCCGCCGCCTGCCGCGCCAATGGATGCGCTCTGTTGGGCGGCGAGACCGCGGAAATGCCCGGCATCTATGCGGGGACCGACTTCGATCTGGCCGGTTGCATCGTCGGCACCGTGCGCCGGCAAGAGTTCGTGGACGGGAGCACGATTGCTGCCGGTGACGTGCTCCTCGGATTTCCGTCCACCGGACTTCATACCAACGGGTACTCGCTGGCCCGGCGGGTTCTTTTCGAAGATGGGAACTGGAAACCCGAGGACCCGCTTCCCGGAACGAAACTGTCTCTCGGCGACGCGTTACTGACCGTGCATCGCTCCTACCTTCCCGTGCTCCGCGCCTTGAAGGGGATCATGAAAGGTGCGGCGCACATCACGGGCGGCGGCCTTCCCGGAAATGTGAACCGCATGTTGCCCAAGGAAACGAACGCGCGCATTCACGTGGATCGCTGGCCGGTGCCGCCGATCATGAAGTGCATTGCCGAGCGCGGCGACGTGCCTAACGACGACGCTTACCGTGCCTTCAACATGGGGATCGGCCTCGTGGTGGCGGTGGCGACCGATCAGCTGGACACGGCGAAACAAGCCACCCAAGGCGAAGCGATCCAGATCGGCGAGATCGTGCCCGGAGCGGGGACGGTCGAACTCGTGGGAGATCCGGTGTGGTGAAGGAAGACGGGCTGGTTCGGGTGGGCATCGTGGGCGCGGGCGCGATTGCGCAGGTCAGTCATTTTCCCGCCTACCACCGTCTTCCCGGAGTGAAGCTCACCGCGGTGTGCGACGTGGACATGGGCAAAGCCCACCGCGTGGCGAGCCGTTACAACGTGCCGCACGTCACCGAATCGTTCGAGGAGCTCGCTGGTCTCGAAGATGTCGACGCGGTCGATATTTGCCTTCCCAACCATCTCCACGCTCCCGCGACGCTCGCCGCGTTGGCGGCGGGAAAGGACGTGCTCTGCGAGCGGCCCTTCTCGCGTTCCAGCGAGGAAGCGGCGGCCATGGTGAACGCGGCCAAAGAACGGAAGCTTGTTCTCATGAGCGGCTTCAACAACCGTTATCGTGAAGATGCGTTGCTCTTGAAGCGCTTCGTGGCGGAAGGGGAGATCGGGCGCATTTTCTACGCCAAGGCGGGCTGGCTCATGCAAGCCTCCACGTGGTCCGGCGCGGGATGGCGCAAGAAGAAAAAATACGCGGGCGGCGGCGTGCTCATGGATCTCGGCATCCAGATGCTCGACATGGCGCTGTGGGTCTTGGGCATGCCCAAGGTGCTGACCGTCTCCGCCACCGCGAATCCCCGTCCCACCCGCGACGACATGGAGAGCACCGCTTCCGCGTTCTTGCGGCTGGCCTCGGACAACGTGATCACGCTCGAGGTGTCGTGGGGACTGCTCATGGAGCGCGATTTCGCCTACGTGAACCTGTTCGGGGAAAAAGGCGTGGCGCTCCTCAACCCGCTTCGGCTGCACAAGGAAATGCACGGGAGCCTCGTCAACGTGACCCCGAATCTGGGCGCGTCCAAGAATCCCTACAAACTTTCTTACGAGAGCGAGATCCGGCACTTCATCGAGTGCGTGCGCACGCGCGCGCGACCGGATTCGCCGGGAGAAGACGCGCTCGCGATGTTGCGGCTTCTCGAGGGACTCTATCGATCGGCCACGGAAGGGCGCGAGGTAGAGCTCCCCTGAGCGGGCGCACGCGTTACGCGCTGGCCGCTCTCTCCGGATTCTTGCTCGGGGCCGCATTCCCCAAGCTGGGCGGTGGACTCATGGCTCTCATCGCCCTGGTGCCGCTCGGTCTCGCCCTGGAGTGGCGGGAACGGGCCGGCCCGCGTCGCGCCTTCCGGCTCGGTTATCTCACCGGAGCCGTGTTCTTTCTCACCCTGCTTTACTGGATTCCGTTCCTGCCGCGCGAGAACGTGACCATTCCCTATCTCATGTTTCCGATGCTTCTCGTCATGGTTGCCTACCTCGCCCTGTATCCCGCGGTGTCCGCCCTGTGCGCGGTGTGGGTCGCGCGACGCCGGATTCCGGTGGCGTTCATGCTGCCCCCGTTGTGGGTGCTCTTCGAGGTGATGCGCAGCACGGGTACGTTCGGGTTCCCCTGGGGTGCGCTTGGGTACGCGCCGGCCAGTGCGCCGAGCTTCATCCAGTTTGCCGCGTTCACCGGCCTCTGGGGGGTGACCCTGTGGATTCTCCTCGTCAACGGTTGCATCGTGTATGCGTTTTGCGCGCCATCGCAACAACGGCGTAACGCAAGCATCCTGGCCGCAGTGCTCCTGGTGGTCGTGCCCGGAATTCAGGGCACGTTGCGATTACGGGCCGCCAAACCGGGGCCCACCGTGTCCGTGGGGCTCGTGCAACCCAACATCGGTGAAGACAAGTGGCAGATGGCGGTGCGCGATTCGGTGGTGGCGCAAGTGGTGCGGATCACCAAGGACTTCGGGGAGAAGGAACGCGCCAATCCTCCCACACTGTACGTCTGGCCCGAGACGGCCGTTCCGGCCCCCATTCGCCGCGATCCCATGTACCGCGTTCAAATCAGAGATCTGGTCGAGGAGGAGCTCCACGCGCCCTTATTGGCCGGATTTCCGGACGTGGTGCGCGAATCCGACGGCAGTATCCGTTATACGAACAGCGCCGGCTTGATCATGCCCGGTCGCGGCTTCGTGCGTCAGTATGACAAGCGCCACCTCGTCCCGATGAGCGAATACTTCCCGGTGCCGTTTCTCAACCGGTTCGATTTCGGGCAAGCCAGCTTCGCCTCGGGACGCGAGCTCGGGCTCTTCTCCCAGCTCGATGTTCCGTTCGGCGTGCTCATTTGCTTCGAATCCATCTTTCCCGAAGAAGGGCGAAATCTTTGCCGGTCCGGGGCGCGTTATTTCGTCAACATCACCAACGACCAATGGTTCGGGGACTCGGCCGCACCGTACCAGCATTGGGAGATGAACGTGCTCCGCTGCATTGAAAACCGCATGGGGATGGCGCGCGCGGCCAATACCGGCATCTCCGGTGTACTGGATCCCTATGGGCGGGTGGTGCTTCGCACCGGAACGTTCGTTCCCGCCGCCGTGGTGGGAAAGGTAGAGCTGCGTCAGGGAACTACGTTCTACACGCGGTACGGGGAATGGGTGCTCGGCCTCTGCGCAGTGTGGGTGGTGATGGGTATCGTGGTTGGCATCGTGGTTGGGCGAAGGGGAGGGGCGTGAACCTCTGGCAGAACCGCGATCCTCGGGCCAAGACCTATTTCGCGATCGTGTTCAGTCTGCTCCTCGTTCTCGTACCCGCCACCCGCGCCTGGTTCTTCATGCCGCTGGTTCTGTACCTGCTCGTGACCGCCGGCGTGCCGCGCGAGAAGTTCATCGCCCTCTTGCGCGCGGTGCTCGTGCTGTGGCTCTTGAGTTTCTTGTTCAACGCGTTTCTCATTCCTGGACCTCGGGTGGGGCCAGCCTGGCTCGGATGGTTTCGCCCGAGCACGACCGGGCTTCGCGCCGGTCTCCATCACGGGGCGCGACTGGCCGGATTGGCAGGTGTGGGCGCATGGCTCGCCGCCACGACGAGCGTGTTCGATCTCGCCTCCAGCCTCGAGTGGTCGGTGCGCGGGTGGCCATGGTTACGCAAGCATGCGCATCGCGCGCTCATGCCGATCGTGCTCGGCGTGCGCCTCGTGCCGCTTTTGGTGGACGAAGGACGACGGCTCCTCGAAGTCGAACGTTTGCGTCATGGATCGGCAAGCAAGGGCCGAGCGGTCCGCCGCCTCGCCCAACTCGCTCCGCTTTGGATGGTGCTCGTGGTGGAGCGGGCGGAGGCCCTGGCCCAAGCGCTCGTTCTTCGTGGCTACGATCCCGAACGCCCCCGAAGCTTTGCCCGCGGTTATCGCATGGGCGTGCTCGATTGGGGGCTGGTGGTTCTGGGGACGCTCGCCATCGCGGGGGTGGTCACGTGAGCGTTCGGTACCGGCTCGATATTGCCTACGACGGGAGCGGGTTCGCGGGCTGGCAAGCGCAATCGAAAGCCCGCACCGTGCAAGGCGAGCTGACCCGCGTGCTGGCCAGGCTCGGTGAACAACGAACACGCCCGGCCGGAGCGGGGCGCACCGATGCGGGCGTGCACGCGGTGGATTTTCCGGTGACCGTGGATCTAGAACGCGATTGGCCTACCGACGAGCTCCGGCGCGCTCTGCGGGCCCGCCTCCCTCGGGATATCCACGTACGCAGCGTGAGTACGGTCGCGCCCAGGTTTCACGCCCGATTCGATGCCCAGAGCCGGACCTATCTCTATGCGCTTGGATTGTTGGAGGACGCGTTCTTCCGGCTCCGGCGCTGGAGGGTGCCTGTTTTGCCCGCGGCGGCGTGGATTCAGGGGGAGTTGAAAATCCTGCGCGAATCGGCGAACGTCTCCGCTCTCGCTCGAGCGGGGGCCCAGGCGGGTGCTCGCTGCCGCATCCTGGATGCCGGGTGGCGGCCTCTTCCCGAAGGAGCGGTGTTCCACGTGACCGCCGACCGATTTCTATACGGCATGATGCGAGCGCTCACCGGAACGCTCGTGAACGGTTTTGCCGACGGCCACGCATCCGGCCATCTGGCCCGCGTGCTGGCTGGCGAACACCCGGCGCGATCCGCTCCCCCTCAGGGCCTTTATTTTGCGGGTGCCTCCTATGCCGGGGAGTCTCCACGTCCCATTCCTTTTTCCGAAGTGATACGGGTGGCCGGGTTGAGGGAAGCATGAAACGCGTTTTGTTCTTGGTTATGGCTCTGACGCTGGGGATTCAAGCCTGCCAGCGTCCGGTGAAACAGCCCGACAATCGCGCCACGGTCGAAGAAGGGCGCCGGACCGCGCTCGTTCGGGCGGTCGAGCGCGTATCGCCGGCTGTGGTCGGCGTCTATGCCGTGTCGCGCCAACGCATGTACATCGATCCCTCCCGGCGCGAGTTCCAGCGCCGCTTCTTTCCCGAATTGCCCCAGTTCACCGACCAGCGTGTGCCCGAGCTGGGCTCGGGGATCGTGCTCGACAAGAAGGGCTACTTCCTCACCAACGATCATCTGGTCGGGAAGGCGGATGAGGTCTGGGTATTTCTAAGAGATGGCCGCCAAGTTCCGGCCCGCGTGGTCGGTACCGACCCGAACTACGATCTTGCCGTTATCTACACCACGCCTCCGGATTCGCTGGGGTTCGAGCCGGCGCCCTTCGGTGACTCGGACAGCTTGATGGTGGGGGAATGGGTGGTCGCGGTGGGAAATCCGTTCGGGTTGTATCTCGCCGATCCGACGCCCTCGGTCACCGCGGGGGTGGTGAGCGCGCTCCATCGCGACATTTTGTTGAGCGAAGGTGCGGCGATTTATAAAGACATGATCCAGACCGATGCCGCCATCAATCCCGGTAACTCGGGTGGTCCCCTGGTCAACGCGGATGGGCAGGTCATCGGGATCAACACGTTCATTTTCACGTCGAGCGGCGGCTCGCTCGGGATCGGGTTCGCCATCCCGATCAAGGAAGCGCTGCAGGTTTCGGACGAGCTCATTCAGTACGGGCACGTGCGCACGGTGTGGATCGGGATCGCGGTCCAGGAATTGACCGCGGCCCTGGCTAAACAATTCGACGTCGCGGGCGCGGGGGGACTGGTGGTGTGGAGCCTCGAGCGCGGTTCACCGGCGGAACGCGCGGGGTTGCGTCTGGGCGACGTCATTCGCGCCATCGACGGCGTGCCGGTGCGGGGCGCTCAGGAAGCGCGGCGATTCCTGTTCGGTAAGCGAGAGGGAGACGTGGTGGTGTTCTCGGTCGAGCGGAAGAGCAGGATCGAGGAGATTCCGGTCAAGATCGAGACCATTCCGGGAACGACTAATCCGAGGGCGGAAGGATGATCGATCGTTATACGCGGCCCAAGATGGGCGCCTTGTGGTCCGAAGCAGAGATGTATCGGGTGTGGCTCGAGGTCGAGCTGGCGGTGGTGGAAGCGCTCGAGCATCGCAACCTCGCTCCCAAGGGCACCGCGGACACGATTCGGAAGAAAGCCAAGGTAGATCCCGCGCGCGTAACCGAGCTCGAGAACACCTTGAAGCACGACGTGATCGCGTTCTTGACCGCGGTCTCCGAGAATCTGGGCGACGAGAGCCGTTACTTGCACTACGGGATGACGTCGTCGGACTTGGTCGACACGGCACTGTCGTTGCGGTGCCGGCGGGCGTGCATGCTGATTCGCGAAGAGCTTCAAACGTTGTGTGGCGCGGTCAAGAGCCGGGCGCTCGAACACAAGATGACGCCGATGATCGGGCGCACCCACGGCGTGCACGCCGAGCCGACCACGTTCGGACTCAAGCTTTTGGGGTGGTACACGGAGCTGGGCCGCCAGGAAAAGCGGCTCATGGATGCCACGCTCGGCATCTCGGTGGGGAAGATCTCGGGGTCGGTAGGCACCTTCAGTCACCTCGATCCCTTCATCGAAGAGTACGTGTGCCATCGTCTCGGCTTGAGTCCCGCCCCCGTTTCCACGCAGATCCTGCAACGGGACCGGCACGCCGCGCTCTTGACCACCCTCGCCAACATCTCGGCGACGTTGGAAAAATTCGCCACCGAAATCCGGCATCTCCAGCGCACCGAAGTGCGGGAGGCGGAGGAACCCTTCGGCGAGGGGCAGAAGGGCTCGAGCTCTATGCCGCACAAGCGGAACCCCATCACCTGCGAGCGCGTCGCCGGGCTCGCGCGGGTGGTACGCGGCAATTCGCTGGCCGCGCTCGAGAACGTGGCCCTCTGGCACGAGCGCGATATCACGCATTCGTCGGTGGAGCGCATCATCATTCCGGACAGTTTTATCCTCGTCGACTATCAGCTCTCGCTCATGACCGAAGTCGTGAGCGGTCTCGTCGTGTATCCGGAACACATGATGGCCAACCTGGAGCGCACCGGCGGTCTCGTGTTCTCTCAGCGGCTCTTGTTGGGGTTGGTGGAGCACGGGCTGCGTCGCGAGGCGGCCTATCAGGTCGTGCAAGGACACGCCATGGAGGCGTGGAAGGGCGGGAAGACGTTTCGCGAGCGCATCGAAGGAGATGGAGAGGTGCAACGCGTCATGACCGCCGAGCAGATCCGCGGTGCGTTCGATCTCCAGTACTACTTGCGCAACGTGGACACTGTTTTTGCCCGCGTGCTGGGTGAGGAGGACTCTCTTTGAAGAGTCCGGAGCTGGGGTTCGATCTTCCCGACGCCGAGCTCAGCCGGCTTTTGTCCGAGCAGGGGCTTCGGCTCAAGCCATCCGAAGCGCGGAAGCTCCGGGAGCTCTTGGGTCGCAATCCCAGCCGCGCCGAAGCGGTGCTCTTCGACACGTTGTGGAGCGAGCACTGCTCGTACAAATCGAGCCGGGCCGCATTGAAGAAATTCCTCCCCGTCGAGGCGCCCCACGTGATTCTCGGTCCAGGCGAGGATGCCGGGATCGTCTACTTGACCACCCAAGCGGGGGAGCGATGGACGCTGGTGGTGGGACACGAAAGCCATAACCATCCCTCCCAGGTCCTGCCCTTCGAGGGCGCGGCGACCGGGATTGGCGGCATCGTGCGTGACGTGTACTGCATGGGCGCGGACGTGATCGGCGTTCTGGACGCCTTGCGGTTTGGCGATCTCTCGGGTCCACATGGCGAACGCTCGCGCGAGATCGCGAACGGGGTCGTGGACGGCATTTGGCACTACGCGAACGCGCTCGGCGTGCCGAATTTGGGCGGCGATGCCGTGTTCGATCGGGGTTTCGACGACAACTGTCTCGTCAACGTGGTCGCGGTGGGGGTGGCCCGCGAACGCGACATCTTGAGAAGCCGCGTCCCCGTCGAGGCGCGCGAAGCGCCGTACGTGTTCGTTCTG
>Ga0070698_100008844_pt1 | contig 10828 bp, 11 predicted proteins | sample KBSK1502metaG_FD_65477 | JGI IMG/M metagenome (GOLD analysis project Ga0070698, IMG submission 65477) | Corn, switchgrass and miscanthus rhizosphere microbial communities from Kellogg Biological Station, Michigan, USA - KBS K1-50-2 metaG | ecosystem: Host-associated > Plants > Roots >...
TGAAGCTTAACTTGCCGCGGCTCGAGGACGCGTACTTCCGCTCCCGCCCCGTTTCAGCGGATCAATATCGTGCAGTAGTGCGACTTTTGGAAATTTTCGCTGAACATCTTTCATTGATCTTTAACCAAATCGCCCTGCACGAAAGTAATGAAGATTCGCGACTAGTCAGACGTGCGAAAGATTATATTGCGGATCATAAGTTCGACCCTATCAGACTTGAACAGATCGCTCGCGCGCTCAATGTAAGCACATTCCACTTTTGCAGGAGGTTCAAACTCGAAACCGGTCTAACGTTTGTGGAATACTTGAGCCGCGTCCGCATTGAGCAAGCTAAACTTTTGCTGCACAAGAAAAACCTGCGCGTCAGCGAGATAGCCTACGAAGTAGGTTTCCAATCGCTCACACACTTCAACCGGACTTTCCGTAAGCTTGTTGGCAGCTCTCCGACAGAATACCGGTCCAGGGTAATCGAGACCGACCGAGGAAAGTAATGATTCAACATAACTTGCGCTTTCAGGGTTACAATATCCTTGGCGCTATTTCGCCCCGTTCCTCCTGCCGGATGATTTCAGGTTCCAATGAATCACAGGATCTTCGATTCGAGCCGATTTCGCTGTCGATAAAGCAAGAAAAGTAAACAAAAAGTCAATTCACGTGGAGCGCGAGTATTAGAAAACAGTCATCATTCTTCATGTTTTGCACGGAGTCGACCAAGCTCACCCAAAAGCGAAAAAACGCCTCGGCGATTCTTTGCGTAAAGCTCATGAATTACCTCAGATCACTACGACCCAGGCTGCTGGCCGGCATCGGAGTTGCCACAATTGGTGCAGCGATTTACTCGACGCGTATTGCCATGGTCTATGCAGGGCCGCCGCAAGCCGCTCCAGAAAAACCGCCCGAAAAGAGCACTCTCACGGGTTCCCAGTTGTACGCTATTAACTGCAATCGCTGTCACCAGGAAAGGTATCCCCCCGAATTCAACCCGGCCCAATGGAAAACCATCATGACGCACATGCGTGTGCGGGCCAATCTGCCCGCGGCGCAGGCTCGGGAGATCCTTAAGTACCTTCAGGAGGATGCCGGAAGCTAAGAGAGCACGGGTCAGACGGATGACAACTGGTTCCAGAATTTTGAGGGTGTTAGCAGCAGGCTGTGTAGTGGGATTGGCAGCCGTGCCGCCACGCGCGGGGGCGGAAGTCAGCGATCAGGACTTCAACGCGTTGAAGGAGGCAGTCCAACAATTAAGCGAGAAAGTGCAAAAACTGGAGCAAACACACGAGGAAGACCAGAAGCTGCACGAGCAGGACCAGCAAAGAATCCAGCAACTGCAAGAGCAGGTCGGGCAAACGCAAAAGGCAGCCGCCATCGCGCAAGAGAAAGCCGAAACGGCGACCCAGATGAAGCAGAAGATAAGTCAACTGCAAGAGCAGGTCGGACAAACGCGAAAGACAGCCGTAGAGGCGCAGCAAAAGGCGGAAGCGGCGGCCCAAGTGCAACCGGTCGCTCCTGTCCCCAGCTCGGCTCCCGCAACACACAACTTCACGATGGTTGGAGACGCGGAGGTCCAGTTCGGCAAGGTCGCCGGCCAGCACAGCGCGTTTACTTTGGCCGATTTTGCGCCCGTTTTCCTGTTTCGGGGGGGCGACAACGTCCTGTTTGAAGCCGGTTTTGATGTGAAGTTGCAGAACGGCGCGGTGACCCTTGCAAGCGGGCAAACAGGCAATATGGGCACCACAACCTCGATAGATCTCAGTTTCGCCACTTTGGACTATCTATTCAATGACTATGTGACGGTGGTGGCGGGGGATATGTTACTGCCTCTGGGCACCTACTCTGAGCGGTCCGCCGGTTGGCTGAATAAAATACCGGATGACCCATTGCCACGTAATGTCCTGCCGCCTAGCGGTCTGGGCGTCCAGTTGCGGGGAGCCATCCCGATAGGGCAAAGCGGGCAGATGGTTACCTATTCCTTGTACGGCGCAAACGGCCCGGGATCAGTCGACGGGTCCGGAAATGGGACCTTCGTTGATAGCAGTGGGAACGTGTTGCCCAATCTCGATTTTGGTAATGTCGGCATTCAATCCAATGGCAAAACGGGGAATTTGCACGAGGCGCCGGGTGGTGGTGGCCGTATCGGGTGGTTTTTCCCGCTGCAACCTCATTATGATCTTGAACTCGGAATTTCGGGTCAGTCGGGTCCCTGGAACAACGCGGGGAACCAACTCTGGTCGGCTGTGGTTGGCGATGCAGCTTTGCACATCAGCCCCTATTTCGAGCTGAAGGGCGAGTATATCAATACCTGGCAGCAGACCAGCAACATGGGTACCCTTGCGCCGCGGGGTTGGTGGATCCAGGCGGCCTACAAGCTGGCAAGTTTGAATCAGAACCTTAATCTCCCGCTCATTAACAACCTTGAGTTGGTCGGCCGCTTTGATTGGGTGGACGACGGTCTCGGGACGAGAACTCAACGTGAAACCGTTGGATACGTCTACTATCTTACTAACACACTGTTGTTAGAGGGTGACTACGAATGGTTACACAGCCGGGGTCCGAATGGGTTGCCTTCAAACAAGTTTGTATTCCAACTCTCTTACGGATTCTAAACGAAAGGAAGTACCTCATATGCTAATGATCCCAATAAAAAACGAGCTCTCCGCTTTCCTACTGGGCACCGTCGCATTCGCCCTGATCGGAGCGGGCGTGGCTCTTGCGCAGCTTGACGCTGCGACCCAGGCGCGAGTCGAACGCTTCGAGAAAGGCCCGGCGACAATCAACGTCTCAAGGTATCCGCAAGGCATCCAGGAGAACTACGCGGTGTTTACGCAGAAATGCTCGCAGTGCCACAAGTTGAGCCGCCCGATCAATTCCGACTACGCGTTACCTGACGAGTGGTCGCGCTATATCCATCGGATGATGAATAAACCCGGTTCGGGCATTGGCGGTGGCGACGGCAAGAAAATCTACGACTTCCTCGTGTATGACTCTAACGTTCGCAAGAAAGCGATGCTCGACGGCAAACTCGCGAAGCTCTCGCCCGCAGAGAAGGCGGCAGAAGAAGCCAAGATCAAGGAAGTCCAGGACAAATACGGCCACTAGTAATTTGCGTCCGACCGAGACCCATCTACTTAGAATGTCCACAACCTATCCGGTCGAGTTGCCAGACGTGAATTATTTCACCCGGCAAGTTCTGTGCCGAGAGGGATGCCCGGTTCACACGGACGCCGGTGGCTACGTACAGGCGATCAGCGAGGGGCGTTACGAGGACGCCTACATCATAGCCCGGACGCCGAATCCCTTCGCCTCCATCTGTGGCCGCATTTGCGCCGCGCCGTGCGAGGCAAAATGCCGGCGGGGTGCACTCGACGCGTCGATCTCGATTCGCGCGTTGAAACGCTTCGTCTGTGAAAAGTTCGGTGTGGAATCGGACAACTTCGACCTCGGCCGCGTCTTTCCCGAAGTGCGCGATGCGCGCCGCGAGCGCATCGGCGCGGGGCGAAAAGTGGCGGTGATCGGCGCCGGGCCCGCCGGCCTTTCATGCGCGCACGAACTGGCGTTGATGGGGTTTGCTCCAACGGTTTTCGAGGCGCAAAACCTAGCGGGCGGAATGTTGGTGCTAGGTGTGCCCGAATACCGCCTGCCGCGTGAGATCATCAAGGCGGAAATCGCAGCGATCGAGTCGCTCGGCGTGGAGATCCGTCTGAACAGCCAGCTCGGTCGCGAATTCGCATTTGCGGACCTGAAACAACAGGGCTACGAAGCCGTGTTCCTGGGCATCGGCGCGCACAAAAGCCGCGAATTAGCTATCGAGGGCGTGCAGCTCGACGGCGTGCTGCGGGCGATTGATTTTCTGCTGAACGTCAACCTTGGGTATCGTGTGACGCTCGGGCGCAAAGTCGTCGTCATCGGTGGCGGCAACGTCGCTTTCGACGTGGCGCGTTCGGTCGTTCGCCAGACGGAAAAGTTTGCGGGGATGAGCGAGGCGGAATTGCGCGAGGCATTGCGTCTGGCCGCGTCCGCGCTGGAGGAGTTGACCGCGCGCCAACCAGAAGCGCCCGATGAGGTGCGCCTCGCCTTGGACGTTGCGCGCGAGGCTATCCGTAAGGGGGTGCCAGAAGTCCACATGTATTGTCTGGAGAGCCTTGACGAAATCCCGGCGGCACGCGAGGAGATCGAAGAGGCGGAAAAGGAAGGTATCCGGCTGCACACGCGTTTCGGTCCGAAACGCATTCTCGGACGCGATGGCAAGGTCGTCGGCGTTGAACTGATCAAGGCCAGCCGCGTCTTCGACGAAAGCAGGCGATTCAATCCGCAGTTTATCGAAGGGAGCGAAGAGACTGTAGATTGTGACACGGCCGTGCTTGCCATTGGACAGTCGCCGGACCTTTCCTGGATCCGTCCCGAGGACAATCTGAAGATCACACCCCGTGGCACGCTGCAAACCGATCCGCAGACTATGGCGACATCGCGACCCGACGTTTTCGCGGGCGGCGATGTGGCTTTTGGCCCGCGGATCATCATCACAGCTGTAGCCGAGGGCAAGAAAGCGGCGAATTCGATTGCGAAATTCCTGACGGGCCACGTGCCGGCCGAACCGCGCCAGGCGCGCGTGACAATTTACAACACGCTCCAGTATCGGATGAAACCCGATTACGAAAAGTTCGTCCGCCGTGCGCCACCGACGCTGCCGCTGGATCGGCGAATCGGTATCGCGGAAGTGGAGAAAGATTACCCCGAGCCCGAGGCGTGGCGGCAGGCGGATCGCTGCCTGAAATGTCACATCGGCCCAGTGTTTAACGGCGACGAATGCATCCTCTGCGGCGGTTGCGCCGATATCTGTCCTGAATATTGCCTGCGGCTGGTGGACGTCGCTGACTTGCGCGGTGACGAAAGGTTGCAAACGGCGTTAGTCGCTCGTTACGGGCGCGTACCCGAGCGGGGCGAGCAGGGCGCAATCATCAAGGACGAGACCAGGTGTATCCGCTGCGGGCTGTGCGCGGCCCGCTGCCCTACCGGCGCGATCACGATGGAGCGCGTTGAACTTGTGCCTGGCTGACATGGATCATTCAACCGCCGACAAAGGGGTTTCTCGACGTGGTTTTTTCCAACTCACTCTCGGTTGGCTTGCTGCCATTTTCGCGGCATGCGCATCAGCGGTCGGTGCTGTGCGGTTTCTCGTGCCGAACGTGCTGTTCGAACCCAGCCTGCTATTCAAGGCAGGCAAGCCGGAGGATTACCCCGACGGTTCGGTGACATTCCTCGAAGAGGAGCGAGTTTTCCTTGTCCGCCAGGGCAACACGTTCCGCTGTCTGTCGGCGATTTGCACCCACCTAGGTTGCACAGTCAACCGCACCGGCCAAGGCTACCATTGCCCGTGTCACGGCAGCCTGTTTGACGACCAGGGCAGCGTTAAAAGCGGTCCAGCCCCGCGCTCGTTGGAGTGGTTTTCGGTAACGCTGAGCAAGGACAGCCGGGTGCTCGTGGACAAGAGCCAGCGTGTCAACCCGGACAAATACCTGGTCTTGTGAACGCTCCGCTGCCCAAACAGATCTGGAAATGGTTCGAGCGCACTCGGGTCGGTCGCTCGATTTTTCGTGTCGGCCTGCCGCAGAGCAACCTGGAACGGGCGCAGGCGATGGTTTCTAGTTTCCTGCTGCACATCCAGCCGGCGAAGGTCAATCGCTACTCGTTGCGCGCTTCCTACTCGCTCGGCCTAGGGCTGATTTCGCTTTACCTGTTCCTAATCCTGATCGGCACGGGCGTACTTCTGATGTTCTACTACGTGCCTAGCACCGACCACGCCTATAACGTGATGAAGGACCTGCAGTTCGTTGTCTCTGCCGGCCTACTGATGCGCAACATGCACCGATGGGCAGCGCATCTGATGGTGATTTTTGTGCTGCTGCACATGTGCCGCGTGTTCTACACTGGGGCTTACAAAAGACCGCGCGAGTTCAACTGGGTGCTCGGCGTCGGTCTGTTTCTGCTGACGCTGGGACTCAGTTTCACCGGTTACCTTCTGCCGTGGGATCAACTCGCATTTTGGGCGATCACCGTCGGCACGAATATCGCCGCTTACGCGCCGTACATCGGCTCCAACCTGAAATACCTGTTGCTTGGCGGGAACGTGGTTGGGCAGGAAGCGCTGATCCGCTTCTACGCGTTGCATGTGATCGTGCTGCCGGCGGTGGCAGGCTTGATGATTGCCGTCCATCTCTGGCGCGTGCGCAAGGACGGCGGGCTGTCGCGCCCCGACGAGCCGGGAGATATCGTCCAGCAGGTCGCGCTCAGCCAGTTGCCAACCAGCAAGACCTACGGCCTGATGGAGCTCGCGCGCGGCACGACGCCGCAAGTCGGCAGAAATCCTGAAGACGAGGTGTTCGCGTGGCCGCATCTGCTTTTCCGTGAACTGCTTCTGTTCTTGTTGGTCGTGGCGGCCGTGTTGTTTCTCGCGATTTTCTGGAATGCGCCGCTGGAGGAACCTGCCAACGCGATACATCCGCCGAACCCCGCGAAAGCGCCGTGGTATTTTCTTGGCCTGCAGGAACTGGTCAGCTACTCGGCGTTCTGGGGCGGCGTGGTGGTGCCGGGGGTGCTGGTTATGGCCCTGGTACTGCTGCCTTACATCGACCGCAAACGCAAAGGCGTCGGTCGCTGGTTTGCTCGCGAGCGTGCGGTCGCCAACACGATTTTCACCGTATGCCTTGTCATTCTCGTCGTGCTGACGATCATCGGCAGCCTGTTCCGCGGCCCGAACTGGTCCTGGCAAGAGCCGTGGAAAAAGGCTCCCGCAGCGACAGAGGGCCACTAACATGGCTGACGGTTCGCTCCGCAAATTCTACGGTTGGTTTACCGTGTTGGGCCTCCTTGTCGGCGGCCTGGTTGTGTTCGGCTATTACAAAGACGAGGACCGGGAGTGGAAGGATTACCAACGCAAGTTCGTCCAGGAGGAAATTCGGCGCGCATCAACGGCGCAGCAGCGAGCTCTTGCCGAAAGAATGCCGGTCCAAATCCGGCAAATCCTCCTGCCCGACCTCAACCGCGTGGATCGCTGCACGACTTGTCACCTCGCAGTGGATGACCCGAGTTACGGCGGTTACCCCCAACCCCTGGCGTACCATCCCCTGCACGAACAACACCCGGTTGAGAGATTCGGTTGCACCGTCTGTCATCGCGGCCAAGGCCGCGCCACGACCGCTGCCGACGCGCACGGCAACGTGCCGCATTGGGACGAGCCAATGCTGCCCCTGCGATACATCCAGGCTTCATGCGGCAAATGTCATGAGAGCGCCGATAATCCCGGAGCGCCCGAGTTGGCCCGGGGCCAGCAAGTGTTCGAGGACAGCGGCTGCCGCGGCTGCCACAAGCTCGGCGACGTCGGTGGGGTCATCGGGCCGGAACTCGACAAGGTCGGTACTCGCCGTTCTCCGGAATGGCTCAAGAACCATTTCCTCGCGCCCGCCACCGTCACGGCCGGCTCCGCGATGCCGCCACAAAAATTCTCGGAGCCAGACTTGGAAGCGGTTACACTGTTCATGCTCAGCCAGACCGGCGAAACGGCGCCCGGCTACTACGCCTCGATGAAAGTCATCCCCAGCGCCAGGGAGGGGCAGCGTTTATTCCAGCAGAAAGGCTGCATCGGCTGTCACGCCGTCGCGGGCAAAGGCGGCACGGTTGGCCCGGCCCTGGATGACGTCGGCTTGCGCCGTTCACCCGAGTGGATGGTCCAGCATTTCCGCGAACCACAGGCAGTAAGCCCCGGCACAGTCATGCCGCAGTTTAGTTTCACCGAAGGCGAGGCCCGCGCTTTGACGGAATTTCTGCTGCATCTGCGTGAACAGAAGGTCGAGTCGAATCTTCCATCGCTCATGAGCCCGGTCGAGCGTGGACGTGAAGTCTTCCGAAAATACGGCTGCGCGGGCTGCCACGGTATCGACGCCAAAGGCGGCGTGCCCAATCCCAACGCGAAGACTGCCGAATTAGTGCCCGACCTGATCCGTGTGGCCGAGGGCTACACTAAGGACGAGCTGAAGGAGCGCATCCTCAAAGGCCAGCGCGAGATCTCGGCACTCGACCCGAAACGCCCGCCGCCCCCGCTCTATATGCCTCCCTGGGGCGGCATCATCAACGATGCCGAAGCCGACGACTTGATAGCCTACCTCCTCAGCTTGAAACCCGGAGGAGAAGAATCCGGCTTTTAAGTGGTGGCTTGCGAACCGATGAAGATGGTTTTGAAGTAAGTTATGAAGAGAGTTCGTCTTCTTTGCCCTGCATCTGATCAGTTTTGCGAAACGTGACCGCGTGAAAAGGTTTACCCCCTGGATGATCAGCCTCGTTTTCGTGCTTTGGATCATTGCGAAGATGATTCCAGCCAGAGAACCGCCCGGGTTCAATATCGATGGCTTTGGCCGGCTCCCGGTATTGGTCAACGGCCGAGTGATGCCGATGGATACGTTGGCTCGTGTCTCGCTGTGTGCGATGAATCACCACGGAAGATGTACGACCCCCAATGGTGAGAGTCGGCCGCAGAGCGAGTGGTTGCTGGACGTTTTCATGATGCCGGAGCGGGCGGATCTCGCAAAGGTCTTTGAAGCGACCAATCCCGATATTCTCGATCTCTTTGGCTGGCACGAAGCGAAAGGCAAATCGAATAACTATTCGCTGAGCGACCTCGAACCATTCTTTGGCGAGATTGAAAAACAGGCGGGATTAGCCGCGCAAACGGAAGCTGAAACCCGTAACGCATTCCAGAGGGCAATCATCAAACTGCGGGATGCTTTGGGTCTGTACATCCAGTTGAGAAACACAGTTCAGCCCGACGACTCGCCCGATTTTGGAAAAGAAATTCAAGCGTTCAGCTCGGTAATTCAACCGGGCATGCAAGCCATTCGCGACAAGGAGGCAAACAAGCCGTTCAATAACCAGGATTTCGAGAGCATTTCATTGTTCACGCAACGGTACCAGAACCTCGGTCAGCTCAAGTACGCCTATGCGATTCTGAATCCGAATGGAGCGGCTGACGGTGACCGGTGGCAACACATTTCGCAAGCACTGCTCAGCACCATCACCACCGGAAAAGTGCCTTATCCGGCCATGATCTACGGACGGCTCATTTCGGCTTATCGAAGCGGAGATACACACGGGTTCAACCAAGCCGTTAAGGAATATAATCAGTATCTTGAGCAAACGATCCCACAGGAGCTGAATCGGCCTCATCTAGAGTTTTTCTTTGATCAAGCCCAGCCATTCCTCCAGGCGATGGTTTTGTATTTGATTGTCTTCGTTTTGGCTCTGGTCTCTTGGCTGAAGTGGCCGAAAACTCTGGGGAAGACTGCTGTCATTCTTCTTCTATTTGCTTTTCTCCTTCACACAGCCGGGCTTGTTATTAGGGCGTACTTACAGGGCCGACCACCCGTTACCAACCTGTACAGCTCGGCGATTTTTGTCGGCTGGGGAGCGATACTCCTCTGCGTGTTTCTCGAACGCTTCTACAAGAACGGAATTGGCAGCGTGTCCGCTTCTGCGATCGGTTTTGTGACGTTGTTGATCGCTCAGAACTTACAACTCGACGGCGATAGCCTCGAGATGCTGCGTGCTGTGTTGGACACGAACGTCTGGCTTGCGACTCACGTCGTCATGGTTACTCTGGGTTACTCGGCGACATTTCTCGCCGGTTTTCTGGGCATCATTTACATCTTCCGCGGATTGCTGACGAAGTCGTTCGATGAGACAACAGCAAAGTCGCTCGGCCGCATGATGTACGGAATTGTCTGTTTCGCCACTTTGTTCAGCTTCGTTGGCACTCTACTCGGCGGTATCTGGGCCGATCAATCTTGGGGTCGCTTTTGGGGGTGGGATCCAAAAGAGAACGGAGCTCTTCTCATTGTGCTATGGAATGCGATCATTTTGCACGCACGGTGGGGAGGCTACGTTCGCGAGCGAGGCATCGCAGTGATGGCGGTGTTTGGCAATATCATCACCAGCTTGTCATGGTTCGGTGTCAACATGTTGGGTGTCGGTTTGCACTCCTACGGCTTCATGGACCAGGCCTTCGGTATGCTTCTGGCCTTTATCATCAGTCAATTCGCGATCATTGGTGTGGGTGTGGTTCCGCAGAAATATTGGCGCGCGATTCAGGCTCGAAACGCCTACAGCATTGGGTCCACAACCTCCACGCCCACTACAAACGCGACGCCTAGTGAAAGCCCTACGCCCAGCCAGCAGAAGTTGGAATTAAGCGACACCATGCTCCTTTAGGTGAATGATAAATACGTGCAGATGGCAATTTGCCCAACCCATGAGTCCTTTGCTGAAGATTAACTGGCGTCCATCCCGCTTCTAGCCAAATGGCGGTGCACGGTGAAGGTTTTCAATCAAGAGCGCGAACGCGGAGGAACGCAGATGAGGCGCTTCGGTGGGACCATGCTGGTCGCCGCGCTGTTGACAGGCAGTGTCGCCGGCGCGGCGCCGCTGGCCAGCGTGCCGAGGTAAGGTAGACTGGCACATTTTAAGGTCAGATTTTTCTGCCATTAAATCGTAGACCAACCCAGCTTTTTGCAGATAAATCGTAGCGTATGAAAGGCATGCCAAAGCTCTGTAGATTTGGACCTTATTATTTCGCAATCTCGTGTTGCCTGATGTTTACAGGTTTCGTCCCTGCGTGGGGTCAATCCGAATTTTCAGAAGTGCACTTTGACGGCACATTTCTGATTCTAGGCCAGCACATTCTCGATACCAGCGATATTGGTGTTATCCTTCAGCAGACAAATGAACACTTTCAGAATTTGTCTAAATCGAATGGAAAGGACCTTTCTTGGGATTCGGATGGAGT
>Ga0070698_100008845_pt1 | contig 10828 bp, 8 predicted proteins | sample KBSK1502metaG_FD_65477 | JGI IMG/M metagenome (GOLD analysis project Ga0070698, IMG submission 65477) | Corn, switchgrass and miscanthus rhizosphere microbial communities from Kellogg Biological Station, Michigan, USA - KBS K1-50-2 metaG | ecosystem: Host-associated > Plants > Roots >...
GATGCACTGCGGGGCCGGCAGGCAGAAGATCGCAAGGCTGCCGAGGCAGCGCAGCTCGAAGAGCGCAAGCGCCAGGCCGCCGAAGCAGCCACGATAGTCGAGATTCCGGCCGGGACTGAGCTCGACGTGCGGCTGACGAGCCGACTCAATTCGGGGACGGCTTCGGTTGAAGATCGGTTTGAAGCGGTAACCGTGGAGGCGTTCAGCCTGAACGAGCGTGCCGTTATTCCTGCAGGCTCGGTTCTTCGAGGCATCGTGTCGTCAGTGCAACCGGCAACCCGGACAAACCGCACGTCGAATCTCACGATCAGCTTCGACCAACTCACCATCGACTCGAGGTCCTACCAGATTCGTGGAAGCGTCCAGGAGATAAAGGGACGTGGTCTCAAGGGAGAGACCGGCCGCATCGCCGTGGGCAGCGCGATAGGTGCAATCCTCGGCGGCATTCTGGGCGGAGGAAAGGGCGCGATCGCTGGCGTTTTGATGGGCGGTGGCGGCACGGTGGCCGCAACGGAGGGAAAGCAGGTTGACGTCCCTGAGGGCTCGATACTCCGCGTCCGGTTCGACACGCCTGTGCGCGTCAGGTGACCTTGGCGTACTCTGAACCCATCCATCGAATGACATCCGAGGAGCCGATCTCGGGCTTCCAAGTCAAATAGAGTCGCCCATCACGCCGCTCGCACCATAACTCGCTGAATCCACTCAGCTTGCGGTATCTGATGATCGCTGACGGCGTTATGATAGCCGTCTCCAGGTTGAATCGTTTTGATGAATCACCCACTGAAGTTCGACAAGTACGAGGTCATCAGGCGGCTGGGTCGCGGCGGAATGGGGACCGTGTATCTGGCTCGCGATCCGGACCTCAATCGTTCCGTCGCCATCAAGGTGCTGCGTGACGCGTTGCTTGATGAGGAGCTGCTCCAGCGGTTCCTGCGTGAAGCGCGAGCCGCCGCAGGCCTGCGCCATGAAAACCTGGTCACCGTGTACGAAGTCGGCCAGCACGATCACCAGCCGTTCATGGCGATGGAGTATGTCGATGGCAGATCGTTCGAGGAAATCATCAAAGGCCGGCAGCCGCTGACGCTTGCCGAAAAACTGTTCCAGATCGAACAGGTGTGCGCCGGTCTCTATCACGCTCATTGTGCCGGGATCGTTCATCGGGATATCAAGCCGGCCAATTTAATGGTCGATCATCGCGGTGTGGTCCGCATCGTGGATTTCGGAATCGCGCGAGTCGAAGGATCCGGGATGACCATGGACGGCGCGATGATGGGCACGCTCAACTACATGTCGCCGGAGCAGCTTCTCGGGCTCCCGGTTGACTTCCGCAGCGACATGTTCGCCGTCGGGGCGGTCGCGTATGAGCTGCTCTCGTATCAACAGGCATTCAGCCGGACATTGGACAACGCGCCCCGGCAGGGACGTTCGCCGGAGGATCCCGTCCCGCTGGCCGAGCTCTGCGCGAACATGCCAGCCGGCCTGGAATCGATCGTCATGCGCGCGCTGGCCAGGCAGCCGGAGGATCGGTTCGCCAGCCTCGAGGAAACACGTATCGCGCTGCGGGAGGTTCGCCGCTCGATCGATCCGCAGCTCGAGCTCGAACCGGTCGCGACCCGGTTGATCAACAGAGCGTCCAGCGCACCGGAGTCGTCGGCCTCCGCTCGCAAGGAGCTGCTCGAACGCCGCGCGCTCCAGATCGCGACGCACAAGAATGCGGCCCGCCGGTCGTACGCGGCGCAGGATCTCGAGGGCGCGATCGCCGCCTGCGAGGACGCGCTGATGCTCGATCCCGCCGATCGGGAAGCGCTGCAGCTGCTCGGCGAGCTTCAGCGGGCGAAAGAGCAGCGGGATCGGGAGTCACGCGAAAGACACGATCGGGAACGGATGGTTCGGCAGCAGCTTGTCGACGCCGAGCTCAAGCTCTCGCAAGGCGACGTCGCCGGTACGCTCGGACTGATTCAGCAGACACTCGCTGTCGATTCGGACAATTCAGCCGCCCTTGCCCTTCTGTCACGCGTCGAAGGCGGGGGAACGAGCGCGAATCCGATCGCGTCGACGGTGCTGCGCCGTGACGTCCGAGTCGAACCTTCCCGGCACACGTCGCGATCGACGTCCGTTGGGGAAGAGCGTCCGACAGGCGGGTACTCGCGACGGCGTATCGTCACTGCCGCATCGATCGCCGCGTTCATCGTCGTTGCGGTTGTCGCCACGACCTTCTGGTTGACGCGCGGTCAACCTTCGTCGGACACGCCGCCGCTATCGGCAACCGGCGCCAGTTCACCCGCTCCCGCGCCGGTTGTCGTGACACCGGAAACCGTCCCCGCGGAGGCCGCCCCACCGGCAATAAGCAACGCCGATACGTTGCTGCAGGATCGGTTGAATCGGATCACTGCCGCATATGAGCAGGGCAACCTTGCCGGTGCGCTCAGGCTCGTCGATCCCGTGCTCGCTACGACGGACGACGATCGCGTACGTCGCCTCGCTCAAAGCATTGCACAGTCGGCAATCCGAGGGATGGTTTCCGCTGAAAACGCCGCGGGAGGTCAGAGGGCGCAGGAACTCTCGCCGCGGACCTTCGCCGCCGCCCATCAGCTCAGGACCCGTGCTGAACAGGCCCTGAGTAAAAGCGACTTTGTTGAAGCTGGCACGCAGGCTCTCGCAGCAACGACGAGTTACGAACGTGCGATGAGCGAAGCGAGAGCCGCAGCTGTCCCCACCGGTCGACCATCTTCGCCAGAGCCGGCGATCGCCGCGGCTCCGCCAACAGTGGCCAGCAACCCCCCTCCGGTTCAGACGGCGCCCAGCATTCCGGCGACTATTCCCGCTGTCGCGCCACCGGCAGCTCCGCTGACGAATAACGCGGCACCAGTCACTGCTGCGGTGGTCACGCCCGTCAGCGCCGAGGACCGGGAGCGTCCTGGAATCCTGCAGACCTTAACCAAATATCAGAATGCATACCGGGAGCGAAGCGTGAAGTCGCTCCTTGCGGTGTATCCATCCCTGCCGCGCGAGTCGCGGCAGGGACTCGAGAGGGCCTTTAACCGGGATTGTCGTGATTACGACGCGACGTTCGGCAATATGCAGTTGGCGTTGAACAAGGACGACCCGACCTATGCAACCGTGACTGTTCGAACGACGTATACCTGCCAGCCAAAAACAGCGCAACCTGCGCAGCCTGTGTCGGTTCAGGAGCTCTTCGTACTCCGCAAGCTGGGCGACGGATGGCTCATCGAGAGCGCAGGAACGATGGACACGACCCCTCGGCGCTGAATCGGGGCCCTCAGGGTGCGAATGTCACAAGGGGCGTCCCGACTCTGAAGCGATTGCCGTTCGCGTCAGAACCGCTGAAGGACGCCTGATACGTGCCGGACGTCGCGATGCACACCTCGTACGATCGCCGCGTGCCGCCCTTCATGTCCCTGAATGGCATATCCGGCGTAGAGGACGTGAGCGCACCGAAGTTGCGACGCTCCTCGACGAGAAAGCTCGAATCGAACGTCACATCGATCCCCGTCGTTTCAGCCATGTCCACGGTGAACCGATAGCCAGCGCCACCTGCGGGGCAGGTGGTACGGAAAACCGTGGCCCCGCCGACGATGGTGACGATCACGCTCGCGCGACCGGCAAAGTCTCCAGGCACCGGGCTCACGGCGACGGCTTGCGCCGCTGAGCTCGCCGAGAGACCCGGGCAGTTGTCATACGTAATCGAACTCGCGGTCCAGGAAAGATTGCGTCCGGCCAGTGTCCCGGTGACCTGGCCCCGACCCTCGCATGTCACCGCGGTTCCATTGGCTTGCCGGGCCTGCGTCGCCACGAAGATCGTTGCGAGGAAACTTCCCGCTGCGAGATCTCCAGTGAGGACTCCCTGGACGGTTCCGCTGCTCTCCGCGGATTCGAAGCGGCCTGTGATCTGGTCGACCTGTCGGAGGACCATCGACAGATTGAATGTCTGAGACCCCTCCGAGATGGTGAACGTTCCTCCGACGCGGCGATAGGTAATCGCTCCGTTGTATCGACCTGCTCCCCCGCCGACCAGAATCGAACTGGGCGCCCCCGGCAACGTGCCCGGGCTGCACGCAGCCGCTCCTGTCATGACCGCCGCTGCAAGTGCCAGTCGAAGAGCGACGGTCTGCGCCGAGCTCGCGATGTTGGTCCGCATCACTATCGATCCTGTCCGAGAAGATATGAAAACGATACGCTGACGACCTGAATGCCGGGCATGTTGAACCCGCCGCTGACCCGCACCTTGAGCCGCTCACCCACCAATGCTGCTGCCGCCAGTTCGGCGCGTCCAAGGGGAAGCCAGTCGATTTGCCGCCCTGCCACGGCAAACGCGTCGGGGAATGGAAGCGTGAAACTTGTCGGGGTCGTGCCTTGATACGTGCCGGTCACAAAACCACGAAGCTGTGCGACACCGCCCCCGAGGTTCACACCTATCTGCACGTGGGTTCCCGCCCGGACGAACGGAAAGAACCGGTGGACTTCAACGCCAATCAACTCCGCGTCCTGCGCAACCACGCTGAGTACGCTATTTGAGCCGTCGACTTCCAGCGTCGATGTCTTGGCAAGCCGCTTGTGGATCAGCGATACGCCCCACTCGCCGCCAAGGGTGGTCCCGCGTATCACGCCGATACGAAACTCCGGTCCTTTCACATCGAGCGTCTGAGCGTCGAACAGACCAGCCAGCAAGGACCCGGGCACGGTCCATTGAGGACTGACCCCGGCGGTAATACCCCACGAGGTGTCATCAATCTGCGCCTGTGCGGCGGTCGGTGACACGAGCAGAGCTGCAAGGAAAAAGGCCGCCGCACATCGCGTGCTCATGATCAGAACCCCCAGTCCAGGCCGATGATCGGCGTCAAGCGATCGCGAAGGCCCGCGTCGTTCAGCGGCAGCATGACGTTTGCCGTGAGCAGCGCGGTCCCGGTGAAGTTCCACTTGATGCCACCGGCCACGGACGCCCTGTGCAGTCCTCGCGGGTCCACCGTCGCGACCGACGCCGACGTGAGGCCGAACGCATTGCCGCGCAGCGGCAGGTCGCGATACCCGAGCCTGCCGCCGTTCCGAATCGTCCGCCCCATGAACTCGCCATTCACCGTCAGCCGATCCGTCGGCGCCCATTCGACTCCGGCGTCGTAGGCATTGCCATGACGACCGGCATCGACAGAGGCCTGCTGGAGCGGGTCGTACGCCTGAAAGGGATTGCTCCAATATTCGAATCCGAAGGACGCATGTGGTGCGAGTGCCCCCACGGTGGTCGACCAGATACCGCTGACCAGGGTTCGTGTGATGCCGGTTCCCAGCATCGCGTCCGTGTCGCCGGTGGGAACGCGCAGATCCACGCCCAGCGCCACGCCACCCTGTTCGTGTGGATAGAGACGAATTTTAGCGCGCAGTGCCACATCACCCAGTCCGGCCGCGGACGCATTGCCTGCAGCCGCCCGATCGGCGATGTCGTGCGTGCCGTCGATGCGAAGGTTGACGTAGGGAACGGCGAGGCCGGCATCGAACCAGCTGTTCAGGGCGATGTTCGTGAACAGTACCAGCGTATCGGTCGTGATGTTCAACCGGGCGGCGCCGGTGAACAGCGGCGTGGACCCGCTGCGAAGTACGACCGTTTGAAGGGACCCGTCGCGGATGTCCACACCGTCGAGCGTGTCATACGTCGCGTGAATGAAATTGACACCCACGCTCGCACGTCCCTCGCCGGCAGTAATGGCGCGCTCGCCGAACATGGGGCCGAAGGAAGGCGCCGCTCTCGTAAACGCACGTGTGACGGGATCAAAGGTGAAGGTGAACCCCCCGGCCGACGATCCAATGGGGGCCGTCGACACTTCGAGCCCCACCAGGTCGGCGATCACTTCGCCAACATTCGTGACGCCGCTGCCGTCGCCGGCGGCATTTGTCAGCTGCACCAACACTTGTCGTGGTGTCAGCCCCGTCGCGGACGTTGCCGTCTGCGCATCGACGCGCCACGAGCACACGAACAACACACAGAGAATCACCGACAGAGTTAAAAGACGGATCTGGTACGGCATGTAGGCTCCGGAGCGACTAGTCGCAACTCGAACGCGCGCTGATTATATTCGGCATCCGACTATTCGGCATCCGACCCTGCGGCGTTGACATCTCGTGGGCCGCAAAGGCCACGCGCACATGCGGCGACCGTGATCGGTTCGAGCTCGCGCGTCACCGAAGCCCCTGCGACACCCTGACTGTCTGCCCGTTGATGACAATGACATCGGTCCGCGCCACGTCGAACTTCTCCACCGCGTAGACGACTTCGGCGGGGCCCGTACCGGACCTGGACCTGAAGGTAATCCACGATGGCGCTTTTTCGACGGACCACCTGCAGCCTGAGTTGATGGCCACCTTGATCGCGAACACGCCACCCTCGATCGGAATTGTCTGCGCCCCTGGACTCAGCGACAGCGAGCATGCATCGGCGGCTGCCGGTTCGACGGCGTCCTGTGAAATGGAAACGGAGGACTGACCAATCCGAATCTGCCCGTCGCGCTTGGCGCCATCGTTCGCGGTGACTCCGTACGAGACCCGACCATTACCGGGGCCGCTTCCCGATCGAATGCTGATCCACGGAACCGTGGAAGAAGCGGACCACTTGCAGTCGGCGCCAGTAACGACGGCAATCGTAAACTCGCCTCCCTTCGACGCGACGCCCTGGCTCCTGGGGTCAACGGTGTACGAACATCCTGCTGCCTGCGTGACCCTCAGGACCTGGCCGGCGATTTGTAAGATCCCTGTTCGTTCGGAGCCGCCGTTCGACTGAATGTCGTACGTCACCGGGCCGCTGCCAAACCCGCCGCGCGCCCCGAGCGACATCCAGGTCTCGGAGGTGAGCGCGCTCCACTCGCACGCTCCTGGTGCGGTCACTGTGGCCTGGAACGAGCCTCCGTTCGCACTCACGTTGAGCGACCCAGGGGTCAGGGTGTACGTGCACGGCTGCGCTGGTGGCCCAGGCGTTGTCGGAGGCGCGGGCGGCGCAGGCGATTTCGGAGGCGCGGGCGGTGCAGGCGTCACGGGACGTGGCGGCGCGGCCGCGGCGGCCTGGTGCACGGCGATCGTTTGCTCGGCAACCCGAATCTGAGCGTTTCGCTCCGATTCACCCGTATTCTCGGACACCCTGAGGGAAAGTGTCTGTGGTCCCTTCCCACTCGACGTCGCGAGCACTAGCCAGGGTTCGCTCGCTGACGTGGTCCACGCGCATTGAGAGTTTGTGGCGATCTTGATCTCGAACGTTCCTCCCGACACCGGAACCGAGATCGTGGGCTCCACGGCGACGCGGCAGTCCACGCCCGCCTGCGTCACCACGAGAACCTGGCCGCCGATCCGTACGTGACCTTCTCGCGCAGTGGCCCCGGCATTTTCAGCGACGTTATACGTCACCGTTCCGACGCCGGTGCCCTTTCCGTAGGTGACGGAGATCCAGCTGTCGGCGCTTTCCGCATTCCATTCACATGGGCCGGTGACGCCGGTATAAAAACTCCCTCCGGTTGGCGGCGCTGCCATGGCTGCCGGGTTAAGCGTCAGATCGCAGGCCGCGCTGATATTCGTCGGCGACGTCGGCAAATCAATCTTGCCGCACGCCATCGTCAGCAAGAGCGCGCTCGCGAGCGGGAAGACCAGCAGTCGGTTCATCGGGCACTCCATCGAAGCCATGCGCGCTCCTGAGCCTCTGGCAGATCGGGCTCGGGCGGCGGCTGTTGTAGTCAACGCCGCTGGAGGCCAAATCGAACAGATCGCGGTTGTGCGGCGGACCGATGGTGTCTACTGGGTATCCGACCGGAGATTGGGCAGCTCAGTCGAGCGGGGGGCTGAGATCGGAGCGAGATGCGCGGAAGGCCACAGGGGGACGAAATGCGCGTTGCGCACGTCACCACGGTTCAAGTAGATTCGCCGCGTTGCCCATCTGATTTTCCGACGAAAAGGAGTGCTCTCATGTTTAGGTCGCGTGCACTATTGCTGGTCTGCTCCTTCGCGCTTGGTATACCCGCGAACGCACAGGCCCAGACCCAGGACGTCCCGTTGGCGAGGATTCTCGTCGATTTTTTCACGGAGGCGGTGCGCATGACTTCCGGCACCGGGTCTCCAGGCAACCCTCATGAAGTGCATTTCCTTCCAGGACTCAGTCAGCAGGCGGCGCCGTTCGAGCTGCAGAAGGCCCTCGTGACCCAGCTCAGTACGTTCCCGCTCGGAACATCGTCTGGCGGGTTTACCTATACGTTGGATCCGTCGACGGGGGCGATCACGCCAGGGAGTCCGAGCTTCGGGCCATCCTTCGCCGAACGGGCGCTGACCATCGGTCGCGGTAAGGTCAATGCCGGCGTTCAGTATCAGCACGTGGCATACGACTCGTTCGAGGACGTGCCGCTGGAAGGCGAGCAGATTGCGTTCATCCTGCAGCACAACGACTGCTGCCCCGCCGGAGCCAACAATCCAACCGCCGCAGGGAACACACTCCCGTTTTTTGAAGGCGATCTGGTCGAAACGCGACTGTCCCTCAACGTCAAAACCGATACGACAGTTGCGTTCGCGAACGTGGGCATCACGAACGATCTGGAAGTCGGCGTTGCCGTGCCGATCGTCCGCACGGACCTCCAAGTCGGCGGCCGTTCCACCATCCTTCGGGTCTCGACCGCGGATCCGTCACAGGCGCTCATTCATAGTTGGGATGGGGCCGGCGCAACGGTGAAGAACCTGCCCGTCAGAGGTGGCAGCGCGTCGGGAATCGGCGACGTGCTTGTCAGGGGGAAATATGCATTCGTGCCGGGCGCCCTCGCGGCGGAGGTGGATTTCCGGCTTCCGACCGGTGATGAGGAGCAACTGCTCGGCACGGGAGGCCTTCAGACGCGGGTGATGCTGATCGCTGGGGCATCTCGATACAGTTTTGCGCCACACGTGAATATCGGATACGTCTTTGCGAACGGGTCGGTCAGCAGCGACGTCACCGACCTCCACGTGCCGGACGTTGTCGGTGGCCCGGCGATCGCGAACATTTCAGATCCGAACATCGACCTCAGCGTCCCGGATGAAATCATGTACACCGGCGGCTTTGATTGGTCCGCGTCGAGGCGGGTCACGTTTGCGGCGGATATGATCGGGCGGACGCTGCGAAACATGACGCGGTTCGAGACGTCGGACTCATCGTTCCCGTTTCGCACGAGCGACGCCGCGCCGGTGCAAACCACCAGACGGTCGCAGTTGAACATTACGGGGCGAAAGAACTTGAATCTGCTCCTTGGAGCCGTTGGCGCCAAGATCAATGTGGCGACGAACCTGCTGCTGACGGCGAACGTGCTCTTTCCACTGTCGGACGGCGGGCTGCGCCCGAAAATCACTCCGGTCGTCGGGCTCGATTACGCTTTCTGAAATGAGGCGCCCCGGACATCCGAGCGTCACTTGAGTGTGACGATGACCCAGGCGTCGCCGCGCTTCTCCATGGTGAACGTGTTCGTCACCGTGGTGTCGGCCGGCCTGGCGGCGCTCTTGGGAATCAGCAGGCGGCGGACGCGGGCCGTCACGGTTGCGTGACGGCCGTCCGCCGCGAGGCTGACGTCCTGAACCTGGACGGACACCTGGAATTGGCGCGCCGCATCCATGCTGGCGCGCACCCGAGCCATGTCGGCGCCCGTGAAATCCTGCACGCGATGAACCGCTTCGGCATCAAGGCTTCCCCACGCGCCCTCGTATGCACGGAACGTCTGTTCGATGGCGGCACGCTCGTCGATTCGTGGCGGTATCTCGTTCGGTGATGGCGACACCGGCGGCACGGGCGTCGGCACGGGTGTCGGCACCGTTGGCACGGGTGTCGGCACCGCCGGCACGGGTGTCGGCACCGTCGGTACAGGTGTCGGCACGGGTGTCGGCGCCGTCGGCACGGGTGTCGGCGCCGTCGGCACGGGCGTCGGCGCCGTCGGCACGGGCGTCGGCGCTGTCGGCACGGGTGTCGGCACCGTTGGCACGGGTGTCGGCGCCGTCGGCACAGGTGTCGGCACCGTCGGCACGGGTGTCGGCACCGTCGGCACGGGTGTCGGCACCGTCTGTGGTGATAGCGCCGGCGAAGGGACAGTCGGGGACGGCGGCCTCGTCTCGCCTCCAGGAGCGGGACCCGTCGGACCCTGGAACAACATCACGCCGACCGTAACCGCGATCAGGATTCCTGCAGCGACGCCAAGATACTTGACGTTCACGCGACGAGGCGCAGGTCGAGGCGGTCGCAGGATCGTTTCGCCGACTGCCTCCTGAGCAGCACCACGTAGAACCGTGAGCGCGGCTTCCTCTTCCTGCGCGTGCCGCGCTCGCGCTTCTCTTTCTTGGCGCTCGCGGCGCTCTCGCGTCTCTCTGTCCTGGCGCTCTCGAACAGCTTGCTCGTCGCGCGCCAGTCGTTCCCGCTCGCGCTGCGCGGCCTCCTCTAAGGCAGCTTTCTCACGCGCTTCTGCATGGCGCTGCTCCTCCGCGCGAAGGTTCTCGAGGGCCGCGCTCCGCTCCTTCAGCAGGGTCTGAACACGCGGGTCACCGGGAGCCAGCGTCAGCGCTTCGTTCAACAGACCGAGCGCCGCCTCATGCTCGGGCACCTTGCGAACCTTCTTGAGTATTTTGGTGACCTGCTGTTCCAGCTGGCGCGCGTCCAACTCTCGTTGCCGCTCTTCTTCATCTCGTCGTCGAGCTTCCTCCGCCTGCCGGCGGATCTCCTCCTTGCGCGCTGCCTCCTGACGCGCCGCTTCCGCGTCGCGCCGCTGCGTCTCCTTGTCAATGTCATTGCGGATCTTCAGCGCGACGGCGTTCCGCGGATCGAAGCTCAAGGCCGTTA
>Ga0070698_100008846_pt1 | contig 10828 bp, 5 predicted proteins | sample KBSK1502metaG_FD_65477 | JGI IMG/M metagenome (GOLD analysis project Ga0070698, IMG submission 65477) | Corn, switchgrass and miscanthus rhizosphere microbial communities from Kellogg Biological Station, Michigan, USA - KBS K1-50-2 metaG | ecosystem: Host-associated > Plants > Roots >...
AGAAAGGGCAGGTCACGATCGGACCGGTATTCTTTCACCCTTCGCATGCCTTCATAATCTCGGGTCCAGATGATCGGCCGGACCATTTCCCATTACCGCATCGAAGAAAAGCTCGGCGAAGGCGGGATGGGGATTGTCTATCGCGCCGTCGACGCACACCTCGGGCGCAGCGTGGCGATCAAGGTCCTCCCGCCGCACGCCGTCGGCGACTCGGAACGCAAGTGGCGCTTCGTCCGCGAGGCGAAGTCGGCTTCGGCCCTGAACCACCCCAACATCGTCACGATCCATGACATCGATAGCGCATCTTCGGACGCGGGCGAGACGGTCGACTTCATCGCCATGGAATACGTGGAGGGAGAATCGCTCGCGAAACGGATCGAGAGAGGCCGGCTTAAGGTCGAAGACGCGCTCGACTGCGCGGTTCAGGTCGCGAGCGCCCTCGCGGCCGCCCATGCGGCCGGCATCGTGCACCGCGACATCAAGCCGGCCAACATCATGGTGACTCCTGGCGGGTCGATCAAAGTGCTCGATTTCGGATTGGCCAAGCTGGTCGAGCCGTCGGGTCGTGCGGACGAGGCGGCTCCCACGATGACGAGCCCCTACTCTCTTCCGGCGCAGACTCGGCAGGGGACGGTCCTGGGGACCCTGGCCTACATGTCGCCCGAACAGGCGGAAGGCAAGCCGGTCGACGCGCGCACAGATGTCTTCTCTCTCGGGGCGGTCGTCTACGAGCTGCTCGCTGGCAGACGTCCGTTCGAAGGCGACTCGCAGATCGCGACGATCACCGCAATCCTGCGCGACGATCCACCGGCGTTGAAGACCTTCCGGTCCGACGTGCCTCCGAGCGTCGAGCGAATTCTTCGGCGGGCTCTCGCGAAGAAGCCCGACGACCGTTACTCCTCGGCCGCCGAAATGCGGGATGAGCTGGAGCGAATCCGCCGGCCTCGCGGCGCCGCCTCGCCAGTCACGTCCTTTCTGCGCCGTCCGGTTGTCTTCGTTCCGCTCGTCGCCGTGCTCTTTCTCGCCGCCACTCTCGGCGCGTGGGCGTGGATCCGCGCCTCCCGGATCCGCCGGGCCCACGAGGTGGCTCTGCCGAAGATCACGCGCCTGATCGAAGAGAGAAAGCTCGTCGCGGCAATCCGGCTAGCCCGAGAAACGGAGCGTTACGCGCTCGCAGAGATCAAGCTCCTGCGCCGGGACTGGCTTCCCGTCTCGGTGAGCACCGAGCCCGCGGGTGCTGAGGTGTCCTTCCGGGAATACCTCGGCGCGGATACCGGGTGGCAATCGCTCGGCCGAACTCCTGTCGGGCCGGTCAGCCTCCCCTTCGGATACTACCGTTGGCGAGTCTCCCGGGAGGGGTTCCAGACGATCGAGAGCGTTTCCACGAACGGTTCACTCAAGTTCCATCTCGACCCGCCGGCAGCGGTCCCGCCCGGGATGGTCCGCGTCGGGGGAGGAAATTTCCGGTACCGCAGCGCTCAGCCCGTCCAGCTGGCCGATTACTGGCTCGACAAGTACGAGGCCACCAACAAACAGTTCAAGGAGTTCGTGGACCGCGGCGGGTATCAGAAGAAGGAGTACTGGAGAGAGCCTTTCCTCCTGGAGGGCCGGATCCTCTCGTTCGAGGAGGCGATGGGCCAGTTCAAGGACTCGACGGGCAGGGCCGGTCCCGCGACTTGGGAGCTCGGGACGTATCCCGAGGGCCACGCCGACTACCCAGTCAACGGCGTGAGTTGGTTCGAAGCGGCGGCCTACGCGACGTTCGCCGGCAAGAGCCTGCCCACGATCTACCACTGGTACAACGCGGCGGGCGTCGGCATCTTCTCCGACATCCTGCGCCTGTCGAATTTCGAAGGGAAGGGACCGGCCCCCGTCGGAAGCCACCAGGGATTGACTCCTTCGGGCGCCTACGACATGGCTGGCAACGTCAAGGAGTGGTGCTGGAACGCGACCGGCGACCGGCGCTACATCCTCGGCGGAGCTTGGAGCGACCCCGGATACATGTTCAGCACGTCCGACGCGCAGCCTCCCTTCGACCGATCTGCGACCAACGGGTTCCGCTGCATCAAGTCCGCCGCCCCCCTGACCGCCAGCCTGACGGCCCCTGTCGAACGGCTCACGCGCGACTATTCTCTCGAGAAGCCTGCGTCCGACGACGCGTTCCGGATCTACCGCGGCTTCTACGCCTACGACAAGACACCCTTGAACGCCGTGATCGAATCGGTGGACGAGAGCTCGCCCTACTGGCGCAAAGAGAAGGTCGTCTTCGACGCCGCTTACGGCCGCGAAAGAGTTCCCGCTTACGTGTTCCTGCCGCGCAACGCAGTCCCTCCTTACCAGACGGTCGTCTACTTTCCGAGCTCCATGGCTCTCCGTCTGCCGTCGAGCCAGGACCTGGACATCCGGGTCCTCGACTTCGTTATCCGCGGCGGCCGCGCGCTCGTCCATCCGGTCTACAAGGGCACCTACGAGAGACGCAGCGGCCCGGCGGAGGTCGGACCCAACGAGCTGCGTGACCTCGTGATCCAGTGGTCCAAGGACCTGGGCCGCACTCTCGACTACCTGGAGACCCGGCCGGACATCGATCGGGAAAAATTCGCTTACTACGGACTCTCCTTAGGATCGATCACCGCCCTGCCGCTGGTCGCCGTCGAAAATCGCTTCAAGACCGCCGTGCTTCTCGCGGGCGGGCTCCCGTTCGATCACAAGCCGCCGGAGATCGAGCCGTTGAACTTCACTCCGCGCATCCACATTCCGGTCCTCCTGCTCGGCGGACGCCAGGACTTTGTCCACCCGGTGGACTCCGCGCAGATTCCTTTCTTCCGGCTCCTGGGCACCCCGGAAAAAGACAAACGGCACATCATCTTCGAAGGCGGACACGCGCCTTTGAGGGTCCAGAGCCTGATCAAAGACATCCTCGACTGGCTGGACCGCTACCTGGGGCCCGTCAACGCAGCAGGATGAAGGTTGCCCCGGTCCCGATAGCGGACGAGAGTAGATCCCTCGCTGCGCTTGGGATGACAGCGGAAGTGACACTTCGAGAAGGGAAGTCCCCCTGCTGTCATTCCGTGGCACGCGTGCAGGTCCGCCTGGCCCGGCGCTGAACCGAAAGGCAGGGCGAAGAAAACAGCGGCGATCAGTCCTGGCGGCATCGGAGCCTCCTCATCCGAACTATCATCTCGACTGTCGAGACTCGACGCTCCACTTTCGGTACGAAACTTCTGGATATGACCGACCGGACCATCTCTCACTACCGCATCGAAGAGAAGCTGGGCGAAGGCGGAATGGGTGTGGTCTACCGCGCCTTCGACAGCCATCTGGACCGGACCGTCGCGATCAAGCTTCTCCCGCCGCACGCGGCGGATGACACGGAGCGCCGGTGGCGGTTCATCCGCGAGGCCAAGGCCGCATCCGCCCTGAACCACCCCAACATCGTCACGATCTACGACATCGACCGCGCGCCGATGGGAGACGGCCCGCCGGTCGATTTCATCGCGATGGAGTGCGTCCAAGGGGAGACTCTCGACCGCGTTCTCGCCGGGCGCCGGCTGACGACCGAAGAGGCGATCGCGTACGGAACGCAGATGGCCGCGGCGCTCGCGGCGGCCCACGCCGCAGGCATCGTCCACCGGGACGTCAAGCCCGGGAATGCGATCGTCACGTCTTCGGGTCAGGTCAAGATGCTCGATTTCGGTCTGGCCAAGCTCGTCGAGCCCGGCGGCGGTCAGGCCTCTCCCACCGACTCGCTCGCGGGCACGATCACGGCGGCCACGGCCGCGCCCGGCACCCGCGAAGGCGCGATCCTCGGGACGCTCGCCTACATGTCGCCCGAGCAAGCGCAGGGGCAACCCGTGGACGCGCGCTCGGATGTCTTCTCCTTAGGGTCGGTCCTCTATGAAATGCTCTCGCGAAAGCGCCCCTTCCAGGCGGATACAACGTTGATGACGCTCGCCGCGATCCTGCGCGATCCCGTCGCGCCATTGAGGTCAGTGCGATCGGACGTGCCCGCGGATCTGGAGCGCATCGTTAGGCGCGCACTCGAGAAGAAACTCGAGGACCGCTATCCCTCGGCCTCGGAAATGCTCAAGGACCTCGAAGAATGCGGCAGACGAGTCCGGGGGATCGCTCCCGCCGCTTCGTTCAAGAGAAGGCCGGCGCTTTACGTTTCGCTCCTCGTTGTGGCGCTGGCGGCCGCGGGACTCGGACTCTGGGCCTCGGTCCGCGCCTCCCGCGTTCGCTGGGCACGTGAGGTGGCGATCCGGGAGATCGTGCGTCTGACGAAGAGCAATCAGCTTCTCGCGGCCTATCGCCTCGCGCGCCGAGCGGAGCGCTACGCGCCGGAAGAGATCGAACGCATGCGCCGGGACTCCTGGTTTCCGACTCCTGTCACGATCGAGACCGTTCCTCCGGGCGCCGACGTCTCGGTCAAAGAATACACATCGCCGGACTCGGCCTGGGAACCGCTGGGCTCCTCTCCGATCCGAAACCTGCGCCTTCCAACCGGGTACTACCGATGGCAAATCGCGAAGAAGGGTTTTTCGCCGGTCGAGGCCGCCGCCTTCTATCGGCCTCCGGTTTTTCGGCTCGATCCGCCGGCATCGATGCCGAGCGGGATGGTCCACGTTTCCGCGGGAACCATTCAGCTTCGGAGCGTTCCATCGGTCGCGCTGCTGGACTACTGGCTGGACAAGTACGAGGTGACCAACCGCGAGTTCAAGGACTTCCTCGATCGCGGAGGTTACGAGAAGAAGGAGTACTGGAAGCAACCTTTCGTCCAGGAGCGCCGCGCGATGTCCTGGGAAGAGGCGATTGCGCAACTGCGTGATTCGACAGGGCGCCCCGGCCCCGCCACGTGGTCTCTGGGAAGTTATCCGGAGGGTCAAGCGGACTACCCGGTCAGCGGAGTCTCCTGGTACGAGGCCGCGGCCTACGCGGAGTTCGCCGGCAAGCGGCTGCCTACGATCTACCACTGGTACAACGCCGCGGGCGTGGGCATCTTCTCGGACATCCTGCGCCTCTCCAACTTCGGCGGGAAGGGCCCGGCCCGGGTCGGGTCCTATCGAGGCTTGAGCCCGTTCGGCAACTACGACATGGCCGGCAACGTGAAAGAGTGGTGTTGGAACGAGGCCGGCGAGAAACGCTACATCCTCGGCGGCGCCTGGAACGACCCGGAGTACCTCTTCCCCGAGCCGGAGGCCCGCTCCCCCTTCGACCGCTCCGCGACCAACGGGTTCCGCTGCATGAAAACGGCCAGCCCGCCGGAAGAGGCGCTTCTCCGTCCGATCGAGAGGGTCTCTCGGGACTTCTCCAAGGAGACTCCGGTCGGGGACGATCTCTTCCGGATCTTCCGCGGTTTCTACGCATACGATCGAACGCCGCTCGATGCGCGAACCGAATCCACCGACGAGAGCGCCCCCTACTGGCGGCGAGAAAAGGTGAGTTACCGTGCCGCCTACGGAGACGAGCGGATCCCGGCTTTCCTCTTCCTGCCCCGCAACGCCAGGCCGCCCTATCAGACCGTTGTCTACTTCCCCAGCGCAACGGCGCAGTTGACACGGTCGACCCAGAACCTCGAGATCCGGTGGATCGAGTTCGTGATTCGAAGCGGGCGCGCGCTCCTGTATCCGATCTACAAGGAAACCTACGAGCGGCTGAGCCCCGAGTCCTCGCGCGGACCCAACTTCAGGCGCGACACGGTCGTGGCCTGGTCCAAGGACCTCGGCCGGTCACTCGATTACCTGGAGACGCGCCCGGAAATCGACCGCGGCAAGCTCGCGTACTACGGACTGAGCATGGGCGCCATCGAGGGCGTGGCCCTGGTTGCGCTGGAAGACCGCTTCCGCGCCGCCGTCTTCATGGCCGGCGGTTTCCGGCTCAGCCGCTATCCGCCCGAGATCGACACGATCAACTTCGCGCCGCGCGTCAAGACTCCCGTGATCTTGCTCGGCGGGAGCCAGGACTTCGTGGTCCCCGTGGAAACGTCGCAGAAGTTCCTGTTTCGTCTCCTCGGCACTCCCGAGAAGGACAAACGGCACTTCATTTTTGAAGGCGGACATGTCCCGCTCAGAATCGAGCCGCTGATCAAGGAGATTCTGGACTGGCTGGACAAGTACCTGGGCCAGGTCAGGACGACCGGCTGAGCCGCCGCGGCGTCAGGAGGAGGATTTGGCGCGGGCCATCTTCTCGATCTCGGCCCACTCATTGTCCGAGACCGGCATGACCGAGAGGCGCGAGATCCGCACCAGAGGAAAGTCCTTGAAGACGGGTTTGGCCTTGATCTCCGCGAGCGCGACAATTTTCAAATTGTTATCCTTCGCCCAGGCCAGAGCTGCGCGGATCTGTGCGACCGTCCGCGCGAAGACGATCACGGGAATCTTTCGCTCGACGGCGGGGACGAGCGCCTCGAGCTTCAATCGCGGCAAGATGCAAGAGGTGCGCTTCAAAGCATTTGAGCGTGCGGAACGAGCTCTTCAAGAAGGCAGGCTACCGCTTCCTATCAGACCTCCGATTGAGCGGATCGGCCTACCTGAGCGAGACGTGCTTAGGCGAAAGATTGAGCGAACGCTAGAGAAGCCCTATGACACCAAAGGCAGTCCGGTCGAGCTATTGCTCTATTTTCATGCTGATGCCGAGAAGCCTCTCACGGCTGGCTGCCTTCCGCCCATAGGCGACGTCGCTGAACATGTGAAGCATGTGATGCTCCCAATCCTGCAGAACTCGGCGGGACAATTTCGGCGAGTTTGGGTATACGAACGTTACCGGCCGAGCATTCTCTGGAGTTGGCCGGGGTGATGCAAGAAGCGAAACCGGCCGGAAGACTGTGACACCGAGTGGCGCGGGGTATCGCCTGGTATATCAGGTGAACCCGATGAGTCCTTGCCGTCAGTCAATTCAAAGAGGCCCTGCACAGCCGCTCGGTAATTGCCAACTCCCGCGCACGACCCCGAGGTTGCTCGACTCGGTTCGATTCCGCCGCGGCTGATACCGGCAGGGAAGCAACTGTAGCCTGTCGCGTCAGTTTTCGGAATCGTACGGATTCCACGCGCCCGGGGCCTGGGCGAGGAACCTGGTGACGAGCGCGACGAATTCCTTGGGTGGAATTCGGCTTTCCTCGGCGCCCGTCATCGCGAGCTTCGGAGTGATTCTGTCCACGCCATCGAATGACCACCGACCTTGACCTGTTTCTTCGTCGGAAAGCTGCTTGGCTAACGCGGATAGATCGACCCGGGCCAGTGGTCTGCGGGATTGGTATTGAACCCAGCTCTCGTAACGATAGTGAAGCTCATAGGTTGATCCCTGCATGAGCAGAACGCGGAAGGATCCGATCGCGTTGTGCAGAGCCATCGGATGGCACACCGCACGGCGGTCCTGCGTGAAGCGATGGACCTTGCAGGCAGGGGTTGCCTCAGGCAGCGTCACGACCGCGAGGTCTATATCCGGAATCTCCTCGATCCGAACGCTTCCATCTCGAATCATCGCCTCGCCCTTGCTGAGCAATGCATCCTCCGCTTCCCAGCAACGGCGGAAGCGGTCGAGGTGATCGACGATCTCGGGAAGTTTCGGCAATAACTCCGAATAGAGACTGGCGGTTATTCGCGGATACGGATGGCGAAAGATCTTCCCGCCCAGTGGTGAGAGGTCGGGATCGGCAAACGCCGAAAGAGTAAATACGGCCCGGGCCGCGTCGCGAAATCGGTAGGTGCCGAAGTCGCCGGCCGATGCGATGTCTATCAGAAGCCTTTTCAGCGATCCGGCTTCCGTGGGATGCAGAAGCGCAAAGATGCCAGCCAACCCGTCTTCATCAAAATGGTTATTGGAGACGGCTTCTGCCTTAACCCAAAGTTCCGGCCGCTCGAGGTAGTTGAAGACGATCTGCGTCGAAAGATCGTCTTTCAGCTTCATGGGTGTGCCGCTGTGCGGCCAATGGGACAGCGTGATCAGCGTGCTTTCGTTGCCGGACCCGTCTACAACGATATTCGGGGTGTCTCCCAACTCGTCAAATGGAACATATCGAATCATCTGCAGGCCCTGCTGACGGGAGATAGCCGCCCCGCGAGGCACCCGATCGGGAGCGCGGCGGATGAAGCGCGTCGCCGCGCGCTAAGGCGGCCGAACCGACTCGACGCCGGCACTTCGATGACCGGATCCATGAGGGGACAACACCTCTCCCGGAGAACATCGCGAACGAAGCCGTCTTCCCCGACGTGGCGCAAGCCACCCCCTATTCGATTCATCCTCTAGCCATTCCGGCTGACTCCGTACGACTAGTTAATAGCGAGCTGTCCCTCGCGAGAAAATTGACCATGTCGCCGCGCTTGGTACTGCGGGCAAGCAAGACTACGAGCCGCCGCCTTCTCCAACCACGCTGATTCAAGTGGTGCGGGTCACGATGCGAGTAAATCACGACGCATGCCCGCAAGGCAGGCGCTCGCGAAGGAATCGAGGAGGAAAAATGAGGGTATCAGTAAACTGGCAATCGGGCGCTTTAGTGTCGCTTGCGTGGGCTCTCTCTATAGCCAGCGTACACGCGGCAGATTTCGTTTACACCAACAACGACCTCGGCGCAAACACCGTGTCAGCATTCTCCGTAGGCCCTACGGGTGTTTTGACCCCCGTCCCCGGCTCGCCTTTTTCGACCGCTGGATTGGGCTTGGGCGGTGGGTTCTTCGCATCCAATCGCGCCACAACCCGTACGGTGGGGAATACGTTATACGCCGCTAACGGTGGCAGCAATAGCGTCAGCGCCTTCACCATCAACCCCTCTACGGGAGTGCTCATACCCGTCGCTGGTTCCCCTTTCGCGACCGGCGGATCAGCCGGCTTCTTCGGAATCTCGTTGGCGGCGACCCCCAACGATCTATTCCTGTTCGCAGCCAACGGAGGTTCAGCTAATATCACCGTTTACAGCATTGCGGCGAGTGGAGCGCTGACTCCCATTGTCGGCTCCCCCTTCCCCGCCGGAGCCGGGGGAGCCCCAGACGGCATCAAGGTAACACCCGATGGCAATTTCCTGGCCGTGGCTCGGCCAATCATCAATGCGGTATCGATGTTCGCCATAGGCCCGACGGGTGCGCTGACTGCGGTTGCGGGCTCTCCGTTTTCGCCTGGCCTCCCTGGTCTGGGCTCCGATGCGGGTGTAGACATCAGATGTTCTGGTGACCGCCTCTTTGCCGGTCGAGCAACTGCTGGGTCCACTGCGGTGGATGTATTTAGCATCGCACCCACGGGCGCTCTGGCCGTGATCCCCGGCTCACCATTCTCCGGGCCAGGGATTAACTCTAACGTGCCATTGCTCAACGCGGACGACTTGCACCTGTTCGTGAGTAACCAATTCAGTAGCACGGTTACAGCATTTAGCGTGGCCGCCAGCGGCGCTCTCACCGTCGTTGCCGGATCCCCGTTCCCCACCGGCGGCGGGATCGCCTTCCCGGCTGGGATGGCAACGGACCAGGCTGGAAGTTTTCTATATGTGGCGAACGACTCCAACACCGTCAGTGTTTTCAGCATCGCCGGGACTGGCACCTTGACGCCGGCCCCTGGCTCGCCGTTCGCCACCGGAACTGCAGGTGCGTTGCTCTCGCTTACAGCATTTCCACCCAAAAGCTGCTGTCCGGTGCCGGTGATCAGCGGTGTTTCGGCCAGCCCGTCGGTACTTTGGCCGCCCAATCATAGCTTTGTGGATGTCATCGTAAGCTACACCGTAACGGATCCGTGTGCCAATACCTGTACGCTAGAAGTCAGCAGCAACGAGCCGATCGATGGCCTGGGCGATGGGAACACGTCGCCTGATTGGAACGTTGTCGATTCGCACGACGTGCAGTTACGCGCCGAGAGATCGGGCCGCGGCACTGGTCGCATCTACACGATTACGGTCACCTGCACGAATAACACAAACGGCAAAAGCTCGAGCGCGATCACGGCGGTGACCGTGCCTCACGACCAACACTAGATTCCATTTCAATGCAGTCCGCAGCGGGGCGGCCTCAGGCGAGAAGACCCATTCCCGGCCCTGGTCCGGTCGTCCGATCGGAAGCAGTCCGCTGACAGGGCTGGTCCCCCCCTCACCGGTGATGAACTCCCATCGCGTGCGCAGCTCTCCGAATGGGACGAGTTTCGAGTCAGCCGTCTGGGGCTCCCGTAAGTGAAGCGCGTGGGCGTGATGGGTCGTCGCGGTCACTGGCCGCGCTTCGGCCCGTCTGGCAACTTCCGACCCGTCTGGAACTCCTACTTCCGCGCGCCCAGCGATTTCAGCAGCTGCGAGTCCAACCAGCGGATCGAGGTGCGAGAGACTCCAAATCGCACTGCGACTTCTTCTTGGGTGAGGCCGGCTTCATAGCGTAATCGCCAGAATTTCTGCATTCGGGCGGGGAGATGCGCAATCCTGGCGTGAAGAAGGTGTGCCGCCTCCGATTCGGACGTTGGCTCGCGCACAGCCTGTTGAGCGCGCGAGGTAGAGGGAGCCTCGTGGTGCCGCTTCCGGATGATATCCACGGCCTTGAAAGCCGTAAGACGGTGAAGCCAACCTCCGGCAACGACGAGGTTCGGGTCGGATTTCCAGAGCGCGATCAGGACCTCTTGAAGGAGGTCCGGAAGGTCAGCCGCCAAGAGGTGGTATCGCGCTCCCATACGTGCCGCAAGCCTCGGAACGTAGGGTGACCCGAGCCAATCTCCAATTCGCGCGGTCGCGCCGTTCGGCCGGTCGTTCAAGCCAGGAGACGCGCCCTTTGCGGACTCTTTCGGTCGTATCACGCCTCTCGAACGGCACCAGCGTGTCCGGTTTGTTGGTGGGTATCCGCTCCGTTCAAGCGGTCTGACGCGTGGGGCGGAC
>Ga0070698_100008847_pt1 | contig 10827 bp, 8 predicted proteins | sample KBSK1502metaG_FD_65477 | JGI IMG/M metagenome (GOLD analysis project Ga0070698, IMG submission 65477) | Corn, switchgrass and miscanthus rhizosphere microbial communities from Kellogg Biological Station, Michigan, USA - KBS K1-50-2 metaG | ecosystem: Host-associated > Plants > Roots >...
CATCCTCCACCACCCCTGCGTACTCGAACGTGACCGTCCGCGCCTTGTTGAACCCCGCCTCGAGCCCGAGTTTGTCGCCGCCGAGCGCGCCGATGAACGAACCGAGAATGCTGAGGCCGATCGCGACGTTGACCTTGCTGGTTTCCTTCCCCTCGATGTCGATCCCGGGACGCTGGCCCCGATGCACACGAGGTGATGCCACCTCGCCGGCCGTCACCAGGTCGGGCACCATGCCCAGCCGCGTCAGGTCTTTCCCTTCGCGGTGCATCAGCTCGAGCGGTTGCGCCGACGCGCGTGGAAACCGAAACACGCTGAACCCATGCCCGCGCAGAAAGGTGATGGACTGATCAGGTCTGGACATGATGAAAATGCTCCTGGAGGTTTCCCGATCACGCGCGCGTGACGATTCACTCCGAAAACAGTGTGTGATCGAAATTGGCCGCCCGACCCTCGAGCTGTGGCACCTGATCGAAGTTCCTCTTCTTGAGCACGCCAGATGCCCGTTCGTGCAGTTCTCTATACGTGAGGCGACCCTTGCTCTGGCGAATCGCCTCGACCAGCGCGAAGGTGAGCGCGCCGTTGTATGTGCCGTTGATGAAGGCGTCGGCGGACGTCTGAGTGTCGCGGCACCCGGTGACGAGCACTTCGGGCAGCGCCGCGTTGACGATGTCGTTGGCCTTTCGGGTTGCACGCGGTGCGCGGCGGAGCTCGCCTGTGACTTTCTTCGGCAGACTCCGTCCCGATTCCACGGCCGCCAGACCCCAGGGACTTGGGAGATACCGCTCCTTCACGGGCGCATCGGGCGGCAGGATGGCGCGCGTGTTGGTGCCCGAATGGCAGCAGTCCATGATGACCGTGAAGCTGACGCCCGCGCGGAGACCGTCGAACGTGGTGCGCAACCAATCGTCCCGGAGGGGTTTATCCCAGTCGAGATCGGTCGGGCACAGGATCTCGTCGCGGCCGTCCGCCTCGTCCTTGTTATCGTCGGGAACGTTCGATCCGTGACCCGAGTAATGGAGCAGAGCCACATCGCCTTTCTTCGCCTCGCGCACCAGCTTCTTGATTCCGGCCTCCATCGCCTTCTTCGTCGCATCGCCGTCGGTCAGCACGGCAATGTCGCCCGTCTTGAAGCCGTGGAACTCGACGAGCGCCGCGCTCAAGGCCTTCACATCGTTCACGCATCCCCTGAGGTCCGCGCCCGGTATTTGATACTTGTTGACTCCGATCAGCAACGCTCGCTTGGCCATCACACCCTCCGTGTCTTCCGGTCAACCGCCATCCACACACCTCAACGCCGGCGAAATCTGATCTGCCCCGGATCGGTCAACAGCGCCGCCACGCCCTCTTCGTCGTCGTCGAAGGGATCGAGCGCGGCGAGGGGACCGAAGGAGAGGCCGGCGCGCTGTTCGATGGTCGCAATGCGCGTTTGCGACGTCTGGTGCTTTCCGAATACGAACTCTTCGTCGCGCAGGAAATCTTCCTGCGACATCGTGTAGCCGGTCGCGCACATCTCCCCCGTCTCATCATGGACGAAGGTGATGACCTTCCAGAACGAGCGCGGAATCGAGACGCCATTGCGGATCGGATCGTCGGCCAGGAGGAACGGTCCCGTGAAGACCGAGATCCGCATGTGGTCCGAGCGCGCGTGATCGAGGGCGTAGCTCTCGAGCGCAAGCCAGATGCCGGCGTTGAACGGCTGCATCTGCGGCACGGTGTTCGTGACGTGCATCGAGTCGCTGTTGCCGAGCGCCGCCTCGTTCGGCCCGCCCCAGATGGGATCCTCGCGTCGCGTCATATGGCCGCGCGCGAACAGCGGCGCGTTCCCATAGCACTCATCCCGGATCTGCTGACTCGTGGGAATGCGCGGATCCAGGCGCCACGAGGGTCGCTTGAACCGGCGGGGCGTGGTGCCATCGATGTTACCGGCGCTGAAAATACACAGGCGCCGCCCCCGGCTCATGACCACCGAGAAATGTTGGTACTTCAGCTCCATTTCCTGGCGGCCATTCCACGGGAACGTCAGCACATCGCCCGCGTTGCGAACGGCTGGCAGGGGCACGCCCATCCCGACAAACGCCGGGTCGTACCCCGCGCGTCCGACGTAGTCTTCCGGCACGCCCTCGACGATCGGCTCCTGATCGGTGGGGGTTCCTGCGTGGGTCGTCTGCGTCACCACCGCGGGAGGGGGCAGGGGATCGTGATGCAGCCCGGCGGCAGGTCGTCCCGGCGGCCTCGGCCGCCGCAGCTGTTCGAGGCGCGCTGCGACGACCGCCGCCGGCACCGCGTAATTGGTCTCGAGAAAGCGGCCCGCGAAGTGAAGCCCGACGGCCTCCCCCGTGGCGAGATCGACCAGGACCGACCCCGAGTTACCGCCAAGCGTCGAACAGTCGTGCAGCAGGACGTCCGACCGCGCCTCTGTCACCTGTCCCGGGGCGAGCCGCTTCTTGTCGTACACGCTCCCGAAGATCGACTGCATCAACTGGTCGTCCGGAATCCGCCTGTCCCGGGCGGGATATCCGATCACCGCGATTTGCTGCGCCGGCCGTGCGGGCGAAGCGGCGAGCGGAATAGGGGCTGCGAGCGCGCGACCGCCCGATCTCTCCTCCACGCGCAGGAGCGCGAAGTCCGGACCCTTCTCGTCCTCGATGTGGAGGATCTCGACGATCTGAAATTCGAGTCGCTCGGGGCGGCCGACTTCTTCAAGGAAGTCGATGGATGCCTTGATCGGCCCGGCGCCGCTCCCCTTCTTGAACGCGAAGCGGCCGCGAATCTGCCGGCCGAATTCCCGGGCCACGTGGCGATTGGTGGCGATCGTGTTCTTCTCCACGAGCCAGCCCGTTCCCACGTACTCGAACTGCGGGAGGCCAATCACGTCGATGCGGCCGACGGCGCGCGCGGCGATCTGCAGCCGATCGGTCGATGCCTGCAGTCTTGACCGCCAGACCTCGCTCGCGCCGTCGGTGAACTGGATCTGAGGCACGTCTCCGACGACCGCGAGCACCGGCCGGCCCACGCGAAGCACGATGTTCCGGAGCGAAAGCTGAGACGAGCGTCGGGCATGCTGAGGGGAGGGCTTCCCGCGTGGCGCTGAAGCGCCTGGACCTGGCGCCGTCAGCGACCGCGGGCGTCGCAGAGCGCGGATCTCGTCAGCAAGCGGCTCATCAGCCGCATCCAGCGTCGAGATCAGGGCCTTCAGCCTCGCGTCGAGGTCTCTCATGCCGAGGGGTGCCGGGCCGCCGCCTATTGGAACGTCTGCGGCCGATAGACGCTGAGAATTTCCTGGATCATCACCTCACGCGACGGGAACCGGCTCTCCTCGTAGCAGCCGAGTGGATTCTCGGGGGCATTCACCAGACACCGGTTGCAATACGTGCACGGATTGGCGGGACGGCCGATCCCACGGGCGAACTGGTTCACCAGGTCGTTGTTCGCGATGAGCGGCCGCGCGATGGTCACGCCGTCGCAATCACCTCGCGCGATCGCCTCTTCGATGATGGCGCCGGTCTGGAATCCCCCCGTGCACAGCACCGGTATCGTTCCGACGGCCTGCTTGATCGCACGCGCATCCGGGAGGTTGAGCCCTTCGATTTGATCCTTCGGACCGCGCGCGTTCTCCCACCGGCTCTTGAACAGCTCCGCGGTCAGATTGCCGGTGAACAGCAGGTAGTTACGCAGCGCCAGTGATCCGCTCGAGATGAGGCTGTCGTAGGTCTTCCTCAACTCGTCCATCGGGAGGTCGCCCGCCGGGTTTTTCGGATGCGGAAAAGAACTGCCCGACGATACGTGAATGGCGTCCACACCGTCGTCCTTCAGCCATTGGCAGACCTGAATGGAGTCCTCGACGGTGTTGCCGGGCTTCTCCTCAGGGAGGATGGCGTTGTTGAATTCTGTCGCGCTGATCTTCATCTGCAGGTGGAAATCCCGCCCGACACGAGCGCGAATCGCCTGGACGATTTCGCGGACGAATTTCGCACGGTTTGCGAGCACGCCTCCGTAGTCGTCCTTACGATCGTTGATCGCGGAGCTCAGGAACTGCGTGATCAGGTAGCCGTTCGCGCCGTGCAACTCGACGCCGTCGAGACCTGCCTCGCGAGCGCGCCGCGCCCCCTCGGCAAACGCCTGCACCGCCTCCTTGATTTGCGCGAGCGTCATGGCCTCGCATTGGAACCCGTGGAGCGGGTCCCTGCGACCTGTCGAGCTCAAACCCACCGGGTAGTCGATCGTCGTGATGTCGCGCTGGCGCCCGCCATGGCTGAGCTGGAGGATGTACTTACAGTCGTGTTCGTGCACCGCCTTGCCCAGCGCACGCCAGAACGGGATGCGATCGTCGCTCACGATGGTGGCGTAGTTGGGCAGGATGCGGCCACGCGGGTGCACGGAGACGAACGACGAGATGATCGCGCCAACCCCTCCGCGCGCGAATTTCAGCTCCCAATTGATACGCGGCTGCGCGCCTGTGCCGTCGTAGTTGTCGAACCGGCCCGCGATGTTCGAGCGCAGAATGCGGTTCTTGATTGTGAGATTGCGGAACGTGAGCGGCGAAAAGATTTTCTCGTATGGCATAGGTGATTGTCGCGGATTATAGCCGAAAGCGGCGCTTCGCAATTCGAACTGTTCGTGGCACAATCGTCGCGCCAATCAGCCGCTCAGGCGTGAGATCTCTGCGACACCGAGGCACCGCGAGCGTCTGGGACGCTGCTTAGGCGCGGCAAAACGTCGGTCCAGGAGCTCTCCATGCAACGTCGCGACAAACATTCACTCTTGCCGCTTGATCCTGCGGACTTTCGGCAGCGTTGCCTCGTCGCGCCAAGCCCCCAGCTGAGGGAACGAATCCTCGAGCGTCTGCGCGGCATCAGCGAATTGCCGGGAGTGGGCCTGGGCGGCCGGATCGTCATCCAGCCACAAAAGCGCCCAGGCTTCAACGATGGGTTGATAATTCCTGGAACAGAGTATCCGCTCGGCACTCCGCTCTTCACTGTCCGCCGCGCGGCCGCCGCCCGGGCCCCTCTGCGAGGCGCTGTGCGCGTCATCGTCGTCCTCGTGGACTTCACCGACGCTCCGATGGCCGCGCCTCCCGGTCACTTCAACGATCTTTTCTTCTCGACCGGCAAGATCCCGACCGGCAGCGTCCGCGAGTACTTCACCGAAGCCAGCCACGGACTGTTGACGCTTACCGGCCAGGTCGTCGGGCCCTACCGGCTCCCTCGGACTCTCGCCGTGTACGCCGGTGGTAAAACGGGCACCGACAACCCTGAGCCGAACGCCCGGACGATGGCGCGAGACGCGGCGAAGCTGGCGAATGCGGACGTGAACTTTGCGCCGTACGACAACGACGGCAACGGCTTCGTGGACGCGTTCATCGTCGTGCACGCCGGTCCCGGCGCCGAGGAGACCGGCAACGAGAATCACATCTGGTCCCACAAATGGGTACTGACCGGTAGCGCATACAACGCAGACGGCACCAAGATCTTCGGCTACCTCACGATTCCCGAGGATTGCCGGATCGGCGTGTGCGCGCATGAGCTCGGACACCTGCTTTTCGGCTGGCCGGACCTGTACGACACAGACGGATCGAGCGAGGGGCTGGGCAACTGGTGCCTGATGGGTGGCGGCAGCTGGAACGGGAACGGAGACATCCCCGCGCATCCCTCGGCGTGGTGCAAGGCGAACCAGGGCTGGGTATCGGTCGTCAACCGAACGACAAACGGCGGCGTCACCATCAAGGACGTGAAGATCGGCCGGCAGGTGTATCGCCTCTGGAAGGACGGCGCAGGCGGCAGGGAATATTTTCTGGTCGAGAACCGGCAGCGCACGCTGTACGACCGGAGGCTGCCCGGAGAGGGATTGCTCGTCTACCACGTCGATGAGACCATCGACGGGAACGAAGACGAAAACCACCCCTTCATCAAGCTGCTCGAGGCCGACGGCCTCGACGATCTGCACGACGGCACGAACCGCGGCGACGCCGGCGACCCGTATCCCGGCAGTTCGAAGAATGTGGCGCTCACGAGCGAATCGAAACCCAGTGCGAAATCGTACGGAGACCGGGACACGTGCGTCACGATCACGAACCTGGGCGCGAACGGACCGGCCATGAAGGCACGGCTCGGTGTCCATTGCGTCGGCGGACCACAGCCGACGCCGACCTCGACCCGCCAGTCCCGTACTGGAACTGCGCGGCGTTCCTCGGGAAGACAACGCGCGCGAAAGAAGGCGCCGGTAAAGAAGCGGGCGAAGGCGTCGGTCGCCGCTCGACGCCGGGCGCGGCGCCGATAGCCCGCGCTCACCGGCATGTCGCCGGGGTGAATGACAGGTGCAGATTGTCGAGAACTGGTCGCGGATTCGCGGCCGGGTTGAGGAGTGGAAGCCGCCGCGCAAGTCCGGAGAACCGGGCACCTTGACAATCGCAGTGGAGCGCGTTGAGGACGTCGCTTCGCCCGATGGGTCGCGTCACCGTAATCTGCTGGCGGGGGCCGCCGGTACGACGATCCACGTGATCGTACCCGCGAGCGCGGCGGCGCGTTTCGAGCCGCCGAAGGGTTCGACGGCAGTCGTGGAGGTGCGGCGCGCCGGGTCGCCCGGGCGAGTCTTCGCGAACCCCGACCGCATTACGCTGACGCCCCGGTCCTGACTGAATCACCTCGCAAATACCAGGACGCTATTCGCCGGCAGCACCAGCGCCGCCGAGTGCGCGAGCTCATGGAGGGGCTCCGGCTCCGCGACGATGCGGCCGCCGTTGCCGCTGACGCTGGGATTGATCCAGTTCTCGTAAACGTCGCTGTTGAATATCTCGCGCCATTCACCGCCGCAGGGAAACCCGATGCGGTAGCCGAACCGATTGAACGTCGCGAGGTGCACGACCACGATCACGTCGTGGCCTTCGCCCTCTACCCAACGTTGGAAAGCCAGTACGCGGTTCGTATCGTGGACGTGCACAACACGAAAGCCCTGCCCGCGTAATGCTGGATACCGCCGGCGCACGTCAATCAACTCCCGCATGAAGCGTAGGTGATCGAGCATCTGCCTGTCGCCGGCGTCCAGCCCGGCCCAGTGCGGCAGCAGATTGCTGTGGGCCTCGACGTTATCGGACCACTGCTTGTCTTCCAGGAATTCCTGTCCCGTGAACAGCATCGGGATCCCCGGCGCCGTCAAGCTGATGCCGGCAGCCACGCGGGCGCGGCTCCGCGCGAACCACGAGCGGGGATCAGCCGGGTCGCCCAGCCGCGCAATACGCTGCTCGCGCCCCTGGTAGACGATGTCGTGGTTCTCCGGCCCTTGTACGAAGCGCCAGGTCGCATCGAAATCCTGGGGCCAGAGACTTCGCCCGAGGCCCGTCATGTCCAGCGAACGTTCGTCAGGAGCACTCGCGTTGCCGATCACGTCGCGAACGGCGATACGCAGGCCGTCGGTCAGCGTCGAGTCGAAGCCGGCGCCTTCCGGCGGCGCCTTCACGACGTAGGGATTCACGTTCCAGTACTCCGCAAGGTCGAAGGCAAGAGGCCGATGATGACGCAGCGTACGATTCAGATCCTGGCAAAAGCTCCACCCGTGGGGCGCCCCGTCGTGGTCGATGACGCTTACCTGATCGTGGCGAAAACCGTCGACCCGATACTCGTCGAGAAAGAACCTCGCGTTCTGAATCAGGAAATCGCGCACCTCGGGCTTGCCGAAGTCAAACACGAGGCCGCCCGCGTGCCCCCTGTCGGTGAAGTAAAGCGAGTGTCGATGCCCGCCCGCGGGAGACTGACGGTCGAAGAAATAGAGACTCTCGTCGCCGAAATCTCCGCCGGCATGGTTGAAGACGAGGTCGAGAATCACAGCGAGCCCATGCAGATGACAGAGATCGACCAGAGCCTTGAGCTGATTCATCTCTCCTCGTAAATCCGTCGTCTCGTAACGGCGGACGCCTTTCGTATCGAGGAGCCTGTTTGCTTCCGCGACGTACGGGGGAAGATCCGCGTCTTCGACGGCGAAATCCATTTCAGGCGAGAAGTAGTCCGTGCCGTTGTAACCGAGACTGAATTGCGTCTGGAACTCCTGGATCGGCAGGAGCTGAAGCGCAGTCACGCCAAGCCCGGCAAGATACGGAAGCTTCCGGGCGACATCGAGGAACGTGCCGCCTTTGCGCGGGAGATTCGGCGTGAAAAACGCCCCCGTGTGAAGCTGGTAGATCAGGAGATCGTCGAAGCGCGGGGCCTTGTAGCCGCACTCGTGCCACGGAAAATCGGGCTCGCGAACGACGCATTCGCTCGGAAACGGCGTCTGAAGCTCACGTGCGTACGGATCGCGCTTCGGTCCCTCGCTACCGTCGCCGACGACCCAGAACATGTAGCGATGACGGTCCCGAACCCCCGGAATGAAACCGCGCCAGTGGCCCTGGGCGTCGGGCGTCAGCAGACTGGCGTCGCCGCGCTGGCGATCATTGAAGTCGCCCAGGACGTAGACCTCGTGCGCATGCGGGGCCCACACGCGGAACGTCGCCCCGCCGCAGGCGAGGTTCGCCCCCATCGGTGTGTCCGCGTGAATATGATCGAGAGAGGCTGGCATGGCGTTGCCGGGGACATCACCCCGGGCATGTAGACGGGTCTGACTATGGGCGCCCCTTCACGCCGCCCTCGGTCATCGCTCTTGGATCGAGCAAGCGATCGAGCTCTTCCGATGTAAGTGCCGTCATTTCAGCAGCGACTTCCTTGACGGGCCGTCCTTCGGCATACGCCCGTTTCGCGATCTTCGCTCCGAGCTCGTAGCCGATCACCGGGTTCAACGCCGTCACCATGATCGGATTCCGCCCGACAAGGTCGGCAAGCCGGGCTTCGTTCACGGTGAAGCCGGCGATGGCTTTGTCGGCCAGAAGTGCCGTCACACGCGCCAGCAACGTGAGGCTCAGGAGCAGGTTGTACGCAATCACCGGCAGCATGACGTTCAGCTGAAAATTCCCCGATTGGCCGCCGATGGCGACCGTGACGTCGTTGCCGATCACCTGAGCGCAGACCATCGTCACTGCTTCCGGAATCACCGGGTTCACCTTGCCCGGCATGATGCTGCTGCCGGGCTGCAGGTCCGGGAGTGAAATCTCCGCCAGACCGGCCTGCGGGCCGCTGTTCATCCATCGCAGATCGTTGGCGATCTTCATCAGGGCGACCGCGACCGTCTTGAGCTGGCCGCTGAGCTCCACGGCCGTATCCTGAGTGCTGAGGCTTGCAAAGTAGTTGTCGCTGGTGACAAACGGCAGCCCGGTCGCTGACGCAAGTTCCGCGGCCACTCGCCTGCCGAACTCCGGATGCGCATTCAGGCCGGTGCCGATCGCCGTTCCGCCGAGCGGCAGCGCTCGCAGCCGTGGGAATGTCGATTCGACCCGCGTCGTGCTGTCGTCCACCTGGCGGCTCCAGCCGCTCAGCTCCTGGCTCATTCGAATCGGCAGCGCATCCATCAAGTGGGTCCGGCCGGTCTTCACGACGTGCTCCAGCTCGCCGGCGCGTCGATCGATCGCCTCGCGGAGATGCACAAGGGCGGGAATCACATGATCGCTCGCCTCGAGGTACGCGCTCACGTGGATGGCGGTCGGGATCACGTCGTTGCTGCTCTGACTCATGTTGACGTGATCGTTCGGATGGACCTGGCGGCCCAACAGGCGCGTCGCCAGGGTGGCAATCACCTCGTTGGCGTTCATGTTGGTGCTCGTGCCGGAACCGGTCTGAAAGATGTCGAGCGGAAAGTGCGCGTCATGGACGCCCTCTTCCACTGTCCGGGCAGCCTGCTGGATGGCGCCCGCGAGCTCGGGTTCGAGCAGACCCAGGCCGCGGTTGGCTGCCGCGGCGGCGCCCTTGACCAGTCCGAGCGCGCGAATGAACGTGCGCGGAAATCGCAGGCCGCTGACCGGAAAGTTGTCCACGGCCCGCTGCGTCTGGGCGCCATACAGCGCATCGGCCGGCACGCGCACCTCACCCATGCTGTCGCGCTCGACGCGATAGGCTTCCTCCGTCATGGCGTTGATCCTTTATGTGGACGGACGAAACACCCGCAGCAGCTTCATGATGGGATCGTAGAACTGATCGACGACGCGCTCCTTCAGCGGAATGATCGCGTTGTCGGTGATCGTGATGCTCTCGGGACAGACCTTCGTGCAGCATTTCGTGATATTGCAGTAGCCGATGCCCTGGGAGTTCTTGAGATCGGCCGTGCGGTTCTCGACATCGAGCGGATGCATCTCGAGCGCCGCGGCGTAGACGAAGAATCTGGGACCGATGAACTCCTCGTGGAGCTGGTGTTCGCGCAGGACATGGCACACGTCCTGGCAGAGAAAGCACTCGATGCATTTGCGGAACTCCTGCACGCGATCGATGTCCTGCTGGTCCATCCGCCAGGTCCCGTCCGGCGCGTCCGCAGGACGCGGTTTGAACGGCTTGATGGCCTTCTTCGCCCGGAAGTTCCAGGACACGTCCGTCACGAGGTCCTTGATCAGCGGGAATGTCTTCATCGGCTCCACGGTGATGGGCTCATTCGCCGGCAGGGCGCTCATCCTCGTCATGCACATCAAGCGCGGCTGCCCGTTGATTTCGGCCGAGCAGGAGCCACACTTTCCCGCTTTGCAATTCCATCGCACCGCGAGATCGTTCGCGTGAGCCGCCTGGATCTGATGAACGGCGTCCAGCACGACCATCCCTTCGCTGATCTCGGCGGTGTACTCGCGGAATCCGCCCGCGGAGGCGCTGCCGCGCCAGATTCGAAACGTGGAGCTGGCCACTAGCGGTTCTCCTCGATGATTCGTTTCAGCTCGGCAGGCAGCTCCGGAATCGCCTGACGCGTGATGCTCATGTCGCCGTCGCG
>Ga0070698_100008848_pt1 | contig 10826 bp, 10 predicted proteins | sample KBSK1502metaG_FD_65477 | JGI IMG/M metagenome (GOLD analysis project Ga0070698, IMG submission 65477) | Corn, switchgrass and miscanthus rhizosphere microbial communities from Kellogg Biological Station, Michigan, USA - KBS K1-50-2 metaG | ecosystem: Host-associated > Plants > Roots >...
GGCTGGCAGCCGGCGAAGAACAGGAAGAAGGCGGAGGTCAGAAGACCGAGATCGCCGGCGGTGATGCCGATGTCCCGTTCGAGGTAGGGAAAGATCACCGCGTTCACGCCGCGGAAGATGTAGGACAGGAAATAGGCGAACGCGAACGGCAGGAAGACCCGCAGGAACAGCGTGGCGAAGGTCGCGGCGTTTCCGGTCATGTTTGCATTGGCGCTGGGCGCGGCGCGCACCATATTTCACACCCCGGAGGGGGTCAAAGATTAGTTCGGCATGGCGACGATGTTGGCCGAGAGCCGCGTGCCTTCGATCCAGCGTTCAACCAGGCCGGTGGCGTCGGAGAAGATGAAAATCTCGTAGTCGAGCGAGCGCAGCAGCGCGATCAGATCGTCGGTGCTCGTTCCCTGTTTTCGCAGCGCATCGTCGTTGGCTTCGATCAGCAGCACCGGATGCGATGCCATCAACAGGGCGCGACCGCCCGTGAGCACTTTCACCTCGGCGCCCTCGACGTCGATCTTGATCACACCCACTTTGCCGAGCGCGAGCCGCTGGGCGACAGCATCGAGTGTCTCGACAGCGACCGGCTCGGAGGCAATTGCCCTCACACCTTCATGGGCGAAACCGCCCAGCGTGTTGTGTCCGCCATGCACTGCCGGCGCGATTTGCAGATCGGCGCGGCCGGCTTCGGCGGCCAAGGCGGCGGACACGACGGTTACGTTCCTCAGTCGATTGAGCGCCAGATTGCGTTCGAGGTTTCGGCGCTCGCGCGAACTCGGTTCGACCGCGACCACGCGGCCGCGCCGGCCGACGCGGCGGGCGGCGAACAGGGTGTAGAGGCCGTCATTGGCGCCGACATCGATGACAGTCATGCCGCGGCGCAGCATTCGATCCAGGAAGGCAAATTCGTTGGGTTCGAACGAGCCGCACACATAGAGGCAGAGGCTGAGGTCGTTGCCGAGCGTCACCTCGACCTTGGACCCTGCATGCCACGGCAGGACAAGAGGGACGACCAGCTTGTTGCTGAGGGCCAACCGCCAGAGCACGCCGCGACGCGTCGCCATCCAACGGTGCTCGACGAAATACTCGCGGGCGAAAGTCCAGCCGGGAAAGACTTGCAACGAAGGCCTGCGGCCGGCCAGGCAGCGCGCAAATAGTCGACCCAAGGTCGGCCGCTCGACCAACCATCGGCGACCGATCTCGTCGAGCCAGATGGCGAGGCGCCGGCGGCGCTTCATCCACCATCTGCCCAATCTGGTCGAGGCAACGGCTTCTTCCATGCGGCGGACAGTGTTGTCGGTCGAATTCGGCGCCGACAAGGCGAAAACGGCCTATATTGACCGCAAGAGGAGGCGTTGCATGGCTCGAAAAACCGATCTGACAGCGCCGCAGCCAGCGACCGCAGGCGACGTCGATCGCTTTGTGCGCGAGCTCGGCGAAATGGCACCGCGAGCGTCGGGCACGCGCGGGCGCCTGCTGTTCGCCATGGATGCGACGGCCAGCCGCGAACCGACCTGGGACCTCGCCTCGTCCCTGCAAGGCGAGATGTTCGTTGCCGCCAGCCAAAGCGGCGGCCTCGATATCCGTCTGGCGTTCTATCGTGGCTTCGATGAGTTCAAGGTGAGCCGCTGGACGTCCGACGGCCGCGAGCTCGCCCGCCTGATGAGCGCGGTGCGCTGCCTGGCCGGCCGCACCCAGATCGCCCGGCTGCTGCGCTATGCCGTCGAGCAGCGGCGCGACAGTCGCATCGACGCGGTGGTCTTTGTCGGCGATTGCTGCGAGGAGGATGTCGATGCGGTTGGCCACGAGGCAGGACAGCTCGGCCTGCTCGGCCTGCCGGTGTTCGTCTTCCACGAGGGCGAGGATCGCGTTGCCTCGCGGCTGTTTCCCCAGATCGCCAAGCTGACGCGCGGCGCCTATTGCAAGTTCGACCGCTCGAGCCCCGACCAGCTCAAGCGGCTGCTCGGCGCCGTCGCCGCTTATGCCGCGGGCGGACGCGCGGCGTTGCTGAAATATGGTCGCGAGCAGGGCGGCGCCGCGGCGCTGCTGACCAATCAAATGAAGTGACGATGGCTGTTCAGGGTGGCGATCTGCGCGCGACAGTAGAGGCGTTTTTCGAGAGCGAAATCCTGCCGCGCCATCGCGATTGGCTGGACCATGTTGCCCGCCGTGAAGCCGCGCCATTCCTGCCGGCGTTGCAGGCCAAGGCGCGCGCGGCGGGCCTGTGGAACCTCGGCCTGACCGAGCGCATGAGCAACCGCGACTACGCGCCGCTCGCCGAGATCATGGGCCGCCTGCCGTGGGCCTCCGAGGTCTTCAACTGCCAGGCGCCCGACGTGCCCAACATGATCATGCTGCAGGCCGCCGCGACGCCCGAGCAAAAGACGCGATGGCTCGAGCCGCTGCTCGCGGGCCGCGTTCGCTCCGCCTTCGGCATGACCGAACCCGACGTCGCCTCGTCCGACGCCGCCAACATCGCAACGACGCTCCGCCGCGAGGGCGATGACTGGGTGGTCAACGGCCGCAAATGGTACATCACCGGCGCCGCCCATCCCGCTTGCGCCTTTGTGATCGTGGTCGGCGTGTCGCGGCCGCAAGCGCCGCGCACCGGCCGGCATTCCTGCGTCATCGTGCCGATGGGCACGCCCGGTCTGCGGATCGTTCGCGAGCTGCGCTTTCTCGGCTGGGAGGACAGCGTCGCGCCCATCGCCGAGCTCGCCTTCGAGGATGTGCGCGTGCCGGCTAAAAATTTGCTGGGCGCGGAAGGCGAGGGCTTTGCCGCCGCGCAGGTGCGTCTGGGCCCGGCGCGGCTGCATCACTGCATGCGCGCCATCGGGGCCTGCGAGGTGCTGGTCGAGCTCATGATGGCGCGGGCGGCCGAGCGCCATGCCTTTGGCCGTGCCGTGATCGACTACGACGCCACGCAGCAGGCGATCGCCCGCTCGCGCATCGAGATCGAACAGGCGCGGCTCCTGGTGCTGCGCACGGCCGAGCGGCTGGACGGCGCGGGCCATCAGGCCGCCTGGCGCGACGTGTCGATGGCCAAGGTCGCGGTGCCCGAGATGGCCCAGCGGGTCGCCGACCGGGCGATCCAGCTGTTCGGCGCCATGGGCGGCAGCGACGATGCGCCGATCCACCGCGCTTTCGCCATGGCGCGTCTGTTGCGCATCGCCGACGGGCCGGACGAAGTCCATCTGCGCCAGATCTTCCGCCAGGAGCCGCCGGCGCGCTGGAGCGTGGCGGACTCGCCCTATATCGCCCGTCGGGTCGACTAGGCCCCGAGCAAGCGCGCGGTCCAGCGCCCCGGCAGGGACTGACCGAACCAGACAGCGGCCTTGGTGCCGATCGGGAAGGCGATGCGCGCGTGGTTGTGGGCGAGGCCGTGCCGGATGATGGCGGAGGCGCGCTCGGCGGTCATCAGGAAGGGCATGGGGAAGGGCGCGTTGGCGGTCAGGCGGCTCACCACGAAGCCCGGACAGATGACGCTGACGCCGATGCCGTCCTTCTGCAGGACGTAGCGGATGCTCTCGCCCCACACGCGAACGGCGGCCTTGCTGGCGTTGTAGGAAGCCGAGTAGGGCAGGCCGATGAAGCTTGCGAGCGAGGCGACGACGGCGATCTGGCCGCGCTTGCGCTTTATCAGCCGCGCCAGCAGCGGCTCGACGGTGTTCAGCACGCCGCCGACATTGACGTCGAACGTCTTGCGGATCACCGAGAAATCGTCGAGCGAGGAATTGTTCTTGTCGATCGAGATGCCGGCATTGGCGATCACGAGATCGACCGGATGAGCGTCGTCGAAGGCGGTGAGCCAGGCGCCGAGCTTGTCGCGGTCGACGACATCGACCGTATCGGCCACCACCGTAGCGCCCTTGGCACGACAGGCGGCGGCGACCGCCTCGAGGCGGCCCGCGTCGCGGCCGGTCAGCGCCAGCGCCACGCCGCGTTCGGCATAGTCGAGCGCCAGCGCCTCGCCAATGCCGCTCGACGCACCGGTGATGACAATGCTTGAGAACTTTTTCATGGGATAACCTTCGGGTGGATCGCGTTGTCTGCGCTGGGAGCCGATACTAGAGTGCCTCGCCGTGGCGCGGCCAGTGGTGTGGCAAGTGGAGTGTCGTTATTGATTGCAAGCATGACGGGATACGCCCGGACGCAGGGGTCGGATGACCAGCGGCGCTGGGTCTGGGAAGCGCGCAGCGTCAACGGCCGCAACCTGGAAATCCGCTGCCGCGTGCCGCAGGGCTTCGACCGTCTGGAGAATCCGGCGCGTACTGCGGTCGGCTCCCGCCTGAAGCGCGGCAACGTTTCCTTGACGCTGACCATCGCCAGCGACCGCCAGGGCAAGCCATTGCGCATCAACCGCGCCCTCCTCGCCGAGCTGGGCGCGTTGGTCGAGGAAGTGCGCAAGGGCACCGGCGCGGCCGCGCCGACGGCGGATGGGTTGCTGCGCGTGCGCGGCGTCATCGAGGAGGATGACGAATCAGTCGAAAGCGAGGAAGCGCTCGCGGTACTCGACAAGGCGCTGACGGCGACCCTCGAGGAGGTCCTGAAGGCGCTGGCCGCCGCACGGGCGGCCGAGGGCCGGGCGCTGGCTGGCGTGATCGATCGCCACATCGACGAGATCGAAGCCCTGTGCGGACGGGCAGCCGATCGGGCAGCCGCTCAGATCGGCACCTTGAAGACCCGGTTCGACAGCCAGCTTGCCGAGCTGCTGGAGCGCGCGCCGGCGCTTTCGGAGGAGCGCTTTGCCCAGGAGGTGGCGCTGCTGGTCGGCAAGGCCGACGTGCGCGAGGAACTGGACCGGCTGGCCGCCCACATTGCGCAGGCGCGGACCCTGCTCGCCGACGCCCGTCCCGACAATCCGGTGGGCCGCAAGTTCGATTTCCTCTGCCAGGAATTCAACCGCGAGGCCAACACGCTGTGCTCGAAGTCGGCCGACATCGAGCTGACGCGGATCGGCATCGATTTGAAGGGCGCCATCGAGCGCCTACGGGAGCAAGTGCAGAATGTCGAGTAACGTCGAGGCGCCGGCCATCCAGCGGCGCGGCCTGATGCTGGTGCTGTCCTCGCCGTCGGGCGCGGGCAAGACGACCCTGTCGCGGCAGCTCCTGGAAAACGATTCGCACATCCAGCTCAGCGTCTCCTGCACGACGCGTGCCAAGCGGCCGGGCGAGAAGGACGGGGTCGACTACAAGTTCATCGACACGCCGAGCTTCCGCGGCATGATCGAGCGCGGCGAATTTTTGGAACATGCCCGCGTGTTCGATCACTACTACGGCACGCCGCGCGCGCCGGTCGAAGCAGCGCTGCAGGGCGGCCGCGACATGCTGTTCGACATCGACTGGCAGGGCACGCAGCAACTCAAGGAGAAGGGCCGCGAGGACCTGGTGACAGTGTTCATCCTGCCGCCGTCGACGCGCGACCTCGAAAAGCGGCTGATCACGCGCGCCCAGGATTCGCCCGACATCGTGGCCCGCCGCATGGCCAAGGCGGCCGACGAGATGAGCCATTGGGCGGAGTACGACTACGTCGTCATCAACCGCGACATCGCCACCAGCCTGATGCAGATCAAATCCATCCTGACGGCCGAGCGGCTCAAGCGCGAACGCCAGCAGGGGCTGGAGAGCTTCGTCAAAGCGCTGCGCGAGGGGCGGTAGCCGGCTGGTCATTGCCGCTTTGACCCTGCGAACGCAGCACGAGCTGCGAGGCCGCCAAGGGCTTGCCGGAGAATTCGGCGATCAGCCGGTCGCTCGCCGTTTCGATCGTCTTCTCCAACCGCTGCATGAAGGTCTGCTTGTCAAGGCCGGTCTCGATCGCCGGCAGGAACTCGATGGCGGCGCGGCCGGGCTTCTTCCACCAGTCGCGGCGATTCCACAACAGGCCGAGCGAGGTGGCGACCGGCGTCACCGGCAAGCCGAGATCGCGGTAGAGATAGTAGATGCCCGAGCGGTAGCGCTCGCGCTCGCCCGGCGCCATCAGATTGCCCTCCGGATAGATCGCGATGTGGCGACCGCTGTCATAGGCGCGCTTGGCGAACTGGGCGAGGTGCTCGCGCTCCTTGCCGCCGCCGCAGGCATCGACGCGGATCATCTGCAGGCGATAGAGGATGGCGCCGATCACCGGATAGCGGAACAACTCCTGCATGGCGACGAAGGCGATGCCGGGAATGTTGGCCGCCAAGAAGATGCCGTCGCTCTCGCTGTGATGCTTGTTGGCGAGCAGGGCAGGGCCGCGAACGGCAATGTTCTCGCGGCCGCGAATCTCGACCTTCATGCCGCCGATCCAGCGCATGCCCCAGACGACGCCGCGGGCCCAGTAGTGCAGCAGGCCGCGCAGCACCACCGGCGTGGGGATCGGCACCAGGACGACACCCATGATCGCGGCTACGAAGGTGAAGCTATAGAAGTAGATGTTGAAGGCGATGGAACGGATCATGATGATAAGTATGTGAGCGTTCACTCATTTTGTCAATAGGCCAGATGGCCAAGGATTCTCGAGGGTTCATGCCATCCTTTCCGTCTGCTGACACTCCCACCGCGTTGGACCGGTATCGCGAGAAATGGCGCGAGGCGCCACGCGGCAGCGACGCCGATGGGCGGGTGTTCTCGTCGGATCTCCTGGCGCTGCCCGACGAAGCCTTTCTTGCCGCCTGGGACGCGATGGCCGCCCGACGCTATGCCGGCGAGCTCGGCTGGCTGGGCGCCATCTATGGCGATACCTTTCGGGGCCGGCGCGTCCTCGAATTGGGATCGGGCCTGGGCTTCGACGGCATTCGATTCGCGCAATTGGGTGCTGCCTGGACTTTCGCCGATATCGTTCCCGACAACTTGGCGGTCATCCGGCGCGTTGCCGACTTGAAAGGTTTGACGCGGGTCGCCTTTCACCTGATCGGCGACGATCTTTCGTTTGCGGCGCTACCGGCCGATTTCGATGCCATCTGGGTGTTCGGCTCAATCCATCACGTGCCGTTCGAGATCGCGCGACGCGAGGCCCTGGCGGCGCTCGAGCATCTGAAGCCCGGCGGCCGATGGATGGAGCTTGTCTACCCGCGTGAACGATGGCTGCGCGAGGGCGCGCGCTCGTTTGACAAATGGGGCCGCCTCACCGATGGCGAACGCACGCCGTGGGTCGAATGGTATGACATCGAGAAGGTAAGGCGGCGTCTCTTCCCCGCGCCGTTGCGCACCTGGCTCGACTTCGATCTCTGCTCCAGCACCTACCGCTGGTTAGACCTCCAATATGTCGCAGGGCGACCGTTCCGGCTCGCCGATTTCGACCTGGCGGCGCTGTCGCGTTCGCGCAGTCTGCTGGCGGAAGCCGTGGCACTTCACAACGGCGCGTCACGCCGACCGGCCGGGGGCCACGATTGGTCATTCGTCTGCTCGGCGCGACTGTTCGATTGGGCGGCCATCGTCGACCTTTCGGAGCCGTTGCGCGCGCTGGGCCCGGCAGACGGCTGGGCCGTGGATCTGGAAATCGCGGTCTCTCATGGCACGATCGGTGTCGGGCTGACCGACGCCGCCGGTGCGTACATTCCGGCTGCCGAAGCGGTGATCGATACCGGTCGCGACACCCGGGTTGTCACTTTGCGCGCCGTCGGCACAGGCGCGCCCTCGAGGCTGGTTTTCCGTAATTTGCATGCCGAGCTGGCCGGCCAGTTCGCCGTCCATTCGGCCATCCTTCGAGTGGCCAATTAGCGGGCTTCGGCGCGCAAGAGCTCAGCCAGACGGACGAAGTCGGCCACGCCAAGTTCTTCGGCCCGCGCCGTTGGCCGCAACCCGAGGCCGGTCAGGACCGCCGCAGGATCGGCAAAGAGCCCCGCCAGGCTGCGGCGCAGCATCTTGCGGCGCTGGCCGAAGGCTGCCGCGGTAACTCTCTCCAGGATCGCCAAATCGACCAGTCGGTCGCCGACGGGCCGAGGCGTCAGCCGTACCACCGAGGAGGTGACCTTGGGCGGGGGAACGAACGCCGAGGGCGCCACGTCGAACAACCGCTGCACGATACAGACATGCTGGGCGAGGACCGACAGCCGGCCATAGTCCTTGCTGCGCGGCATGGCCGCCAGGCGATCGGCGACCTCCTTCTGGAACATCAGGACCATGTCGGCGATCTGCCCCGCCTGGTGCAGCCAGCGCACCAGCAACGCGGTCGAGACATTGTAGGGCAGGTTGGCGACGATCCGACGGGGCGGCGAGCCCAAGCCCGCTAGGTCTACCTCGAGCGCGTCGGCTTCGAGGAGGTCGAGGCGACCTGGGGCGGCGTCCTGCAAGTCCTGCAAGGCTGTGATAGCCCGGCGGTCGACTTCGATCGCAACAACGCGTGCCGCGCCCTCGAGCAGCAGTGCGCGCGTCAGTCCGCCGGGACCGGGTCCGACCTCGATCACCGTTCCCTCGCCAAGCGGCGCGGCGGCGCGGGCAATGCGCCGAGTGAGGTTGAGGTCGAGCAGGAAATGCTGGCCCAGGCGCTTGCGCGCGTCGAGGCCATGGGCGGCGATGGTCTCGCGCAACGGCGGCAGCCGGGCGAGCGCGTCCATGTCCGGTCGGGCGTTCAGGTCTGGCGCCGGCGGGCCATGTCGTCCGCCATGCTGAGCGCCGCGAGCAGGCTCGCCGGATCGGCGCAGCCGGTCCCGGCGATATCGAGCGCTGTGCCGTGGTCCGGCGACGTCCGCACGAAGGGCAGGCCCAGGGTGACGTTGACGCCGCCGGCAAAATCCACGGTCTTGATCGGGATCAGGGCCTGGTCGTGATACATGCAGAGGGCCGCGTCATAGCGCGCGCGGGCAGCCGGATGGAACAACGTATCGGCCGGCGCCGGACCGCTGGCGTCGAGGCCGTCACGCCTCAGGATCTCGATCGCCGGCGCGATCACCCGGGCTTCCTCATCGCCCATCGAGCCTTGCTCACCGGCATGAGGATTGAGTCCGGCAACGGCAAGCCGGGGGTGCGCGATGCCGAACAACGACCGCAATCCCGCCGCGGCGATGCGGCCCGCCCGCACAATCTTGGCAGTGTCAAGCGTGCGCACCGCTTCGGCCAGCGAGAGGTGGATGGTCACCGGCACGACCCGCAGCTCGGGGCAAGCCAGCATCATGGCGACCTCGACGCCGCCGGCCAGCTCGGCGAGGTATTCCGTGTGGCCGGGATGTCGGAAGCCCGCATCCTGGAGGGTCTTCTTCTGGATCGGATTGGTCACCATGCCGGCAACCTCCCCGGCAAGGGCGAGCTTGGCGGCGCGCTCGATCGCCTCGACGGTTGCCGGCGCGTTGACCGGATCGGGATGGCCAGCCTGCACGGGGATGCGCAACCGAACCGGCAAGACAGGCAACGCTGTTTCGAAGACAAGACCGGCGTCCGACGGCCGCGCGATTTCTCGCACAGCGACGTCGAGGCCGAGCTTGGCGGCGAGACCGCTCAAGCGGGCGCTATCGTCGATCGCAAAGAACGGCCGCGCACCGGGCCGGCGCAACGACCAGGCTTTTAGGGTGAGTTCGCCGCCGATGCCGGCCGGCTCGCCCATCGTCACGGCGAGCGGCGCGGCGACCGTCATGATGGCTGCTTGACGTCGATGGTCGCCTGGCGCCGCAGGTCGCGCATGTAGCGACGCCCGGCGCCTTCGAGTTTCTGCAGCAGGATCTGCTGGCCGATGACATCGCGGGTCGGCATGCCGTCGCCGCCGACCTTGCCGCACAGCGCCACGACCTGCAGTCCTTCGGCGACCCGGAAAGGCCCGGCCGTACCGCCCACGTTCAGCTTGGGAATCTCCTCGAACATCTGGCGATTGGCCGCCAGATCGCCGACCCGGATGCCGGTGAGATCGCCCGAGGTCGCGCCCTTGAGCTCGCGCGATCTGGCATGGAGGTCGGTGCAGCTCTTGACGCCGGCCATCGCCTTCTGACCCTCGGCGGTCGCCTTGGCGACCTCGTCCGGCGTGGCGTTGACCGGCAGGGGCAGGGTCATTTGGGTCAGGTTGAGACGCATGTCGTCGGCTCGCGTCGCCGCAAACTGGCGGCGGTCGATCACGTAGAGAATATGCCAGCCCGAGCTGCTGCGGATCGGCTCCGAATATTGCCTGACCTGCAGCTTTTCAATCGCGCCGTCGAGGCTGGGATCGAGCGATCCGGGCAACACCCAGCCGAGCTCGCCGCCCGCCTGGGCCGTCGCGCCCTGCGAGAACTGTTGGGCGACGGCGCCGAACGGCGCCCCGCGCTTGAGCTGCTCGACAATGCGGTCGGCGCTGCGCTTGGCTTCATCGGCGAGCTCGGCCCGGTCAATGGGCACGAAGATCTCGGCCACCCGCGCTTCGGTCTTGCCGACGTTCGACCGCATCCGGCTCATCGCGTCATCGATCTCGGCTTCCGAGACGTCGACCTGGGGCCTGACTTTCCGGCGGATGATCTTGGTCCAGGCGATCTGCGCATCGATCTGCTGGACGGCGATCTCGTAGGGGACGCCGACGCTCTGCAGGTATTGCCGGAACTGGCCACGTGACATGCCCGCGGCACGCTCGATGTCGCCGAAGCGCTGCTGCAGCTCGCCGTCGGTGGTCTTCAGCCCCAGCCGCTTGGCGTCCTGGATCTGCAGGTGTTCATCGATCATCTGGCGCAGGATCTGGGCGGCCATGCGCTGACGCAGCTCCGGACTGTCCTGCAGGCCCGTCGTCCGAATGGCGAACAGCACCCGCTGGGACAGGTCGAAATCGGTGATGGCGTCGTCGTTCACCCGCGCCACCACGCGCAGGCCTTGGGCCGATGCGACAGCTGGAGACAACGTGACGACGATGACGAGAAGAGTGCGGAGGAACAGCGCGGACATTGCACCGGCAGGGTGATGAGG
>Ga0070698_100008849_pt1 | contig 10825 bp, 8 predicted proteins | sample KBSK1502metaG_FD_65477 | JGI IMG/M metagenome (GOLD analysis project Ga0070698, IMG submission 65477) | Corn, switchgrass and miscanthus rhizosphere microbial communities from Kellogg Biological Station, Michigan, USA - KBS K1-50-2 metaG | ecosystem: Host-associated > Plants > Roots >...
GCCCGGCGTGCGCTTGCGCCGATCGAGCGGATGACGGAGCGCGCGCAGACGATTACGGCCGATCGGTTGAGCGATCGTCTGCCGGTCAGCAACCCGGACAACGAGATGGGGCGGCTGGCCCGCGTCTTCAATGCCACGCTCGGACGGCTGGAGGCGTCGTTCGACCAGATGCGGCGCTTCACCGCCGACGTCTCTCACGAGCTGCGCACGCCGCTGACCGCCATCCGCAGCGTCGGCGAGGTCGGTCTGCGGGGGCGCCGCGACGAGGAGACGTATCGCGCGATCATCGGCAGCATGCTCGAGGAAGTCGATCGGCTGGCCGGACTCGTCGATCGGCTGCTGACGCTCTCGCGCGCCGAGACAGGCCAGGCGAAGATGTCGGTCGAGGCGGTTGGCCTGAATGAGCTGGCTGAATCCGTTGCAGCAGACCTGGCCGTGCTTGCCGAGGAGAAATCGCAGCCCGTGGTCGTCGAGCCGCAGGGGTCGGCGCACACGCTCGGCGATCGGGTCATGGTGCGGCAGGCGCTGATCAACCTGGTGGACAACGCGATCAAGTTCAGTCCACCGGGCGGCCGGATCGTGATTCGGGTATTCGAGTCGAACGGCAAGGCGGTTGTGGATGTCATGGACAACGGCCCGGGCATTCCCACGGACGTGCGCGACCGCATCTTCGATCGCTTCTTCCGCGCGCCCTCGCCGTCAGGTGATGTCGCCGGCAGCGGGCTCGGCTTGTCGATCGCGAGATCGGCGGTGGAAGCCAATGGAGGAACGTTGACCCTCGAGCACAGCACTGACGGGGGCAGCACGTTCCGCATCACACTGCCTTGCGCGTCGTAAGCCACCGTGTGTGGCTGTCCCGAGCGATGCAGGGGTCTGCTAGGGTCCCTGGCAGAGCGCCACGACGCAGACCGACAGGATCGTCCTGTCCACCGGAGGAACCGGCAGGCCGCGCTCAATCATCAGTGTTCGAATGAGCGCTGACGTTTCAGGGTGCGCGATCACCCCCTGCACGCCGGCTCGAACCAGACCATCGGCATAGTCGATCGCCTGCCACGTGTGGCCCGCGGCCGCCGAGCCCACCTTGTCGGTGTCTCGACTGCCGCGGTCCCGCGCGTCGAGCCTGGCGCCGCGATTCACGAGCAACCGGACGACGTCGTCGCGGCCTTTGAGGGCGGCGCCCATCAGCGGAGTGCGCCCCTCGTTGTTGGCGCCATTCGCGTCGAGGCCGAGATCCAGAAGCATCGCGACGGCCTGGACATTCTCCTGCGGCGACCGCTCGTAGGTGACGCCTTCCACCCACCCGATGCCGCCCGCGAGTGTCAGCGCGGTATCGCCATTGGCCGTCGGGATCGCCGGGTCGGCGCCATGCTTCAGCAGCAGCGTCATCAGCACCGTGTCGCTCGACTCCGCTGCGCGCGCGAACGCCGTCGCCCCGTCCTCGAAGAACCACTGCATTGTGAAGATCGTTCGGGTGAGCGTGTTCTCCCTGACCCGGGCGTTCGGGTTGGCTCCCTTTTCCAGAAGGCGCGTGATGATGTCCAGATGGTCCAGGTCCGGTTTGGGCACCGGATAGTCGCCGCCTTCGATGTTCCGGTTGTCGGTGGCCAGGTACAGGGGCGTCCAGCCCCCCTTGTTGGCGATGTTCACGTCCGCACCGCGCTCAATCAGCATCGCGGCGAGCTCATAGTTGCGGTTGTTGATCGCGGTGAGCAGGGGGGTCCATCCGTACTCAGTGGTTTGATTCACATCAGCACGCGCATCGACGAGTGCCCGGGCGGACTCGAAGTCACCCTCACGTGCCGCCAGGACCAGCGCGGTCAGGCCGCCGCCGCCGGAACCCACCAGCCCCGCGACGACGACCTCGGTATCGTCGGTAGGCTGCTGCTGCGTTTGGGACGACGCGGGCTGCTGACGCTCCCACTCGAGCTGCTGCTCGTACGTTCTGCCAGCGGCCGCCGCACGCTTGCGGCGCTGCTGCGCCTCATCAACCGCACGCAGGTTGACGCGGTTGGCGACGTAGTTGCGAGGCAGGCCCGCTGGACCCGATCTCGCGCCGGGATCCGCGCCCGCCGCGAGCAGCGCTTTGACGGCCTCCGGGTGCTGCTGCTCGACCGCCCACATCAGCGCCGTGGTCCCGCGTAGACCTTCGCTGGCGTTCACGTCGGCGCCGGCCGCGATGAGTGTCTCGATGAGACGGGGTTCGCCGTTGCGTGCGGCGAACATGACCATCGTTTCCCCGTTCGGTCCACGCTCACGCGCGTCTGCACCCGCCTTCAACAGTCTCTCGACCATCGGGACGCTCCCGTAGAGCGAAGCCATGGCCAGCGGGGTCACACCCTCGCGCGTCGCCGCCTTGACGTTGGCGCCGGAGGTCAACAGCAGGTCAGCCGCCGCGAGGTCGTCCCGGTACACGGCCCAATGAAGCGCGGTCGTGCCGTCCACCTGGGGAGCATTCACGTCGGACTTCTTCTGCAGCAAGGTACGAAGGGCGGCGGCCTCGCCGTTCATCACTGCGTCGGCGACGTCGCTGGGGCCAGTCGCACGGCCGACGAGGCCATTGCACAGGACCAGCACCGCGACACAACCTCCGATCGTTCGTCCCTTCATGGTCTCGTTCGGTCTTTGCTCTTCAGACCCGGTGTCACAGTTTTGCGAGTCTCCCGGTACTGTCGCCCTGCTGCTCCCGATTGATGCCGTACATGTCCATGACACTCAACAGCAGGTTGCCGGTCGTCACGGTCTTTCTCTCGTACGCAAGGTGACGGTTCCCTTTCAGTTGGCCGCCGGCGCCCCCGACCAGGATGTGCGGTACGTCATAGTGCTGGTGCTGATTCGAGTTGCCCATATTGCTGCCGTACATGATCAGCGAGTGATCCAGCAGCGTGCCGTCGCCATCCGGGATCGATCGAAGCTTCTCCGCGAAGTACGCCATGGTGGAGACGTGATACCGGTTGATCTGGGCGTAACGCCTCATTTGCACCGGGTCGTCCTGGTGGTGCGACCCGCCATGGAAGCTCACGCTATTGCCGCCATCGGGGAACAGCGGGCTCCTCGGAAAAGGATACACACGGCTGGTGAGATCGCGCGCGCCGAGCACGGTGGCCACGCGGGTGACGTCCGCCTTGAATGCCAGCGCGAGCAGATCGAAGTGCAGCTTGACGTGATCGTCGAACTGTTCCGGAATGCCGGGTGGGAGATCCAGCTCCGGCGTCTCGTTCGACGCCCTCGCCGCGAGCTGAATGCGCCGCTCGATCTCACGAATCTCGTCGGTGTACTGATTGATCGTTCGTCGGTCTCCCGCACCCAGGTCGTTCTTCAGGCGGGCCAACTCGCTCGTGAGGGAATCCAGGATGCTTCGTGTCTGTTTCAGTCGAGCGGCCCGAACCTCCTGGGTGGCGCCGCTGCCAAACAGACGCTCGAACACCACCTGCGGGTTGAGCTCCATCGGAAGCGGGCCGGTCCGCATCACCGGCTCTCCCGGCGGGGTGGGCAACCCTACCCACGAAATCGAGTTGGTGTACGAACAGCTATAGCCCTCACCACAATTGCTCGAGCTCGAATTCGGGTCCTCGAGGGCAAGCTGCAGCGATGGCAGCAATGTGTCGGCGCCAATCCGCTGCGCAATGATCTGATCGATTGTCGGACTGAACACGGTCGCGTCTGCGGCGGCCGTCTTCCGCGGCTTGTTCCCCGTCAGGAACGCCGCCGCCACCCAGTGATCGGAGCCGGTGGTCCCTTCGGGAGGTTCGGCTGACTTCGACCACAGTCCGCTGAGGACGACCGTCTGGTCCTTCACCTTCTCGAGCGACTCGAGGATGAAGGGGAGCTTTCCGGGGAGGACGCCTTCCTGCGCCGGCTCCCAGAGCCCCGGGGCCATCCCATGCGGGAAGAAAACACCCACGAACCGCGTCTTCGGTTGTGCGGCGGTCTGGGCGAGAAGCGTGCTGGCGGGCACCATCGCTTCGATGAGTGGCAGCGCGAGCGTGACGCCCGCACCCTGCAGGAATATCCTGCGGGGTACGTGCCTCTTCGTGATGAACGACATGGCTACTGACTCCCTCTCTCAAGCCCGCCACCCTGGCCGGCTTTGGTATTCATCTGGAACGGAGGGCTCTTGACGATGCCCAGCACCACAGCGGCAAACCGGCTGCCGTCGCGGCCGGCGTCGCGCGCAATCGAGCGGACCAGTGGCATGTCCTGATACTCGAGGCCGCGACCGAGGGCGTACGTGAGGAGCTTTTCCACGGTGACGCGGACGAATTGATCGGAATAGCCGGTCAGCCACTTTCGCAGGGCAACCGGGCCGTCGACCTTGGCGTTGTCGAACAGCTGTGCCGAGGCGTCGATCCGACTGCCCTCGTCATGGCTGCGCCACAGCCCAATGGCGTCGAAGTTCTCGAGGGCGAAGCCGATCGGGTCCATCAGGCGGTGACACTGGACGCAATCGGCGCGGACGCGATGTTCGGTCATCCGCTCGCGCATCGTGGGCTCCTTCACGTTTCCCCTCGCGTCCGCGTTTCTGGCCGGCAGCGGCGGAACATCCGCAGGCGGATCCGGAGGGCTCACGCCCAGCACGTTCGTCATGATCCACTTGCCGCGCGTGACCGGCGAGGTCCGTTCAGGCTTGGAGGTCGTCGTCAGAAACGCGCCTTTGCCCAGAAGCCCCCGGCGTGACTCCATCCCGGGGCCAAGCGTGACGCGCCGGAACTGACTGCCGTAGACGTGCGGAATGTCGTAGTGCCGCGCCAGGCGCTCGTTGACGAACGTGTAGTCCGCGTCCAGCAGATCGAGGATGCTCCGATCCTCGCGAACGACCTCGTCAAACAGTAGCTCGATCTCGGAACGCATCGCCTGTCGCAATGGATCGTCGAAATCAGGATAGAGCATCGGGACCGGCGCCACGCTCTCCAGCCCGCGCAGGTTCAGCCATTGACCGGCGAAGTTGACGGCCAGCGCCTTCGCGTTCGGGTGTTTGAGCATCCGCCGGACCTGCTGCTCGAGCACGACGGGATCCTTGAGCCGGCCCTGACGCGCGGAGGTGAGCAGCGTGTCGTCCGGGCCCCTGCTCCACAGGAAGAACGACAGGCGGGACGCCAGGTCGACATCGCTGATCCGGTACGTCTGGCCTGGCTTCAGGGTTGCCGGCTCCTCTTCGATTCGATAGATGAACTGCGGCGATGCCAGAATGCGCGCCAACGCCAGCTCAACGCCCTGCTCGAAGTCTTGCTCCCTGCGGCCGAACTCGTAAAAGTCCATGAGCTCCTTGACATCGGCCGGCGTCACGGAACGGCGGAATGCGCGGGTGGCCAGGTTCGTGATGATCCGGCGGGCGCATGCCGTGTCCCCAGCCGCCCCGGCGGGGATTCCCGCGCCGGGGCGGTCCGCAGAAGCGGACCGCCCAGCCAGCGCTGGCTCGTCGGGTCGCACAGCGACCCGACCTCGTGCGGAGGCGGGCGTGCAGAGGAAGATTCTGCGGCGGCTCGGGGAATCCTTGGCCCTGGTCGCGTTGTACGGACCCTCGATACGGATGGTCCCGACGTGTGGAAAGAAGGTATAGCCCGGCGTCGGGCCTGTTTGAATCGTCGACCGCCTGAAGCGCCGATCCAGGTCGAGTAATGGCGCGTACTGCGTAGCCGGAAACGTGGCGCCGACCTTGTGCGACCCGGCGGTCGTCTTGAAGCGCACGCGCATCGGCGTGCCCCCACGGCCCCCGAAGAACGCTTCAGGGCCCGCCTGGCCCGATTGTCCCCCGGCCACCCGCCGGCCGCCACAGTCGGCGGCAGGCGCCCGCCCTCCACCGTTCCAGTCCATCAATTGCAGCCGCTCACCGTCGAGCAGGATCTCAATCCGTTCGCAGGGCACCGAGCCAAACCCGGCGGGTGACATGTTGTCGCCGAAGATCGGCGTCACGGTGATCGTGTACTCGCCGTCGGACGGGAACAGGTGCCCTACGAGCAGGCCGCCGCGCGTGCCGAACGGGAGCCCCTCGATGTGATAGTCCTGTGTCGTATCGTCACGGGTTCTGTACACCGCCAGCGTCGGTTCCTCAGGAACGCCCAGTGCGAGCCGGCTGATCTTCTCGGCAGATGTCACGTAGGCCTCGACGAGCGTCGACGAGATCCCGAGTGCACCTGCGATATTGTCGAATCCGGCGGTCGAATCGTCCGACGGCAGGTATTTCGCGGGATCGATGTCGAGGTCGAGCAGGTCGTGGACGACGTTGGCGTATTCGGTCCGGTTCAGTCGATGCAACCCGGGCGGCGGCGTGTGCGGGGACGCGGTGCGATCGAGCTCGCGTTCGAGCCATTCGGCCATCGACTTGTACGTCGCAGGGTCGGGTCGCGGTACGCCGGTGGGCGGCATCATGCCGGCCCGCAGCTTTCTCGCGACGAGCTCCCATGTTCGGCCGTCGCGCGCGAGACGCGTGATGTCGAGGGTGTCGAGCGCGAGCTTACGCGCCGAGTCGACGCCTCTGGCTCTCGCCGTCTCGCTGTGACAGGTGAGGCAGTATCGGTCGAACAGCTGCCGCTCGGCGTCGACTGAGATCGCCGGTGGCACAACCGCTGTCGGGCTCCTGGCCGTCAGTGTTGTCTGCGCAGGCGGAGTGCCGCTGCCGGCGCGGTCCTGCTGTGCGGACCCGGCGGTGAGATCAGCAGGTGAGGCGGCCGATACGACCGCCGCGACCACGGCGGCATGAAGCGTCAGAACATAGGGCAGTGTCGCTCGCATAAGCGTTCCATCCCTCCGCGCCCCTGTCCGTGTCCTCCGAGTGGCCCAGTTTACCGCCGGAACTGCTTATCTGGATCCGTTTCTTGACAGGCCCTGGTGCCCACACCACAATCTCGACCGAGGAAAGACGCGAGGGAGGACATGTCCATGCCAACCCGGTTCGCTACGGTGGTCGCTGGTATCGGCGCGCTTCTCCTGGCTGCCGCGCGCCCGGCGCTCCCACATCACTCGTTTGCGGCCGAGTTCGACGCCGGCAAACCGTTCACGATGAAGGGCGTCGTCACCAAAGTCGAGTGGCAGAATCCCCACACCTTCTTCTACCTCGACGTTACGGACCCGGCGAGTGGCAAGGTAACGAATTGGGCACTGGAGATGGGAAGTCCCAATGGGCTCATGCGCGAGGGATGGACGCGAAACACACTGAAGGTTGGCGACCTCGTCTCTGTGGAAGGCAGCCTCGCCCGGAGCGGTCGCGCCCTGGGGAACGCCCGGGTCGTCACCCTGACGAGCACGGGTAAGCGGTTGTTCGCAGCGTCAAGCGCGGGGCAGTAACGTGCGCAGATACCTTCTTTCCTGGATTGTCGTAATCGCTGCCGTCACTTGCTGGTCGTCGCTTGCGACCTCGGGCCAGCAGCCCGCAACGCCGTTACTTCCGACGCCACGCCTGGCTGATGGCACGCCGAACCTGGGACGTGTGCCCGGAGAAAAAGGCGTGTGGAACGTGCCCTACATTCAGAACATGGCCGACCGGGTGGCTGGCGGCGAAAGCCGCGGCGCTGGTCCGGCGGGAGGCGCAGGCGGTGGTGGCGGCGGACGTGGCGGGTCACGATCGGAGCCACACATTCCGTTCCAGCCGTGGGCCGCCGCAGTCTACGACTACAACTCAGCCAATGTCTCGAAGTACGATCCGGAAGGGTACTGTCTCCCACCTGGCGGGCCGCGGATGATGGCGACACCGTATCCAATGGAAATCGTGCAACTGCCCGAGCAGCGGCGCATCTTCATGGTCTTCGAGGGCGCGACCCACACCTGGCGCGAGATTTACATGGACGGGCGCCCGCATCCACAAGGCGATGCGCTGAATCCAACGTATCTGGGACACTCGGTTGGCCGCTGGGAAGGAGACACGCTGGTTGTCGACGTGGTCGGCTTCAACGAGGGCACGTGGATTGACTATTACGGACACCCGCACACTGACCTGCTTCACGTCGTCGAACGGATCTCGAGGCCCGACAAGATCACGCTGCGTTACGAGGCCACGATCGATGACCCTGGGGCGTACACGAGGCCGTGGACGGTGAGATGGAATGTCACCTGGAATCCGACCGGTGAGCTCACGGAATACATCTGTCAGGAGAACAATCGGTACTTGTGGAACCTGACCGACGACCTTGGGCAGCCGATCTTCGGACCGCGACCGTAGAGGAGGACCTTCTCAGTTCCTCACGAGTTTGAAATCGCCCTTCACGCTGCCCTGGCTCCACGTTCCGGTCATGACGCGTTTGTACGAGCCCAGATTCTCAAGCTTGCCCTCGATCACGTAGCGAATCGCCTGGCCGGACCGATCCCTGCCCTCGGCCTCGAAGCGAACGGTCCAGTTCGACGGATCGAGCGACGCCTTCTGTAGCGGCACGGCGTTGGGGCCCGGGTTGATCGTTCCTGTGATCGCCTTGCCGTCCCAGTTCAACTCGAGCAGCAGACGGTTCCGCGTCTCCTTCGTCGGGCCCCAGTCGCCACTCCACGACCCCTTGAGCGGGTGGCCGAACTGCGCCCCCGCCGCGACGCCGAACGCGAGGAACAGCAGCAGGCTCGCGGCGCGAACCGGCCTCATGCGCATGCCGTATTCTCCCTGGTTTCCGAGCGAATCATCACGCCAAGCTTCTTTCCGACAGACAGGTCATGTGTGCGATCGGCTGCCGTCGGCGTTCATTCTAGTCGCGTCTTCGCAATCACGAGCGCGATGACGAGCAGGATGGCGAGGAAGGCCGCTACGCCGTTCCACGCATACGCCGTCCAGAAGAATCCACCGACCGATCCGGCGATGCTGGCGCCCATGTAATAAAAGAAAAGATAGAGCGCCGACGCCTGCGACTTTGCCTCGCGTGCGCGGATGCCGACCCAGCTGCTGGCGACGGACTGGGCCGCAAAAAACCCAATCGTGACGAACGCGACCCCGATGATGACGGCTGCCAGCGGCCGTGCCGCCGTGATCGCCACGCCGGCCAGCATCGTCGCGAGGCCCGCCTGCAGCAACCGCGGCCGGCTGAATCGGTGCGACAGCATCCCGATCAATGACGAGCTGAAAAATCCCAGCAGGTACAAACCGAAGACGGAGCCGACGACGGACTGGCTCAACGAGTACGGAGGCGCAAGCAGGCGGAACCCGATGTAGTTGTACACGGTGACGAGCGTGCCGAGGATCATGAAGGCCTCGGCCACGAGTGCGAGGATGACCCTGTCGCGCAGGTGGGCCTTGTAGGAATCGAGGAGGCTCGCGATCGAGAGTGAGCGCGGACGGAACCGGGCGGACGGTGGAAGGGTTGACGAGAAGATGACAGACGCGGCGACGCCGAGTCCGCCTATGGCGGCGAGCGCCGTCCGCCACGAGAACAGATCCGCGAGGATACCCGTCAGCAGGCGTCCGGTCATCCCGCCAAGCGCGCCGCTTCCCACGAACAGTCCCATTGAGACCCCAATCGAATCGGGATGAATCTCTTCGCCCAGGTACGCCATCGCAAGAGCGGGCAGGCCCGCAAGCGCGATCCCTTCAATCGTGCGAATCAGAAGAAACGCCGGCCACTCCTGCACGACGGACGACAGGATCGTCAGGAGCGCGACGGCCAGCAGCGACACGCTCATGACAGGCTTGCGTGACCATCCTTCCGCCACGGCGCCAACCACGAGCATCGACATCGCCAGGCAGCCTGTGGTCAGCGAAAGAGCCAGGCTGCTTGCGGCCGCGTTGATGTGAAACTCCTCGGCGAAGATCGGCAGCAGCGGCTGCACCGCGTACATCATCAGGAAGGTGGAGTACCCCGCGGCGAAGACCGCGAGGTTGATCTTGCGAAACGCGGGCGTGCCGCGCTCGACGTGTAACGGTGCGGTCAATGCTTCGCGAGCGCGAGGCGGATGCCAAGCGCCATCAGTACCGCGCCCGTGACCGCTTCGATGCGCCGCCTGATCCGGTTGGTGAGGAGCACCGCGGCCATGCGATCGAGGAAGCGCGCGTAAACCGTCAGCCACACGAGTCCCATGAGCACGTGCGTCGTGGCAAGGAAGATCGACTGCGGCAACACCGGGCGATCCGGCGCGACGAACTGCGGAAGAAACGTCAGGTAGAAGACGGCGACCTTGGGATTGAGCAGGTTCGTGAGCAGCCCCTGAACGAAGCACGCGGACCTGGAAGGTCCGCGCCGCGTGTCCTCAGTGCGCGACGCCGCGTCAGCTCGAACGGACGGATCGTGGTGACCTCTGATCGCCGTGATCAGGGCGCCGGCGCCGAGATAGAGCAGGTACCCGCCGCCGACATACTTGAGGACCGTGAAGGCCAGCGCGGACTGGGCGAGCACGACCGCGACACCGAGCGCCGATGCCGTCCCCCAGATCAGGCACCCCAGACCGATGCCGAGCGAGGCGAAGAAAGCCTGGCGCCTGCCGCTGCCGAGTGCGTGCCGCATCACGAGCGCCATGTCGGCGCCAGGCGTGATCGTGAGGAGGCCCGCGACGACGAGAAAGGCGAGCAGCTGCGGGGCGGGCGGCACGAGATGAGTCATGTCAGAACCTGACGAGATAACTGGTCTTCACAAACAGCTGGCGCGAGACGCGCGTTCCATTATCCATTGCCGAGGTGTAGCCGACATAGATCGCGCTTCCCGGCTGGACGAGGTACGTGAGCAACAGATCTCCCGTCAGACGCCGGCTCCTTGTGAGCGTGACGCGACCCGCGTCTGGCAGCACAGCGCGGTAGTCAGCGATCGCACGAGCGGACAACGCCCGGGTGAACTGGTAATTCATTGTCAGCCGCGCAACATGGTTGTCGAAGATCGGCGTCGTTGAAGACTGGCCGTCGCCGATGTCCTTCAGCCGATTGAAGAGA
>Ga0070698_100008850_pt1 | contig 10824 bp, 12 predicted proteins | sample KBSK1502metaG_FD_65477 | JGI IMG/M metagenome (GOLD analysis project Ga0070698, IMG submission 65477) | Corn, switchgrass and miscanthus rhizosphere microbial communities from Kellogg Biological Station, Michigan, USA - KBS K1-50-2 metaG | ecosystem: Host-associated > Plants > Roots >...
TCGCCGGGCCGGCGACGAGCTAGCCATGGGCGACCTGGACGGGAAGACCGCTCTCGTCACCGGGGGCGGTAAAGGCATCGGTCGCGCCATCAGCCAGGCCCTCGCCGGCATGGGCGCGCGGGTGGTCGTGAACTACCGCTCGGACAAGACCGCCGCCGAAGAGACGGCTGCGTCGCTGCCCAACGCGACCGCGCACCAGGCCGACGTCAGCGACCCCGTCCAGGTCGAAGCGATGGTCAAAGCGATCGGGCGCGTCGACGTGCTCGTCAACAACGCCGGCGCGGTGCGCGACAAGCTGCTCATCCAGATGTCGCCGCCGGACTGGGAGGAGCTCATCCGGACGGACCTGTTCTCGGCGTTCGCCACCACGAAGGCTGCCATCATGAGCGGGATGATGCGTGCGCGATGGGGCCGCATCGTGAACATCACGTCGGTCGTCGGCTTGATGGGAAATGCCGGGCAGTCCAACTACGCTGCGGCCAAGGCAGGCCTGATCGGTTTTACGAAGTCGGTCGCGCGCGAGTACGGATCGCGCAGCATCACCTGCAACGCGGTCGCGCCCGGCTACGTGCGGACCGAGCTGACGAACAAGTCGATGACCGATGAGATGGTCGGTGAGCTGCTCAAGGTCACGCCGATCAAGCGCGAGGCGATGGCCGACGAGGTGGCGGCCGCGGTCGCGTTCTTCTGCTCGGAGAAAGCGGGCTTCATCACGGGCCAGGTGATCGCCGTGGACGGCGGCCTCAGCCTCTGATGGCGATCATCGAGCGCCCCCGCGAGCAGGTCGCCATGCAGGGCGGCGAGCTGCCCGAGATCCTGCTGCCCACCAACTGTCCGGGCTGCGGCATCGGGGTCGACGTGAGCGAGCTGCGCCCGCACAACTACGTGTGCACGAACTGCGGTCATCACTTCCGCCTCGGCGCCGACGTGTGGATCCCGCTCATCGCCGACGATGGCACATGGCAGGAGCGCTGGGAGGACGTCCGCTCCCATGACCTCCTCAAATGGACGGTGCCGAAGCGCTACCAGGAGGTGGTCGAGGAGCTCCTGGCCGAAGGCTTGAACGAGTCGGTGCGCACGGGCACGTGCACGCTGGCCGGCCATCCCATCTGGCTCGCCACGTTCGACTTCGGCTTCGTCGGAGGCACCCTCTCGATCGTGGCCGGCGAGCGCCTGGCGCGCGGCATGGAGCAGGCCGCGTCGGCGGGCATTCCTTACGTCCTGGTGTCGGCCTCTGGAGGGGCGCGCATGCAGGAAGGCGTGCTGGCGCTGATGCAGCTGGCCAAAGTCAACGCCGCGGTCGGCAGGCTGCACGCCGCCGGAGTGCCGTATTTCTCGGTCCTCACCGACCCCACGTTCGGCGGCACCGCCGCGTCGCTCGCGCTCCTGGGTGACATCAACATCGCCGAACCGGGCGCGGCGATCGGCTTCACCGGCCCCCGCGTCATCAAGCAGGCGACGTACGCCGACCTGCCGCCTGGCTTCCAGAGCGCCGAGTTCCAGCTGGCGCACGGCCAGGTCGACATGGTGCTGCCGCGCACGGTGCTGCGCCCGCTGCTGGCGCACCTGCTGGAGCTCCACACCAGATGAGCGTCTGGGAGATCGTCGAGCTCGCGCGGCACCCGGACCGCCCGTACTCGCTCGATTACATCCGCCGGCTTGCCCCCGACTTCATCGAGCTGCACGGCGACCGCCTGTCGGCCGACGACCCCGCGCTGCTCGGCGGCATCGGCACGTGGCACGGCCGCACGACCGTGTTCCTGGGCCACCAGAAGGGCCGCACGCTCAAGGAGCGCGTGGCCCGGAACTGGGGCATGATGCACCCCGAGGGCTACCGCAAGGCGCTGCGGCTGGCGCGGCATGCGGCGAAGTTCGGTTTTCCGATCGTTTCCCTCATCGACACGCCCGGCGCATATCCCGGCGCCGGGGCCGAGGAGCGCGGCATTGCGGCCGCCATCGCCACCGCGATCATGGAGTGGTTCCAGATCCGCGTCCCCATCGTCGCCGCCGTGATCGGCGAAGGGGGCAGCGGCGGCGCGCTGGGCATGGGCGTGGCCGACCGCGTGATCATGCTCGAGAACTCCATCTACTCGGTGGCGTCGCCCGAGGCGGCGGCGTCGATCGTGTGGCGCGACAACACGCGCAAGGTCGAGGCTGCGGAGCAGCTGCAGCTGACGTCGCGCGAGATCATCGGCATGGGCGTCGTCGAGGAGGTCGTGCCCGAACCTCCCGGCAGCGCCAGCGCCGACTACGACGCGGCGGCGACGGCGCTCGACGAGGCGCTGTACCGGCACATGCAGCCGCTGCTCGCGCAACCGGCCGACGAGCTGCTGCAGCACCGCTACGACCGCTTCCGCTACATCGACTCGCTCATTTCCGCCGAGCCAGGCTTCGGCCCGAAAGTCAATTGAAATATGAGCGGGAACCCCAATGGTTCCCGCTCATCGCACGTGCGGCTCCGCCGCAGGCGCTGCTCACCCTCCGGTATAAGGTTTGGCTTTCTTGAATGAATTCCACATACGACGACTGGGAGACCGAGGAGACAAAGTCGCGGCCGGAGTAAATCCGGCCGCCAATGCGACGTCGGCAGCAGCGACGGAGCGCTGAGTTGAGGGTAGTCGCGCAGAGAGTCGCCTCCGGCTCCGTGAGCTGGGACGGCAGCGCTGCAACCATCGGCCAGGGTTTGGTGTTGTTGGTGGGTGCGGCCGCAGATGACGACGAAACGACCGTGCGGCGACTGGCGGACAAGATCATCGACCTGCGCGTGTTCGCGGACGAGGCCGGGAAGATGAACCTCAGCCTGGTCGACGTACGCGGCTCGGCGCTCATCGTGTCCCAGTTCACGCTGTTCGCGGACATGAGCCGAGGCCGCCGGCCAAGCCTGCTCAAGGCGGGCGACCCGGCGCGTGCCGAGCAGCTGTACGAGACGTTCGTGCAGCAGTTCCGCGACCGCGGAATCGAAACCAGGACCGGCAGCTTTGGAGCTGTCATGCGAGTGAGCATCGAAAACGATGGACCGGTCACGCTCGTCCTCTCGACCGACGACTGGGTGACGCGTGTCTGAGTCGAGGCACCCGCTCTTGCCCTACCTGGCCTTCGCGGCGCTCAGCCTGATCTGGGGTGCCTCGTTTCTCCTCATCAAGCTCGGCGTCCAGGACATGAGCCCGACAGCCCTGGTCCTCGTGCGCTCGCTGTCGGGCACGGTGGCCCTCGGCGTGATCATGGCCGCGATGCGCCGGCCGCTGATCAGCGCCGACTGGCGGGCGCGCGTCGCCCCGTTCGTCATCATGGCGTTCACCAACGCGCTGTTGCCCTGGGCGGCGATCGCGTGGGGCGAGCAGCACATCAGCAGCGGGCTCGCCAGCATCCTCAACTCGACGACCACCCTGTGGACGGCGATCCTGATCTTCTGGGTGATTCCGTCCGAGCGGCCCAGCCTTCTCAACTACGTCGGCGTGCTGATCGGAATCTCGGGCGTGGTCCTCCTCGTCCTGCCCGACATCGCGACCCACGGCGTGAGCGGCAGCGTGCTCGGCGTGCTGGCCGTGGTGGCGGCGGCGATCTCCTATGCGGTGGCCGCTTTGTACCAGCGCACCAAGCTGCGCGGCATGAGCGTGTACCAGCAGAGCTTCGGACAGCTGGCGGTGACGTCGCTGCTGGCGCTGCCGATCGCGGCGCCATCGGTGCCCTTGGCCCACCTGGCGTGGCTTTCGTTGGGCGCGGTCATCGCTCTTGGCGTCGGCGGCAGCGGCGTCGCGTACCTGCTCTACTACTACACGATGAACACGCTTGGCGCCGTCCGCGCCACCGGCGTGACGTTCGTGGTTCCCCTCACAGCCGTCTTCTGGGGCGTGGTCCTTCTGCACGAGAGCCTCAGCCTTCCGATCATCGCCGGCATGGTGGTCATCCTCGCCGGTGTCGTGCTGACCAACCTGCGCCGGACGCCCCGCCCGCTCGCCGCGTCGCGCGCCGCTTGACCCCGTACCTGCAGGAGCATTCCGAGCAGGTCCGGCAGGCCGCGGAGCGAATCCGCGGCCACGTGCGCCGCACGCCTGTGCTGCAGACTGACCTCGACCCCGACCTTCGCCTCAAGCCAGAGTGCTTCCAGGTCACAGGCTCGTTCAAGCCGCGCGGCGCATTCAACGCTGTGCTGTCCCTGGCGGCCGGCCAGCCCCGTCCCTCGGGCGTGATCGCGGTGAGCTCCGGCAACCATGCCCAGGCGGTCGCGCTGGCGGCCGCATCGGTCAGCCTTCCGGCCTTGATCCTCATCCCCGAGGACGCCAACCCCGCCAAGGTCGCCGCCACGCGGGCGCTGGGCGCCGAGGTCATGCAGGACGGGATCACGTTCGCCAATCGCGAGCAGCGCCTGCGCGAGGTGATGGCGGAGCGCGGCTACACGCTCGTGCACCCGTTCGACGACTGGGACGTCATCCACGGCCAGGGCACGGTCGCTCGGGAGCTGCTGGAGGACGAGCCGGACCTCGAGGTGGTGGCCACGCCGGTCGGCGGCGGCGGCCTGCTCGCGGGTACGGCCATCTCGGCCAAGGCCCATCGCGACTCCGTGCGGGTGATCGGCGTCGAGCCCGTGGCGGCCGACGACGCTTACCGCTCGTGGAAGGCCGGGCGCATCGAGAGGCTGCCCGACTCGCCGAAGACGCTGGCCGACGGCGTGCGCACGACCGCGATCGGCGCGCGTAACTTCGAGGTCATGTTCGCCCACCGCCTGGTCGACGAGGTCGTGACCGTGACGGAGGAGGAGATCGCGAGTGCAGTGAGGCTGGCGTGGTCGCGCCTGCACCTGGCGCTGGAGCCCACCGGCGCGCTGCCCCTCGCCGCGTTCGCGGCCGGCAAGCTGCCTCGCGGCCGCACCGGGCTCATCCTCAGCGGCGGCAACGCCAACCTGCAGACCGTGGCTACGATTCTTCAGCAGTGATCCCGGTCAAAGAGGTGATGACGCGCAACGTCATCACGTTCCGCGAAGACACGCCGATCGAAGAGATCGCCGCCACGCTGACCAAGAAACGCATCACGGGCGCGCCCGTGGTCGCGAACGAAGGCCATGTCGTCGGCATCGTCTCCGAGACCGACGTCTTCTCCAAGAAAGGCAAGACCGCGCGCGACATCATGAGCCCGCGCGTCATCTCCGTCACCGAGGAGACGGGAATCGATGAAGCGGCCCGACTGCTGATCGGCGAGCGCATCCGGCGCGTGCCGGTCATCCGCGGCGGCAAGATGGTCGGACTGCTGAGCCGCTCCGACGTGCTCGATTTCTTCGCCAAGACTCGGTGGACCTGCAGCGTGTGTGGTTGGTGGGAGCGAAGCCTCGAGCGACCGGCGCGCTGCTTTTCGTGCTCGAGCACCGAACTCGTCCTGGAGCGGGCTGATCCCGGACATTAGGCTCTCGCTCAAGGCGCAGAGCTTCACGGAGTCCGTCATCCGCGAGATGACGCGCCTGAACCTCGCCCTGCATGGCCCCGACAAGGCGGTCAACTTCGCGCAGGGCTTCCCCGACTTCGACCCCGACCCGCGGATCCTCGACGCGGCGGCGCAGGCGCTGCGCCAGGGGTTCAACCAGTACGCGACGACATGGGGCGCGCCGCAGCTGCGCATGGCAGTGGCGCGCAAGTACTCGTCGGGATGGGGACGCGAGGTCGACGCGGACAAGGAGGTCACCGTCTCCTGCGGCGCGACGGAGGCCATGATCGCCGCCATGCTCGCCGCGGTCGATCCCGGCGACGAGGTCATCGTGTTCGAGCCCTTCTACGAGAACTACGGCCCTGACTGCGTGATCAGCGGCGCCATGCCGCGCTTCGTCACGCTGCGGCCACCGGACTGGTCTTTCGACGAGAGTGCGCTGCGCGCCGCGTTCAACGCGAGCAGCCGAGTGCGCGCGATCGTCGTCAACACGCCGCACAACCCGACGGGGAAGGTTTACTCCAGGGCCGAGCTCGAGCTCATCGGCCAGCTGTGCGTCGAGCACGACGTCATCGCGATCACCGACGAGATCTACGAGCACCTCGTCTATCGCGGAAAACACGTCAGCATCGCGACGCTGCCGGGCATGGCCGAGCGCACGATCACGATCAGCGGCGCGAGCAAGACGTACTCGGTCACCGGATGGCGCGTGGGCTGGCTGATCGCGCCCCCCGTGCTGACGTCCGGGATTCGCAAGGTCCACGACTTCTTGACCGTCGGCGCTGCGCATCCGCTGCAGGTCGCGGTCGCCCACGCGCTGGACCTTCCTCCGTCCTTCTATACGGAGCTGCTCGGCGACTACCAGGAGAGGCGCGACGCCATCGTCGGCGGGCTCGAGGAGTGCGGGTTCGAGCCTTCGACGCCGGATGGCGCCTACTACGTGATGGCCGGCATCAGGTCGTTCGGCACCGACGACGACGTCGCCTTCGCGCGGAAGCTCATCGAGGAGGCGGCCGTCGCCACCGTGCCGGCGTCCAGCTTCTACCACGAGCCCGCGCTGGGTCGCGGCTACGTCAGGTTCAGCTTCCCCAAGAAGCTGGACACAATCGAGCGCGGCTTATCCGCCCTGCGCTCGCTCCGGCGCACGTCCCCTTAACAGGCAGGGTTCTCACCGCGCCGCTCGACCCCTAGCTTGGGCGCCATGCGCACCCTGATCCGCTCCCCGCTCACGTGGCTGGTCGTGGCCGAGCTCGTCGTGGTCGGCGCCCTGATCGTCGTGGCCTGGACAGTCATCGGGGCTGCCGCCCGGCCGGCGCTGGCGTCGCCTTCGCTCGGCCAGCCGTTCGCCACCGACGACAGCTCCCCGCTGCCCGAGTTTCCCGAGACCGGAACGCCCGGCCTGCGCGGTCCCCTCCCGGGGCTCAACCTGAACAGCGCCTTCTGGCGCGAGCGGCTGCAGCAGCTAAACCGCGACCAGGCCGCGTTCGAGCGGCTCGAATGGCAGGTCGTCCACGCCGCCATGGACGCGCTGAGGCGTTACGTCGAGAGTGTCGTCCTGCCGGCGATCCAGCAGGCCGAGCACGCCGGAGGAGTGGTGGTGCCTTAGCCGCGCTCCGAGGACATGGTGACGTTGCCGTTCAAGGTGGCGCCGTCCTCGACGGTCAGGCGGGCCACGCGCACGTCGCCCTGCAGGTGACCCGATCCACCCAGCGTGAGGCGCTTGCGCGCGGTCACGTTGCCGGTGACCTGGCCGCGGACGCTCACGTTGGCGCCCTCGATCGCGGCCTGGATGGTGGCCCCGGAGTCGACGGTGACGTCACCGCTTGCCTTCAGGTCCCCTTCGACGTTGCCGGCGATGCGGAGGTCGCCCTGGATCTCCAGGCGGCCCTGCAGGATGTCGCGCGGGCCGAGGCTGACGACGTTGGCGCCGCCGTTCTGTGTGCTGGAAGCCTGAACCGCGGTTTTTTCAGCTGAAGCCATGGAATCCTCCACTGCGTTTTCCATACTTTCCTTCCAACTCCGGTCGTCGCCCGGACTTGCGGGCCTTAACCGAGTGGAGTTGGGATTTCAGGGAGCTAGCATCGTAACAGCCGTGACGCGGAACGTCGACAAGGGTTAAAGAGCAGCAAGTGGCCCTGATGGACCCCGACTCGTCTTACAAGATGGTCGACCATGTGGTCGACTTTTTCGACAGGATCGCGCCCGTTTACGACACCTGGGCCGGCGGCCAGCACTCGCGGGTCGCGGCCCGGCTCGTGGACCAGGCCAGGCCCGCCAAAGACGAGCAGGTCCTCGACGTGGCCACCGGCACAGGTCTCGTCGCCCACCTGGTCGCGCCGCTGGTCAACCCTGGCCTGGTGTTCGGCGTCGACCTGTCCGACAACATGCTGTCCGTCGCGCGGTCGCGCAAGGCGAAGAACGTCCAGTTCATGGGCATGGCCGCCGAGCACCTCGTATTCCGGCCCGCCACCTTCGACCTGGTCACCATGGGCGAAGCCCTGGTGTACCTGGCCGACCCATCGGCGGCGCTGGACGAAGCGCACAGGGTTTTGAAGCAGGGCGGACGGCTAGCGGTGTCGGTGCAGCGGCGCAGCCTCAGCACCCGCGCCCAGGACCTCTTTTTCCAGGGCCTGGGGCCCATCGCGCGCCGGCATTACCTGAGCCTGCCCCGCTACAGCTCGGAGCGGTCTCGGTTCGGCGAGCCGGACGTGCTGCCGCAGATCCTGGCCGGGGCCGGGTTCGAGGTGATCCGGCTGACCGAGATGATCACGGGGGGCCGCACCAAGGACGCGCGTGAGTGGACCGAGCTCATGGCGGGGGCGGGCCCTCTTCCTTATACGTTGATCAATGCGCTGGGCCCGCGGTACCGGAGCGAGCTCTATGCCGAGGTGGAGGCAGCGATGGCGAGCCTGGGCGACCCCGACGACGCATATCGCTACCACCACTCGTACGTCGTGGCGGTGGCGCGCAAGCTGTAGTCAGCTGGCGCGCCGGGTGCCCGGCGCTGCCATCGTCTCCCTGCCCGAGAAAGCAATAACGATGACCGCCGCGGCGAGCGCGCACAGGCCGGCGGCGATCATGAAGATCTCGCGGTACTCCTGCAAGAAGGCCGCGGCGACGAGCTGCTCGAGGTGCTTGACGCGTGAGCGCAGGTCGGGGTCCGTCAGCACGGGGGTGCCCAGGATCTGGTGAAAGCGATGCAGCCCGAACGCGGTCAGCGCCGACAGTCCGACCAGCATGCCCAGGGTTCGCGCCAGCACGACCAGGCTGGCGGCCAGGCCATGCGTCTGGCCGCGGGTGAGCGCCAGCACCGCGGCGGTCAGGGGCGCGATGACGAGACCGAACCCGAGGCCACAGCCCGCGAGCGCGAGGTCGGCCTGACGCAGCGGACCGACGTGGAGCGAAAGCTCGTCCGCCCGCCAGCCTGACATCTGGAGAAAGGCCGCCGCCGAGATCGCGATGCCCAGGGCTGCGACCACGGGGTTGGCGACGCGCGAGGCGATGACGCCGCCCACCACCGCGCCGACCGGTACCCCGATCAGGAACTGCGTCAGCAGGAGGCCCGAGTCGAGCTGGCTGAGGTTGAAGACGAGCCGGCCCAGGAGCGGCACGTCGACGAGCGCCACGATGAGCGCGGCGCCGATCACGACGTTGGCCAGCATGGCGCCGGCGAAGGCGCGGGTGCGCAAGAGGGCGTGCGGGATGAGCGGCTCGAGGTGGCGGAGCTGCCGCCAGCCATACGCGCCGAGCGCGACCAGCGAAGCGATTCCGGCCGGAACGAACAACGCGTTCGTCGCGCGGCGCTCTGGATCGTCGGGATACAGGGCGAGCACCAGCAGGCCGAGGCCCGCCGCGAGCAGCACTGCGCCCGTCCAGTCGATGCTGGCCAGCGCCGCACGAGGCGGAGCGGTCGACGTCCCCGACGCGAGGACGAGCCCGGCGCCGCAAGCCAGCGCGAGCCCCAGGTTCAGCCAGAACACGAATCGCCAGCCGCCGAGGCCGGCGGCGGCGGCCGCCACCGTAGCCCCGTACAGCGGTCCGAGCACGCTGCCCGCCTCCTGCAGCCCGGCCACTGCGCCCAGCGCCAGGGTGCGGGCGCGTCCGGCATAGAGGTCGGCCGCCAGCGCCAGCGCCAGCGGGACGAGCCCTCCACCGCCGAGGCCCTGGACGAAGCGGCCGGCCACCAGCCACGGCAGGCCGGCGAACGGCCACAAGCCGGCGGTCGCCGTGATTGCCGAACCGACGGCAAAGACGGCCACGCACGCCGCGTACACGGGAACTCGCCCTCGCACGTCCGAAAACGCGCCCAGCAGTGGCATCGCCACCACGTACCCGGCGAGGAATCCGCTAACGATCGGCGTCGCCTGCTCGAGCCGCTCGATGGTCAGGCCGACGTCGCCGATCATCGCGGGCAGCAGGGTCACCACGACGTACGCGTCGAGCGCCGCGACGAAGAGTCCCGCACCCGCCAGGGCGAGCGGCAGGGCGCGCGTGCTCAAGCTATGGAGAAGGTGAGGTGATGCTGACCGCGCCGTTGAAGTTCGTGATGTCGACCTGCACCGCCGCCTCGTGGCCCAGGTCGCCGAAGGGGCCGTCGAGCACCGCCTTGCGGATCAGATGGTCGGAGACGCCGACCCATACCCTGGCCGCCACGGGCCCGCTCGAGCTCAGCTCCGCCAGCAGCGAGTGGACCTGCTCCGGCGTGTAGGTCGTCGAGACCTGATACGCGGCCTTGCCGTCGAGCTGGTCGGTGGAGACGTATTTCGGCGCGGTCCCGGCCGGGATGACCGCGGGCAGGCCGGTCGACGGGTCGAACAGCCTGGCCATGTCGGGAAAGGTCGAGGCCTGCCTGCCCGTCAGCTCCTGGAAGGTCGAGAACGGTACGTGCAGGAAGACGTGGCCGCCTGCGATCACGACCTCGAGGCCGATGGTGACGTCCTGCTCCTTCACGGTGTAGACGGTGTCACTGTCCGCGGGCAGGCGCACCGAGGTCCTAGCGCCGACGAGCGTAAAGCCCTGGAGGGTGATTGTCCCCTTGGTCAGCTTCAAGGTCGCGCTGACTGTCCTCAGCTGGGCCATCGCGGCAGCCCCGTCGCGCAGGATCCTCGCGGCGTTCGGTGGAGCGGAGTCGCCGCCGCACGCGACCAGCACCACGGCTGCGAGGCAAGCGGTCAACCGCTTCATCGGCGCGCGCGAACGATCAAGCGGACGGGCCTGTCGTAGAAGAGGTACTCGTACGCCCAGTTCAAGAGCACGACGAGCCTGCTGCGGAAGCTCACGACGTTTACAAGGTGGACGACGAGCCAGAAGACCCAGCCGGGAAAACCCGACAGGTGGATCCAGCTCAGCTGCGCGACGGCTGAGTTGCGGCCGATCGTGGCCATGATGCCCGGATCCTTGTAGTGAAAA
>Ga0070698_100008851_pt1 | contig 10824 bp, 8 predicted proteins | sample KBSK1502metaG_FD_65477 | JGI IMG/M metagenome (GOLD analysis project Ga0070698, IMG submission 65477) | Corn, switchgrass and miscanthus rhizosphere microbial communities from Kellogg Biological Station, Michigan, USA - KBS K1-50-2 metaG | ecosystem: Host-associated > Plants > Roots >...
CGGCAGCGCCGCGGCGACAAGCTCGTCCAGCGAGCCGTATCCGACGGCGGCCAGCATCTGATCCTGCTCGGGCTCGGATGGCCCGATGTGGCGCTGCGCGAAGTCCATGGCGCGTCTCCTGCCGGGGCGGTTCTGGGCGGCCGCCGCGTGCGGCCGCCAGACTCCCCCTCTGTCGCCCGCGGCAACGCAGTCTCCAGAGACGCCTGGCCCGTCCGGTCCGTGCTGCCTGAGAGGTTCCGGGGAGGTTGCCCCTTCGGCGCCCCGCCGCGTGCGCGGGGTCTCTCCCGGACGGTGTTATCAGCGCAAGCGAGCCTACCCGAGGTACCCGGCTGGCCTCATGCTCCCGGCGGATGTCGCGGACCGAAAGGTCGCGGGCAGGGCTCGAATTAACCGGGATTTACGCAGCAGCCCCGAGTGCATGCCGCCAGCCGGTCAGGGCCGGCGGGCGGCAGGTCAGGGCCGGCGGGCGGCAGGTCAGGGCCGGCGGGCGGCAGGTCAGGGCCGGCCAGCCCGCCGCTAGCCGGTCTTGCGCGCGCGGCGGCGCCTGGACAGCTCGTCGGCCTTTCCGGCCTGCTGGCCGTCAAGCAGGCCGTCCTCGGCTGCCCCCGCCGCGCGCTCGGCCGGCAGCTCGGCAAGGCTGCCCTCGACCTCCTGCCAGACCCGGCCGAGCGCGATCCCGAAGACGCCCTGGCCGCCCTGCAGCAGGTCCACGACCTCGTCCGCCGAGGTGCACTCGTAGACGCTGACGCCATCGCTCATCAGGGTGACCCTGGCCAGGTCGCCGACGCCCTGGGTGCGCAGGTGTGCCACTGCCGCCCTGATCTGCTGCAGCGAGATGCCGGTGTCGAGCAGCCGCTTCACGACCTTGAGCACGAGGATGTCGCGGAAGCCGTAGAGCCGCTGGGATCCTGATCCGGTCGCCGCGCGCACGCTCGGCTCCACCAGGCCGGTACGGGCCCAGTAGTCCAGCTGCCGGTAGGTGATCCCGGCGGCGGCGCATGCCGTCGGGCCCCGGTAGCCGCCCGTTTCGTGCTCCGGGGGCTCCGGCTGTGCCGCGAGTTCATCGCCGAAGAGCAGGCCCTGCTGCTCGGCGCGCCGGGCCGCCGCGCGGCGAACGCCCGGCGCCTGGCCCTCACCCTTAGTTACCGCCACGCCCACCTCCGGCCCGGGAGCAACCTCCCTGGGTACACGTCTCGCACCGTAGGCCGGCCGCGGCGAGCTCGTCAACGATCTGGCACGGCGCGTCGCAGGAAGAGTGACCAACCGTGACAGATCATCGGTCCCGCTGGCACCAGCGCACTCCGCTGTCGTCAGGTTGCACAGGCCGTCGTGCCGTCATCAGGTTGCACCGGCCGTCATCAGGTTGCACCGGCCGTCGTCAGGCACCGGCCGTCGTCAGGTTGCAGCCTCAGGTGGCGCGGCCGAAGTCCTCCGGCGTGATCGTGTCGAGGAATTCCCGGAATTTCTCGACCTCGTCCTCCTGCTCGTCCGGGATCGCCACGCCGGCCTCGTCGAGTATCTCGTCGCTGGCGAAGATCGTGGCGCCGGTCCGCAGCGCGAGCGCGATCGAGTCGGACGGCCTGGCGCTTACTTCCTTCCCGTTCGAGAAGATCAGGTCGGCGAAGAAGATGCCGTCCCGCAGCGCGGTGATGTTGACGGTCTGCAGCTGCACCCCTAGTGCCTCGAGCACATCACGGAACAGGTCATGGGTGAGCGGCCGCGCTGGCACCATGCCCTGCTGCGCGAAGGCGATGGCGGTCGCCTCCATCGGGCCGATCCAGATCGGCAAGTACCTCTCCCCCTGCGTCTCCTTCAGCAGGACGATGGGGTTGTTCGTGGGCATCTCAACTCGGACGCCTACGACCTCCATCTGCCTCACGGCGGCTCCGTCCTCACGTGCGCCTGACGCGCTGCCTACTTCTGGACCCTGCTTAAGGGCACTCCCTTTGTCAACGTACACCGGCTCTGACCGGGAACCCGCCCGCGCCCCGGCGGCACCGGGCGGCCGCGGCCGATCCGGGACGCCGCGGCGGCCCGCTGCCGGAGGCTCACGCGCTGGCTCCGGTTAAGCCTCGGCCAGGCCGCCCGCCGCCGCCCGCCGCCGCCCGGCGCTGCGCTGAGCTGCCGTAGCCGTCTCCGGCCGTGCCTGGGCCAGTGCTCTCGTCAGAGCTGTCGCCAGGCCATGCTGGCGCAACGCCAGGCCCGGCTGAGCTGGCCGGTCCGGCAGAGCCAGGCGGCCCGGTATCGGGCAGGCCGGAGCCGGGCAGCCCGGCTTCGGCTAGCGCGGTCTCGATCAGGGCGCGGTGCAGCCGGAGCGAAAGGGCGGCGATCTGTCGCGCAGCGGCGCCAGCCTCCTGTCTGGCCGCCGCGCTGCGCTGCCGGAGCGTGGGCGCGACCACCTGCTCGATCAGCGATATCTCGCGTTCCGCTGCCGCGCGGACAGCGCGCAAATGCCGTGCCTCGACGCCGTAGGCCGCCATCCCCGCGACTGTCCTGGCCACCTCGAGCGCATCCTGGCCGTACTGCCTGCCCCGTCGGCGCAGCAGCCCGAAATCCTCCAGGTCGGCCAGCTGATCGTCGCTGATTCCGGCGGCATCGAGCAGCTCGCGCCTGGTCAGCATGGCCGGCTGGCCGTCGTGGCCGCCCGGGCCTGGTGCCCCTGGCGCGGTGCCGCGGGAACCGGCCCGGTCCGCGGTATTTGCCGCCGCGGCGGGCACCAGGCGCTCCCTGATCACCCGCAGCGGCAGGTAATGATCACGCTGGGCGGTCAGGATGTACCGGAGCCGCTCGACGTCTGCCACCGCGAACTTCCGGTATCCGGACGGCGAGCGGGCGGGCGCGATCAGGCCCTCGGACTCCAGGAACCGGATCTTCGAGACGCTGATGTCGGGAAAGTCCGCGCGAAGCTTGGCCAGTACCTCGCCGATGCCGAGGTACGGCCGGGCAGGTGAAGCATTCATCCCCCGACCTGCGCGCCCCCGCCGCCGAATTCCGCCTGCGAGCGCGGGCTCAGCAGGAACAGCAGGCGGAACTTGCCCACCTGGACCTCATCGCCGCCGCTCAGCTCGGTTTCCTCGATCCGCTCTCGGTTCACGTAGGTGCCGTTGAGGCTGCCCACGTCGCGGACCGTGAACCGGCCAGCCTGCCGGTAGAACTCGGCATGCCGCCGGGAGACCGTCACGTCGTCAAGGAAGATGTCACTCTCCGGATGGCGCCCCGCGGTGGTGAGATCGCTGTCCAGCAGGAACCTGCTGCCCGCATTCGGGCCGCGCCGCACCACCAGCAGCGCAGTGCCAGCCGGCAGCGCGGCAAGCGTCGCCGGATCGGCGATGGGATCGTCCCCGAACTCTGCCTCGGCAAGCTCAGCGTTGGCGGCGGAAATTATCGATGTCGTCTCAGTGCCGCCCTCGCCGGCGCCATAGGCGAGCGCGGTACCGCAGTGCGAGCAGAAGCGAGCCCCTGCGGGATTCGCCCGGCCGCACCCGGTGCAGTAGACGCTGGGCATCTTGCCAGGCCTCCCCTCCATCGGCCGCGCGACCGGGGCGGGAACCAGGTCGGTCTGGGCGCCGCCTCTTGCGTATTCAGGTGGCGCTGTCCAAGCTACCCGCGCCGCGGCGCGGCGGTCCATGCGCCACGCGCGGCGCCGCCATGCGAAGCGCCGGCCGGGCTCGCTCCGCGGCCCGGCTCCCGGCGTGCCCCGCCCGGCGGGCTCGGCCCGTGCGGGACCGACCGGGGCACTCTCGCGCCGCCTCCGCCACATCTGGCCGCACCTCCGACATATCGTCGCCACCGACGATGACCGCGATTGTCTCATGCCGCGGCAGGTTCGCGCCTGGCACTCAGCAGGTCGCGATCGCCGCTGCGGGCTCAGTGCCCGGCGCTCTCGACCACGGCGGCCCACTCGTCGAGCAGAGCCTGCGCCGCGTCGTCGTCCTTGCCTTCCGCCCACAGGTGGGTAACGGCATCGGCCGGGTCCGGCAGTGCCAGGATCCAGCCGCCGTCCGGCTCGACCACGCGCACCCCGTCGGTGGTGTCGACCTCCCGCTCGCCTGCCGCCTCTGCCACGGTGCGCATGACGCTCCCCTTGGCCGCCCACGGCGTCGGCAGCGAGCGCTTGAGCAGGTACGCCGCCGGGATCCTGGCATCGATCTGGCTGAGCGTCAGCCGGGTGCGGGCCACCAGCCCGAGCAGCCGGGCGAAGGCCGCGATGCCGTCGACGCTGCGGCTGAACTCGGGCACGATGAAGCCGCCCCGGCCGTCCGCCGCGAAGATCACGTCATCGGCGGCGGTGGCCTCGGCCAGCCCGTGTGACGAGGTAGTGGTCCAGTCCACCCGGACATGATGGAAGTCGGCCACCTGCTCGGCGACCCTGGTGGTGGTGACGGGAAGCACCACCCGGCCGGTGCGCAGTTCCGCGGCGATCAGGTCGAGCACCACGAGCAGCGCCCGGTCATCGCTGATCATCCCGCCCTTCTCGTCGACCAGCATGATCCGCTCGCCGACCGGATCGAACCGAACGCCGAAGTCCGCACGTGACGATGCGACCAGGTCGCCGAGCCGCTGCATGCCCGCCCTGGTCTGGGCCAGCGACTGAGTCGGCGACGCCTCGTCCAGCCGGTTGTTGACGGTCAGCACCTCCACACCGAACCGGCCGAGCAGGACCGGCAGGATCAGCGACACGGTGCCGCCCGCGCAGTCGAGCACCACCTTCATCCCTGCTTCGCTCACGCCGGTCGTGTCGATGCAGCTGAGCAGGTCGTGCACGTAGGACTCACGGACCCTGGCCGGGTAGATGAGCTCGGCGATCTCGCCGGGGAATGCCCGCCGGTACTCCTGCCGGGAGAATACGCGCTCGATCTTGCGCCGGGCGGCCTGGGATACGTCCGCGCCGCTGCCGTCAAGGAAGATGATGTCGAGGGACTGCGGATCGCCCGGGGCGGTGCGCAGCGCGATGCCGCCGCTGCATTCCCCGCGCGCTGTCTCGAACCTGGCCACCGGCAGCGGCTGGGCCTCCAGGTCCAGCACGTTGATGGCGCTGGCATTGAGCGCGCTGTGCACGGCCCGCTTCAGCGCGCGAGCGGCCCTGGACACGTCCCGGGACGTGCTGACCAACGCGCCCTTCTTCAGCGTGGTGGCGTATGCGCTGGCCAGCCGGACGCAGAGGTCGGGCGTGATCTCGACGTTGATCAGCCCGGAAACCCCGCGCGGCCCGAAGAGCGTTCGCTGGCCGCGGGATTCCCAGATGACGCTGGTGTTGACCACCGCGCCGGCCTCGATGGTCTTGAAGGGGTAGACCTTGACGCCGGACGAGATGTACGCCTCCGGCTCGATCAGGCATTCGTCGCCGACCACCGCGGCTTCCTCGATCCGGGCCGAGGCCATCACGTCGGTGTTCTTGCCGATCACGCAGCCCCGCAGCGTGGCGCCCTGGCCGACGTAGACGTTGTTGTGCACGACCGCGCGGTGCAGGAACGCGCCTTCCTTGACCACGACGTTGTTGCCGATCACGGTGAACTCGCGCAGTTGCGCGCCCGCCTCGATCTTCGCGTACTCCCCGATGCACAGCGGCCCGTTCAGGATCGCCTCCGGATCCAGCTCGGCGCCGCCGGCCACCCATATCCCTGGCGAGACCTCGAATCCGGCGATCTCCGCCTCGACCCGGCCGGACAGCACGTCCGCCTGAGCCTTGAGGTAGCTCTCGTGCGTGCCGACATCCTCCCAGTAGCCATCGGCGATCCAGCCGAACAGCGGGGCGCCCCGCTCGACCAGCCGCGGGAAGACATCACCGGACCAGTCGACCGGCTGGCCGGTCGGGACTTCGGCAAGCACTTCGGGCTCCATCACGTAGATCCCGGTGTTGACCGTGTCCGAGAAGACCTGGCCCCAGGTCGGCTTCTCCAGGAAGCGCTGGATGCGGCCGCCGTCGTCGACAATGATGATCCCGAACTCAAGCGGGTTCGGCACCCGGGTCAGGCCGACCGTCACCAGCGCGCCGTTCTCCTGGTGGAACCGGACCATCTCCGACAGGTCGATGTCGGTCAGTGCGTCGCCCGAGATCACCAGGAACGGTGAGTCATGCAACGCATCCTCGGCGTTCTTCACGCTGCCCGCCGTGCCGAGCGGGACCTCCTCGTTGGCGTACTGCAGGCTCATCCCGACCTCTTCGCCGTCGCCGAAGTAATTGCGGACCAGCGAGGCGAGGAACTGCACGGTGACGACTGTCTCGGAGAACTTGTGCCGCTTCAGCAGCCGCAGCACGTGCTCCATGATCGGCTGGTTGGCCACGGGAAGCAGTGGCTTCGGCTGGTTGGCGGTCATCGGGCGCAGCCGGGTGCCCTCACCGCCCGCCATCACAACGGCCTTCACAGCTGGCAGTACTCCCTTCCGGCTTCGCTTGGCCTGCACTGGCGCCGCGTCGCTTGGCCTGCACTGGCGCCGCGTCGCTTGGCCTGCACTGGCGCCCCTCCACACCCTATGGCGGGCCGTTTCCCCGATCGGACCGGGCGCCCGCGAGCAGGCTCCTGGCCTGCACGAGGTAGAGCCCGGCCGCGCACCAGTACAATGCAGTTCCCCAGATCGCCATCGCCCAACCGACGATCCGGGCGATCTGGCTGAAAGTCCCGGCGTGCGCGCCGAGTAGCAGCAGCGGGAACGCGTAATACAAGCACGCGGTCGCTGCCTTGCCGACGAAGCTGACCTGCAGCGGTCCGTAGCCGCGTGATCGCAGCCTGGCGAGAGCCACGCCAAGCAGCAGCTCGCGAGCGGCCAGTAGCCCGACGAGCCACCAGGGAATGATGGCCCGGATCGCCAGGGCGACGATGGTCGCCACGATGTAGAGCCGGTCGGCGGCCGGGTCAAGCAGCTGGCCCAGCCTGCTCTGCTGGTTAAGCGCCCGGGCGATCTTGCCGTCCAGCCAGTCCGACGCCGCCGCCGCGACCAGCAGGATGACTGCCCAGGTGTCGGCTGTCCGGGTTCTCGGCCCGAGTACCAGCCACAGGAACACCGGCAGGCCGGCCAGCCGGGCCACGCTGAGCGCGTTCGGTATCGTCATGACCCGCGCCTGCGGATCCGCTTCCGCTGCCCTGCCCGCCGGAGCCCTGTCCGTCCCGCCTGCCTGCCCAGCCTCGCCTGCCTGCCCCGTCCCGCCTGGCTGCACGGTCCCGCCTGGCTGCCCCGTCTCGCCTGGCTGCACGGTCCCGCTTGGCTGCCCCGCCTCGCCTGGCTGCACGGTCCCGCCTGGCTGCACGGTCCCGCCTGGCTGCACGGTCACGGCTCCCTCACTTGGTGACGCACAGCCGACCCTACCGGGTACAGACTGACCGCATGCGGATGCGTCCCGGCACGGCCTGCGGATCATGCTCGCCTCCGTCAGCCCGACACGGCCTGGCCCCGGCGGCCAGTCCGTCAGCCCGGCCCGGCCTGGCCCCGGCGGCCAGTCCGTCAGCCCGGCCCGGCCTGGCCCCGGCGGCCAGTCCGTCAGCCCGGCCCGGCGCGCCGCCCGTGCCTGGCGCGTCGCCCCGGTCCGGCATGGCCCGCGCGCTGGCCGACTGCATATTGTCGGGCTTTTCTTATTTGTGCAAGCTCGCCTGGCGGTTCGGCCGGTCGACTGCGCGCGGCAGCCGCGGCCCCATCCGCCCAGCGTTCGCGGCAGCACTTGCGCTGGTCGGCGGTCTGGCCGCCTGCGGCGGCCCGGCCTCGCCCGGCCAGGCGACCATCACCGGGTCGGCCGCGTCCGGTGCCGGGGCGACCGCGGGCAAGCTATCGAACTGGCCCACTTACCACGGCAATGCCGCGCGGACCGGCGTTGCCCGCGGCCTGCCACCGGCCGGCCGGCTCTCCATCGCCTGGTCCCGGCCGCTGGACGGCGCCGTCTACGGGCAGCCGCTTGTCGTCGGCCAGACCGTGATCGCGGCGACGGAGAACGACACCGTCTACGCGCTGGCGCGGGCAACCGGCCGGGTGCTCTGGCGCACGCACGTGGGCACGCCCGTCCCGCTGTCCGACCAGCCGTGCGGCAACATCAGCCCGCTTGGCATCACCGGCACGGCCGTCTACGACCCGGCGAACCGGCTTGTCTACGTGGTGCCGCAGACGACTGGATCCCGGCATTTCCTGATCGGGCTCCGGCTCCGCAATGGCCAGGTGGCCGTGACCCGCGAGATCCCCGCCCCGGACGGCCATCCCGCGTACGACCAGCAGCGTGCCGCACTCACGCTTGAGGACGGGCACGTCTACGTGGCCTTCGGCGGCCACTTCGGCGACTGCGGCCCCTACATCGGCTCGGTCGCGGCCGTCCCGGCCGACGGCCGCGGGCCGATCCGCTTCTACGCGGTGCCGACCGCAAGGCAGGGCGGCATCTGGGCTCCGGGCGGGCCGGTCATCGGCCCGGACGGGACGCTCTACGTCAGCGTGGGCAACGGCGCCGCGACCCGGCCGCCCTTCGACTACAGCGACTCCGTCACCGCGCTGTCGCCCGCGCTGCGCAGGACCGGCATCTTCGCGCCTGCCACGTGGGCCGCGGACAATGCGAGCGACCTCGACCTGGGCTCGATGTCGCCCGCGCTGCTGGCCGGCGGGCGGATTCTCGCGGTCGGCAAGCGGGGCACCGGGTATCTGCTGCGGGCATCTCGGCTCGACGGCGTCGGCGGCCAGCTCACCGAGGCCCGGATCTGCCCGGCCTTCGGGGCAGCAGCGGTGTCCGGCAGCACGGTATACGTGCCGTGCGAGGCCGGCGGGATGGCGGCAGTCAGCACTGCAGGTGGCCGGATCAAGGTGCTGTGGCGCGGCCCAGGCGACGCGTCGGGATCGCCGGTCGTCGGCGGTGGCGCGGTGTGGGTCGCCGACGTGGGCGCTGGGACGCTGTATGAGCTCGGCCAGGCGAGCGGCGCGATCCGGCAGCGCATCGGCCTGGGTGCTGAACTCCCGCATTTCGCCTCGCCGTCGCTGTCCGGCTCGCTGGTGCTCGTCGACACGATGTCCGGTGTCGTCGCGGTGGCCGGAGCCTGAGCCAGCGCGCCCAGCACCTCCAGCCCAGCGCTCCGGCGATCACATCGCCCCGACTGGCGCCGACGGCACCGCGGGCAGCGTCCAGGGCCGTCGGCCGGTGCGTAACAGCGTGGTACCGCCGGGCACCCCGGGCAGCGTCCAGGGCCGTCGGCCGGTGCGTAACAGCGTGGTACCGCCGGGCACCCCGGGCAGCGTCCAGGGCCGTCGGCCGGTGCGTATCGGGGCGGTACCGCCGGTCTCGATCGGCGCGGCCTGGCCTGTGAGTTCCCCCGGCCGCTAGCCTGCTGCCGCCCACAGGGTGGCGATCCCCTGGCCTACGCCGATGCACATGGTGGCCGCTGCCCTGCTGGCGCCGCGCCGCCGGAACTCGTGCAGCAGGGCGGTGGTCATCCGGGCGCCCGAGCAGCCAAGCGGATGCCCTATCGCGATGGCCCCGCCGTTGACGTTCACCCGCTCAGGGTCGAGTTTCAGCTCATTGACCACCGCGACGGCCTGCGCGGCGAACGCCTCATTGACCTCGGCCAGGTCCAGGTCGTCGGCCTGCCAGCCTGCCCGTGCCAGTGCCTTTCCCATCGCAGGTACCGGGCCGATGCCCATGTAGTCCGGGTGCACGCCGGCCGCGGCCGTGCCCGCGTACCTGGCGATCGGCTCCGCACCAGCGGCGGCGGCCGCTCGCTCGGACATCAACAGCAGGCCGGCCGCGCCGTCGTTGAGCGGCGAGGAGTTGCCGCCGGTCACGGTGCCGCCGGGGCGGAATGCCGGCTTCTTGCCGGCCAGTTCGGCCAGCGTGAGATCCGGCATTATCCCCTCATCCGTCGTCACCGTGCCGCCGCGTGTGGTGACCGGGATGATCTCCTCGGCCAGCCGCCCGGCGGCCTGTGCCCGGCTTGCCTGCTGATGGCTGAGCAGCGCGAACTGGTCCTGGCGCAACCTGCTTACGCCGTACCGCTCGGCGACGTTCTCGGCGGTCTCGCCGAGGCTGATCGGCGGGTAGAGCTCGCGCATCCGCTGGCTCACCAGCCGCCAGCCGAGCCTGGTGTCGGCCAGCCCGGCGTCACGAGGGAATGGGCCTTCGGCGCGGGGCAGCACGAACGGGGCCCGCGTCATCGACTCAGACCCGCCCGCGAGGCAGATGTCGGCCTCGCCGGCCGCGATTGCCCTGGCGGCGTCGGCGATGGCCTCCAGCCCGGAGCCGCAGAGCCGGTTGACCGTCGCGCCGGGGATGGTCACGGGCAGCCCGGCGAGCAGGACGCCCATCCGCGCCACGTTCCTGTTGTCCTCGCCAGCCTGGTTGGCCGCGCCCCAGTACACATCGTCGATCGACGCCGGGTCGAGCCACGGGCTGCGCGCGACCAGCGCGGTGATCACCTCCGCGGTGAGGTGGTCGGGGCGGACTCCGGCCAGGGCCCCCTTGATCTTCCCCACCGGCGTCCTGCAAGCGTCTATCGCGAAGACCGCGCCCATCGCCACCTCCACTTCGGCCACATCCCGCCACGACGAGATTACCTGCGGCCAGCGCGCAGGAGAGGCGGCCCGCAGCGGCCGGACGCCGCCCCGGCGGCCCAGTCCTGCAGCGCCGACGGCTGGCGCAATAGCGGTTAACTTTCGTCCGGCTGCGACCGGACGAAAGTTAACCGCTATCAGTCGCGCTGCGAGCTTGAGGCGTAGGCTCAGCCGGGCTCTCCCGGACTGCCGTGGCCCGTTGGCGCGACCGGCCTTCGATGAAGTCGGCCAGCGTTGCCAGCGAGGCAAGGGCGTCGAGGTTGATGTCCTCGGCGGCGACGTCGACCCCATACCGGCGCGTGATCTCGCGCAGCA
>Ga0070698_100008852_pt1 | contig 10823 bp, 11 predicted proteins | sample KBSK1502metaG_FD_65477 | JGI IMG/M metagenome (GOLD analysis project Ga0070698, IMG submission 65477) | Corn, switchgrass and miscanthus rhizosphere microbial communities from Kellogg Biological Station, Michigan, USA - KBS K1-50-2 metaG | ecosystem: Host-associated > Plants > Roots >...
GTTGTTCGTCAGTTGACGAATGAACTCGTCTCGTGTCTTGATCTGAAGGGCATAGTTGGTCAAGCGCTCTGTGCGAATTGTCGAAGAGCGGGATGTGCCCAGATTGCGCCCGCAGAGCGAACCAGCTCCGTGCCCCGGATAAACAATCACGTTGTCGGGCAGCGCGACTAGCTTATTATGCAGCGAGTCGAACAGCATACCCGCCAGCACGGTTGGAACGAGAATATCAAGACCGCAGCAGGGTGGGCACTTCGTTGGGAAACGTCAAGACTCTCAAAGCCGAACGTGTCAAGCTACAGCGCGCACTGGAGCGACTGATCGACAGCTTCACTGAGGGGCTGATTGACAAAGACCAGTTCACGTCGCGGATGGACCGAACCAAGAGTCGGATCGCTGATCTCGATGCCAAGATCAAGGCTGACGCAGGCGATGTCGATCAACTGGAACACCTCTGAGTTGCAGCGAAACGCCTTCTCGATCTAGCCCATCTTCGTCAGTTTCCCGTTAGACAACGACTTTCTTGAGGGAGAAGAAGATCAAAGTGATTTGTTTTGAGTTCCCATGGGCCTGAGGCCCACCCATGGTGATTAAAGCGCATGTCTAAGGTTCATTGATTCCAAACAGGTTACGCGCGACTTTCGACGGAGTGCAGAGTGTGTGGAACTGATTGTAGGGCAGACCAACCTACTTGTAGGCGGAGCGCAGTCCTGGCACGATGGGTGCGATGTTCTTGCAGGCACACGAGCGCCGGAAGGACGGCAAAGAGCACACCTACTGGTCGCTGGTGGAGACGGTGCGGACGGCCGACGGTCCGCGGCAACGCACTTTGTGCTACCTGGGCGAACTGAACAGTTCGGCGCAAGCCCGCTGGCTGAAGACGGTAGAAGTTTTCAATGAGCAGGGCGAAAGCCAACAGCTAAAATTATTTCCTTCCGATGTCGAGCCTCCCGCCAATGATCCCAACGTGGCACGGGTGATTCTGAACAAAGTCCGACTGGAGCGGACGCGTCAGTTCGGAGCGTGCTGGCTGGGGCTGCAGTTGTGGAAGCAGTTGGGTCTGGATAATTTCTTCCAACGGAGCGTCGATGGCGATCGAGCCGAGGTGCCCTGGTCGCAGATTGCCGCGGTGCTGGCGATTAACCGATTATGCGCACCCGGCAGCGAGTTGAAAATCGAAGAACACTGGTATCCGGGTACCGCTCGGGACGATCTGTTGGAGATCGCAGAGGGCAAGCTGAACGACACCCGATTGTATCGCTGTTTGGATAAGTTACTGCCGGAGAAGACGCGGCTGGAGCAGCATCTGAAGGAGCGGTACGGTGAACTGTTCCAAGCCGACTTTGATGTTTTGCTCTACGATTTGACGAGCACGTATGTGGAGGGAGGGGCAGAAGAGAATGCGCTGATGCGGCGGGGGTATTCGCGGGATCATCGTCCCGACTGCGAGCAGTTAATCATTGCGCTGGTGGTGAATCGGGAAGGTTTTCCCTTCAGCTACGAAGTGTTCGACGGGAACCGTGCGGATGTGACCACGCTGGAGACGATCCTGCGAATGGTGGAACGTAAGCACGGGAAAGCCCGACGGGTGTGGGTGTTTGATCGCGGGGTGGTGAGCGAGGAAAATCTAGGAGCGATTCGCCGGCGCGGCGGGCACTATCTGGTGGGTACACCGCGCTCCAAGCTCAAGCAGTTCGAGGCGGAGTTACTGCAAGATAATTGGCAACAGGTGCGGCCGGAGGTGGAAGTGAAGCTGGTGGGCATACCTCAGGGCGAAGAAACCTTTATCCTATGCCGCACCCAAGGCCGTCAGCAGAAGGAAAAGGCGATCCGCAGTCGGTTCTCGGCAGCCGGCCTGCGGCCACTCGCCGCTGCAGCCGCCCGAGTGCATCTTCGATCCGTGCGGCCGGAGCTATTTGATTCGAGGCATCATTCAGGCAACTCACCGAAAGCCTGAACAAGCCCTGCAGTCTTTCCGCACGGCAATTGCTCTTGGGGAAAAAACCGCGAATGCGTATTACTACGTTGCTGACTTGACGCGCATGGTAACGCCCAAAGATCGAGAAGCAATCCGGCAGGCCATCGCAGAAGCACTACAGCTCGATCCCAATGATGCTTTGTCCCGTGCTTTGGCGGGGAGGATTGCACTGGAAGACCAGGATCCCGCCACAGCCGCCGAGCAACTGAAAGAAGCAATCCGGTTGAGGCCGAACCTCGCCGAGGCCCACTATTCTCTAAATTCTAATGACCGCGTACGCAAAGCTAGGGAAGGTGGACGAGGCCAAGGCGGAAGAAGAGAGCTTCCGACGAATCCGTGAGCAAAACCCTGACTCGGACAACGACAGTGCTGCGGAGATCCGACACATGTTGTTGGGCGGGGATGAGCAAAGGTAGGAGCCGTGATACGTCTAAGCCTCACTTAAAGTCGTGTTACTTCCTTCCCGTGGGCTCCGTTATTTTGTGATAGTGCTTTAGTTTTAAGCCCGAGAGCCGCTGTATCGTTCCGCTCGGCCAGCGGATTTCGGCATCGACAGTCTCCGGACTATGATTACCAGGAATGCCGACGACAACGCGTTTGTCATGTGAGGAAAGGTAACTCGCGCCGCCGGTAATCCAACGAACTAATCTTCGCTTGCCAATCTCGACGCTGATTTTTGCCCCGATTGCATCGCGATTACTTTTCGTTCCCTGAAGTTCGAATCCCACCCAGGGATGGTTCTGCCCCAGGTTATTGCGCAGAAGCACAGGTTTACCGTCCAGTTGCGTGAAGACCGCGTCAATGCCGCCATCATTGTCAAAATCTCCAACGGCGAGCCCGCGGGCGCGGTACCCGGACCGGAACACAGAACCGGCTTGCTCCCGCATGTCGCGGAACACGCCGCTCCCTTCGTTATGGAGGAGGAGCGGAGGCTCTTGGTATTTAACATCCACGCGGGTTGTCTCAATTACCTGGTTGATATGTCCATTCACAATCAGCAGGTCCAGCTCTCCATCATTGTCGTAATCGATGAAGTGCGTTCCCCAGCCGACATAGGATCTTGTATACGCCGCCAATCGTGAGGCCACGGTCCGGTCGGTGTACAACATGGACGGCGTACTGAGAAACAGAGAATGATACTCATCATTAAAATTGGTAACCACAAAATCTGGTTTACCGTCCCTGTTGAGATCTCCAGCATCGACTCCCATACCGGCTTTCGCAACGCCATTGGAGTCGTAGGCCATTTCAGCATCGAGAGCTACGTCGGTGAAGGTACCGTTTCCATTGTTAATTAACACTAGATTTGGCGAGGCATCACGTGCCACAAAGAGATCAGGCCAGCCATCGTCGTTGACATCGATCGCGATCACCCCAAGGGCGCGTCCGATGAGTTTCGCGAGACCACTTTTCTCACTCACATCGGTGAATGTGCCGTCCCCATTGTTGTGATACAGGGTGAGCGGCATACCGGCATAAGCCTTCTGTTCACAGTACGTGCGCACGCCATTGAGTTCGCATTTTTTGAGATCGTTGAATGAAAACTGCGCATAGTTAGTCACCACCAGATCCAAGTAGCCGTCACGGTCAAAATCAAACCACGCCGCACTTGCCGCCCATCTCCCGGCGTTTTTGACGCCGGCTTTCTCGGTCACGTTCGTAAATGTGCCATTACCATTGTTGTGAAAAAGGGCACTCTCGGGGAAACCGGTCACATATATGTCAGGAAAGCCATCATTGTCGAAGTCACAGACGGCCACCCCCATTCCGTAGAATCTAAGGCGGTCGAGCCCGGCCTTGGACGCCACATCTTCAAACTTTCCATTTCCGAGATTGCGATAGAGCGCATTAAGAACCGGAGACGAACTCTTGCCGCGAGGAGTTTCTCCGCCATTCACGAAAAATAGGTCCTGTAACCCATCGCCGTCAAAGTCGAGAAAAGCCACACCACCACTCATGGTTTCAATTAAGAAGCGGTCGGAGGACTCCCCGCTGAACTGATGCCACGTAATGCCAGCCCGTTCTGTTATGTCGCTGAAAATTTCTTGAGGAGGGGAGGGCGGGGAATTTTGGAAGAAAGCCAGAGAAGTAAACGAAAGCCCCATCAGCGATAGAAGCACACAAGGTGAAAGCCAAACGCGCTTGCGAGCTATCGCGTGATGCAATCCGTACAGAAACGGCCTCATACCTGCATTCTATTGTTTCAATTTTTCGAAGAGAGCAATTTCCTTTGCTGCCTGCTGTTCTTGCCCCAATCGCCGGTACACACGTGATAAGGCGAAGTGCGTATTTGCGCTTGAAGGGGTGAGTTTTGCAGCCATTTTCAAATGCACGAGCGCAGCGGCGAGATCGCCGCGGCGAAGCGCCAGTTCTCCAAGCTCGTAATGGGCATCAGCAAGCTTGCCGTCGTGCGCTATCGCAGAATTAAAGAGTTCTTTTGCTTTCACCTCAGCATGTTTGTCACCAGTTCCATTTTCGGCTTCTTTCATGAGCACCTGCCCCAACTCAAGTTCAAAGGGCGCTTTCTGGGTAAAGCGCTGCATAGCAATATGCAGAGTTGCTTTGGCTTCGTGGCTCATTCCTGCATTCGTTTGAGCTCTTGCTAAGCCGATTACAGCGTCCGCACTGGCCGGATCCAGTTGAGCGGCACGGCTGAAAGAGGTGACAGCATTTGAAAAATCCTGTGCGTGAAGTTGAATCGACCCTACAGACACGAAGACCCGTGGAGAATCCGGAAATGTCTTGGTCATGCGATGAGCCAGGTCGAGAGCTGCAGAAATCTGCTTTTCAGCGAGAAGAAGGTTTGCTAAATCGAGATAGCTTGCCTGATCGCCAGGATCGAGTTGGATGGCGTTTTGAAGCGTGTGGATCGCATCCTCGCGCCGGCCCTGTGCTTCAAGGCATAGTGCCAGCAAATGATCTACTTCCCTGGTCCCGTGACCACCTTCAAGGAGCTGCTGAAGAATCTGTCTGCTTTCCTCGAACTTATGCGCATCGAATTCAACTAAGGCAAGCTGATAGCGCACCGCACTCTCATCAGGATACCGAGCTGCCAGCGAAGACAAGAGCGCCTCAGCTGTTTCGTAATCGTGCATCTCGTCAGCGATCTGCACTCCAAGTAACCCAGCACGAACTCCAGCGGGATGAGTTTGTAGTTCGTTGAGCCACGCTCGTGCTTTCTGGTTTTCACCAATGTGGTAGTAGGATCTGGCAAGGGCGGCCATGGACTCAGGTTGCGCGCGTACTAATGCCGGTACCGAGGAAAGGGCTCTGGCGGCCGTTGCATAGTCTCTGGTGTTCTCCGAGACCATGCCCAAGAGCAGCAATCCCTGAGGGTCATCCGGGCTGGCCCTGAGAAGGATGCGGAGATTTTGCTGAGCCTCAGCGTAGCGGTGCAACTGCCAAAGGTTCGCCGCGACGTATCGGCGAGCGAGCAAATCACTCGGATCCATTGTCAGCGCTCGTTGCAAGTAGGAGTTTGACTCATCAAACTTCTTCTGCATGGCGAGAACTGTGCCTAAGTCCTCAAGGAAAGTCACGTTCTCTGGTGCCAGAACCACCGCCTGGCGAAGCTCTAATTCAGCCGACTGAAGGTTCCCGGCTTTTGCCAACGCAAGCCCTTCGGCCGCATGCATCTCAGCTCGGTTGCTTTGTGCCTCAGCTGAATGAATTGGGTAGGAGAGAAGAGCGAAGAGTGGAGCAAAGAGAAACGCGATTGCACAAAGCCTAGGGTCGAGAGCAGACACGAGCAAGTGCCTGCTGTGGGCAGTTATGGTCATGCTATCCGTCTTCTCTTTCGTGGGTGCGAAGAACTGCAGTCGAGAGGAACAGGATCGCACGCCTGTGCCATGCATCGCCTTACCATTCTGCAACCAACGCGCGCGAACTTCGGCAATGCATCAGGCACGGGAATGTAACGCCATCTTTTCGTAATATAACTTTTCGAGCACTTGCTGGGTAATAAGTGTTGCGGCGCCCAAAGCGGCGGTTTCGCTGCCCAAACTGGAGACTCGCAATTTCGCTTCGTTGCCAGATTTTTCCAGTGCTCGCCTCCGGATCACTTCTTTGACTTGGTCGAGAAGAAGATCGTCTCCATGACGCAACAGCGGCCCAGCGAAGACCACACAGTTTGGGTTCAACAGATTAATTACATCTGCCAGCATGATGCCAATCCGAGAGATTGCCTCGTGCAACACGCGAAATGACAGCGTGTCGTTCTCCTTGGCGGCTTGCACAATTACCTCGACTCCAATGCGGTCTAAATTACCATCCACCATTTCGGGCACCTTCGAGTTGACACCTTGCTCGATCGCACTCCGGACAGCATGAATAATGGCGGGCGCCGGATGCCATCGCTTCGAGGCAACCACGGTTCCCGCAAGAACACAGAGGACCGTCTTCATCTATGGTCATGTGCCCAAACTCACCCGCGCTGCCGCCCGGCCCGCGGTAAAGCTTGCCATCGATAAAAATGGAAGCCCCAATGCCCATTCCAACTTCCACAAAAAGGGCGTCATTCAGTTCCCGCCCGAGCCCAAAATGTTTCTCCGCCAGCGCCATCATTCGGGCACTGTCGTCCAATGTGCTGGGAACCCGAATTCTTTTTCCAGCATTTCTCTGAGCGGAACGTTCCTCCACTGTGTCATCTGTCCCGGCCGAGGGAAACAAAGCACAACCCCCTTTTGGCTATCAATGACACCAGAGTGGGCCATGCCAACGCCCTTGAGCGGGTTGCGCGAAACATGACCTTCCCTCATCGCCTCGTGGACTGCGGCAAAAGTTCTGCCAATGACAGCCTCTCGACCATCTGCCATTTGGGTCGGCATCTCGGCTTTGTATGAAATTTTGCTGGAAATGTCCGCCACCACGATGCGCGTGAGAAACGATCCCAGATCTACACCGACAACGTAGCCCAACTCGGTTCTCAAACTTAGGGAAACTGGTTTTCGGCCTAGGCTTGCAGAGCCCTTGCCGGATTCGACGACCAAGCCTTTGCGAATCAGGCGCTTTACCATCGCGGTCATGGAACCGACGCTCGCGCCCGTCATCTTTGCCAATTCGATTCGCGACGTATTGTGATTGCTGTGAATCAGGGCAAGCAGACGCAGCTCTTTTTGCGCGGATTTGGATTGCGTTTGTTTCATGGTGCGGGCCGAGTTTCGCTGCCGAACTTCCTCTTTCCCAGGCTTTGCTCGGCCCAGTTGATCCCTCAACTTTACCGCAACACCGCTGGAATGGCAGCTTCCTATTTGTGGTTGGCGACGGCTCGTAATTCGATGGACTACGTATCGAGTGCACGTACAATCGGACGTATGTCCGTGGAGGTCAGTATGGGAAAGCTCTTTCCGGCCTGTGTTCTCCTCAGTGTCTTTATTGCAATCGGCCATTTGTCGCATGCTCAGAGTCGCGCTCAACCATCTCCATCGAAAGGGAGCAATGAAGCGATCCTCAGCGGAAAAGACTGGAAGCTGGGCTCATTCGAAATGGGCGACGGGGAAAAGCAAGGCGCCTTTCTCCCCGATTTCGATGACCATGCTTTTAGAACTGTCGGAGTGCCAGGCGAAGTCCAATTGCAAATCGGCCTTCATGGAATGGATATCTACTACCAGAGCAAAAACGGCGGGTGATTGATATGTAGTTGGTTTTCGGGATCGATAGTTGTCCAATCCCCTTTCATGTATTCAAGGAAGCCGCGCCCTTGGGGAATCCACGGGCACGTCACTTTAACTGCGAGGACGTTGGGCCTTCCGAAACGAACTTTCCGGGTGACGTCGTACGAGAATGGTACGTAACTTCCTTCGTGCTCGCCGAGCTTCTCGCCGTTCAGCCAAACGCTTGCGAAGTAATCCACACCGTCGAACTTCAGTCGAAACAGCTTGCCAGCTGCATTCTTGCCCTGCGGTGTAGTCCCATAGCTGCTTGCTCACTTGATCTGATCGCTAGGCCCAAAATTCAATCAAGCCATTGCGCCATTTGGCGTTACGCTAATCGGCGTAAACTTTCTGACCGGGTCCATTGCCTATTACGCCATTTGGCGTTACGCTAATGAGCGTAATATGGCTCTACCAGAGAATCCCTTCGTTTTTGGCGAAATTATCGACGACGCAAATTTCGTCAATCGCACTGACGAACTCAACCAACTGGTTCGAGATCTCGCGGACGGCCAAAAAGTGTTCCTGCTCTCTCCAAGACGCTTCGGCAAGAGTTCCCTGGTCGCCGTGGCCCTTTTCAAGCTGAAGAAGAGACACATCCACACAGTCAACCTCACGGTCAGCAGCTATTCGAGTTACGCGCAGTTCCTCGAAAAATTCGCGGAAAAGGTACTTCGTGCGGCCGGTCCCTGGGACCGCGTGAAGAACTGGGTCACGCGATTCGGCAAACAAGTAAAGCCGGATATCAACTACAACATGACCTCGGGAGAAATTAGTTTGTCCCTCGACAAAGGGTCGAGCTATGACCCCTCCCCTATTGCACCCGACGTTTTCGCGCTGCCAGGTGAATTGACCAAGAATGCAGGCTTTCGGATGGCAATCTGCCTCGACGAATTCCAGCAGATTTCCGAGTTCAACAGCGGTTCGGTCGAGAACGCAATCCGCAATCAGGTTCAGGAGCAGAGAGAAGTCGGATATGTTTTTGCCGGATCGCAGCCATCGTTAATGGAGGAAATGCTTTCGGCCAAACGTCCCTTTCATAAGGCTGGACCGCAGATGTTCCTGGATAAGATTTCTGCCAACGATTGGAAGGAATTTATCATCCGCCAGTTCCGCAAGCGGAACCGCGAGCTCGATGATCAAGCTTTGGGAACCTTGCTCACTTCCGCTGATCTGATTCCATACGACGTTCAACGCATCGCACATGAGCTCTGGGATTACGCCGAATTGAGGGACAAGCGCCAACTAGACGCATCTGACGTAAATTCCGTGATTGCCAGCCTTGTCACGAGCCAATCCACTTACTATGAGCTTCTCTGGGAGCAACTCTCCGCTCGGCAACGCGCCACCATGCAGGCACTTGCTTACCGCGGTCCCTCCGAAATCTACTCCCAAACCGTCCGAGAAGAATTTCGCCTTGGACCCGCTTCCTCGGTTCAGAAAGCTCTTCAGTCTCTTGATTCCAGGGATATCCTCGACCGTTATAAAGGTAATTATTTCTTCCTGGACCCACTTTTCCCCAACTGGATAAGAAAGAAAAGCGCATAGGATCGTTACGCCGTTTGGCGTTACGCCAGCATACGTAAATCACGTGATACATGCTCGGATCTCGTCAGTTTCAGGCCTATCCTCAGAGTGCCGGGCGGAAGCCCTAGAGCAGGGATGACATTGGTTACTTGCCATCCCAAGAGGCTGCCACGGTACGATTGCCCTTAGGTAAGACCACAAGGGAAATCTCGCAACATACCTGCTGAACTATGCTCATCGGGATCATAGGCGACACACATCTCGGGTGCACGAATTACTCCCGTAAGCGGCGCGCGGACTTTTCTGCAGCGTTCTGCAACGCTATAAAGGTCTGCCGAGATCGCGGCGCCGAAGCCATTTGTTTGTTGGGCGATGTCTTTGATTCCGCGGCAACCCGCCGCAACGTCGACACGTTTGCGGAACTTCTCCGCGACATCGCCGATCCTCTTACCGAACTTAAGCGGGCCAAGATTCCCCTAATCGCCATTCCGGGCAACCATGAGTACGGACGCGGACGGGAAGGTGGCGAGCTTGGCACTTGTTGATGAGCTTGAAATGGTGCTTATGCGGCGCAGCACGGGACTGACGAACCCGGGAAGCCCCTAGGAAGCGGCTGCCCAGCATCTCAAAGAGTCCCTCCACGGTGCCGAACCCAGTACTCCTATGCCCCCACGTTATGTGACAGCATATGCGCACCGTCTTCTGTGCAATGGCTGCGCACTCCAAGCCGTTTGTCGTAACCCGCAACAAGTGCATCGCGCCCAAACAAAGGCGTATCGAGCGCTTAGCGTCGGGATATTCCATCCGAGAGTCCCGCGATGATTCCCGGGGCCGCTACTGGTATGTGGTCACCGCTCTTGAGGTGAGAACGCGAGGCGGGAAAGTCCGTGTTTTGAGAAAGACTGAAAATTAAAAGGGCCGTGACATTGGTTACGCTCTAGCCGCCGACTCCTGCAAGGGAGTCAACAGCGTGGATACGTGCACCGTCACAACCCCCTGATGCAATCGCTGCTTTCGCAGTTCCAAACCCCAGCCACTCCTTGCAGAATAGCCGGTTTTTTCGGGTCTGGTTGCCCGACAGGTTGCCCTGCCAGACGGATCACTCAACCTACTTCGGACTGGCTAATGTTATTTGAACCAATCCTTTCGATCGTCGACGGGATAACCGTAGTCCCCAGGTGGGGCGTCGTCAACGCCCGTTTTTAGTGCAGTGAGCAATCTTTTCAATACGGTTTGCAGTCCTGCGTGATTCTCTGGGCGCGGGGCGCGCGAGATTTCCACAATATATTAGCGAGGGACGAGCGATCCGCGCGGAGGAAGCGTCTAGCGGCAGAGTGTCTTAAGGATTTGTCGGTGACGAGACTGCACCATTTCCTGCCATCCTCTGCTACTGAAGGCGCAGCCGACTGACAGCAAAGCGGATAGCGGCGCAAGAATTCCGTTGACCCGGAGGACGATACGGTCTACAGGAGTGCGAGGAGTGGTTAGCCTTGCAGGATCACCTCGAGAGTCTCGTGTTGCGGATGCATAAGGGAGGGATTCGGTACTCTGAAGCGCTCCGTGAGTTCCAAAAGATCTTCGTGCTTACGGTCTTGCGGGAACAAAAGTGGAATCAAGTCAGGGCCGCCGAGACCTTAGACGTGCACCGCAATACCTTGCGACGACTCATC
>Ga0070698_100008853_pt1 | contig 10821 bp, 8 predicted proteins | sample KBSK1502metaG_FD_65477 | JGI IMG/M metagenome (GOLD analysis project Ga0070698, IMG submission 65477) | Corn, switchgrass and miscanthus rhizosphere microbial communities from Kellogg Biological Station, Michigan, USA - KBS K1-50-2 metaG | ecosystem: Host-associated > Plants > Roots >...
AAAAAAAATCGTTGGGTCACTGCGGTGGGAGGCTGGCCTCGAGCAGGCGCTTGGCCCACGGGGCGTCCTGGTTCAGGAGGTCCATCGAGGCGAACACGTTGAGGAGCATCCCGAAGGCGAAGAAGTCGCGGACGCGCGCGGCGTCGCCATCGACGAGCCGCTCGACGTGCTCGACCAGCGCGCCGTACCCCTCGCGGACGACTGCCCTGACCTCGGGGTCGTCACTGTCGGCGTAAGCCTGCATCTGGGCGCGGAGGCGAATGCGGTCCTTCAGCAGCTCCACGTAGGCCTTGCCGATCGCATCGAGCGCCTCCTCGCCCCGCTTTCCGGCCGACGCGTCCTGAAAGAGCTCGAGGGTGTCGCGCAGGCAGCGCTCGACGACCTGGACGTAGAGGTCCTTCTTCGTGCCGAAGAGCCGGAAGAGGTAGGGCTGTGACACGCCGGCCCGGCGCGCGATCGCGTCCGTCGACGTGCCGTGGAGCCCATGCTCGCCGAACTCGACGAGCGCGGCTGCGAGGATCTCCTCGCGCCGCTCGTCGGCTGTCTTTCGCTGCGTGGTCGCCATGACTCGAAGTAAGTTATCACTCACTCACAACGTCTGTCAAGGGACCAGCACGTGTTCGTCACGAAAGTGTGCAGGCACCGTCACGAGATTGCGTCTTCGGGGAGCGGGATCAGGCGCGCCCGGTCTCGGAGGTCCTGCATCAGCGTCAGCGCTCGCCGCGCGGCAACGACCGAGCGGTTCCATTCTCGGCGGTACGCGGCGCTCGCGGGGGGCAACCTCAACGCCCGGTGTCGCGCCTCGAGGGCAGCCAGCAGCAGCGCCTTCGCGCCGGCATCCGCCCCGGTGGCGGAGTCGCGCCGCACACGCTGCAGCGAGCGAGCGATCACATTCGAGAGGAAGCGGGCGTGAGGAGCGAGCCGAGCCGCGCCCAGCCGGCCCGAGCGCCATTCGCGGTAGGCGAGCTCGTACGGCGTCAGCACGCGGCTGACAGGCTGGTAGTCGCGGACAAGGCGCTGCTGCTCGGCGTCGAGGGCACGGAACGAAAGCTTCGGCAGCGGCTTCGGGCTCGGCTGGGGCGCCGGACGGTGCGACGCGTGACACCCGCCGGCCAGCAGCCCCGCCGCCAGGAGCGCGCAGGCGCGCCAGTAGACTCGGCCGCGATGAGAGTCCTGGTCACGGGAGCCTCGGGCTTCGTCGGGCGCGCGCTCGTGGAGGAGCTGCGTCACGGTGGGCGAGCTTACGAGGTCCACCCGCTCGAGCGCCGCGACGGCGACCTCGCCGACGAGGGCGTCGCCGAGCAGGCGATCGCCGAGACCGGGCCCGACGTCGTCGTCCACTCGGCGGCGCGGATCGGCATCGCTCGCTGTGAGGACGAGCCACTCCTGGCTCTCCGCTCGAACGTGCTCGCGACCGCACTCGTCGCCCGGGCCGCGACCCGGCACGGTGCCCGCCTCGTCTACCTCTCCACCGCGGACGTCTACGAGCCGGCGAGCCTCTATGCCCTGACGAAGCTCTGGGGTGAGCAAGTCGCGAGGCAGTACGCGCCGCAACGGTTCGTGAGCCTGCGCCTGGCCAACCCCTACGGGCCCGGGAGCAAGGGGGCGCTGCCGACGATGCTCACGCAGGCCGCGGACGGCGAGCCGGTGACTGCGTTCCGCGGCGAGCGGCGCGCGTGGCTCTGGATCGGCGACGCGACCCGCGCGATCCGGCTCGTGCTCGAGAGCGGCGAGGAAGGCGTCTTCGACATCGCCTCCGACATGGCCCCGATCCCGCTGACCGAGACCGCGCGACTCGCATGCGAGCTCGCCGGCGCCTCGCCGGAGCTCGTGGAAGAGGTCGATCCGCCGGCCGGCCGGGTCACGCCGCGGACCGCGGTCGACCGCCTACGCGGGCTGGGCTGGCAACCCGAGGTGGGCCTCGAAGAGGGCCTGCGCTTGACGCTCGAGTCGTTGCGGGCGACGGCCACGATCTAGTGCCCCAGGCGTTCGTCCTCGCCGGCGGCTCGCGGTCGCAGCTCGGGCTCCTGGAGCAGGCCCGTGCGCTCGGCCACGCCGTCTGCGTGATCGACGGGGCCGAGACGGCGCCCCTTCTCGCGGAGGCCGACTACCGGATCGTCCGCAGCTTCGCCGACGTCGGCGGCGTGCTCGACGAGCTCGAGGCGAACGGAATCGAGCCGATTGCGGTCGCGACGATGGGCTCCGACCAGGCGGTGCTGCCGACCGCGAGGATCGCCGAGCGCCTCGGCCTGCCGGGCCTCCCGGTGCGCACCGCCGAGATCGTCGCGGACAAGCGGAAGATGCGCGCCGCGTTCGAAGGCGCCGGCGTCGCCTCGCCGCCCGGACGGGAGATCACAAGCGCCGACGAGCGCGCACTCGAAGAGGTCGGCCTGCCCGCCGTCGTGAAGCCGGTCGACGGCTCCGGTCAGCGCGGCGTCAGCGAGATCCGCGCCGCCGCCGAACTCCCGGCCGCCGTCGAGCGAGCGCTCGCCGCCTCCCGCGCGGGTGCGGCCGTCCTCGAGCGCTACGTCGAGGGCGACGAGTACACCGTCAACGGCTTCCTGCTCGAGGGCGGGTACTTCCCGATGAGCGTCACGCGCCGGCTCCTCTATCCTCCGCCTCCCCTCGGCGTCTGCATGGCGCACCGCTACCCGTCGAGGTTCGAGGGCGAGCGCCGGCTCTTCGACCTCGCCCACGCGGCGAGCACGGCGGTCGGCATCGAGAGCGGGCCCTCGTACGTCCAGGTCCGCGTCGAGGAGGGACAACCGTGGGTGATCGAGGTCGGCGCCCGCCTCGGCGGCGGCAAGGACGCAGAGCTGGCCAAGCTCGTGACCGGCTTCGACGCGATCCGGGCGAACGTCCTCTGGGCGCTCTGCCAGCTGACGCGCGACGACCTGGGCCACGGCGAAGCCATTGCCCCCTGCGGACAGGTCCGATTCGTAGTGGCGCCGCCCGGCCGGATCACGCGCCTCGACGACCAGCCTGCCCTCCAGCTCGACGGCGTCCACGAGGCCGGCTTCTACTGGCAGGAAGGCATGGTGCTGCCGCCGCTTATCTCCGGCGCCGAGCGGCTCGGCTACCTGCTTCTCACGGCCGCCGACGAGGCCGAGCTCGATGCTCGCACCGAGCGGGCCCTCGACGCGCTCGTGATCGAGATCGCCGCCGACCGTGCGCAGGCGTCGCTTGCGATGCCGACCTAAGGACGCGCGAGCTCTGCTCGTGCTTCCGTCTGAAACGACCAGTCGATGCATGGTGCGTTAGAAGGGGCGCTGTCGGGATGAGAGTCCTCCACGCCCCGATCAACATCGCCGGCGGGCCCGGCGCGATCTCCGCGGGCCTCCGCGAGCTCGGCGTCGAGAGCACGCTGCTCGTCTTCAACGAGCGTCCGTTCGAGCGCGGCTTCGACGTCAACCTCGAGCTCCGCGACACGAGCCGGAAGAGCAGCATCCCGTTCAACCTCCCGAAGCAGCTCCGTGCGTTCCTGTGGGCCGTGCCCCGTTTCGACGTCTTCCACTTCCACGCGGGGCTGACCCTGCTGCCGCGGAGGCTCAACCTGCCCGCGCTGCGCGCGCTTCGGAAGGGGATCGTCTTCCAGTCCTGGGGCTCCGACCTGCGCGGCCGCCCGGCTGCGGACGTGCAGTACCTCCGAAGAGCCGGCGCGGTGATCGTCGGCAGCTACCTGACGAGGCGCCTCGCCCCCCGCGGCCCGTGGCCCGAGTACGACGTCGTCCCGCCCGCCCTCGTGCTCACCGACTGGGAGCCCGCGCCCACGGAGCCCGGTGAGGTGGTGCGCGTCGCGCACGCGCCGAGCAAACGCGCGGTCAAGGGCACTGATGCCGTTCTCGCTGCCGTCGAGTCGCTGAGGGCGCGAGGCGTCCCGGTCGAGCTCGACCTGATCGAGGGCGTCCCGAACCACGAGGCCCGCCTGCGCTACGACGCCGCGGACGTCGTGATCGACCAGCTGCGGATCGGCTGGTACGGGATGCTCGCGATCGAGTCGATGGCGCTCGCGAAGCCGGTCGTCGTCTACCTGGACGATGACGCAGCCGCCGAGACGGAGGACGCGTTCGGGCTCGAGCTGCCGCTGATCCGCGCCACCGAGGAGAGCCTCGCAGACGTCCTCGCCGGGCTCGTCGACGTCCGCGACTCGCTGCCCGAGCTGGGGCGCCGCGGCCGCGAGTACGTCGAGCACGTCCACGCCCACACGAAAGTGGCGAGGCAGGTGCTCGAGATCTATGAGCGCGTCATGCCCATCAGCTCGTAGAGCCCGACGGGCGACCACGCGAGCCCGTGCACCCCGCGCCGCAGTGAGAAGTGGTCGGTGGCGTTGTAGACCGGGATCGCCGGGACCGCGACGTGGAGCTTCTCGACGAGGCGGCGCTCGGTTCGCCAGCGGGCCTGATCGTCGGGCGTGCGCACGGCCTTCCGCATCAGCGCGTCGTAGCCCGGGTCGCACCAGCGGGCGATGTTGAAGGCGCTGCCGCAGGGAAAGACGTCGAGGAGGTTGTAGGCGTCGAGCACCTTCGAGCTCCAGCCGAGGAGGATCATGTCGACCCCCGGCCGCGCCGGCGGGCCGGCCAGCGCGAGGAGCTGGGACAGCGTCGCGACCGGCCGGAACCGGAGCTCGATCCGGGACGGGTTCAGCACTTGGGCGCTTGCGCCCAACCGCTGTACCACGCGCGAGGCGCCCAGATCGTCCTGAGCCCAGGCGATCGTCAGCCGCAACGGGCGCGGCGGCTGGCGCACCTGCACAGCGCGGTGTGAGTTGACGTACGAGGCGCCGGGCATCTCCGGTGGGATCAGCGACGCGGGGGGCGAGCCCAGGTCGAGGTGCGTGATCGCCCAGGCGACGTACAGCCGCGCCTGAGGGTCGGCGAGCGGCGTGTTCCGCGTCACGAACCAGAGCAGTCCCGTCGCGAGGGTCGGGACCTCGATCGAGCCCTTCGGCGTCGGCCCGGCGGTGTCGATCCAGGGGAGGCCGGGCGGCGAGAGGCCGTGCGGGAGAACCGCGTCCGCGCCCTCGGTCGACGTCGTGAGGACGAGCCGGTTCGGCTTTACGGACGCGGCGTTCCAGTAGTTGAAGTTGCGCTCGAGCACGATGCGGCCCGGGTGCCGCAGGGCAACGCTGAACGGCCCGCTGAACGCCGTGCCTCGGTTCGGAACCGCGGCGGCGACCGGGTAGGCGACAAGCTGGTCGAGCCACGGCACCGGGTGCTGCAGCGTCACGCGCAGCGTCAACTTGTCGATTGCCTGGACGCCCACTTCGCCGCTGCCGTTCGTGCGGTAGCCGCGAGCGCCCCGCAGGATCCCGAGATCCGGCCCGGCCAGCGGAGCCTGCGTCTCCGGGGAGAGCGCGCGCAGCCACGAGCGGCGGAAGTCCTCTGCCGTGATCGGCCTCTCGTTGCTCCAGCGGAGGTTCGGGCGCAGATGGAAGGTCCAGACGAGCCCGTCGCGGGAGACCTGCCACGACGCCGCCAGATCCGGCACGACGCCGTCTGCCGAGAACCGCGTCAGCCCTGCGTAGAGCTCGTGCGCAACGTTGAGCGAGGGCAGGTCGGCGACCTTCGCGGGATCGAGCGTCCGCGGCAGGAGCGGCAGGGCGAGGCGCAGCGTGTCGCCGCCCTTCGGCGCCGGCGAGGAGCCGCAGCCGGCGAGCAGCGCCACCGCCGCGCACGCAGCTAGCCGACGAGCTTGCGCCACACGTTGTCGAGGAGCGTCCACGTGAGAGGCCTGCGCATGCGCAGGAAGTCGTAGTTGCCGGTCGCCAGGACCTGCCCCTTCCCCGCGTGCGACCAGACAAGCGCCGCGTTGATCACGCCGCGCTTCCCCGCCACGATCGCCCGGGCTGCGACCACGTGGTCCCGAGGGGTGAGCTCGGGGTCGATCCGGTCGCTCTCGGAGCCGGCATGGCCGAACCTCTGGCCCGCGCCGATCCCGGTGCCGCGGAAGAGCCAGCGTACTCGCTCGAAGTCCGGGCCGATCGCGGCCACGTACGGCCGGACGCGTGAGCGCGGGAAGCAGCAGCCGTCGTAGCCGACCCCGGCGAGCGCGAAGTCGGAGCGGCCCTCGCGCGCGTCGAAGTCGGTCATCACCATCGCGTTGTGCGCCCAGTCGAGGCGCACCTGGCGGTAGAACGGGTTCGCCTGCAGGAAGACGAGGTTGCCGCCGCCGTCGCGGTAGCGCTTCAGCAGGTCGTAGGTCGCCGGCTCGTAGTACTCGCTGTGGCCGGGGAAGATGACCGCGGCGTAGCGGCGCAGCGTCGACAGCGGCACGTTGCGGAGCTCGACGTCGGTGATGCTCTCCGCGCGGGGGTGGCGGGAGCAGAGCCAGCGGGAGAACGGCAGCACCGCCTGGTGATCGTCCTCGTTTCCGTGGGGGAGCAGTGTCCCGACGAGCGAGACGCGCCGCTGGCGCCAGAACTGGTACCAGCTGTCGGGGATCCCGTTCAGATCGGAGTCGTAGGCGTTGTACGCGCGCCAGGAGAGATAGGGCCAGACGAGCAGCGCCGTGTGCGAGGGCGGATGATCGAGCGGGAAGCTCCCGTTGCGGACGACGACGGGGGCGACGAACCGGTCGCCGGCGGGATCGGTGACATCGTAGTGGTAGAGGCCGGTCGCGAGCCCCCTCGGCAACGCCGGCCCCGGATGGGCCCGGCCGGAGCAGTCCTGCACGAGCTGGGTCGTCGCCAGACCGGCGTCGGCCGAGACGACGAGCGGCGGGTTGGAGCCCGGGAGGTAGCTCTTCGTCGAGTCGACATAGGCGGCGAGCCGCTCGACCCGGACGACGCGGGGCTTCGCGAGGCACCCTGACCAGCGCCACGGCGGATTGGACACCGTCGCCTCGGCCGGCCCGGGCCGCTGCTGCGCGGGCGGGATCTCCGGCGCCAGACGTTGCCCCCGATCCTTGTAACAAGCTGTTACTTGGTAGGTCCCGTCCGGGAAGCGAGCCCAGTCGAGGCGCCTCCGGATCCGGTGCCAGCCGCGCACGCGTCCGCCCCAGCCGTACACGCGGAGCTCGGCGGGCGCGCTCGTCCGCACGCGCAGCGTGTCGTTGATCCCGTTCCCGTTGGGGCTGATCACGGGCGGGCCGAACGAGACCAGCCGCAGCGCGGCATTCGAACGGGCCGACGCGCCCGGAACGGCCGCGACGGCCAGCGCCGCCGCGACGATCACGATTCTCACCTCGGTGACGCCAGGCTCTGAACGGGACGGCGCTCGCGGTACCAGGCGATGGTGCGCGCGAGGCCCTCGTCGAGGTCGACCCGCGGCTCCCAGCCGAGCAGCTTGCGCGCCTTGTCGACGTTCGGGATCCGCATCTCGACGTCGGTGTAGTGGAGCGGCCGGAAGACGATCTCCGACTCCGACCGGACGAGGCGCCGGATCCGCGCGGCCAGGTCGAACACCGTCACCACCGAGCGAGGATTGCCGACGTTGAACACCTGTCCGACCGCCTCGTCGCGCTCGAGGATCGCGAGCAGCGCCTCGACCACGTCGTCGACGAAGCACCAGGCGCGGATCTGCGAGCCGTCGCCGTGGATCACGAGCTCATCGCCCGCCAAAGCCCGCACCGTGAAGTGATGGATCGCGCCGCTGCCGACCTGACCCGGCCCGTAAACGTTGAAGGGCCGCACCGAGACGGCCGGGAGGCCGAACTCGTCGAAGTACGAATGCGCCAGGTACTCGCCGGCGAGCTTCGAGACGGCGTAGGTCCAGCGCGCCTCACCGACCGAGCCCTGCGTCGTGACGTGCGTCTCCTCGACCTTGTACGCGTGCGTGCCGAAGACCTCGCTCGTCGAGAAATCCACGAGACGCTCGATCCCGCCTGCCTGCGCAGCAGCCTCGAGGACGTTGTACGTCCCGATCAGGTTGACGCGCATCGTCCGCACGCGGCTCTCGAGCACCTTGTCGACCCCGGCAATCGCGGCCATGTGGACGACGTGCGTGGCGCCGTCGATCAGGTCGCGTACGGCTTCGAGGTCGAGCACGTCGCCCTGGACGAAACGCAGGTTCGGGTGCTCGGCGAGGTCAGTGCCGGTCAGCGAGTCCCGGTGGAGGTTGTCGAGGATCACGATCTCGTTGTCCTCGACGAGCAGCCGCGCGAGCGAGGTGCCGATGAAGCCCGCCCCGCCCGTCATGAAGACCTTTCTCCCGCTCAGAGCCACGACGCCGGAGTCTACCGGGGGCCTCTTCGGCCAAACTTGAGTCGATGCTCGCAAGCCAGCTCTGGCGGCTCGGCAAGCACTCGGCCATCTACGGGCTGGGTGCCGTCGTCGCGCGCCTGCTCGGCGTCCTCCTCCTCCCGCTCGTCACGCACTACCTGAAGCGGGGCGACCTGGGGGCAGTCGACACGCTGATTGCGCTCTCGGTCGTCCTCGTGATCGTCCTGCGCGCCGGGATCTCCATGGCGTTCTTCCGCTTCTACTTCGACGCCGACGACGACGCGGCGCGGGTGACGGTGGTGCGCACGTCGTTCTGGTTCACGATGGCGACCGCCACGGCAGGCCTCGTCACCGGGGTGCTCCTCGCCGGGCCGATCTCGGAGCTGCTCTTCGGCACGCACTCGCGCGCGAGCCTGGTGCGTGCGGCCTTCGTGCTCCTCTGGGCGCAGATGAACTACGAGCAGCTGACGGCGCTCTTCCGAGTCGAGGAGCGCTCGGTCGCGTACGTGGCGGCCACGATCGCGAACGTCCTGATCACCGTCGGCTCGACCGTCCTGCTCGTCGTCGTCTGGCACAAGGGCGCACTCGGCGTGCTCGTCGGCAACTTCACGGGGACGCTGGTGGTCTATGCCGTGCTGCTCGCCTACCGGAGCTTCCAGCTCGGGCTGGAGATCGACCGGGGCCTCCTCCGCCAGATGCAGCGCTTCGGCCTCCCGCTCGTTCCCTCGGGTCTCGCGCTTTGGGCGATCGACTTCCTGGACCGGTTCCTGCTTCTCAAGCTCAAGAACGCGGCCGAGGTCGGGCTCTACTCGGTCGGCGTCCGGATCTCGACCGCGATCCTGCTGCTGCTGCTCGCCCTGCGCACAGCCTGGCCCGCCTTCGCCTACTCGATCAAGGACGACCAGGAGGCGAAGCGCACCTACGCCTTCGTGCTCACCTACGTGCTCTTCATCACGAGCTGGGTCGCCCTGGCGCTCTCGCTGCTCGCCCCCTGGCTCGTCCGCGTGCTGACGGCGCCGGCGTTCTACCCAGGCTCGCGGGTCGTCCCGCTGCTCGTCTTCGGCGGCACGGCGTTCATCGCCTTCAACGTGATGTCGATCGGGATCGGGCGCGCGAAGAAGACCCAGTTCAACTGGGTCGTGACCGGCTTCGCAGCAGCGGTGAACATCGGGCTGAACTTCGCCCTGATCCCGCCCTACGGGATGATCGGCGCTGCGGTCTCGACGCTCGTCGCCTACGTGGTGATGTTCCTGGGGATGACGATCCGGGCGCAGCAGGTCTTCCCGGTGCCGTACCAGTGGCGGCGAGTGGCGCTGGTGGTCGGCGCCGCTGTCGGGCTAGCCGTGCTCGGGAAGGCGCTCCATGTCCCGCTCGCCGGTGCGCTGGGGCTTGTGGCCGTCTACCCGCTGATCCTGCTGCCGCTCGGGTTCTACCTGCCCGTCGAGCTGCGGCGGCTCCGCGGCCTCGTGCTTCCGGCTCGCTAGGGCTGCGAGCCCCAGCGCGCCCCAGACCATCGGGTCCTCGAAGAACGCGTTGTAGAAGAGGCTGTGGACGCCGATCGAGGTCAGGATCAGGCCGAAGACGATCGCCGCCTGCCCGGCGAGATCTGCGGCCGCCCGGCGGAAGGCGAGCAGGACGCCTGCGACGAAGAGCCAGGCCAGGAGGGCCAGGCCCGGCACCCCGGTTTCCGCGGCAACGGTGATCGGCGTGTCGTGCGAGGCCGCGGCCTTCGGCTCCTTGCTGCGAAGGTGTTGCTGCTTCGCGTAGGCGTGCTTGAAGCCGCCGATCCCGACCCCGATCACGGGGTGATGGACGGCGAGCTTGATCCCGTTCGTGACGAGCTTCGAGCGGCCGCTCGTGACCCGGTTCAGCCCACCCTTGTGGTGGAGGACGTTCGGGGATGCGATCGCCGCGATCACGAAGACGGCTGCGGCGAGGCCGACCAGAAGGAGCGCGCGCTGCCGCCAAGCCAAGGCCGCGGCGACAAGCACGCCCGCGGCGAGCGCGATGAAGCTCGATTGCGAGAACGAGAAGAGCAGGCCGATCCCCATCACCGCGATCGCCGCGGCGGCCACGAGTACGGTCCGCAGGGAACGCGTCCAGAGCGCGACCACGAGGCAGGCGAGCATCGCGACGACGAGGAAGCGCCCGTAGATCGACGGGTCCCAGAAGAGCGAGTTGACGCGGAAGAAGGGCGCGTAGGAATTGCCGACGAGCACCTTTGGGTTCCAGAAGATGTCGCGCGTGATCCACTGCTCGACGCCGACCACCGCGAAGATCACCGCCATCAGGACGAGCTCCCCGAGGAGCGCGAGCACCCAGTTGCGGCGCCACGCGAGGCGCGCGAGGCAGATCGCGAGGAGACCGAACGGGAGGTAGAACGCGAGCAGCTCGATCGCGCCCTGGCGAAGGTCCTGGGTCCAGGCAAGCGAGAGGCCCGTCCAACCGACGAACGCGGCGAGCGGCAACGCGACGGGCCCCAGCTCTCTGGTTCTCGCGTCGCCTTTGAGGAGCTCCCAGGCAAGAGCGAGAGCGGCCGCGGCGACAACCGCATAGAGCGGGATCAGCAGGTTCGCCTGCGTCGAGCCGACGGTGACCGGGATCCGGGCCGGGACGCACGCGAGAGCGGCGAGCGCGAGGAGCCAGGGCCAGCGGAGCAGCAG
>Ga0070698_100008854_pt1 | contig 10820 bp, 7 predicted proteins | sample KBSK1502metaG_FD_65477 | JGI IMG/M metagenome (GOLD analysis project Ga0070698, IMG submission 65477) | Corn, switchgrass and miscanthus rhizosphere microbial communities from Kellogg Biological Station, Michigan, USA - KBS K1-50-2 metaG | ecosystem: Host-associated > Plants > Roots >...
CCGCCGTAGTACCGCTTGCCGGGATAGCCCTCTGCGTACTTGTTCGTGGGCACAGACCCGACGGCCTCGAGGATCGAGGGCCACGTGAAGTTCTCTGAGGCGATCAGCTCGATCTGTCCGCGCTGGCGTTCGAGCTCACGCCCGACGAGCTCGGCGATCTCGGGGTCGATCTCGGCGAGGCCGGCGGTGCGGAGCTGCTGAAGGGTCTCGTGCGCGACGGCCATGGCGGGATCGTACTCCGCGCATCGAATGGTCTTGCCTCTCCACGGTGGAACGACGCGTGTGAGCGGCGTGTGAGCGGCGCGTGAGGCGCGTCGCAAACACTCGCAGCCGTGCTTTTCGCAGGGAAATTCACTCAGAGGAGGACGAAGATGCGTCCGATCCGGACATTTGCTGTCGCCGCCGCAATCTCGGCACTCGCGCTCACGCTCACCGGAGCGAGCTTTGCCTCGAGGACTGCACGTGCTCCTCTTCAAGGTGGCGCGGCACTCGAGCAGGCCAACCAAGACGGTATCGACATCAACCGCGTGATCCAGAGCGTGCGCCACCGGGTCGCAAACTCGCCGGGGCGTACAGGTCCGCACCTTTCCGGAGACCAGTTCTCGCCCGCGGTCGCCTTCGACGGCACGAACTACCTCGTCGTCTGGACGGACCCCCGCTGGGGCAGCCCCGACATCTACGGGACACGCGTAAGCCGGGCCGGGACGGTGCTCGACCCGAGCGGGATCGCGATCTCGACCGCGACGTACGACCAGCGAGTTCCGACCGTCGCCTTCGACGGGTCGAACTACCTCGTCGCTTGGCAGGACGGCCGGGTCGGAACGACCTATGACATCTACGGCTCGCGCGTGAGCCCGGCCGGGACCGTCCTTGACCCGGGCGGGATCGCGATCTCGACGTCAACGGGCTTTCAGGGCTCGCCTGCGCTCGCGTTCGACGGCACGAACTACCTCGTCGCCTGGACAGATCAACGCTCGGGCGGCTACCCCGACGTCTACGGCGCGCGCGTGAGCCGGGCCGGGACCGTGCTCGACCCGGGCGGGATCGCAATCTCGACGGCGGCGCTCGAGCAGGGTTCGCCCGCAATCGCCTTCGGCGGGGGGAACTACCTCGTCGTCTGGCAGGACTACCGCTCCGGCACGACCTATGACCTCTACGGCGCGCGCGTGAGCCCGGCCGGAACCGTCCTCGACCCGAGCGGGATCGTGATCTCGACGGCGGCCGGCAGTCAGATTCTCCCTGCGCTCGGGTTCGACGGTACGAACTACCTCGTCGCCTGGCAGGACGGCCGCTCGGGCGGCTACGACATCTACGGGGCGCGCGTGACCCCGGGTGGCGCCGTGCTCGACCCGGGTGGGATCGCGATCTCGACGGCGACGGGCGAGCAGGGCTCCCCTGCGGTCGCCTTCGACGGCACGAACTACCTCGTCGCCTGGTCGGACGCCCGCTCGGGCGGCTACAACATCTACGGGACGCGCGTGACCCAGGCCGGCGTCGTTCTCGAGTCGAACGGGATCGCGATCTCGACGGCGGCGGGCGCCCAGGGCTCGCCCGCGGTCTCCTTTGCTCTCAACAGCACGAACTATCTCGTCGCCTGGGAGGACTCTCGCGCGGGCAACTTCGACATCTACGGGGCGCGCGTGACCCCGGCCGGCGCCGTTCTCGACCCGAACGGGATCCTTATCTCGACGGAGCCGCCGCCGCCTCCGCCGCCTCCGCCGCCTCCCGCTCCTCCTCCTCCGCCGCCGCCACCACCGCCGCCTCCGCCACCCCCACCACCTCCGCCGCCTCCGCCGGAGGACACGCGTCCGCCGGTCGTCCGTGCTCTCAAGAGCACGGGCAAGCGCGGACGCGTCGCGCGGCTCAGATACAAGGTCCGCGACAACAGCGGCATCACGCGCGATCTGATCGTCGTCTTCCACGGACGGCGCGCTCTGGCCGCAGGCTTCAGCGACTTCGGCCCCGCCAGGGCCGGGGTCGTCTACACGGCCCGCTGGCGGGTTCCGCGCCGGGCGCCGCACCGGCTGAAGTTCTGCGTTCAGGCAGAGGACCAGTCGGAGAACGTCAGCAACGTCAGCTGCGCCGCTCTCCTGATCAAATGAAGGCCTCGGGCAGAAGCCGGCCGACCGCGTCGAGCAGCGCGGCGGCCGGCACCGCGCCTTCGCGAATGATCTTCGGCTCGGAGCCGGTCAGGTCGACGACGGTGGAGGGGATCCCGGGCAACTCGCCCCCGTCCAGGACGACCGCCGCGGCTGCGCGAATCTCGTCGGGTACCTCGCCGAGGCTCTTCGGATCCGGCTCGCCCGTGAGGTTCGCGCTCGTCGCCGCGACGGCGCCCACTCGCCGGACGATCGCTCTCGCGTCTCCCGGGAGCTCGGGCACGCGGACGCCGATCGTGTCCGGCCGGTCCCCGGTCAGCCAGCGGAAGCGCCGCGCCGGATTCGGGAGGACGAGCGTAAGCGGCCCCGGCAGCAGCGCCCGCACCGTCGACCCGGCCCGGCCGCGCAGCTCCGGCACACACTCGAAGAGCATGTCGACATCCGATGCGAGCAAGGCAATCGGCTGCTTGATGTCCCTCCCCTTCAGCCGGCGCAGCCGTTCGACCGGCGCCGGCTGGTACGGCGTGGTGCATAAGCCGTACACGGTGTCGGTCGCGAGAACGACCGGCATGCCGGCCCGGAGAGCTTCCACCGCATCGTCAACGAGGCGTGCGTCCATCGACAACCCGTTCGCGTCCGGCCAGATCGTTCCCGATCGACACCTCTTCGTACCCGAGCCCCGCGAGCAGCTCGGCCACGGCGCCTGCCTTGCCGTCGCCGGTCTCGAGGACGAGCGAACCGCCGGGAGCGAGCCGCGGCTGCGCCTGCTCCGCGATCGCCTCCGTGGCCCCGCAGGCCACAAGCGCCGCACGGGGCTCGTAACGGGCGACCTCCGGTTCGAGCCCGTCTACCTCGTCCGGGGACACGTACGGCGGGTTCGAGACGACGAGGTCGAACGGCCCGTCCAGACCCGCGAACAGCTCTCCCGGAAGCAGCTCGACCCGGCCCGTCAACCCGGTACGGCGCCGATTCTCGTCGGCGACGGCAAGCGCGTCCGCCGAGCTGTCGGTCGCCACGACCCGCGCGCCCGGATGCTCGTCGGCGATCGCGAGCGCGATCGCGCCGGAGCCGACGCCGATATCGAGCACGCGCGGCTCGGACAGGCCGGCGAGGAGCTCGAGGCAGCGCTCGACGAGCGACTCCGTCTCCGGCCGCGGGATGAGAACCCTCGAGTCGACGCGGAGCGCCAGCCGGCGGAAGCCCCATTCGCCGAGCACGTACGCGAGCGGTTCGCGCCGAGCGCGGCGGGCCACGAGCTCACGGAAGCTCTGCTGCTCCGTGGCCGTCAGGGGGTGATCTCCGTCGGCGTACAGCTCGCTGCGCGTCATGCGAACCGCATGCGCAAGGAGCCACTCGGCGTCCACACGCGGCGATGGGCATCCGGCCAGCTCGAGCTCCTCGACGGCGGAGCTCAGCAGCTCGCGCGAGGTCACGCCTCGAGCGCTCGTTGCCGGTCCTCCGAGGCGATCGCCTCCGTGAACTCGTCGAGCTCGCCCTCGAGGATCGCGTCAAGCCGGTGCTGAGTGAGCTTGATCCGGTGGTCGGTGACCCTGCTCTCAGCGAAGTTGTACGTCCGGATCTTCTCCGCACGCTCGCCCGTGCCGATCTGCGAGCGGCGTGTCGCCTCCTGGGCCTCGCGCTGCTTGCGCCGCTCGAGCTCAAAGAGCCGTGCCCGGAGCACGCGCAACGCCTTTGCCTTGTTCTGGAGCTGCGACTTCTCGTCCTGCATCGCCACGACGAGGCCTGTCGGCAGGTGGGTGATGCGAACGGCCGAGTCGGTCGTGTTGACGCTCTGCCCGCCTGGGCCGGTCGAGCGGTAGACGTCGATCTTCAGCTCGTTCGGGTCGATCTCGACCTCGACCTCCTCGGCCTCGGGCATGACGGCCACCGTCGCGGTGGACGTGTGGATGCGACCCTGGGACTCCGTCTGGGGGACGCGCTGGACGCGATGGGTTCCGCCCTCCCATTTGAAGATCGAGTACGCGCCGTCGCCTTTGACGGCAAACGTGACCTCCTTGAAGCCGCCGCCTTCGCTCTCGCTCAGGGACAGGACCTCGGTCTTGAAGCCGCGTCGTTCCGCGTAGCGAGTCAGCATCCGGTAGAGGTCAGCGGCCCACAGCGCGGCCTCGTCACCCCCCACTCCCTGCCGAATCTCGACGAGGACATCCTTGCGATCGGCCGGGTCGGACTCGACGAGGGAGAGCTTCAGGTTCTCCTCGAGCGCTGCGAGCCGCTGCTCGAGATCCGGGATGAGCTCGCGCAGGTCTCCGTCGTCCTGCGCGGCATCAAGGTCCTCGCGTACCCCACGCCACTCCTCGGCCAGCTTGTATGGGGCCTCGAGCTCCTTCAGGCGCCGCCCGACGTCGGCCGCCTCGCGGTGGTCGTTGTAGACAGCGGGGTCCGACAGGCGCTCCTGCGTTTCCCGGTAGGAGCGCTCGACCTCGTCGACGAGCTCTTGGATGGCCATTCTGCGAAGGGTAGCGCCGCCGAAACCCGGCTCTTGACTTCATATAGCGTGTTTGCTATTGATAGCAAGTATGCGATATGCAGACACGAGCGATTTTACCGTCGAGGCATGACATGACCAGCAAGCGATTGCAGCTCACCTGCGCCGTAGTCCTCCTACTGGCTGTGGCCGGCTGCGGAGGCCGAGAAGCGAGAAAGGTGCCCAGCGTGGCCGGTGAGCGGCTCGACGTCGCGCAGAAGGAGCTCGACGACGCCGGAGTCGACTCGGAGGTGATCGGCGGCGGTGCGTTCGGCGTCGTCGTCCGTTCCCACTGGCGGGTCTGCGAGCAGCATCCGAGGCCGGGCCGGAAAGCGAAGTCCGTCGAGCTCGTGGTCGCACGGTCGTGCCCCGGACGGCAGGTGTCGAGCACGGTTCCGAACGTCACGGGCCTCCGTCTCGACGTTGCGAAGGACCTGCTCGTGGAGGATGATCTTGCGTTCGACGTGTATGAGGAGGGACTGGGTGACGTCGTGATCGAGTCCAACTGGACGGTCTGCTCCCAGTACCCCGATCACGGGGCGATTGCCGACGAGGTCGACCTTTACGTGGAGCGCTTCTCCTGCGAGGACGACGATGACTGAGTCCTTCCCACCAGCTGATCTCGGGGGGCGTGTCGAGGACTTCGCGCGGCGCCTCGAGGCGCTCGAGCAGGAGCTCGCCGAGCTTCGTCGGGCCGCGGCGGCGATGCCGGCGGCGCCGGTGGTTCCTCCACCCCCCGTCCTGACTCCGCCTCCCCCACCCCTCGTGCCCCCTACCCCGGCAGCCGCCAAGCCACCGCCCGTACCCATGCCTCCGCCGCCCGGGTACCAGATCCCGCCGAGGCGGCCGGCCCCGCCCCTGCCACCGGCGAAGCCCCGGAAGCCGCCCTGGTGGAGCGGGCTCACCTTCGCCGATCTGTTCACCGCCAAGGTGCTCGCGTGGGCGGGCGGGCTCGTGACCCTGCTCGGCGTCCTCTTCTTCTTCGTGCTCGCCGTGAACCGAGGCTGGATCGGCCCGATCGCGCGTGTCAGTCTCGGCGCGATCGCCTCGGCCATCGTGTTCTCGGCGGGCCTCTACGTGCGCAGGCGGTACGGGCACCTCTACTACTCGGCGTACGCGGCCGTCGGCGCAGGAATCGGCGGCGGCTACGCGACCCTGCTCGCCGCCAGGCTTCAGTACGACCTCGTCTCGGACTGGGCGGCTCTGATCCTCGCCGCCGCGATTGCCTCGATCGGCGTCGCCACAGCTCTCGCCTGGTCGTCGGAGCTCATCGCCGGGCTCGGCCTCATCGGTGCGACGATCGCGCCGGCCGCGGTCGGGCTCCAGAACGGCGAGCTCAGCTCTGCCGGAACGGCCTTCGCTGCCCTCGTCTTTGCCGGCACGGCGATAGTCGCGCTCGGGCGGCGCTGGCAAGTCCTGCTCGTCATCGGCGTCGCTGCCACGCTCCCGCAGGTCGCGGTGCTGGTCGGCCAGGCGGAGCCCACAGAGTCGGCCGTCGTCGTCGTCGCGGCAGCCTTCTGGCTCCTCTACCTCGCGTCGGCCATCGGCCTCCAGGTGCGGTTCAGCTCACCGGATCTCGCGTCGCTGCCGGCCTCGCTGATCCTGGTCAGCGCCGTTTTCGCAGGCGGCACGACCGCTGCGCAGTTCACCGGGAGCGACGAAGGCTGGACGCTACTCGCCGTCGCCGCGGTCTACGGCGCGATCGCCGCCGCCGTCTTCCCCAAGAGGCTCCACCGGGATCTCAGCGCGCTCCTCGCCGCCGTCGGGCTCGGCCTCGTCGCGGTTGGGCTCGCCGACCTCGTCTCCGGGCCGACGCTGACGATCGCCTGGGCCGCCGAGGCGGCCATCCTCGCCTGGCTCGCGCGCCGGATCAACGAGCCTCGCTACCAGGTCGCTTCCATCGCCTACCTCGCGGCGGCCGGCGTCCACACCATCCTGCTGGATGCGCCACTTCGCCAGCTCTACCAGGCCGGCGAACACCCGGCCGGTGGCGGGCTGGCGCCGGTCGGGATCGCGCTGGCCGGCTCGATCGTTGCCTACTACTGCCGCCCGTGGGCGGCCGCCCCTGCCTCGGCCGGAGTTCTCGCCTGGCTGGAGCCGATGCTCGCCTCATTCCGCCGCAGCCAGACCCTCTGGCGCGAACTGGTCGGCTGGGTCTCCGCGCTGGCCGCCCTCTACGTTGCGTCGCTCGCAACGCTCGGCCTCGCCCAGTGGATCGCAGCCGACGAGGTCGAGGCGGCCTTCGAGTGGGGCCACGTAGCCGTCATCGCCCTCTGGGGCGCGGTTGCGCTCGGCACGTTGGCGGCCGGAATCGTGTGGTCTCAACGCCGCCTCCGATTCGGCGCCCTGATCTGGTTCGGTGCGATCGCTGCCCAGCTCGCGGTCTTCATTTCCAGCTTCGATTCGGAGCGTCGGGGAGTCGCCTTCATCGCGGGCGCGGGCGCGCTCCTGGCCGGCGCGCTCCTCGACCGCCTGGGTCAGCCCGAGCCGGCCGACGACCAGCCGGCGGATGGGAACGTGCTGCCCGGGATCGGGATCGCCGTCGCCGCCCTGACGATCGCGGCTTTCGGCCTGGCAGATCTGCTCTCGGGGACCGCTCTGGCGATCGCCTGGGCGACCGGCGCCGCTGCCCTCTCGTGGCTGGCTCGGCGCGTCGGCCAGCTCCGCTACCAAGTCGGCTCGTTCGCGTACCTGACGGCAGCGCTCATCCATGCCCTCTCGTTCGACGCCCCGCTTCGCCAGTTCTACGACGCGAGCGCACGGCCGGCTGAAGGCGTCGTCGCCTTCGTCGGCGTCGCGCTCGCCGGCTCGATCGTCGCGTACTACTGCCGCTTCTGGGCGTCGACCCGTCCGCCGGAGGCGCTCGTCGACGTCGAGCCGATGCTCGAGTCCTTCCGGGCCCGTCAGCCCTGGTGGCGCTCGATCGTCGGCTGGACCGCCGCCGTCTCGGCGCTCTACGCTGCGTCGCTCGTGGTACTCGGCCTGGCCGAGTGGATCTCCGACGGAGGCGTGCGACCCTCCTTCGAGCGGGGGCATGTCGCGGTCGTCGCGCTGTGGGGAGCCGTCGCGCTCGCCGTGCTCTTCGCAGGACACCGTTGGTCGCTCGCTCAGTTGCGCTTTGGCGGCCTCGTCTGGCTTGGCGCCACGCTCGCGCATGGGCTGGGCTACTTCCCCGGCTCGCTCGGGGGCGACCGGCGGGATCTCGGCTTCCTCGTCGTGGCCGCCGCGCTGCTGGTCGGATCACTTGTCGACCGGCTCCGACAACCCGGCCGAGCGGTCTTCCCGATCATTGCGGTCTATTCGCTCTTCAGCCTGGGTTTGGCTCTGGGGGCAGCTACGGACCTGGTGGCGGGAGACACGGCACAGGGCTTGGTCGCACTTGGCATCGCCGCCTTCTATTGCTCGCTCGGCGCCCTCGTCTTCACGCGGGATCGAGATTTCTCCAGCCTGCTTTGGGCGCCGGCTCTGCTCGCGGCCATCGGAGCAACCAACGTGCTCGTGTCGGGCACGTGGCTGGTGCTCGTCTGGGCCGGTCTCGCAGCGGCGCTCGTCCTGGTCGCCGACCGCGCCGGGGAGAAGCGTCTCCAGCTCGCCTCTTTCGTCTACCTCGCGCTCGCCACCGGCCACGCGGTCATTCTCGACGGGCCGCCGACTGACTTCTTCCAGTCGAACCGGCACCCCGAGGGAGGCGTCCTCAGCCTCGTCTTCGTCGCGTTCGCCGCCGCGGTCTTCGCCTGGTACTGCGGCCGAGCGTCTCAGGAGGAGCGCGAGGAGAAGGGCAACGCGCTCAGCGCCGCGCTCCTTCGGCGTGAGCCTCTCTGGCGACGAGTGTCCATGACCGCGGCGACCGTCCTTCTGATGTACGCAGCCTCGCTGGCGATCCTCGGCCTGGCCGAGGCAATCGGCAACGGCAGCGTCGCGGCGAGGTTCCACGGCGGCCACTCCGCGGTCAGCGCCCTGTGGGGCCTGGTTGGCCTTGTCGCCCTCTACGTCGGCCTCAAGCGGCGCGTCGTCTGGCTCCAGGCGGTCGGCTTCGGACTCTTCGCCGTCAGCCTCGCGAAGATCTTCCTCTACGACCTCAGCTTCCTGAGCTCGGTCACGCGCGCGTTCTCGTTCCTCGCGGTCGGCGCCGTGCTACTCGTCGCCGGCTTCTTCGTCCAGAAGCTCGGCACGGATCGGAACGCACGGCCCGTCTAGATGGAGGCGATCTTCATCGCTGCCTTGGTGGGTTGCGCGTTGGTTGGTGCGCTTGTTGGGCGGTGGTGGGTTCTCATCGTCCCCCTCGCTGTCGTGCCGGTCATCTACATCGGCACGCTTCAAGACTGGTGGGGCTCCGGACTGGGTGACGGCTGGCAGGTGGCGGTGATCTTCGTGCTTGCGTTCGCAATGGCAATCACCGCAGCGGCCATTACGCTCCGCCGAATCGTTTCGCGTAGATAGCGGTTCAGTAGCTTTGGTTTTGGGGCTGCACGGTGCGACAATGCGGGCGGTGAGGGGACTGCACGTCAGGCTGCTGATGGCGGTTGGGGCCGCGGCCCTGGTTGCCGGCGTCGCGCTCGCTGCCCCGCACGCTGTGCGGCAGGGGTCGAAGCACGAGACCTTCCAGACAGGAAAGCTCCTCGGGCCGCAAGGCGCCGGCACCCAGACTCCGGTCTCCGGCAAGACGAGCAGGAGCCGGACCGTCGGCTTCGCCCGCCCGCATCTTTCGCGTCCGCTTCGCACCATCAAGCCCGCTCCGCCGGTCTGGCACGGGAACAAGGCCGTCAAAGAGTTCGAGCGCGGCTATCCGCTCAAGTTCCCGAACGGAACGAGCAGGCCCGGCGACGGCGCGCTCCAGACGAGTCCCGGCAGCGGCGAGATGCCCGCACCGATCGCGAACTTCGACGGCGTGAACAACATCAACGGCGTCATGCCACCCGACACCGAGGGCGAGGTCGGGCCGAACCACTATGTGCAGTGGGTCAACTTCTCGTTCGCGATCTACAACAAGACGGGCGGCCTCGTCTACGGCCCGGCCCTCGGCAGCACCCTGTTCACGGGCTTGCCGCACTGCGGCTCGAACGACGGGGACCCGATCATGATGTACGACCAGTTCGCCGGCCGCTGGCTCGCCTCGTGGTTCTCCTACCAGACCCCGTACTACCAGTGCATCGCCGTCTCGAGCACGGACGATCCGACCGGTACGTGGTGCGGATACGAGTTTCAGGTCCAGACGGACAAGTTCAACGACTACCCGAAGTTCGGAGTCTGGCCGGGCCAGAACGCGTACATGATGACCGCGACCCAGTTCCTCGATTTCGGGAACTTCGCAGGCGTTGGGCTCTGGGGCTTCGAGCGAGACAAGATGCTCGCCTGCCAGACCGCCCATATGGTCTATCAGGACATGGAGGACGTCGATCCGTCCCTCCCGATCATGCTTCCCGCCGACGCCGACGGGCCCACACCGCCGCCCGCGGGCGCGCCCGCACCGATCATGACAATGAACCTCGACCTGGCGGGGTTGCCGGAGGACAAGCTCCAGGTCTGGCACGCGACGATCGACTGGACGGGGACCCCCGCGATCTCGGTCGCGCACGAAAGCGACCTGCAGGCAGCGGCGTACGACACGACTCTCTGCGAGTACTTCACCGCCTGCATCCCGCAGCCCGGAACGACTCGGCTGCTCCAGACGCTCTCCGACCGGCTCATGTTCCGACTCGCGTACCGCAACTTCGGCACCTGGGAGGCAATGTCCGTCAGCCACTCGGTCGATACCGACGGAACGAACCACGCCGGCGTCCGCTGGTACGAGCTCCAACGGACCGGCGGCGACTGGGGGATTCAGCAGCAGGGGACGTACGCACCCGCAGATGGAGTCAACCGCTGGATGCCGAGCGTGGCGATGGACGCAAGCGGCGACCTCGCCGTCGGCTACTCGGTCTCTGACGCGACGGTCACGTATCCCGGCGTCCGGTATGCGGGACGGCTCGTCACCGATCCGCCCAACGAGCTGAGCCAGGGGGAGGCGACGCTCATCAACGGCGGCGGCGCCCAGACCAGCAGCCTGAGCCGCTGGGGCGACTACTCCGACATGACCGTCGACCCGATCGACGATTGCACGTTCTGGTACACACAGGAGTACATCCAGACGACCGGCAGCGCGCCCTGGCGGACACGGATCGGCTCGTTCAAGTTCCCCTCGTGCGGGCCGGCTCCACCGCAGCCGCCGCCGCTCCCGCCCCCGCCGCCGCCCCCGC
>Ga0070698_100008855_pt1 | contig 10820 bp, 10 predicted proteins | sample KBSK1502metaG_FD_65477 | JGI IMG/M metagenome (GOLD analysis project Ga0070698, IMG submission 65477) | Corn, switchgrass and miscanthus rhizosphere microbial communities from Kellogg Biological Station, Michigan, USA - KBS K1-50-2 metaG | ecosystem: Host-associated > Plants > Roots >...
CCGGTATTCCAGAGTTCGGCGATGTTGGAGGCGATCGAGTCGCCGATTCCCGGGATCTCGGTGAGGCGCGATTCGGAGACTAAGGAGCCCAGATCCTCGGCGAGGCCGTCGACGGCGCGCGCGGCGTTCTCGTAGGCGCGGACTTTGAAGGGATTCGTTCCGGTCAGCTCGAGAAGGACCGCGATCTCCTCGAGAGTGCGGGCGACGTCTCGCTTGTCCATGGCGGGCCGGGAGGCGGCTAGGAGAGTTCTTCCAGAGGCCGGCGGCCCGAGAAACCCTCGTCGATGGGGTGCCAGTGCTCGATCCGCGCCTCGCCCCGGCGCCAGCAAAGGCAGACGATTCGATCGTGGGACATCGTGTAGAAGTCGACGAGCCCCAGCTCGAGGTCCCGAATGATGCATCCGTGGCGCGACACCTCGGTCAGCGAGATTCGGAATCGCTCGAGCGCGTCGGCGTACGCCCGCTCCTTTCCGCGAAGGGCGCGGACGTCGGGATTGCCCGGCGTGACCCCGGAATCGGCGATCGCGTTCAGCACCTCGATCTCGCGCCGAAGCGCGGTGACGGTCTGCCCCAGGGCCGAAAGGCTCGTGAGCGTCTCCTCGAGGTAGGGGAGAAGCCGGTTCGCCTCCTCGAGCGAGAAGATTTTGTTCCGCATCCGTTCCACGAGGGGACTCTAGCATCGGCCTCAGAGCCTTGCAACCGACCGCCGAATCTGCAAGGCTTCCCAAAATGGCCACCGACCGCCCGATCTCCCGCCGCCTCTTCCTGCGCGGCGGCGCCCTCGTCTCCTCCGCCATCCTCGCGGGAATTCCCCGGGTCCCCTGGCTTCATGGGGACGCGTCGGGCGACGCGGAGGCCGCCCTCATGGGCATCGGCCAGGAGCTGCGGGACGTCCTGAACGAGGAGACGGTGAACCGCATTCTCGTCGAGGCGCTCCGCCGCGGCGGCGACTTCGCGGACCTCTTCGCCGAGCAGCGATTCCGCACCAATATCGTGCTCGCAGAGGGAAGGATCGAGTCGGTCACCTACGGTTATCCCCGCGGGGCCGGCGTGCGCGTCTCGCGTCGAAACCAGACGGGCTACGCCTTCTCCGACGAGATCGTCTACAACAGTCTCCTCGACGCCGCGCGGGTCGCCTCGGCCGTGGTCGAAAACCAGAGCCCCGTAACGCCGATCGACGTGACGAAGAGAAACCTGGTAGCCCCGTTCCCGCTGACCCTCCCGGCGCCGCTGATGGACGAAACGCGCAAGTTCGAACTGCTCCGGCGGATGGACGCCGCCGCGCGCGCGTTCGACCCGCGAATCGTGTCGGTCCGCCTGGAGTATGCCGACGAAGTTCGCGACGTGCTGATCGGAACCTCGGACGGCGGCTATCTGGTCGACCGCCAGTATCTCGTCGGTATTTCCTGCACGCCGACGGCCGTCTCGGGCGGCGATCGCCGTTCGGGACTCTCCACCGTCGGCGGGCGCGTCGACGAGACCTACTTCACGGCGGTCGATCCCGAGCGAGCGGCCCGAGAGGCGGCGCGCCAGGCGATCACGCTCCTGGGGGCGGGCCCGGCTCCCGCCGGACCGATGCCGGTGATCATCGGGCCGGGTTGGGGCGGCGTGCTCGTGCACGAATCGCTGGGACACGCGTCGGAAGGGGACCGAATTCGCCGCGGCACGTCGATTCTGGCCGGGCAGCTCGGCGCCCGGGTCGCCGCGCCGTCGGTTCGCATCGTGGACGACGGCCGCTGGCCCCATGGCCGCGGCTCCTACGCGATGGACGACGAGGGCGCGCCGGGGCAGCGCACCGTGCTGGTCGAAAACGGCGTCCTCGCGTCCTATCTCCTGGACAAACAGAACGCGGGCCTTCTCGGTCTTCGGTCCACCGGAAACGGGCGACGGGAGTCGTACCGGAAGTGGCCCATCCCGCGAATGACGAACACGTACATCGATCGCGGCGGTTCCGATCCGTTATCTCTCCTGACCGGCATCAAGAAGGGTTTCTTCGCGGCGCAGATGGGGGGCGGCAGCGTCGACTCGACGAGCGGCAATTTCAACTTCGCGGTGCGCGAAGGGTATTGGATCGAGGACGGGCGGATCACGAAGCCGGTCCGGAGCGCCGTGCTGATCGGAAACTCGCTCGAAACGCTGAAGCGGATCGAGGGGATCGGGAACGACCTCTCGGTGGAGCACTCGCGCGGCACGTGCGGCAAGGACGGGCAATGGGTGCCGGTGGGCGTCGGGCAGCCGACGATCCGGTTCTCGCAGATCACCGTCGGAGGCACCTCGATCTAGCCATGGCCACCCTGACGCCGCAGGAAATCATGGACCGGGTCCGCACGCAAGCCGAGCGGTCGGGCGCCGCGGAAGCGGAAACGTATCTCGAGATCGTCCGATCCCGCGAGGTTCGAGTCCGCCAGCGCGAGGTCGAGTTGATTCATCAGTCGGCGATCCAGGGCCTCGGCCTTCGCGTCTATCGCGACCACCGGATGGGCTTCATGTACACGACGGACCTCCGGGCGCCGGTGCTGGACGAGATCGTGAACCGGACGATCGCCCTCGCCGGAGCGGCTACCCCGCGCGACGAGAACAAGCTGCCGGACGAGATTCCCCCGCAGACGCAGGAATTGGAGATCTACGACGACGCGGTGGCGGCCATGCAGCCCGCCGACCAGATCGCTCTGGCGCGCGCCGCGGAGGAAAACGCGTTCGCGCGGGACAAGCGGATCCAGACCACCCAGGACGCCCGCTGCGGCATGCGGGTGAGCGAGGTCCACTTCACGAACACGTTCCTCGGATACCAGACCTACCGCACCACCGCGTGCTGGCTCGCGGTCGGGGCGATCGCCACGGACGGCGCGAAGAAGCGCGAAGGCTCGTTCAGCGACCAAAAGCGAATCCTTCTCGACCTCGAGACCTCGGAGCGACTCGGGCGCAAGGCCGCGGATCGGGCCCTCGCCAAACTGGGCGCCGCTCCCGTCCCCTCGTCCAGGGCGCCGGTGATCTTCGACAGCGAGGCCGCGGGGCAGTTCCTGAACGCCATCTTCGGGGCGTTCAACGGGCAGAACGTGCTGGAGCAGCGATCGTTTCTCGCCGGGAGCCTCGGAAAGGCCGTGGCCTCTCCGCTCCTCACGATCTCCGACGAAGGACTGATGCGCCGCGGACTCGGCACGCGGCCCTTCGACGGGGAGGGCGTGCAGTCGCGGAACACGCTGGTCTTGGATCGCGGCGTCTTGAACGCGTTCCTGACGACGTCGGTATCGGGCCGCCGGATGGGGCGGGGCTCCACCGGAAACGCGATCCGTTCCTACGACTCGCTGCCCGCGATCGGTCCCACCAACTTCCACGTGGAGCGGGGGAGCACGCGCCTCGACAAGATGATTTCGGAGGTCCCGAAGGGGCTCTTGGTGACGGGGCTTGCCGGCGCCGGAGTCGACGTGGTCTCCGGCGAGTTCAGCCAGCAGGTGGAAGGGCGGTGGATCGAAGGCGGGAAACTCGCCCAGCCGGTCGAGGGAATCACGCTGGGTGGCCGCTTGAGCGAGATGCTCCTCGGCATCGACGCCGTCGGAAACGACCTCGAGTATCGCAGCAACGTCACCTCGCCGAGTCTCAGGTTCAAGGAGCTGACGATCGGAGGAACATGAGCCGGCGCGCCGTCTCGTTCGCGGTCGCTCTTGCCGCGGCATTCCTCGTCGCGACCGCCGCCGCCGCACCGCCCCCCGTGAGCACCACGCCCCCCAGCGCGCGCTTCTACTCCTCCCTCGAGATCCCGGTCGGAATTCACCCCACGGACGTGGCCGCAGGCTCCTTCGGCGGCGACTCCGGCCTCGACCTTGTCGCCTGTCTCTACGGCGAGAACAAGGTCGCGGTCTTGATCCAGGATCCGCCGGGCGAATTCCGCGCCGCCCCATCGGTCCTGGTCGGATTCGCGCCGCACGCGCTGGCCGTCGGCGACGTGGACGCGGACGGACAGGACGACGTGGTCGTCGCCTGCGAGGGATCGGGCGTGGTTTCGATCCTGCCGGGACGGGGCGACGGCACGTTCGGGCCGCGGCGCGACGTGCCGACCGGCGCGGGTCCGAACGCCGTCGCCATCGCGGATTTGGACCGGGACGGGTTCCTGGACATCGTGGTCTCGCACCTGAACGCGCACCAGGTCACGGTGCTGATGGGCGGTCCCAAGGGTCGGATGACGGTGCGCGGCCACTACAACACGGGAAGGGGACCCCACGCGGTCGCGCTCGCCGACCTGAACGGCGACGGGAACCTGGACGCGCTCACGGCGGACGGGTCGGGCTGGACCGTCTCCTTCTTGCGGGGCTGGGGCGACGGCTCGTTCGCGAAGCCGCGCATCTTTCACTCGGCGCCGCGCCCGCGCGGCCTGGCGGTCGCCGACTTGGACCTCGACGGAACGCTCGACGTGCTGACCGCCAACGTCGGAGACGAGGTCGTGTCGGTGTTCTACGGAGGCGGCGACGGCCGCTGTCTGGCGATGGACAAGATCGAGACCTGGCCCCGTCCCTACGCCCTGGCGACCGCGGACTTCAACGGGGACCGAAGGCCCGACATCGCGGTCGCGCTGGAGGGCACCGCCTCGGTCGGCCTGTACCTGAGCGGCCAAGGCGCGGTGCCCCGCGAGCAGGAGATCCATTGGGTCGGGCTCGGTCCGCGGGCGGTCGTGGCGGCGGACTTGAACGGCGACGGGCGCCCCGACCTCGTCACCGCCAATGCCGTGGCGAATTCGGTGTCCGTCCTCTTCCACGCGGGGCGCTGAGGGCTCCGTCCGCGCGGCCGAGCCCGCTCAGGTCGCCTTGGGCTGGGTGTCGCCCTCTTCCTTCGGGGCCGCGTAGAGCTCGCCGACCGTGAATTTCTTCGGCCGCTTCACGTAGATGTACGCCGTGTTGGCCGCGGCGGCGCCTTCGCTGCACGCCGTGATCAAGAGCTTGTACTTGCCGGGATAGGTGGCGATGTCGCCGCAACTGAACACGCCCTTCACGTTCGTGTTCATCACGTTGTCCACCTTGATCTGGCTTCCCTCGAGTTCCAGACCCCATTGGCGGACGATCTTCGTGTCCATCAGGTAGCCGATATTGATGGAGACGAGGTCCACCGGGAGTTCCTCGGCCTCGCCGCTCTTCTTGTGTTTCACCACGACGGACTCGACCTTGCCGTCGCCCTTGATCTCGACGGTTTCGGTCTCGAGCATGGCGCGGATCTTGGGCGACTCCTGGATCTCCTCGACGTAGGCGTCCATGCCTTGCCACTTGTCCAACATGTGGATCAACGTGACGTCCGCCGACTCCTTGATCGAGAGAGCCGATTCGAGCGCCGAGTCGCCGCCGCCGATCACGAGCACGCGCTTGCCCCGGCTCTCCTCGATGTCGGGCATGCCGTAGACCACGCCGCGGCCCCTGAGTTCGATCTCGCCCGGCTTTCCGATCTTTCGCGGCTCGAACGCGCCGCCGCCCGTCGCGACCAAGACCGAGCGCGCCTCGTAGGTCTCCTTCCGGGACGTCACGCGGATCACGTTCGTCTCCTCGTCGCGGGCGATCATCGTCACGTGCTCTCCCTCGCGAATCTCGGCGCCCATGTGCCGGGCCTGGTCGACGAAATTCCGTCCGAGCGCATCGCCCATGACGTACGTGTAGGAGGGAAAGTCGTGGACCGGTTTCTTTGGATAGAGGGAGGCGAGCTGGCCTCCGGCGACCGCCGTGTCGATCAGAAGCGTCGACATCCGCCGCATGCGCGTGAACAGCGCGGCGGACAGCCCGGCGGGTCCGGCGCCGACGATGAGGACGTCCCAAATCACGGGATGGAGGCCCCTCTGAGAGGCGAATCGGATGGAAACGCCGTCGATGATACCACAGGGCGGGGCCGTTGCCGCTCCGGGGGGACCGTGCTAGGCTCGGTGTTCCATGGGTACCATCTCCTCCAGAGTCCTCGAGATCATCGAGGACGCGATCTATCACGAGCAGGGGTCCCACGACTATTACCTGCGCGTGGCGGCCGTCATCGACAATCCCTCCGGGAAGGAACAGTACCGGCATCTGGCGGGCGAGGAGTTGCGGCATCGCGAAGTGCTCGAGGAACGCTATCGCACCCTGACGGGGAAGCGCTTCCGGTTCGAGCCGGCGAAGCTGGACGCCGACGAGATCCCGGTGCCCACGTCGAACGCCAATGCGATCGAGGTGTTAGGCATGGCGATGGAGCACGAGCTGGAAGCCGTCGAGAAGTACAAGGAACTCGCGGCGTCGGCGGCGGAAGAGGACGCCCGCGCGATCTACCTTCGGCTGGCCCAGGACGAGCACGATCATTTCGAGTGGTTCCGCGACCAGCGGGACGCGCTCCAAAGCGGCGTTCACTGGTTCACGGAGACGCTTCCGGGGACGCTCGACCGCTGAACGTCGCCGGTCTCCCTCTCGTCGCATGACCCAAATCGCGCGCATCGCCCTTCGCACAGCCGCGGCGCCCAAGGTTCCGCTCCTAGCGCTCGACACCGTCTGGTTCCAGGTCGCCGGGACGCTCTGCAACCTTTCGTGTAGTCACTGCTTCATCTCCTGCAGCCCGACGAACCACGCGCACGAGATCATGACGCGCGAAGAGGTGCGCCGGTACCTGGACGAGGCGGCGGCGCTGGGCGCCAACGACACGTACTTCACCGGCGGCGAGCCGTTCCTGAATCGAGAAATCCTGGACATCCTCGAGGACGCGCTCCGTTTGGGCCCCGCGACGGTACTCACGAACGCGACCTTGATCACGCGGGCGCGCGCCGAGTCCCTCGCGGCGATGGGGCGGGCGAGCCGGTATTCCCTGGAGATTCGAGTGAGCCTCGACGGCCTGACTCCCGAGACCAACGATCCGATCCGGGGCGCGGGTTGCTTCGACGCGACGATGGACGGCGTGCGGGAGCTGGCGCGGGCGGGGTTCAGCCCAATCTTGACGGTGGCCCAGACGTGGAGCGACGAGGAGGATCGCGCGCTTCGCGCCGCGTTCCACGACTTCCTGCGATCCCACGGCCTCCGGCGCCCGCGCGTGAAGATCCTGCCGCTCTTTCGGATCGGAAGGGAGGCATCGAGAACGCGTGGATACGCGGCCGAAGAGTTCCTGACCGAGGAACACATGCGCGGACACGATCCCTGGACGCTCCAATGCTCCACGAGCCGGATGGTGACCAGCCGCGGCGTCTACGTGTGCCCGATCCTGATCGATTCCCCCGACGCGCTGATGGGGCAGACGCTGGCCGAGACGCTTCGCCCGTTTCCGATGTCGCACGGCGCCTGCCACACCTGCTGGGCCACCGGCGCTTCGTGCCGGAACTGACTTCCCCGACCTGGTCGTGACCCGATGAACGGAGCACGGACCGCCGATCTCGGCGTCTTCGACGGTCGGTTGGCCGTGTTCGGCGGGCCCTACAACAACCACGTGGCGCTCCGGGCGGTCCTCACGGACGCTCGCAGGCGGGGCGCGGAGCGCGTCGTCTGCCTGGGCGACCTGGGCGGATTCGGACCCAATCCCGGAAAGATCTATCCGCTGCTCGAGGAATTCGGCGTCGTGACGATCGCGGGAAACTACGACCGGTCGCTCGCGGAGCGCCTGGCCGATTGCGGCTGCGGCTACACGCACCCCGCGGACAACCACTTCGCACAGCTCTCCTACGACTACACGAACCGCCGCACCACCGACGCCGAGCGCGCCCGGCTCTGGGCGCTTCCCTCCGAGGCGCGGATGATCCGGGCGAAGCGCCGGTGGCTTTTCTGCCACGGGTCGCCGCGGCGCGTAAACGAATTTCTCTGGGAATCGGGCTGCTCGGACGCGTTTCTCGAGCGGCTGGCCCGCGACGCCGAGGCGGACCAGGTCCTCTGCTCGCACACGGGCCTCCACTGGCAACGCCGGCTCCCGAGCGGGGCGGCGTTCGTGAACGTCGGGGCCGTCGGACGCCCCGCGAACGATGGAGACCCCGCCGTCCACTACGCCTTCTTCGGATCAGGGGCAGCCGGGGCTTCGGCGGCAGGGGGCGCCGCGGAAGCCGAATTCGTTCGGGTGGCGTATGATCACGAGGCGTTGGCGCTGGAGATGGAGGAGGAAGGGCTTCCGCCGGAGTTCGTGGAGACGATCCGGACCGGCTGGTGGACCACCTGCCTGGAGATCCTGCCGGCCAAGGAGCGCGCGCGGGGGAGGTTCTAGTGGTCCGGGGGGTGAGCGGGGTCGTCGGGGAATACGTCCGGCAGGTTCGCGAATCCGGCCGAAATCCCCGCCTCTACCTCCAGGGCCTCTTCCTGATCGGGCTCGGTCAGTCCATCTTCTCTCTACTCTTTAATCTCTACCTCCGGGCCCTCGGCGTCTCCGACTCGTCGATCGGCCAGATCCTCTCCAAGGTCTCCCTCGGCGCCGCGATCGCCGCGATCCCCGCCGCGTTCCTGTTTCGCGAGATGCCCGCGCGACTGATCCTGGTCGGCGCGGGGGCGCTCGCGGCGCTGCTCTACGTGATGCAGGTCTCGTGGACCGCTCCCGAGACGCTCCTCCTGATCGCGTTCCTGACCGGCATGGCCGCCACGGTGTACCGCCTCTCGATCGCCCCGGTCATCATGCGGGAGGTGGCTCCCGCGGCGCGGCCGTTCCTCTTCAGCGCGTCCTTCACGGTCATCTTCCTGTCGGCCATCGTCGGGTTCGCCGTCGGAGGATGGCTCCCGAATTTCTTCCACTTGTTCACGGATGTCGACCGCCTGGCGCTCCGCTGGTCGCTCTACGTCGCCGCCGGCCTGATCTTGACGTCGGCGATTCCCTTCAACGCGATGAGGGAGCCGCCGGCCGCGGAGCGCGATCCGGAAGAGGAGGACGCGGAACGCTCGGCCGCGCCCCTGCGCCGGTGGAGCGACCGCTTCGGGTGGACGTTGCGGCAGGCGCGGGAGATGATCGAGATCGACTGGGTGCTGAATCTCAAGTTGGTGCTCCCCGCGATGCTCATCGGCCTGGGAGCCGGGCTGATCATTCCATTCATGAACCTCTTCTTCCACGACCGCTTCGGCATGAGCGAGGCCGAGATCGGGCTCCTCTTCGCGGTCATGCAGGGCTTCATGGTCGTGGGGAACCTCTTCGGCCCGGCGGTCTCACGCCGGTTGGGACTGGTCCGGGGGGTCGTCGTGACGCAGCTCCTCTCGGTGCCGTTCATGGTCCTGCTCGGCGTCTCGTCCTTCTTCCCCCTCGTGGCGGCCGCCTTCTTCCTTCGGAGCGGTCTCATGAACATGAATCAGCCGCTCACGTCCCACTTCGCGATGGAGGTCGTTTCGAAGCGCGATCATGCCGTCACGAACAGCCTGCTTTCGCTCTCCTGGTTCGTCGCGTGGAGCGTCAGCGCGGACATCGGGGGCGCGATGATCGAGCGGTACGGCTATACGCCGCCTCTTTTGGTTGCCGCGGGCCTCTACGTGGCCGCCTCCGGCCTCTATTGGGTCTTCTTCAAGGACGTCGAGGAGGGCCGCGTTCCGCGCGGCGAGGTCGAGATTCCGGAAGCGTAAATCCAGTTGTTATAGCTAGTTAGGCCCCGAACCCCCCTCTCCCCCCATCCGCCTCAAGTTCGCCAACCCCCCTGCCGATCCTTGTCGCAGTCAGGGTGGGGGGCCGCCAGGCACGGATGCCGCAAAACAGGGCCCCGAGGGACGGTGGTGGAGTCCAACGCAGGTCATCAACACAAGGGGGAAGCAGATGAAGCGGATTCACATGGCTCTGGTTCTGACGATGGTGTTGGCGGTGGCGGCGTTTGTGCCGATGGCCAGCGCGTCCCCGGTCGGTCTCGGCACGGTCGAGCTGAACGCGGGCTATGCGAAGTCGTCGAATGAGGCTGGGCCCGGTGGCGATTCGTTCGGTGGTGGCATGACGTTCGGTGCCGGCTACTGGCGCTCGATGTCCCCGTCATTCTCGTGGGGCGCGGAGCTCTCGTTCGACAACCTGGGGTCGGTTGAGTACACCAGCAGCACGCCGAACGACACCAAGCTCTCGGTTAGCGCGTTCCGGGTCAATCCGGCCGTGCGCTTCAACTTCGGCGCTCCGGTCGGTCCGGCGTTCTACGCTCAGGGAGGCCTTGGTCTCTACAACGTTTCGGTGAGTCAGGAAAGCTCGGATGCGCTCGTCGGCAATAGCGACGCCAGCGACTCCAAGATGGGCTTCAATGTCGGCGCCGGTGTTACGTTCCCGGTCGGCCCGAAGTCGCGTTTGAACTTCAACGGCTTATACCACTCGATTTCGACCGAAGGTGAGTCGACGAACTACCTCCAGTTCCGCGCGGGCATCGGTTTCGGCCTGTAGGAATGGATCGAATCTGAATCGCGGGGCGGCGCCGCAAGGCGCCGCCCCAATTTCTTTCGCCCGGCGGCAAGACCACGTCGCCCGGACCGGAGCCTGAATGACGAATCGAGAAGATCCCAGAGGTTCCGGGTCCAACTCACCGTCGCCCGCCGCGGGGGCGATGGCCCGATTCGCCCGCGATTGGATCTACACGATCCTCGCATTGAGCCTCTTCCTGAGCGTCTCGGTCCTCCTCTATGTCAACCACCGCATCATCTGGATCAGCACGAAAGCGGCGCACTCCGGAATGGCCTTTACGGTGGAACTCCGCCACCACGTCGAGCTGGCGCAAGCGGCCAACGCGATCAACGCCACCGCCTCCGGCGTCTTCGACAGCCGGGACGTGCCCCGCGAGAACGCGCGCCTGCAAGCCGCGCGCGTGATCTTCGACGACGAACTGAACGAAATCTGGGGCGCGATCGAGCAGCACTCGTCCGAACGTCAATCGCGCATCTTGATCGACGATCTGCGCGCCGTGGAAACGGCCGTCG
>Ga0070698_100008856_pt1 | contig 10819 bp, 12 predicted proteins | sample KBSK1502metaG_FD_65477 | JGI IMG/M metagenome (GOLD analysis project Ga0070698, IMG submission 65477) | Corn, switchgrass and miscanthus rhizosphere microbial communities from Kellogg Biological Station, Michigan, USA - KBS K1-50-2 metaG | ecosystem: Host-associated > Plants > Roots >...
AAAGCATATGTTCACGACATAACTCTCACCGGCGCCGGAGTTTTGACAACCGAAGCAGGGCGCCGAGAAGGGATCGCGATGCGCTGGCGTCGCCGAAACGGGTGTCAGAGATTCCAAAAGGATCTGTCGGCGAGATCGGTTCGGCGATTACTTGTGTCCAAACAAAACCGCCGCGGTCTACCGCGGCGGTTTTTCGGGGACCGCAATGGTCCCCGAAGTCCGGAAGCGACTGGCGCTACGGGAAGACGATCTCTACCCGGCGGTTTTGCGGTTCGCGAACGCCCGGCGCCGTCGGGACGCGTGGGTCGTTCATGCCACGGCCGGTGACGACCATGTCACTGCGGGACACGCCGAGCTTTTCGAGCGCAGCGGCAACGGCGTTGGCGCGCCGCTCGGAGAGCCGCTGATTATAGCCCGCCGAACCCGAGAGGTCGGTATAGCCGGTGACCTGGAGCTGCACGCGACCGCCCGATTTATACTGGTTCGCCGCAAGCTGGAGGATCTGCATGCCTTCCGGCGTGATGTTGTATTTATCCCAGTCGAAGAACACGAGATAGACTTGGTGCACCGGCGGCGGCGGTGGTGCCGGTGGTGCCGGCGGCGGCGGTGCCGGCGGTGCACCGAATTTCATCGTCAGGCTGGCAACGATGTTGTTCGTGCTGTAGCCGGACTTGTATCTGGTGGTTCTCGGCGGGAAGCCGATCGGCGGTAACGGAAATACTCCTTTGTTGCTGAGCGTGAAATCGGTGGTCGCGAGGTAGCGGTAATCAAGATCGAAGGCGAGCAGGGGGTTGATGTCGTAGCGGAAGCCCGCAATCCCCTGATATCCGAACTGCCAGGAGTTTCCCTTTAGGAATGTACCGCCAAGAGTCCCTCCAAGTGGCCGAATGGGGCCGGTGGTGACACCAGGGCCGTTGACCGTCAGCGGCCCGATCCCCCCGACCGGGTTGAGCGAGACGCTGTCGACGATATCCACTGCGCCAATACCAAAGCCGACATGCGGGCTGACCGGCCAACCTAGCGTAAAATCATAAATGAAGTTGGTCATAATCGCGTGAGCATTGCGGTTGCCGGAAAACAGGCTGCCGCTACCGCCCGCGTTGAACCCGGCGAAATTCGAAATCCCGTTGTTCTGGTACCTGTATTCTTCTTCAACGCGTACCGGGCCCCACTGGATGCCTGCCCGAGCGCCGGCATTAAAGCCGCTATTGAAGTTTTCTTTGAGGCTAAAGCTGTTGAAGAAGGGACCTGCGGGATTGCCGTTTACATTAAACGGGGGGGTAGCAATCCGATCATTATGGGCTTGGAGGCTGGTCCAACCGCCCTCCGGTCCGATGTAGTAGGAGACCGGATAGGGCCCCCCCAGGAAAGCGAATTGGGCATTCGCCTCGGCGCAACCAAACGCCACGGCAAGCGCTGCGCCAGCGCTCAGCAGATAGCGACTTTTCATCCCTTACCTCCGGCCGCAGAATACGCGTGTGACGATGGTCATAACCCATCGTTGGCCGATCTTCACCATCCACCACGCCGATGGCAAACGGTTTTTGCTTCAACGAGACCGCTTGTCGAGGATTCCGTGCAGAACGGCGAGCACTGCGGCACATAAGCAACAGTTTGCCGCAACCTAACCGATTTCTGCCAGTGGCACCGCGTCTTTTTCGCAACACTCGCTGAAGGCATCGCGATCGGTGACGAATTCGGCAGGCCAGACAGGAACGAAGAGCTCAGCATAGACGTTGGGCGCTTCGCCCGCGCAGGGAAGCAGGGTCTCGCCATCCATGCAACGTAGGGTGCCAAAGCGGGACCGTTGCCGTCAACGCCCAGAAGCCGGACAATCCCGCTCGCTTGTGAGGCATGCTGGGAATTTCCGTTGATGATTCTTATCAGCAACATACGGTGGGTTTCGGAGCTGGCCGCCAAAGCAGACACGGTTCTGGATGTCGGGGGATGGTGGTGTCCATTCAATCTTGCGACCCACGTCTTGGACGTCATGCCGTATCAGACGCGGCGTCACCACGAGGCTCTCGACCCCGAGCATCCGCAGCGCTTCACGGCACAGACATGGACGATCCACGATGTGTGCCGCAGGCCATGGCCGTATCCGGACAAATTTTTTGAATTCAGCTTTTGCTCCCAAATACTCGAAGACGTCCGCGACCCCATGACCGTCTGTGCCGAGTTGGTTCGCGTATCGAGAGCCGGATATATCGAGACCCCGTCCCGTGTCCGCGAGATTTTCAGCAAAGCCAGATGGTATTCGATCCGGACCTTAATCGGGCGCTCGCCGCCGATAGGCTACGATCATCACCTTTGGTATGTCGAAGTTGCGGGAACGCATCTTCGCTTTATTCCAAAAGAAAAAAGAATGTTGTCTCGACAAAACATCATAACGCGCGGTGATCTGAGCCGTAAGCTTACGGAGATCGAAAGCGGCATTAGTCTGTTTTGGCAAGACACATTTACATCAGAATATTTGCCACAGCCAATTGAAAGCGAGTTGCAACAGTTCCGCGAGGAAGCTCTTTACTCGCTCCGAGGCGGTTAGCGCGCGATTTCACGGATCGATCAGCACACCGGGGTTGAGCAGACCCTGTGGATCGACCGCGCGCTTGGCCGCGCGCAGTGCGGAGGCAAAGAGCTCCGGGCGCTGCTTGTCATACCACGGGCGGTGATCGCGGCCGACCGCGTGATGGTGGGTGATCGTGCCGCCGGCGGCGACCAGCGCCTCGCTGGCCGCGCTCTTGATCGCTCGCCATTGCGACAGCAACTCGCCGTGCCGCCCGAGCGCGTGGAATGTGAAGTACGGCGCCGGTCCGTCGGGGTATACATGGGTGAACCGGCACGTCACCTGTCCTGTCCGCCCGGTAGCCTCGCGAATCGCCGATTCGGTGGCGGCCTTGACCCTATCATGGAAGGCTTCGAAGCGCTCCCAGGTGATCGCCGTCTCAAAGGTGTCGGCGATGATGGCGCGCCTGACGAGGTGCTCGCGGGCAAAGGGCATCCGGATAAAAGCATGCCGCCACTGTTCCGCTGCACCCTCGCGATGGGCATCCGCTCTGTCGGGGTGTTCGGGGTTGCCGCCGTGATCTGCGCAGCATTCCATTGCCCGGCCGATCCACGCATCGAGCGGATGATCCGCCGATTCGAAGGCCAGCACCAGGATCGCGGACGTGCCGTCGCCCGCCCCGGTGTTCTGCGCCTCGTGCGGGTCGAGGATCCGGCAGTTCGACGGGTAAAGACCGGCCTGAGCGATCGCTCTGACGGCGCGGGCAGCCGCAAAGAAGTCGGCGAATCGCACCGCGCCGCCGGCGCGAAAGCGCGGCCGGTCCTGCAACCTCATCCACGCCTCGGTGATCACCCCCAGAATCCCTTCCGATCCGATGAACAGGCGATCGGGACTGGGGCCGGCGCCGGAGCCGGGAAGCCGTCGGGTTTCGACCACACCGCGCGGCGTGATAATTCTCAGACTTTCAACGAAATCATCGATATGGGTGTAGAGGCTGGCGAAATGGCCACCCGACCGGGTCGCAATCCAACCGCCCAGTGTCGAATATTCGAAGCTTTGCGGAAAATGCCGCAAGGTCAGGGAATGCGGCCGCAGCTGCGACTCGAGGGCGGGACCGAAGACGCCGGCCTCGATTCGCGCCGCTCGCGATGTGGGGTCGATTTCCACGACGCGGTCGAGATTGCGCAGGTCGAGGGAAATCGCCGCCCGGCAGGACGTGCCTTCGATCTTCGGCTCGACGCCGCCGACGACACTGCTGCCGGCGCCGAACGGGATCAGCGCCGCCTCTGCGCCGCCCGCCCAGTCCACGACCGCGGTCACCTCGGCTTCGGTGCGCGGATAGGCGACGATATCGGGCGCGTTGTCATAGTGGCCGGCAAGACCGCGGGCGTAGTCGGAATAGGATTTGCCGTAGGTATGGGCGACCCGATCATAGGCCTCGCTCGAGCAACACGGGGCCAGCGCCGGCGGCGGGACGATCCGCGGCACCCGCAAAGTGATCTGCGGCAGGGCAGGGGGAGCCGCTTCGTCGAAGCTCGCGACGTCGAACAGGCGCCGATAGCGGTCGAGAGCGGCGGCCACCTCCTCGGCGGTCAGTCCCTCGCCTTCCCGACCCCAGCCGAAATGTTTGAGCCGCTGCTCTGTCATCCTACTCGCTCCCGGCATTCGATCTCGGTCGACAATAAAGGCTTGTCTGTAGGGGAGCCAGCGCTCCTCCTACAGTCGCTCGCCCCCCGCCCGGCAAGGGGAAATTCCCGTCGATACGGGAATTAACCGCGAATTTCGCCGATTCACGCCAAAACACGGCCGTCCGGCCGCGAAAACAGCCAGCTATATCAAGCGGTTGTGGCCCAATTCCCGTAGCGCGGCCAACCGGGAATTTTCGCCGGCCTAATCGGGAATTTAATCGACGGAACCGGGAATAACGGGAACAACCGCGAACTAACCGATGGGGTGGTACAAATAAGAGAGACATTTTTTGAGAACACCGAATGATCGAATACGATATTACTCTTCGAAATAGGTTTTTATGCGGCGGATAAAGTGAGGCTACCCTTCCTCTTAGATGCATGAGGCTGGCGTCACCCCCTCCGTGCCGGAAGCGTTTGGGACCAAGCGACAAAACAAGCAGCGAGCGCCCCGAAGAACCCGCGTCAAGGGCGCCGCAGACGCGGTAAAATGCCGTCGGTTCGAATAACGGAGCGGGGGGCTGTCATGGATTTTGATCCAGCCGAGATCGCCTATGTGCCGACGACGGGGGTGCGGCGGGCGCATGAGGCGCCGCTCGTCGCCGCCAGCGACGAGAGTCTCGAGGGCTACGGCCGCCTTGTCCGCGAGCCGAGGAGTTTTCCTATCGAGATCGTCCGTTGGCCGGCCCAGGGCTGGCGCCCGATCGATCAGAATTCGGGCGATCAGGGCGGCGTCACCGAGGGGCTGTTCGAATTCTGGTGGAAAGGCGAGACCCTCTACGCCCGCAACAACGCCGTCGGCGACAGTTATCTCTTCGGCTGGAGCAACTGGCCGGAAGAGGCGGCGAGCGCGAGACCGGGCAGAGCGCGTCAACGCGCGCTGATCTGGCGGGCCAATTATCACCCCGATGGCGGCCAGCTGTTCTATCCATTGCACGGCCAGAGCTTTGTGGTGCCGCTGGCGCTGCCCGGGGATGATGTGACGCCGGCGCATTTCCGGACATTCTGGTGCGACGGCAGCTGCGGGCTCTAATTCATCGCGACATCTGGCACGGCGCGGTCGTACCCCTCGACGACCATGCGGAATTCCTCGATCGCCAGAGCCGAGTCCACGCCCGCGTCTCGGTCGACTTCGCCAAGGAGTTCGGCTGCTACCTCGCCGCACCGATGCGACGCCCCGCAGCCTGACCTGGGAATCGCTCATCGCGGAGCTGACCCTGATCGGCCGGCACCGACGGCAAAGGTAAGGAGATGGAATACGAACTGATCAAAGTGGCTGGCGAGGGTGGTGATTGGCGCGATTATCACACCATCCGCCGCGAGGTGGGCGATATTTTCATGCCATCGCCAAGCGCAGGCATGGCCGGCAATGCGAAATGAACTGCAGCGCGCTTCGTTCCCAGGATTGGGTGAGCGCAAACGCGCGGCAGGCCGCGCGCGAAATCGTTAGCGCCTTCAGGCAGGCAGATTTGAGATCGTCGTCGAGCACGCCGACGGGATTGCTGCGGATCACGTCCTGTGGTCCCGGGACGGGGTACGCGGCGACCGGAACGCCGCAGGCCAGCGCTTCGAGCTGAACGACGCCGAATGTGTCGGTTCGGCTCGGGAACACTAATACGTCTGCCGCGGCAAGATAAGCGGCCAAGGTTTCCCCTTCCAGCTGACCGAGAAAGTGGGCGTCCGGAAAACGGCGCTGCAGCTCGCCCGCCTGAGGCCCGTCGCCGATGACGACCTTCGAGCCCGGCAGATCGAGCGCCAGGAATGCCGCCAGGTTCTTTTCCACCGCGAGGCGGCCGACGCTGACGAAAATCGGGCGGGGCAGATCGATTGCCGCGGCGCGCTCGGGGCTGAAGAGGTCGGTATCGACGCCGCGCGTCCACATCGCCAAATGCGCGAAGCCGCGATTGCCGAGCTCTTCGATCAAAGAGCGGGTGGACACCATCGTTACCGCCGCCGCCGCATGAAAGCGGCGCAACACCGCGTAGCTCCATGACAGGGGCACCGGCAGACGCGCCGAAACGTACTCCGGAAAACGGGTCATGTAGCTGGTCGTGAAGGAAATTTTTCGCGCGAGGCAATAGCGCCGCACGATATGCCCGATCGGTCCCTCGGTGGCGATATGCAGGCAATCGGGTGCTGCAATCTCGATCCGCCGCGCGATTTCTCGCCAGGTCGGAATGCCGCAGCGAATACTCGGGTAGGTCGGCAGAGGAAAAGTCCGAAAGCCTTCCGGCGTCAGAAACTCGATCTCGGCACCCAGCTTGCGAGCATCGGCGGCGAGAGACTGCAGGCTCCGGACGACCCCGTTGACCTGCGGCGACCACGCATCGGTAGCGATCAGTATGCGCATGACATCGCGCCACTCACGACGGCAATCGCATCAGCGGCTGTCCCATGCGAATGACCGCACCCTGCTGGACCGAGCCGCACAGGGTGACGCCCTTCGGGGCAAACACGATGATGGTCGACCCGTGCTGGAACCATCCCATTTCCTGCCCTTTGCTGAGGGAGGCCCGGCAGGGAATTTCGGTCTGCCCGCGGTACTGCATGTTCAACAGGAGGTCCAGAAACTGTAGGCGGATGCTGGCGACGAGAATCGCGGCCACCGGTACCAGGGTGACCACCACACCGGATGGTCGCAGCATGGTGCGAATGACTGCGCGCTCGTTCTTGCAGAACAATTTGGCAATGCGATTGAGCGCAATCGGATTGACGTTCCACGTGTCGCCGGAAATGTACGTAACCTTGTCGACTGTGCAGTCGTAAGGCGCGTGGAAGCGGTGGTACATGCTGGGGGTTAGGCGCAACGTGACGTATTGGCCATCGCGATAGAGCTGGACGAGGTGCGGATCGATCAGCAAATCCTGCAATGTGTAGGGAAATCCTTTGGCTTGGATCAGCTCGTTGCGGTCGATCCGTCCGCAGGCGCCGACAATGGCATCACAGGGACTGGTCAAATTGTGCGGGTCGCGGTCGACCGGACGCGCGCCGGGTTTCAGCTCTCGCGTGAAACACGCGTGCAAGCTCGGGAAGCGCTGCGTTCGCGCTTCGCTCAGGTCGAGATCGGCGAACAGCCGCCAGATCGCGATCGAGGATCGCGCCAGCAACGGCGCCTCGATCTGACTGAACCAGCCGAAAAGCCGATTCGCCAGCCGATGCGGGATGCGGTTGGTCAGCAGAAAACTGATGTCCTCCCGCAACAGGGTTTTGGCGGACGCCGCTCGCGTCGTCATATTCATGTAAAAAACATCGAATAATGACTGCGCTCATGGAGGCGGCAATCACCACTGCCGCCGCTTACGGCCTCGGGGCCGTGGGTTTGGCGGTGTCGGCGGTCGGCCTGAAGGCGCGGCTGGAGCTGTCGAGGGCAAAGCACAGATCGCTCGGCGGGCACTCGCGCATCGCACGGCTCGTGGCGTCGTTGGTGCCGTTCTACGAGTACGAAGAAGCGCAGATCTTCAAGGCCGACGCAGCGCCAGATGCCGTCGCTGCGCAGCGGCGCGCCGATTTTGTGCGGCTCGCGGATCTCTACCGGAAACGATACGCCAGCACATTGCGGCTGACGTCCGAAGCCACCGAGCTGATCTCGGATCTGCAATTCACCGAGGCTTATCGCGTCCCGTTTCAGTTCAGCCGCCACATAGGTCGGCACTTGCCGGTCGGCGCGTTTCTCCAATCCTCGTGCGGGGTCACGACGACCGACCTCGACGGAAACGCGTTCTACGATCTCACCGGTTCCTACGGCGTCAATCTGTTCGGCTACGATTTCTACAAGGAGTGCATCGATCGCGGCATCGAGCGCGTGCACGCGCTCGGCCCGGTATTGGGCTCCTATCATCCGCTGGTCGCCGAGAATGCCGCGCGCCTCGTGCGCCTTTCTGGCATGGACGAAGTTTCGTTTCACATGTCCGGAACGGAGGCCGTGATGCAGGCGGTCAGGCTCGCGCGCTACCATACGAGGCGCTCCCATCTGGTGCGCTTTTGCGGTGCCTATCACGGCTGGTGGGGCGATGTGCAGCCGGGCATCGGCAATCCGGTGGCGGCGCACGAGACATACACCCTGAAGGACATGTCCGAGGCCTCGCTGCGCGTGCTGCGCAGCCGGCGCGACATCGCCTGCGTCCTCGTCAACCCGGTGCAGATCATGCACCCGAACAGCGCCGCACCGGCCGATTCGACCCTGGTCGACAGCGCCAGGCAGGCGCATCTCGACCGCGCGGCCTATGCCGATTGGCTGAAACAACTCCGCGCCGTCTGCACCGAGCGCGGCATCGTGTTGATCTTCGATGAGGTTTTTGTCGGCTTCCGCCTCGCGCCCGGCGGCGCGCAGGAATACTTTGGCGTGCGGGCCGACCTCGTGACCTACGGCAAGACACTCGGCGGCGGCTTGCCGGTCGGCGCCCTCTGCGGGCGCAAACACCTGATGAAACGTTTCCGCGAGGATCGGCCGGCCGATATCTGCTTTGCGCGCGGCACGTTCAATTCGCATCCTTATGTCATGGCGGCGATGAACGAATTCCTGCGGCGCCTCGAAGAGCCGGCGATCGCCACGCTCTACCGCGGTCTCGACGAAATTTGGGATTGCCGCGCCGCCGCGCTCAATCGGCGGCTGCGCGCCGCCGGGTTGCCGGTACAGGTGGCTAACCTGTCGTCGATCTGGACGATCTGCTACACGAGGCCTTCGGCCTACAACTGGATGTTTCAGTACTATCTGCGGGCGGAAGGCCTGGCGCTGAGCTGGATCGGCACCGGCAGGCTCATCTTCAGCCTGAATTATACGCAAGCCGATTACCAGGAGGTCGCCGACCGCTTCGTCTCCGCCGCCGAAGCAATGCAGCGTGGCGGCTGGTGGTGGGAGGACCCGCTCGCCAGCAACCGCACAATCAAGCGCCGGCTTTTGCGAGAGATGATTGCTCATCGGTTGTCGCCGCACCGCGCTCACCGGGCGCCAAGCTAAACGACGCGACTGCAGGCCTTCAGTGACTGTGCCCTAGCGCCACCCCGTCCTCGATGTCGCCGCGCAACAGTTGGTACGGCGCCTTGTAATAGAGCTTGATGTCGTGGAACGGGTCGGTAATGATTTTGACTGCCCAAACCAAGCCGGTCTGCAGGTCCCTGGTGAAAAACAGCTGAATGGATCGTAGAATTACCCCGGCGACGCCGATAAACAGCCAGCACATCCCGAGCTGATGGACAAACCCGAGAGTGCTTTCCCACGGGCTGATCATTCCGAAAAACGTCGGCTTGAAGTATAGAGGCAGCGGAGACAATGCCCAAATCGAGAGCAATAGGGCCTTTCGGCGGAGATTGTAGCCGACCTTGACCTCTTCTTTGTATTCGTGAGTGGCGTCGTTTACAGTGTCGTAACCCTTTGGCTCAAAGAAGAAATGGCCAACCTGGCGGCTGGTCATCGAGACGATCCATCCGATCATTGCCGCTATCGCCGGATTCCAGAACAGCAAGAAATACGTGAGAACGAAGCTGGTCGCGCTCAACAAATGAAGTGATGGTTGACTAGACTATGATGATAGTAACGGTGATCGTCCCAGCGCTGAATTTTCAGCGTCAGCATAAAACCACTCATCTAAACATCCCCCTTTGACAAGTATTGGCACAGTCAGCCGCGAATCCGCCGGCCTGCGATGCTCATGCTCCCGCCCCTTGTTCGAATTTCACAAATCTCAGGAGCGAGAAATGACCGAACGGCGGCATCGGCCGGCGCTCGATCAGGCGCACATCAGTTCGCCGTTCGGTCCAGCGCGCGAATCGGTCCCAACCAAACTCAGCCCGCCATCCGAGCCGACAAACAACCGGTTGCACCAACCGTTCGAGCAGGTGTCGGAAGCCGGCATCCGCACCGATGCGGCTGAGGAGAATCATCTCGCCGCCGGGCCTGAGCATTCGCGCACACTCGTCGAGCGCCGCCTCTGGGTTTGGCACGGTCGAAATCACGTGGTTCGCTACGACGACATCGAACGAAGCATCGGCAAATGACAGATGCTCTGCATCCATCACCTCCAGCTTCTCGACGTTAGTGAGGGACAGGTCCGCCACCCGTCGCTGCGCTTTGCGGAGCATCTCCTCCGAAAGATCTATCCCGGTTATGCTATTCTGCGAGGAGTAGCCGGGGAGCGAGATGCCCGTGCCGACACCGACTTCGAGAATCCGGCCTCCGACCCGCTCGGCTGCGGCGATCGCCGCCCGACGCCCGCGCTCGAACACAGCGCCAAAGACCAGATCGTAGACGGGCGCCCAGCGGGCGTACGCCTTCCGTAAACTGACCCTGTCGAGCTCTGCGGGCAATTCCTTCCCAATTGCATCCGTCACCAAAACCCTGCCGCGGTCATGTCTCAAGATCGTAATAAAAGTTTATCTGGCCCTTGTTACAGTAAAGTGAAAAAACTATTGCACTTGGATGGCGACGCCGTCTCCGGCAAACGCGTCCTTGTATCACTTGGCCAGACGGGGGTTGTCATGGATTTTGATCCGGCCGAGATCGCCTATGTGCCGACGACGGGGTGCGGCGGGCGCATGAGGCGCCGCTTGTCGCCGCCAGCGACGAGAGTCTCGAAGGGTACGGCCGCCTTGTCCGCGAGCCGAGGAGTTTTCCTATCGAGATCGTCCG
>Ga0070698_100008857_pt1 | contig 10818 bp, 9 predicted proteins | sample KBSK1502metaG_FD_65477 | JGI IMG/M metagenome (GOLD analysis project Ga0070698, IMG submission 65477) | Corn, switchgrass and miscanthus rhizosphere microbial communities from Kellogg Biological Station, Michigan, USA - KBS K1-50-2 metaG | ecosystem: Host-associated > Plants > Roots >...
CGGCATGTACTTCGTCAACCGGCGCTGGATGGGCGGCATGCTGACCAACTTCAGCACCGTCAAGAAGCGCATCGAGCGCCTGCAGGACCTGCGCAAGATGCAGCAGGAAGGCCAGTTCGAGCAGATGGCGAAGAAGGAGGCGAAGCACCTCCAGGACGAGCTCGACCGCCTGATGTTCCACTTCGACGGCATCGCGGACATGAAGCGGCTGCCCGGCGCTCTCTACGTCGTCGACCCGCGGAAGGAGCACATCGCGGTTACCGAGGCGAACCGGCTGAAGATCCCCGTGGTCGCGATCACCGACTCGAACTGCGACCCCGACCTCATCACGTACGTCATCCCTGGCAACGACGACGCCATCCGGGCGGTAAAGCTGCTGACGGGCAAGATCGCCGACGCGTGCCAGGAAGGCCGCCAGGAGGCCGCCGCCCGCGGCGAGATCATGCCGGAGGTCGAGGAGCGCGAGTTCCTGGAGACGCCTCGCTACGAGGAGATCGAGGAGTACCTCGAGGACGAGGAGGACTATCTGCCGACCGTGTCGGAAGAGGAGTTCATCGGCCACGGGGCGGACGACGAGGAGGCTCGTTGATGGCCGTGGACATAGACCTCATCAAGAAGCTGCGCGACATGTCCGGCGCCGGCATGATGGACTGCAAGCACGCGCTCGAGGAAGCCGGAGGCGACCTCGAGAAGGCGTTCACCATCCTGCGCGAGAAGGGCATCGCGAAGGCGGCCAAGCGCGCCGACCGCGTCACCGGCCAGGGCGTGGTCGAGGCGTACCTGCACGCGACGTCGCCCGACTACCCGCCGCAGATCGGCGTCCTGATCGAGGTGAACTGCGAGACGGACTTCGTCGCCAAGGGCCCGGACTTTCGCAAGCTGGCGAAGGAGCTCGCGCTCCAGGTCGCCGGCTTCGGCGCCCGCTGGGTGTCGCGCGATGAGGTGCCGGACGACGTGCTGGTGACCGAGCGTGAGATCTACGAGGCGAAGGCGCGCCAGGACGGCAAGCCCGAGCAGGTGATCCCGCGGATCGTCGAGGGCCAGGTCGAGGATTTCCTGAAGCACAGCTGCCTCATGGAGCAGGAGTACTTCCGCGAGCCGGGCCGCACGGTGCAGCAGCTCATCGCGGAAAACATCTCGAGGCTCCAGGAGAACATCACAGTCCGCCGCTTCGCGCGATTTAACATCAGAGAGTCCTGAGCCAGATCCTCAACGGCGCGCCGAAGTACAACCGGGTTCTGCTCAAGCTGAGCGGCGAGGCGCTTGGCGGATCGCGGGACTACGGGCTCGACCTCGAGGTGGTGGAGACGATCGCCGCGCAGGTCAAGCGAGTCCACCAGATGGGCGTGCAGGTGGCGCTGGTCGTGGGCGGCGGGAACATCTTCCGGGGCATGTCCGCGACCGAGCGCGGATTTGACCGGGCCACCGGCGACTACATGGGCATGCTCGCCACCGTCATCAACGGGCTGGCCCTGCAGGACGCGCTCGAGCGCGCCGGCATCCCCGCCCGGACGATGACCGCGATCCAGATGCCGCAGGTCGCCGAGCCCTACATCCGCCGCCGCGCGGTGCGCCACCTGGAGAAGGGCCGCGTCGTCATCCTCGCCGCCGGCACCGGCAACCCTTACTTCACGACCGACACCACCGCGGCTCTGCGCGCGGTCGAGATCGAGGCCGACGTCATCCTCAAGGCAACCAAGGTCGACGGCGTCTACACCGCCGATCCAAAGCGTGATCCGACGGCGACGAAGTTCGAGCGCCTCGGGTACCTCGAGGTGCTGAATCTCGGCATCGAGGTCATGGACAACACCGCCCTGACGCTGTGTATGGACAACGACGTTCCGATCGTCGTCTTCAACCTGCTCAAGCCGGGCAACATCGAGCGCGTGATCCTGGGCGAAGAGGTAGGGACCCTGGTCGGAGCAGCGAGGTGATCGATCCGATTCTCCGCGAGGCGGAGACGAAGATGACCAAGTCCGTGGACCACTTCGGCGCGGAGCTGACGACCATCCGCACCGGGCGCGCGAACCCAGCGCTGATCGACAAGATCATGGTTCCTTACTACGGCACGCCGACGCCGCTGAACCAGCTCGCGCAGATCTCGGCGCCGGAGCCGCGCCTGCTCGTGGTGCAGGTCTACGACAAGAGCCAGATCGGCGCGGTCGAGAAGGCGCTGCGCACCAGCGAACAGGGTCTCAACCCGGCCAACGACGGGCAGGTGATCCGGGTGCCCATCCCTCCGCTGACCGAGGAGCGCCGGCGAGAGTACGTGAAGCTCGTCCGCCAGAAGGCGGAGGATGCGCGTGTGGCGATCCGCAACGTTCGCCGCGACGAGGTGCACCGCATCGAGCAGATGCAGAAGCAGGGCGAGGTTCCGGAGGACGACGCAAAGCGGGCGACGGCCCGGGTGCAGAAGATCACGGAGTCCGAGATCGAGAAGGTGGACGCCCTCGCGAGCCGCAAAGAACGCGAAGTGATGGAGGTCTAGGAGGACCGCGGCCTCCCCACGAAGTGGGGAGGCGCCGAGGACCGTAGTCCTCCCCACGGAGTGGGGAGGTGCCGGCGAAGCCGGCGGAGGGGCCGAGGACCGTAGTCCTCCCCACGAAGTGGGGAAGTGCCGGCGAAGCCGGCGGAGGGGCCTCCCGGTACGCTTTCACTCACCCATGGACTCCCACGTCCCCCGCCACATCGGGATCATCATGGACGGCAACGGCCGCTGGGCCCGCCGCCAGAACAGGCCCGCGTCCTTCGGCCACCGCGCCGGCGTCCGCGCCATCAAGCGCGTCCTTCAAGCCTGTGAGGACCTCGGCGTCCACGCCCTCTCTATCTACGCCTTCTCGACCGAGAACTGGACGCGCCCGCGGGCCGAGGTCCGCGCCCTCATGCGCCTTTTCCACGAGACCATGCAGCGGGAGATCGACGAGATGCACCGTCGCGGGGTCCGCATCGTCGTCAGCGGCCGGCGCGAGGAGCTTTCATCGCAAATGCGCCGGCGCATCGACGAGGCGATGGCCCGCACGAGGAACAACAAGAACGGCATCCTCAACGTCTGCCTCAACTACGGCGGCCGGGCGGAGATCGTCGACGCGGCGCGCAAGCTGGTCAGTGACGGCGTGGGCGCCGACCAGGTCGACGAGGCGGCCATATCGGCGCGCATGTACCAGCCGGACCTGCCCGACCCTGACCTCATCATCCGCACCGCCGGCGAGCACCGCGTGAGCAACTTCCTTCTCTGGCAGGGCGCCTACGCCGAGATGCTCGTCAGCGAGACGCTGTGGCCCGACTTCGGCGAAGAGGAGCTGAAGGCGGCGCTGGCCGAGTACGCGTCGCGCGTCAGGCGCTTCGGCGGCCGTCCCGAGGCCGAGGTGAAGGTGAAGGTGAGTTGACGACTCAGAACGCGCCCATGACCTCGACCTGGAAACCCAGCCCACTCATGGTCCGGATCCTCAGCGCCTTCGTCATCCTCGGTGCGGTCATCGGGCTGGTCCTGGCCGGCATATACGGCGTCTACCTGCTTGTGATCGTCCTCGGCGGCCTCGGGCTTTACGAGTTCGGCGGCCTCTCCGACAAGATGGGCTCGCGCGCCCCTGCGTGGCTGCTGTTCCCACTCGGCGCGTTCTTCGCCTTCAGCGGCACGGTGCTCAAGCAGGTCGACGTCACCCTCGTCCTCGCGCTGGCGCTCGTCGGCGGCCTGAGCGCGTTCCTCTTCCTTCCCGGCCGGCGCCAGGGCCTCAGCCGGTGGGCAATGGGCCTGGCCGGGGCGCTCTACGTCGGCATGCCTTTCAACTTCTACCTGCTGCTGTACACGTCCACGCCCCACGGGCTGAAGTGGACGCTCTTCACCATCCTCGCCGTGGTCGCAAGCGACGCGGCCGCTCTGCTCGTCGGCAGCCGCATCGGCCGGCATCCTTTCTTCGCGAGCATCAGTCCGAAGAAAACCGTCGAAGGCGCGATCGCCGGCATCGTCGCGGCGGTGCTCGTGATGCTGATCGGCATGTCCGCGGTGCTCGCCATCAATCCCCTGCACGCGATCCTCCTCGGGATACTGGTCGGCATCAGCGCCGAGGTGGGAGACCTGGTCGAATCGCAGATGAAGCGCATCGCCGAGGTGAAGGACTCGTCGCAGCTCATCCCGGGGCATGGAGGCGTGCTGGACCGGATCGACTCGATCCTGTTCCCTCCGATCCTCGTGTACTTCTACGTGACGCTCTTCCACCTCCTCTAGATGCGTCCTCTCAACGTCGCGGTTCTCGGCGCGACCGGCTCGATCGGCCGGCAGACGCTGGACGTCATCGACCGCAACCCGCAGCGCTTCAAGCTCTTTGGCCTCACCGAGGGCGTGCGCTCGGCGAACCGCGCCACCGAGCACATGATCCGGGGGCGCTCGGGCGAAGGCGACTTCGACGCCCGCCTCGAGGCGATGGTCACCGACCCGCGCTGCGACCTGGTCGTGGTCGCGATCCCCGGTGCGCGCGCGTTGGCCCCGACCCTGGCCGCCCTGAAAGCCGGCAAGGAGGTCGCGCTGGCGACCAAAGAGGTGCTCGTCATGGCCGGCGCGCTGGTGATGAGAGCGGCCGGCGACAAGGGAATCCGGCCCATCGACTCCGAGCACAGCGCCATCTGGCAGTGCCTGTGGGGCGAGGAGCTCAAAAACGTGCGCCGCCTGGTCATCACCTCGAGCGGCGGACCATTCTGGGCTCACCCGGAGATGGACCTCGACCAGGTCACGGTTGAGCAGGCGCTCAACCATCCCCGGTGGTCGATGGGCCCAAAGGTCACGGTCGACTCGGCCACCCTGATGAACAAGGGCCTGGAGGTGATCGAGGCCCACCACCTCTACCGCATCCCCCTCGACCGCATCACCGTCTGCATCCACCCGCAGAGCGTGGTCCACTCCCTGGTCGAGTTCGTCGACGGCTCGTTCAAGGCCCAGCTGGGCCGCCCGGACATGCGGCTCCCGATCGCGGTCGCGCTTGCCTATCCCGACCGCCTGCCGGACGCCGTGCCACCTACGGCCCTGCACGAGCTCAGCGGCCTCGAGTTCCACGACCTCGACGAGCAACGGTTCCCGAGCGTCGGCCTGGCCCGGCGCGCCGCGACGACGGGCGGCGGCCATCCTGCCGTGCTGAACGCCGCCAACGAGGAGGCGGTGAACGCCTTCCTGGCGGGCGAGATCGCGTTCAGCCAGATCATTCCGACCGTCGAGCGGGTCCTCGGAGCCTTCGCAGGCTGCGGTGAGACCCTCGGGGAGATCATGGCCGCTGACCGCTGGGCGAGGGGTTACATACGAGAAAACTTCGGTAGTGTGAGGCGTGCATGAGCGCCCCGGTCGTGGTGGTCGGAGTGGCGGGAATGTTCTTGCTGCTGATCGGCCCGCACGAGTTCGGCCACTTCATCTTCGCCAAGCTGTTCAAGGTCCGGGTGATCGAGTTCTCGATCGGCGCCGGTTTGCGGCTGTGGTCGATGACCAGGGGCGGGACTGTCTACTCGCTGCGCGCGCTGCCGGTCCTGGGCTACGTGCGTATGGGCGGCATGGAGGCCGGGGACTTCGGCGATCCCAACGGCTTCCACACCCGGCCGGCCTGGCAGCGGCTGTTGATCCTGGCCGGCGGCCCGGCGGCCAACTTCCTGGTCGCGATCCTGCTGATTACCGCCTACGACCTGACCCAGCTCAACGACGTGCCGGGCAAGGTGATTGCCGTCCTGCCCAACTCGCCGGCCGCCGCCGCCGGTATCCACGTCGGCGACCAGCTGAAATCCGTCGACGGCCAGCCGATCACGAGTCCCGACCAGCTGCGCGGCATCGAGAACAAATCTCGCAACGCCGCCATCGTCCTCGGCGGGGTGCGCGCCAACGGCCAACCCTTCAGCGCCATCGTCACGCCGCACTGCGTCGTCAGCGACAAGAACGTGACGACCTGCCAGGTCGGAGTCAGCGCGCGCTGGTCGGTGGTCACCGTGCAGGACGCGCTCCAGAACGGCGTCACGTTCCCCTACCACGCGGTGACCAACATCTTTCAGGGCCTCGTCGAGCTCGTCACCGGCAAGGTGCCCGGCGGCCTGCTCGGGCCCAACGGCGTCACGGGCCCGATCGGCATCGCCGACGTCGCCTACCAGTCCGTCTCGCTCGGGTTCGAAACCTACATCCCGATCGTCGCGTTGCTCTCTGTTGCATTGGGCTTTACCAACCTGCTGCCCTTCCTCGCCCTCGACGGAGGCCGAATGGTCGTGGTGCTCGTGGAGGTGGTGCGCCGCCGGCCGTTCGACCGGACGATGGAGCTCAACGTCCAGCGCGCAGGCCTGGTCGCGCTGCTGGCGCTGGCGGTGGTCATCAGCTTCCTGGACATCCAGCGCATCACCAGCGGCCAGTTCCCCGGGTTGACGCGATGACGGTGAGCTTCGTCAACCGTCGTAAGGCGATCCCCGTCAACGTCGGTGGCGTGGTCATCGGCGGCGCGGCGCCCATCGCCGTGCAAACGATGACGAAGACCGACACGCGCGACGTCAAGGCGACGCTGCGCCAGATCCACGAGCTCAAGGAGGCGGGGTGCGAGATCGTCCGCCCGGCGGTTCCCGACAAGGAGGCTGCCGAGGCGCTGAAGGAGATCGTCAAGGCCTCGCCGCTGCCGGTCATCGCCGACATCCACTACGACCACACGCTCGCGCTGCTGGCGATCGAGGCGGGCGTTCACTGCCTGCGCCTGAACCCCGGCAACATCCCGGATCGTGAGAAGGTCGTGAAGGTCGTGACGGCGGCGAAGGAGCGCCAGATCCCGTTCCGCATCGGTGTCAATGCCGGCTCGCTGCCCGAAGAGGTGCACAAGAGCCTGCGCGAGCAGCACCAGATCGACCGCGACGATCGCGAGCGGACCGCCGAGCGCATGGTCGAGGTGGCCCTCGGCCACTGCAAGATCCTGGAGGAGCTGGACTACGGGCCGGGCTACATCAAGGTCTCGCTCAAAGCGACCGACGTGTGGACCAACATCCTGGCCAACCGCAAGTTCGCGACCGCACGGCCGTACCCGATCCACCTCGGCGTCACCGAGTCAGGGCCGGTAGAGGCCGGCAGCATCCGGAGCTCCGTTGGCATGGGGATCCTGTTGAGCGAGGGCATCGGCGACACGATTCGCGTCTCGCTCGCCACGTCCGACCCGCGCGAGGAGGTCCGGGTCGCGCACGAGATCCTGAAGACCCTCGCCTTCCGGGTCGAGAGCCCGACGCTGATCGCGTGCCCGACGTGCGGCCGGCTCGAGTACGACATGGTGCCGACCGTCAAGGCGGTCGAGGCTTACATCGCCAGGCTGCGCGTGCCGATCACGGTCGCGGTCATGGGCTGCGTCGTCAACGGTCCGGCCGAGGCGCGCCACGCGGACATCGGCGTGACCGGCGGCCGCGGCAAGGGCGTGATTTTCAAGAAAGGTAAGCTTTACCGCACCGTGCCCCAGGAGGAGCTTCTTCCCGTGTTGCTGGCCGAGATCGATTCGATCGCGGCCGAGCACGCCCCGCTCCCGGCCTAGCCCGGACCTTTTCCGTCCGGGCGTGCGCGATTCGATCTCAGATCATTGATGCTTGGGAGCTAGAGGCATGAAACAGGAAGTGGAAGAACAGCAGGACTTCGTCAAAGAAGTCACCAAGATGTCGGACGACTTCGACCGCTGGTACACGGAGGTCATCCGCAAGGCCGAGCTGGCCGACTGGTCCGGCGTACGCGGAATGATGGTCGTGCGGCCCTACGGATGGGCGATGTGGGAGGCGATCACGCGCGCCTTCGACGACATGATCAAGGAGAGCGGGCACGAGAACTGGGCCTTCCCGCTGCTGATCCCCCGCGAGTACCTGATGAAGGAGGCGGAGCACATCGAGGGATTCGCGCCCGAGGTCGCGTGGGTGACGCGCGCCGGCGGCTCGATGGAGGAGCTCGAAGAGCCTCTCGCGGTGCGGCCCACCTCGGAGACGATCATCGGACCGCTCATCAAGCGATACATCCAGAGCCACCGCGACCTGCCCAAGCTGACAAACCAATGGAACTCGGTGGTGCGCTGGGAGATGCGCTCGAGGCTGTTCCTGCGCAGCCGCGAGTTCTGGTGGCAGGAGGGGCACACGTTCCACGCCTCAGGCAACGAGGCGATGGAGGAGGCGGGCCTGATCCTCGACTACTACAGGTCGATCGCGGAGGACTGGCTCGCGGTACCGGTGCTTACTGGCAAGAAGTCGCCCGCGGAGACTTTTCCAGGCGCGGTGTACACGCTGACGGTCGAAGGCTTGATGCGCGACGGGCTCGCGCTCCAGATGGGCACGTCGCACTACTTCGGCCAGAACTTCGCGCGCGCCTACGACATCTCTTTTTCGAACCGCGAGAACGAGCGCGAGCTGTGTCATTCCACTTCGTGGGGGATCTCGACGCGGCTCGTCGGGGCGCTGGTCATGGCGCACGGCGACGACTCCGGCATCATCGTGCCCCCCAAGGTCGCCCCCGTCCAGGTGGTCGTGGTGCCGATCTTCCGAGACGACGCGAGCAGGTCGAAGGTCGAGGCGTTCATCAACGGCTGGGCGCCGGAGCTGAAGGCGGCCGGGATTCGTTTCCGGGTCGATTGGCGGGACGAACGGCCCGGGGACAAGTACGCGCACTGGGAATTGAAGGGCGTGCCTCTTCGCCTGAATGTCGGCGGCCGGGACGCGGACGCGGGACAGGTCGAGATGGTCGACCGGCTGACCCGCGAGAAGGTGGCCGTCCCGGTGTCAGGCATCGCGAAGCGGCTGAGCGCCGAGCTCGAGTCCTTTCAGAAGAAGCTGTTCGAACGCGCGGCCAGGTTTCAGCGCGACAACACCTTCGAGCTCGAGACGCTGGACGAGGTGGTTGCGCACTTCCGCGGGCGCGGCGGGTTCGTGTGGGCGGAGTGGTGCGGCGACAGGGGGGACGAGGCGCGCATCAAGGCCGAGGCGGGCGGCGTGACGATCCGGGTCATCGACGAGGACTCGAAGCCTGCGGGGAAGTGCCTCGTGTGCGGCCGCCCGGCGAAATTCCGCGTCGCCCTGGCCAAGGCCTACTGATCAAGTCCTCCCCACGTGTGGGGAGGTGGCGCAAAGCGCCGGAGGGGCTAGCCCGTCGGGTTCTCGAACGCCCCGATCTTCGGCGCGTCCGGGTGAACTGACTCCTGCGCCACGATCTTCAACGTCCCGTCGCGGACCGCATCGAGGACCGCCTCCGCCACGTCCGGGTGGAAATGCGTCCCCGCCCCCTCGCGCACCTGGTCGATCGCCACCTCCAGCGACATCCCTTTCCGGTACGGCCGGTCGGACGTCATCGCGTCGATGGCGTCGGCCGCGGAGACGATCCACGCGAACATCGGCAGCTCGTCCTCTTTCTTCCGGTCCGGGTAACCCTTGCCGTCGTACCGCTCGTGGTGCGACCGCACGATCACGAGCTCGTCGGTCAGCATCTTCAGCGCGCTCAGGATGTTGAAGCCCACGGTCGTGTGGGACTTCATCTTCTCGAACTCTGCGGCGGTCAGCTTGCCGGTCTTGCGCAGGATCGCGTCCGGCACGCCGATCTTGCCGATGTCGTGCAGCCGCGCCCCGCGCTCCAGGCGAACCCAGGCGCTCTGATCGTTGGGTGAGTAATTCATCTGGCGCGCGATCGTCAGCGCGTACTGCGTCACCCGCTGCGAGTGACCGGCTGTGTAGCGGTCGCGGGCGTCGGAGGTGTTCGCCAGCGCGACCAGGGACTGGAAAATGACGTCCTCGCGGTCCTTGAACAGCCTCGCGTTGTCGATCGCCACCGCGGCCTGAGTCGCCAGCTCGGTCACCAGGTTGCGGTGGTCTGCCGAGAACGCGTGACCCAGCTGATAGTTGGCCAGGAAGACGACGCCGAGAGGCTTGCCCCGCAGCGTGATCGGCACGCACAGGACGGCCCTCGGGTTCAACGGGCTCTCGGCCCTGGATTCCTGCTCCCGCGCCTCCATGACCGCCTCTCCGGACTCCATCACGCGGCGGCAGATGTCGCCACCGATATCAAGGGCAAGCTTCTCGGCCGTGGCGTGGTCGGTGCCAAATCCACCTTTCAGCACGAGGCGCCCGCCGTCATCGAGCGCGAGGCACCCGATCTGCGCGGAGGACGCTTTCGCCGCCCCCGCCAAGACCTGCTGCATCACCTGGTTCAAGTCGAGCGTTGAGGTCGCCGCCTGCAAAGCCTCCTGCAGGTTGCGAAGCTCCCAGATGCTGCGCTCGTTCTTCTCGTACAGCTCGGCGTTGCGCACCGCCACCACGCCCTGGTTGGCGAGCGTGGCCAGGACGCGCTGGTCGTCCGGGGTCCATTCCCGCTTCTTGGCGTCGAAGACGGACAGCGTGCCCCACAGCTGCCCGTCCTCGAGCATCGCCATGCAGATTGCCGACTCGAGTCCCGTGAGATCGGGCGGCGACGCGAGCTCGGCCTGGTATGCCAGATCGCTCACCACGGTTGCCCGACCGCTCAGCATCGTCGCCCCGACCACGCCCTGGCCGTTCTGGAAGACGGTCCCGCTCGGGTCCGTCGCCAGCCAGACCGCCATGATCGCGACCTGGTTTCCTTCCGAGGTGGTGCGCGTCAGCATCCCGGCGGTGCCGTCGACCACGCGGATCGCCGCCTCCAGCGTCTTCTGCTCGAGGACCTTGGAGCCCTGCGTCACCGTGGTCAGCGCCGCCGACACTTCCCCGAGCGCGTCGAGGGCCGTGTCCAGTCGTGTCGCCTGACCGGTGACCACCTGGAGGATGCGGGAGTTCTCGACCGCCACGCCGGCCATCGAGCCGAGGTCGTCGAGCGCGCCCACGTCTTGCTGGCTG
>Ga0070698_100008858_pt1 | contig 10818 bp, 7 predicted proteins | sample KBSK1502metaG_FD_65477 | JGI IMG/M metagenome (GOLD analysis project Ga0070698, IMG submission 65477) | Corn, switchgrass and miscanthus rhizosphere microbial communities from Kellogg Biological Station, Michigan, USA - KBS K1-50-2 metaG | ecosystem: Host-associated > Plants > Roots >...
GAGCATCGTGGGCGCCCTTACGCGCTGCACCTCCTCAGCCGGCCAGCCCGCGAACGTCCGGTCGAGCTCATTGACCTTGGCGACCAGCCCCGGCCACGCGCCGGGATGGGGCGCCACGTTCCGGTAGGCCTGATGCCAGACCGAGCCGTCAAGGTGTCCGGCTGGCGTCTTGGTCATCGCGTCGAGGGCTTGTGGGTACAGACCCGCGCTGTCGAAGCAGGCGCCGCCTGCATAGACCAGCCGCCGCACCAGCCGCGGATGCCACATGGCGACTTGCAGGGCGACGGCGCCGCCCATGCTGTAGCCAACGAAGTCCGCGCTCTGGATGCCGAGCGCGTGCAGTAGCGCCGCGGTGTCTTCTGCCATCTGGCCGTAGGTCAGCGGTCGGTCGACATCGGCGGTATGGCCGTGGCCCTGGAGTTCGACGGCGATGACCTGCCGGATCGAGGCGAGGGCCGGCAGGAGCTCCCTGAAGCAGCTGTCGATGGTGCCCGTGGCGCCGTGCAGGAGTACCAGCGGCTTGCCTTCGGCGTGGATCTCGTAGTACATCTCGAGTTCGCCGACGTGGCGCATCAAGTCTGCGCTCTCCCTGCTCGGCGCGCTAGCCGCCCTCGCGGTGGCACAGCGCAAGCGCCAGCCCACAGCTGTGCCGTCACCGGCGGCCGCGGAATCCCACCTGGCGAGCAGTTGACCCGCTCCGCGCTCTCGGCTCTAGGAGAACAGGCCACCATTGGCCGGCTCCGGGCCGCTTCGGGTGATCCCTATAGGAATTCGCGGCCCTTAATAGCTTCACCTATCGATAAATAATCGACAAATTAGCAGCAAATAGGCGGTCATCCTTAAATAGGGGTCATCCTTGAGCTAAGGCGCTTCTTGGGGGGTAGCGGCATGGCCTCGATGATCACAAGGCCGTGGGCCGCGTTCAACTCGGTGTACCAGCTGAACGGGCCGTTGGTCGGGCGGGCACGAGAGCGGCGCCTCCTCGAAGGGCTGATTGAGGCGGTTGACGGCGGCGGCGCTGCCACCCTCGTGGTCGGAGAAGCCGGAGTCGGTAAGACGGCGCTTCTTACCCATGTCGCCGAAGTGGCCTCTAAGCGGGCGGGCATGCGTGTTCTGAGGGCACGTGGAGAGGAATCAGAAGCCGTTCTCGCCTTCGCGGCAATCGCAGACCTGCTGCTCCCGCTGCGGGCGAGATTCACTGAACTGCCACAGGCCCAACGCCAGGCCCTCGAGGTGTGCCTGTCCCTGACCAGAGGGTCGGCGGCTGGTCCGCTGGCGGCGTGCTCGGGGGCGCTCGGGGTGCTCGCGAGCGCCGCCGACGAGCAGCCTCTGGTAGTGCTGGTCGACGACTTCCAATGGGTCGATCCGGAATCACAGCAGATCCTGCTGTTCGCCGCGCGACGCCTGGCGGCCGAACCCATCGTGATGATTCTCGCCGTCCGTGAGGAACCTGGCGCGCAACTTCCCGAGCGGAGCCTGCCCGCTCTGCGGATCGAAGGCTTGTCGTTCACCGAATGCGCCGAGCTAGCCCGGGGATTAGGTGCCGATATCAGCGCATCGGCGTTGCGTTCCCTTGTCGAGCTGACTGGCGGCAATCCGCTCGCGGTGCTGGAAAACCTGGCGGGAGCCGCCGATGGCATGGACGCCTTCGACCCCGGGCGGCTGGCCCTCGGTGCGTCGCTGGAGCGTGCCTGGGGCCGCGTGTTTGAGGAGTTGCCGCAAGATACCCGGCATGCGCTGTTCGTCGTCGCTACTGACTGCGTCAGCGGAGGGCGTCACACCGCGGCGGCGCTGGGCACTATGCGGCTGTCGCTGGGATCCCTCGCCCCCGCAGAGCACCGCGGGTTGGTGCAGACAGTGGACGGCGAGATCCAGCTCAGGCATCCGCTGATGCGCCCGGTGGTAGTAGGCCGGACACCGCTGTGGGTGAGAGTCGCGGCGTGCCGTGCCCTGGCCGGGGCCGCGGAAGGCCATCTGCGGGCGTGGTACATGGCGGCGGCAGCCACCGGCACCGATGAGGCAGCGGCCGCGGCCCTGCAGGCGGCGGCGGTGGACGCGCGACAACGCAACGGGTACGGCGCGTCCGCGAAGACCTGGCGGCGGGCGGCCGAGCTAACGGCCGATCAGGATGCGCGCGCCCGGCGCCTGCTACATGCCGCTACCGACGCGCACCTCGCGGGAGACTCGGGGGCAGCGGCGGCCTGGTGCGAGGAGGCCCTGGAGCAATGCCACGACCCCATGTTCACCGCCGAGGCCGAACTCCTCCTCGGGCGGGCCCGCACCTGGCGGGGTGACCCCTCGATGGCCTTCGACGGCCTGGTGCGGGCGGCGGCGGCGATACGGCCGATCAACGCCGGGCGTGCTGTCGCGCTCCTGGCAGAGGCCACATTGCCTGCGGCCATGGCCGGGCGCGTCCACCTAGCGCAGCAGGTCGCGCAGCAGGTCGAGAAGCTTCGGGAAGACGCTCATACTGCCGGGGCTGGCGGGGGTGCGTCGCTGACCACCTTGGCCATGGTGGCCGAGGCTTTCGTGATGGCTGGAAAGCTCGACGAGGGCGCGCGTTACCGGCGCCGGGCAGAGGCACTGTTGCCGTCGGCGAACCTCGTCAGCGAGCAGCAGGGCGTTGCGTTCCTGGCCCAGGGTGACATTTGGACGGAGTGCTACGAGCGGGGCCGCCTGCGCCTTGGCGCCGTCATGGACTGCGGGCGGCGCATGGGCGCACCGACGATCTTGTCGCTGGCCCTGGGGTTGTCCAGCGAGCTGGGCTGGTGGACCGGGCAATGGGCTACCGCCTACGCTGATGCGACCGAGTCGCTGCAGTGGGCACAGGAGCTGAACCAGGCAGGGCTGATCGGCTACAGCCTGTCGCAGCTGTTCCGGATCGAAGCGGCCAGGGGCGACCGTGATCAGTGCGCGGAGCACGTGGACCGAGCCCGCCGGGACGTCGAGCCGCGGGGCGTGGGTTGTCTGGCGGTCTATAATGCGGCGGCGCTAGGGCTGTGCGCACTCACCTGTGGTGAGCTTGCCGTGGCGATTGAACACCTGGAGCGTGCTTGGGCTGCGGGGGAGGCCGAAGGGCTGGGCAACCCCGACGTCGTCCCGTTCGCAGGTGACCTCGCGGAGGCGCTTGCCCGGGCCGGGGCCGCCGACCGGGCCGCGCAGATCCTGGTATGGCTCCAGGAGCGGGCCGATACCACTGGCCTGGCGTACCCGCAGGCGGCGGCCGCGCGCACCCGCGGGATCCTCGCCTCCGACGCGGCCGAGGCCGAGGCCTGGTTCGCCAGGGCACGCTCGGTGTACCAGAAGCAGCCGATGCCGTTCGAGCAGGCCCGGACGATGCTCTGCGAGGGCGAGGCGCTGCGCCGCGCTCGCCGCCCCGCCGCAGCCCGCCAGCCTCTTCGACATGCCCTAGCCCTGTTCAGCGGTCTGGGCGCACGACCCTGGGCCGCCAGGGCAAGGACCGAATTGGCCGCCACTGGCGTCCGGGCCGACGCCCAGAGCGCTGCGAGCACGTCCGCCCTGGAAACCCTCAGCCCGCAAGAACTCCAAGTCGCCCGCGCCGTGGGGCGAGGGCTCAACAACGTTGAGGCCGCGGCGGCCCTCTTCGTCTCGCGCAAGACCGTGGAAGCTCACCTGACGCGCGCCTACCGCAAGCTCGGCGTCCGATCCCGCACCGAGCTGGCCTGCCTGCTGCTTGCTGGCAACGGCTCCGGCTAGCCTCCCTGCCTGGCCGCAGCCGGGCTCATGCGATGGCCCATGAACTCTCGCCGTCGCCTCCGGCTCATGTGTCCGGCCGCAGATGTGGGGAAATCCCCGAAGCGCGGCCGGCCTGCAGCGGTCGATCCTGTGGAGTGAAACAGACCCAATCCAAGGAAAGGACAGCATCGTGCCAAACGCCAATGACGCTGAGCTCGTGCGGGTATATCCGCGGAATGCCGGCGGTGAGATCGCGGAAGAAACCATCCCCACGGCTACTGCCTTCGAAGTCGTCGCCGAAGCCGAGGCTGGCCTCACGCTGTTCAACGGCGGCGGTCCGTACAACCTGATCCTGACGGTGGAGGACCTGGCCACTAGTGCGATTGTGCACACTGACAGCAAGACGGGCAATCTCCACGAGGCGGCGGGCTGGAGTGCGCAGGCATTTCAGTTCCCGTTCGCGGTTCCCGCCCAAACCGTGGTGAACGACCCCTACCAGGCACGCGTGGTCTTGACGGTGGGCGCTGCGGACCGCATCGTGGAATACCAGGAGAGCGCGGTCTTCGTCATCGTCTGACCTCCGATTTCTGGGAGGCGGCCCGGGCCGCCTCCCAGAAATCAGGCCATTCGCCCGGCCTGATGCCCGGCTCCGAGGCCGCTGCCCGCGCCGAGTGCCGCGACTGCCAGCGCGATGCCGACATCGAGCACGAGGGGCGGGATAACAGGCCGCGCGGCCGACGGCGCAGCGCCCTCGCCACGACGAAGCCATCGCCATTCCCGCACGCCTGCCACCTCGCTAGGGGTTCACATGTCCGCACGGCATTTGTAGCGCGAAGATGCCCGGCCCGGCTAGCGGCGGTCGCGGTGGATGCCGGCGGCCGTCACTATGGTAGACGGAACACCCGAAAGTTCCCTGGAACGCGGGTTCGGAGCAGTTGTCCAGTTCGAGGAGCGCGGCTGGAATGTCAGGGCCATCGGATAGCGCTTTGGCGCCGATCCTCGTCCTGCTCCTCGTCGTCGCGACTGACCTCTGGGTCTATGCGGACGCGAAAGCCCATCGCGAGCGGGGTACTCCCGTGGTCCTCTCGACTGGTTCCCTCAACGTGGACACGCCCGCCGCGTGGTTCTTCGGCTGCCTGCTCCTGTGGATCGTGTTCTTCCCGTTTTACATCACGAGGCGGGGCAAAGTCGGTTAGCCGGGTCGCTCGTGCCCCAATGCGCGCCGGACAGCCCGGCGTGCCTGGCGCCGCTGCAGAATGGTCGGTATGGCACGCCGGCGGCATGGCAGTAGCGGGCCGGTCGTCCGGCAGGACGTCGGCTCGGGCGTGGTCGAGCTTGCCGGTGACCCTGACCGCCCAAGGGCCTGGACGCTGCTGGTGGACGGCGTCCCGCAGTCACATGTTGACCTCGATGATCCGCAGTACCTGGAGTTCGAGTACATGCGGCGGATCGGGCACCTGGTCGATCTGGCTGCGCCGGCCCGGGAACCGCTGTGCGTGCTGCACCTGGGGGGCGGGGGCCTGACCCTGGCGCGGTATGTGGCGGCGACCCGGCCCGGGTCCTGCCAGCTGGCGGTAGAGTCGGACGCCGCGCTGGCGGAGTTTGTCCGGCGGCGATTGCCGCTTGCCCAGCGCGGGCGCCGCGGCGGCGGGGGCCGGGCGGGCGGTGGCCGGGCAGGCCGGGTGCGCATCCGGGTCGCAGATGCCCGCGCCGTTCTAGAGCAGGTCCCGGCCGGGTCCTTTGATGTGGTGGTAGCGGATCTATTCGCTGCCGGCCGCACTCCGGCGCACCTGACATCGGCCGAGTTTGCGGTCGCCGTGGCCCGGGCGCTGGCTCCGTCGGGTATCTACGCCGCGAACGTCGGCGATGGCCCTCCGCTGGCGCACGCGCGCGCCCGGGTAGCGACGGTGTGCTCGGTCTTCCCGCACGCCTGCCTGATCGCTGATGCGGCGGTGCTGCGAGGCCGCAGGTTCGGCAACCTGGTGGTAGCCGCTGCCGCTCACGGACTTCCCGTTGCGGCGCTGGCCCGGCGGACGGCAGGCGATCCATTCTCGGGACGGCTGGTCCATGGCGGCGAGCTTGACCGATTCGCCGCCGGAGCGAAACCGATCACTGATGCGCGGGCAGAACCCTCTCCCGCCGTTCCGCCGGGCATCTTCGCGGCCAGGCAGAAGCCAGGCCAGGCAGTCACGTTCCTGTCCCGTCCCCGGCCGCCCGGCCGGCCAGGCCGGTGAGACCGTATACCCGCCGGGCATTGCCGCGCAGGATACGTTCCCCGGTCCGCCGCGCCTCGGCGACGCTGAGGTCGCCGTCGGACACCAGCTCCCCGAGCACCGCGCCGAGCACCCGGCGGCCTTCGTGAGCGCCCGCCCAGTGCAGCTCAGGCACCCGCGCGCCGTCCGAGCTGTACATGAGCTTGGTGGCAGGCGCCGCGCCCACGGCGGCGCGCGCCATCGAGGTCATCTCGGCGACCGACAGGAACGGGATCGCGAACGACAGGTCGAGGTAGACGTTGCCGTACACGGCAGCCAGGTAGGCGCCCTCGCGGAAGTAGGGCCAGCAGCCGTGCAGCAGCACCACCGGCATCTGCCGGTAGGCGGGCTCCTCGAGGACGTCCCGCAGTTCAAGCGGCGCCGCCGTGCGCAGGTCGGCGTCGGGATCGCCGTAGCCCACGTGGAACTGGACCGGCAGCTGCTGGGCGGCCGCCGCCTCGAAGGCCAGGTGCAGCAGCGTGTCAAGCAGCGGCTGGTAGCCCAGCCGGACCGAGCCGCGTCGCGCGACCTCGTCCCGCGCGGCCCCGTAGGCCGCGCGGGCGTGGTCGCCCGGCCAGCGGCGGATAGCCAGGCCGGTGCGGTAGCCGGCGATGCTCTTGAACCCCGCGTACCCGCTGCCGCGCACATCGGCCAGACGGTGCCGGACCGCATCGGTCAGCTCGCCGTAGGACGCACAGCCGGCCACCAGGTCCTGGAAGAGCAGTTCCAGCCGGAGCAGCGCGGCCCGCTCCGCGCCGCTGGCGCGGGCGAACTCGTCGGCGCCGAGCGTGCAGGCCGGATCCGGGTATCCGGTGTCAACCACGACGCCCTCGATGCGTGCATCGGTGAACAGCGCCCCGACCAGATCGGCCGTACCGAGGGCGGCCCGGGCGCGGAGCACGTCCGCCTCGGCCGCCGGCACCCCGTGGAACGCCGCCATCCGCCGCAACAACCGCCGGTAGAACACCGTTTCCGCCACGTCCTCTGTGCGCATCCGCGGGTCCGGCGACTCGGAGAAGTACTGCCGCCACTGCGGCACGCCGTCGGCCTGCTCCGCCTCGACGGCGTGGCAATGGTTGTCCACTACGGGGATGTCGGCCAGCTCGACCAGTGTTGTCATGGCGCAGAACCTCCGTACTCAGAACCGGTAGAAGTGCTGGCGGATCTCGAATTCCGCGTCCCGTCCGGCGAACGCCTCCTGCTCGGAGCGGCGCACCGCCAGGTAGCAGCGGGCCAGCATGTCACCCATGCTGCCGGTGACGAATTCGTCCTTTTCAAGCTCATCGAGCGCGGCGGCCATGGTCGCGGGCAACGGGCGCACCTTGGCACGCTCAAGCTCGCCGGGCGACATCCGGACCGGGTCGTGCTCGGCGGGCTCCCCGGGGTCGAGTTCCCTGGTCACCCCGTCGAGACCGCAGGCGATGAGCGCGCCGAGTGCCAGGTAGGGATTGGCGCTCGGATCCGACGCCTTGAACTCGATGTTGTAGCTCTGCTCCTCCCGCCGGTAGAACGGCGAGGCAACCCGGAGGGCGGCCTCCTTGTTGTCGAACCCCCAGGCCGTGGTCGCCGAGGCCCAGGCGCTGGGCTGGAGCCGCCGGTAGGAGTTGAAGCTCGGCACGGTCAGCGCGACCAGGGCCGGCAGGTGCTCGGCGACGCCCGCGATGAACTGGCGGCCCAGCCGGGACAAGAACCGGTCCGTGCCCGGGTCATAGAGCAGGTTGCGGCCGCCGGCGGTGTCCCACAGGCTGAAGTGGACGTGGGCGCCGCTGCCGATGTGATCCGGGTAAGGCTTGGGCGCGAACGAGGCAATCAGCCCGTGCTGCCAGGCCACCCCCCGCACTGTGTCCCGGAACTTCATCTGCTGGTCAGCGGCTCGCAGGGCGTCGGCGTACCGGACCGAGATCTCCCGCTGGCCCGGGCCGTACTCGTTGATCGCCTGCTCGACGGACATGCCCTGCGCCTCAAGCGCGTCCACCGTGTCGATCATGACCCGGTCACCCAGGTCGTGGCCGATGGGGCTGTACACGGGCGCGTGGCCGGGGGAGTCGAGCGGCACGAACCGGCCGTCCTCTTCGCGGGCCAGGTAGTACTCGTTCTCGAACGCGGCCTGCACGGTGATGCCCAGCGCGGCGGCCCGGCCGATCACCTCCTTCAGGTACGACCGCGGGCACGCGCCCCAGTTGCGCCGGTCGTGGCCGAGCTGGTCACACAGCATGCTGGCGCTCCCGGCTGACCACGGCAGCACGGTGAACGTGCCCGGGTCGGGGACCAGCCGGATTTCGCCGACCGGCTCCATGTCCTCGATGTGCACCATCTGCTCCAGCATGTTGATCGACATCTGGGCGCGGGTCAGGCCGACGCCCTCGACCAGCTTGTGCTCGAGCTGGGACACGTGGATCGCCTTGGCCCTGGCCACCCCGCTGACGTCGCAGTACTCGAACCGGATGAGCTTGACGCCGGACCGGCGGGCCGCGGCAAGCACCTCATGTTGGTCCATCACTTGTCCTTCCACTGCGCGGGTACCTGGGCGCGTTCGGTGCGCATCACGTACCCCTCGTCGCGTCTGGCTAGAGCATCACGTCCCCGCCGTTCGGGCCTAGGGTCTGGCCCGTGTAGTACGCACCGTCCTCGGATGCCAGCAGCACAGCGGTGGGCGTGACCTCCGTTACCGTGCCGAACCGGCATGATCGCAGGCTATATCTGCGGAAAGCGTCCGGTAGCGGCGATGCCGAACAGGACGCACCGGGCCCAGGAGCAGGCCGCGGCTCATCGGGCGACGCGTAGCCAGAGGTTCGTCGCCTGCGGCGCGTGGGTCAGGCTGAGGCGCTCGAGCCTGATGTTGGTCCCGCCGGGACGGTCGAACAGCCGGACGCCGTCGCGCGCCGGTGTCCTGGCCAGGATCTGGCCCTATTGCGGCAGCCGGGCACTGGCCCCGGGCGCAGTTCAGTGTCCCTGTTCTGTGACGTAATCGGCGCGGCGGACCACTCCGGTGACGGCTTCGCCCCGCAGGTACCGGCGCACGTTCTCGGCGGCCACGCGGGCAGCGGACAGCATGGTCCCCGGCACGATGCTGGAATTGTGCGGGGAACCGAGCACATTGGGCAGATCGAGGAAGGGGTAATCGGTCCGGAATGGGGCTTCTCCGGCCGGCTCATCCCACCAGGTGTCTATTCCGGCGCTGAATTGCGGGTGCGAGCTCAGGTGCTCGTACAGCGCGACCTGATCGATAATCGCGGCTCTGGCCACGTTCACCACGATGGCGGTCGGCTTCATCAGGGCGAACTCGCGCCTGCCGAGCAGCCCGCGGGTGGCCAGGGTCAGCGGCAGCGCGATGACGAGCACATCCGCCACCGCGAGTACCCGGTCCAGGTCCGCCAGGGTGCCCACGAACTCGGCGGATTCGCTGGCGCGGCCGTCGCGGCTGATGGCGTAGATGCGGGCGCCGAACGCCTTCATCAACCGCGCTGTGGCGGTGCCGATCCCGCCCAGGCCAAGGATGGCGCAGATCGCGCCATCCAGGACGAGCGACGGCTCCCATTTGTCGAACTGGCCGGCCGCGAGCGCAGCATGCCGCTGCGGCAACCGCTTGGCGAGGCTGAGCGTCATCGCCAGCACGTGCTCCGACATCGCCCCTGCGTAGGCGCCGGCGTTGCTGGCCACTACCAGCCGGTCCGGCACCGCCGAGAAGTCGACCGCGTCGACACCGGCCGGGAGCAACTGGACGAAACGGAGCCGCGCGGCATCCTGAAGGGCGCCTGCCGGAATCTCTTTAGGCAACTGCCAGGCGAGCAGTGCCTCGGCACGCCGCAGAGTCTGCGCGCGCTGTGCATCATCCAGCTCATAGGTACAGACCACCTCGGCATCACCGGCTAGGACTTCGGAGTTGATCCAGGCAAATTCCTCATCTGCCGGGTAGCTCACCGCTACCAGCCGCTGCTGGGCCATAGGCCGTCCTTCCCGTCGCATGATGGCACGCCAACAGGCGTGCACTGATTCTCGCCCTGGCGCCACCTTGCCGCCTGGCCTGTCTCCGAACCGGGGCGGCAGGCCGGAGTATGATCCGGCGAAACGTTGCCCGCTGCCCGCCTGGTCGCCCGCGACATGCGGGATTCTGTGCCAGGGGGGCGAGACGAGCCTGGAGGAACCGCATGCCTGATCTGCTCGAGTTGCTGACGCATGGCCCCGTCGTGTGCGCAGAAGGCTACCTTTTCGAGTGTGAGCGGCGGGGCTACCTTCAGGCGGGGGCGTTCGTCCCCGAGGTCGTGCTGGATCACCCGGAGGTAATCGAGGAGTTGCACCGTGAGTTCGTGCACGCAGGCTCCAACGTGGTCGAGGCGTTCACGTACTACGGTCACCGCGAGAAGCTGCGGGTCATCGGCAAGGAGGACATCCTCGAGCCGCTCAACCGGCAGGCCCTCCGCATCGCTGCCCGGGTGGCGCAGGAAACGGGGACGCTGCTCGCGGGCAACCTGTGCAACACGAATGTCTACGAGCCCGGAGCGTCCGCTGAGCGGACTGTCCGGTCTGCGTTCGAGGAACAGGTCAGCTGGGCGGCCGAGGCCGGCGTGGACTTCGTCATCGCCGAGACCTTCAGCTGGGCCGGCGAAGCGCTGCTGGCCCTGGAGGCCATCCGCGCCGCTGGCCTTCCCGCGGTAGTGACCTTCGCCGTGCACAGAGAAGGCACCATGCGCGACGGGATAAGCCCGGAGGATGCTTGCCGCCGGGCAGAGCAGGCCGGGGCAGACGTAGTCGGCCTCAACTGCATTCGCGGCCCGCTTACCATGCTGCCGCTGCTGGCCCCGATTCGCGAGGCCGTGTCGTGTCCGGTCGCGGCCCTTCCGGTGCCCTACCGGACTAACGAGGCGCAACC